>Ga0208980_10000066_pt1 | contig 46262 bp, 90 predicted proteins | sample WetSurMetagenome_3_FD_187993 | JGI IMG/M metagenome (GOLD analysis project Ga0208980, IMG submission 187993) | Wetland microbial communities from Twitchell Island in the Sacramento Delta, sample from surface sediment Aug2011 Site A1 Bulk (version 2) | ecosystem: Environmental > Aquatic > Marine...
AGAGCGTGTCTTCTCGGGAAGTCAGGCAGACCTATCTGAGAAAGAGGTAGTTGAGGCGGCAACGCTTGCATACTACTCTATTTCGAAAGGGGAAACTCCTGATTCCTTCTGCGCATGGCCTTCTATGACCAATGCGCAGCATCAGCTTGCCTACAAGTTGGTGGGAGCACTCTGGCCTTTTGTTAGCGAGAAGTAAATCAATTGGGGCGCTTAGAGCGCCCCCTCTTTTTAGGGAACATCTATTCCTAAAAGGAGGTATATGATGTTGTATATTCCCGTTCTTCTTCGTGCTGCTGGTACTTGGTTGCCCGATTGGGTGTACCAATATGCTAGCATGTTCTGCCTTCCACTGTTTGTTAGCTTCTTAGTGGTTATGGCAGCGTATTACCTGCTCTTTGCACATAAGTAGCAGGTAATCCTCCTAGTGGGGTACGCATATGCGTACCCCTTATTTTAGGGTGCTTAGCACCCATATTCTAAAGGAGGCTGCCATGTACAAGAAGTATACATACATGTGCGCAGACTGCAGCCAACCATACTCTGATGGTGGTATGGTGGACGAGGACTTTCGGGATATGATACGCAATCAGTGGCCTGAGAGCGTAGAGGAAACCGATTCCGAGTTCATGCTGTATGTCGAAGTGCCAGATTGTCATGTGTGCGCTATGATGAAACGCGTGCGCAATCTGGCAACGTTGGCCGCTGTTACTGGCAAGGCCAGCATTATCACTGCTAATTAGAGCATAGTTTCTGTAATGGGGTATGCGTACTGGAGGATACGTATACCCCTTTATTTAGGAGGCTAATATGCCAAAACAGCTCAGTACTATAGACGGCTTGCCCCTAATACAAAATCCTCATAGATGCCCTATGTGTGGTGGGTATGTGCGTCGTAAGCGCATGCTATCCATAATAGAAGCATATGACGATGATGGCTGGGGCTGGGTGCGTATTATGGAACAAGTAGAAAGCGCACCTGTATATCATTGTGAGTCATGCGATTGGACAGAACAGCATAATCATAGTAAGCATGGTTCAGTAGAGTAATAGAACATAATGTCCGTAATAGGGTATACATACAGGAGGATATGTATACCCCTTATTTTAGGTGTGGGCTAAGCCCGCGCATTCGTCCCCCTATATACTAAAGGAGGTATATCATGAATTGGGACACAACACTTGACCAGCAGCGTGCTGCCAAGAAGGCCATCAAGCGCGACCTCGTGGCTCCTGTTACTGCAGTGAGCTTTTCCCTCAAGGTCATGCCTGGGTTCGTCGATGCTGCCTGCAAGGCAATCTGCGACATCGTTGAGGACTTCGAGCTGAAGGACTCACGCGATATCGCTGGCGTTGGCATTTCCGATGGGTACAAGGTCACCGTTTACGAAAGCGGTAGCATCTTGTTCCAGCGCGTCGGAAGGGGCCCTCTGCCCGAGAAAGTCGACATTCGCCAGCTGCTGCTCAATAACGAAATCCGCCTCTGCGGATAAATAGCTCCGTAGGCATATCTACGGTATATGCCCTGCAAAGGGATTGGGCGTTATGCCCTGGGGTGAGCTAAATGCTCACCCCTTTTTTGCGGGTGAAAACCCGCCGCTGTGCTTAGCACAGTGCACCTTTGCGGTAAAGGAGGTAACAATGTCCGAGCTCAGTTTTCTCCATGAGCGCGTCGTGATTCCGGTCATTGACGCTGCTAATGGAAGCTGCGGCTCGCCGCCGTGGCGTGCCATTTGGACGCCCGCATTCAAGATGCGCTGGCCTGACGAGCCAGTTGCAATCTTGGATTGGGGGAAAGTCCTGGTGGACATGCGCGAGCAGGCGCGGAAGAACAAGGACGAAGGCGAGGATGAATTTCGCCTTGCCATGTCCTCCATGTCCGAGCGACTCAGGCTGCCCGTTCTGCTGAACGACAAGCATGAATCCTGGATACGCGAGCTGAAGGTGTCGACTCTTCGGGGTCACAACGACAGAAACGCGGTCCTTGATACAGTGCGCGGCGTTCCACTTTACGGTGGTTTTGCCTGGGGTAGCATGGTCAAGAAGGGCAAGACCTTGGGATTCCGGAGGGACGTTCCCAGCGAAGATGGCCAGAGCTGGCGTGGCGAAGATGGTGTCCGTTTTGCACGGCACTGGTTCGCCGATGCTCGCTATGGCGCATGTCGCGCAGAGGGCCTGCGGGTGAAAGTCCTGCCCCCGGGTTCGATGTGGCATGGGATTATGGTGCACGATGGATTTGGTGTGTGGTCCCAGTCTATCGTGGATGGCTGCATGTCAGCAGCGCAACATCCAGACCTAATCCGCTTTGCGCCTGGGAGGCAATCGTTCCAGCACTGGGAGAAGCTCATCTATGGCGATATCGCTGATGAAGCGATTGAGCTGATGATGGAGTATATTCCACGTGCGCTTGCTAGCGTAGAGTTCATGGTCACGACCCTGGATATTGGCGACCGCTCTCAGCTGATACAGCTGAATCCTGAGATGGAACAGCATCCCTGGATTGCGAGAGCCATCGAGCGGAACAATGCCGAGCTGCTTGTTCGCTTGGGTACTACGGTGCCGTTGCCCTCTCGGGTGTATGTGGTTATTCCATCGCCCGATGAGGAAATACATCACCAGTGGGACTCTGGCGATAAGATAGTGAAGCGCTATCCTATCGATGCGTTGTCCAATATCCGGCCCATCACCTTTGGGCCTGCCGACAGCTATGCACATCGTCTGGTATTCCAGCATACCTTTGCTGGATATGACATGTGTGGCAAGGGCTGTGCCACGGTGCTTCCAGATGAGGATATGGAAGACTATGACATGGTTGTCTGCAGCGAAGATATCAAGCTCGCAGCAGGCAAGCAGGATGGCCAGAAGAGGCTACGCTCTAGCTCTGAGGTCTACTGCGGTGATACGATGCAGTTGAGTATTCTGCAAGCGTGGCATCCTGACCATGTTATTGCTATACCATACTCCATCTGGTCCAAGGCGGGTGGCGATTTCGATGGTGATACTGCAGGCGTTGATGACGCAAGTGGTGTTCCTGAGATATTCGCTGCCCACAAGCGACTTCCAGAGGTAACAAGTTACAAGTTGCCGAAGGACAAGCGCAAGGAAGCCTGGGACAAGCGCCGCAAGGTCATTGCCAAGAGCATGCTGAATCAGGTAGGCTGGGCCACTAACATAGCCAGCGCTCTCTGGGGTCTCAGGCACAATCCCGAGTTCCCGGAGCTGATTGATTCAGTTGCTCCGCTAGTGACCACTCTGGTCCAGCAAGAGCTGGACTTGGAGCCGCCAGTGGACGAGATAAGCCTGTGGAAACTCTGTAATGGGCTCATCAAGATTATGACCGATGGATTCAAGACGTCCGTCGACATGGTCTTGGCAGCTCAACTCCTGGCGGAGATGCAGGGCAAAATCATAGGCTTCGCCCAAGGGATGCCGGGTTGGACTAGCTGGATGCGCTCACTCTGGGCCTTTCGCCATGGAGTACCATGGTTTGAAGGCGAGGAGGAGGACACTAACGATGACCTTGAAACAAAGGTAATCGGTGCGCGCAAGCGCAGTGTCATCAAGCAAGCGTATTCGGGCTCCACCATTGGACAGCTGTACTTCATCGCGAGAGATGCGATTGAGGCCGCTATTGGTGGGACAATAGTCAACAGCCGTGGTGTCACGGCATGGCTCAAGGACGTTATCAAGGTGAAGCCTCTCAGTGCCTACATCAACTGGGCTGTGCAAGTTCCAGTGGAGGACCTGAAGAAGGCTCACGCCATGTATAACGTATTCCTTGCGTCCATATCGGGTGTCGACTGGGCTGATACCCATGGCGAGTATAGCTCTGTGCAGAGCTATCTCGTAACGTGGCGTAGCGATTGCCAAGATTGGGCCGTCAGAGAGTTTGGGGGCAACATGATGGCAGCTGCGTCAGCCCTATGGCGCATAAGCCACATCCGCGGCGGACCTCGCGCTGGTGCAGGAGCAGTCTTCATGGGCTTTCCTGACCAGAGTGCGGCGATAGTGAGAGACATGCCTGGGCTCAAGAATGAGAACCCGAATCGCACCAAGACGGTTCTCGTGGGCTTCAGCAAGAATCTCGTGTACGGGGTAGAGTTCACCAAGTACGGCCCTATACACGTGCGCGTTGAGGCTCAAGGAGCCAAGCTTGTCGTTATAGCCCTAAGCAATCTCGAGGACATTCTCCAGTCCCCCGAGCGCCCTGAAGGCTATATTGGCTTTATAGGCGAAATCTCTCAATCAAAGGTGTCTGAAGGCTTCAGTGTCCCCGCTGAAGGCGAGTATATGATGGAACTGTACTTGCCCAAGGCAGGCGCTGGATGGCATATCGCCTGGATGACACCAGTGTAGTCTACGGAGGGGTACCGAAAGGTACCCCTCTTTTTAGGGTACTTAGTACCCGTCTACTCCTTATGGGGGTCGAACATGTGTTCAGAGGCCTCCCATGCAGGTAGGCAGCCCTAAACTGAGATGGCCATGGTTCTACCGCACCATGGCAGCATGCTTTGCATGCAGGGCTGTCGCCCATTCTTCCGCCTTCGGCATCGCAGGAAGTTCGAGAGACCGCCCTATCGCTCTGAATAGCTGATACTGGCGTGTCTATACCCATCTTCTCTGTGTGAAAGGAGTAATACAATGGCTGACCCGAAAGTTGTAATCGATGATGGCCTCCTGCAGACCATCAGCGCGAAGGGATTGTCCTCGAGTGTGGCGACGAGTCGCTGCAAATTCGCGGGCGCAACAATCCCCGACCTGTATGCCTTCGCCGAAGGGCTGCGGCAGGCGAATCCTGACCTGCAGTTCGACACCGACACCGCCCAATCCAGCCCCACCACGCTCTGCGTGCTGAAAGCTGGGGGTCTGAAGGGGAACGTTACCTTCTACAAGACCGGGACCGTGGTCTTCGCCTCCGAGCATGCTCGGTACCACCAGAACGAAGCTGCCATGCGCAAGCTGGTCACGCCGGAAGTCAAGGCGGCCATCAAGGCAGCTATCGAAGCTGGCATTCCCGCCAAATAGCCGGACCTTCTCAGTGGAGTGGGGACTTCGTGTGCCCCACTCCCACCATCGCAAGACGAACGTCTAGTCTGGTTTTTGGGCCCCACTAAACTGTAGGGGCTTTTCACGAATGGGCTTGGCATCCCACCCAAAGCTGCCGCTCTTGGCGTCGGAACCTCGTGTTCCGACGCTGACGATCTAGGGTGCCCCCAGTCCCCCCCTGGGGGTACCCAATTGGCTCAATCTCGTGCCTAAACGAGACTGCGAATGCAGAAAGGAGTAGACAATGTACGCTGATACCCCCATCAAGGGCCCGCTGGCCCAACTGACCCACGCTGCCACCATTGCCGAGTTCTTCAAGGTGGAGCGTGACCCCAAGGGCTACATTACAGCCATCATCATCAACCCTTCCCCCAAGATGCCCATCGGTGCCCCCAAGACCGTTGCGGACATCCCCACCGCCAAGAAGCTGCTGTATGCCGCGTTGGCATGCATCGAGCAGCCATGGGAGACCCTCTCGCCGCGCAACCACAGCCTGCACTATGCTAAGGACGCAGCCCGCATTCTGGGTGTCGCCATGCGCATGGACCCGAAAGGCAACTGGCGGCAGTACGATTACGATGCCACCCGCGAGAAGGAAGTCACCCACATGTACAACCGCGCTAAGCGCGGCACCAGCCTGGGCGATTTCCAGCGCGAGCAGGGGTTCGTCCCCAAGGGCTTGCAGGATAAGCACGATGCCATCAATCAGGTCATCCTGGATGGCGTTATCCTCAACCCCGCAGGCTTCCAGGCGCTCGCCAAGTGGGCCGATGCTTGGTCCAAGGCCGTCGATGCCGTCGAGGCGGAGAACATCCGCCTGGAGTCGTTCGAGGGAGCACGCGATGGCCGAAAGGTCTTTGCACAGACCCTCGCAGGCGCTGAGCAAGCCGAGGGCAAGCCCTTCATCGAAGTGCTCGCCGATGCCGGTGTGCAGAAGTTCGACGCTGAGACCGTCGTGCTCGTCAAGGGCGGACGGACTCGCCAAGTGCGCGCCACCGCCAGCAACGCAGCCGATATGCTCGCTGGCTACCTCGCCGAGGGCTATATCGTCAAGCCCAACTAACCACAAGGCACCCCAGGTACGCCTGGGGTGCTTTAACCAGCACTAAACTGTGACGCCCGCGGATGCGGCCCTATGTTTCACGTGAAACATCGTGTCCGCGGGTGCTATAACCCGTATACTGCACAGTGTGTGTGAGGCAGATTGCCATGGGTACGTGTACGCTTGTGTGGTTCCAATCGCGCAGGCCACCGTGAGCCATGCTTCTCCTTCTCCAGGTGCTTATACCGCTATTCGGCTTCAGGAGGGTTACTATGTTAGGGACAGCGATAATCATTACCGTCCTTGGCACCATTCTTGTATTCATAGGGTGGCGCATGGATTGTACTGCTAGTAGGGTTAGCAGAGCCCATCGCGAGGAAGTAGATGCGATGGCGAGAGTACCTGCTAGCATGCTGGACGTATCTCAGCTTATGAGCAGGAGGCAGAGGTGTGTCCAGCTTGAGGCAGAAGTTGACGAGAACTTGAGGCGTCTTGGCAGAAGTTTCGAGTTCGTAATAACGGGTACCATTGTATTCATTATCGGCATAGCATTGCTCTTGCTGGCCTCTAGCGGAGGCGCATAATGTACAGCATAGGTTTTGGTGTTGTCGTGTCGCTCGTCAGCATATTGACGATTGTCTTAGTATCGCACAGGATAGGGAGGAGTCGTCGCATCACTCCTGTGCAGATGGCTACAGAGAAGATGTTGGTAGAGACGCTGGACTTCGTTGCTGTGTGCGCCATGCTGGTTGTCGTGAACACTGCTATATGGGCAACCGCGTGTATTAGTGTCATCTTGAATGCTTAGGAGGATTCCCATGTTGACGACAGCAGTAATCATTATTATCCTTGGCACCCTGCTAATGGCTATAGGGTTTCGCCTCAATGTCATTGCTAAGAGGGTTAGCCAGAGCCATCGCGAAGAAGTGGTTGCTATGCAGAGTGTTCCTGCTAGTATGCTGGATTTATCTCAGCTCATGAACAGAAGGAGCAGATGCGACCAGATTCAGGCGGAGGTTGACGAGAACCTCAAGCGTCTCGACAGGGGCTTTGTATTTGTCTGCGTGGGCGCTATTGTGTTCATTGCGGGACTCGCATTGCTCTTAGCAGAGATGTCCAAGAGTGTAGCGTGGTCGTAGATAGGAGGCGATGATGTTCTGGGACATGATATTGCGGGCTACTACATGGGGTCCGCAGGAGGTTACTATGCATAGCTTTGAGAAGCTTATGAAGAGATGCCAGACCACAGGGGAATTCATCGCTATCTTCTACGTGGATGAAGACCACGGTGGGCCAAACTGGATAATGGCCGTGGACCGGGATTCAGACTGTGTTGCTGTTCATCCGGATTACTGGGCGTCATTCCAGGATGGTGGCCTTGATGAGGCTGCCTCTGCTATTCTGGCGCAGATGGGAGACTCACCATGATAAACATGTCGATAGAGATTGAGACAGATGGCGGCAGCAAGACTACATTTGTAGGGCCAGAGAGCCAAGCCATGTCTATGTGGAGGAATCAGCTAGTGGAGTTAGCTAACTGGCCTCCTGCATCCATGAGCATTAAGGTGGAGCACGTATGCACCAAGCATGGGAGACTGGATGGCATACGCTGTGCGCTATGCGATGCTGACCTGGATTAGTTTGCATGTTGATGACAGGGCATAACTGTGCCCTGTTCTGAGCATACAAATAACAAGGAGGTGTGCTATGTTTCGAGCTGTCAATGAGGATAGTAACAAGCAGGTTCTCTTCAGATGGGAGGATGTCGTCTATATATGGGGCACCAATCTTATCGGAGACCCGTACGTAGGACCAGAGTTGCATATAGGGCTTCGTGGTTCGCCTGCCGAGCTCAAAATAGGCAATAAGCGCATCATTGCTGCGGTTATGGAGTTTGTGGTAAAGAACAGCACTATCATCGAGCCGCCTGCTCCGCAGAAGAGCGATTGGCCCCAGAAAGCCTATAATTTCAATGGGGAACAATGGACAGTTTGGGAACCACCAGCTGGTCACTGGCCAGCACCAGTATCAATGCTTGATATTGACCAGCTGAACATCCCGATAAGGCTATTCAACCTGCTACGCCGTCATGGCTTGTATACAATAAAGCAGATTACGTACTGTGATGATGAAACGATACTCAAGCTGCGCGGCTTTGGCCCAGGTTATCTGACACAGCTGCGCCAAGCTGTGTGGAAATGGGAGGAGGAGCACAACAAATGACTCCAGATTTTCTTGTCTCCACTGGTGCACTGCTTATCATCGGCGGGTGCATCCTAGCTTGCTGGTGGAGTGCGATGCACAATAGGGCAGGGCAGGTTCTTAGTGAGCTCGGAAGGAGGGCTGAGGCTCTCTACAATGAGGCCCATAAGCTGGATAATGACAATGAGCTCGAAGCTGCACGCATCATTAGAGAAGTTGAGCAAGGGCAGCGGGCGCTTCGCCAGAATGGGTTTCGTATGCGGTTCAGCTATATTGTAATAATAACCGCCTTGATATTTCTAGCCTTGGGCATTGCTGGTCTTGTGGCCGGTGTGTCCATAGATATTTTTGGTTGAAAGGAGGCAATCTAGCATGAACTTGGATGATATCAAGGACATACTCGATGAAGCCAGAAGCAAGATACTACAGGACCATATGGGTGAGCCGATTGAGCTCAATCTCGAGATTGAATGTGGGCACGGAAAGAATGTGCACGTCATCGAGTATAGAGCTAGCGCATCATCAGTACAGTCCTGGGTCAAGCTCCTGGAACGAGACTCGAGATGTCGTCGCTACCGGTTCACGACTCTTTTGGATGGCACAGAAGTAATGGTGCCAGCTCAGAAGAAGGTGTGGACCAAAGTTATGGCTGCGGAGGTGCAGTATGCAGACATTGACAACCTTTGATTTGCTGATGATGGTAGGCACCATCCTCGCAGTACCGGGGTTGGTGATGATAATGGTCGGCTTCCTGATGCGGGCTAACGCTCGCTATGAGGCTGATGAAGCAGAAGCGGAGATAGGAGGATGGACCATGGAGCAGGTGTTTGCCCCGCCCGATGGTACCGAGACCGCAGTTGATAGATTGCGGAAGTCGTCCAGCAAGTCAGATATCGGACTCATCCTCATCCTTGGTGGATTCTCCATGTTCCTCAGCGGCATGATTCTTCTAACCTCGGCCATCTTGATGAGGGCGTATGAGCCAGCTACAGGTTCTCTACTCTTTTGCATTGCTTGAGTTCGCTGCTCTGTACTACCTGGAGCGTGTTCAAACGGCACGTCTCAAGCACTGGGTGGACCTCAAGATAGAACAGCAGCAGGGGAAAAAGGTGTCAATAGATGCCTCGGAGTTCATTAACCAGCCCACAACACAGGCACTAAAGATAATCAAGAGCTTGGTAGAGATGGCCATGTTTGTAACAGTTGGCCTTTTCTTCATCAATCTGGGGCTGCAGTTACTGTAGGAACAGGATGCTCCGACATGGAATTTACACAGCTTCAAGACTTTGATTTCCCACAGTTTGATGAGTGGCTTGACCTGGAGTACCCCGAGTTTGTGTACGTGCCATCTCATCTAGCTGGTCCTACGTCCCCAGGCGCAGAGCTTGGCTTCGTTATGGACTATAACCCAGTCTTCATCATGGGACGCTACTGGATAATACAAAAGCCAGAAGTGTCAGTTCTTCAATTCAGAGGGAAGCGTCCGGTAATTCGAACTTACTTAAACAGTGAGGCGACTCCGTACGGAAGAATATGGGTGCCCTCTGAGCCGATTGTAGTACCCAGCTACAGAATTCAGATGGGAAATAAACTCCGTGAGCTAATGGAGAAAGGAGAAACATGAACTCTGCCAACAAAAGGTATATCAGCCAATTCGTCCGCCTGAAGTGTGCGGGTGACCTGCTGAATCTCGGTCTCTTCCCGAACGCGAAAGAGATTACCGAGAGCATGGCTGCACGCCATGCTGTATTTACCCATATCCTGAAACCGTTGGGGCTGCGCAAAGATGACCCCAATATTGCCGTGGCTGTCATTGGTGATGGTCATACGCCACGTACTGGCGCACTGTTCGCCTTTACTACAGCATGGCGCGTGTACAGTATTGACCTGGAGATGCGGGTCAAGTACCTGACATCCAGCTTGCAGGCAGAAACTACCTGGGACGCAGTAAAGCGTCTGGATACTTGGCGCGGTGATGTCCTCAAGACTGTCTTGGGAGATACGGCTGCCCACGACTACATCCTGGTATTCCCTCACAGCCATGCGCCCCTCAAGGAAACCATCGAGCGCTGGAAAGTGCATGACCCAGGCTGTGTCTTGCACGTTGTATCAATCCCGTGCTGTGTTAAGCACGAGCTGCCACAACTCGGCTTTGTCTACCAGGATTACGGGATATGGTCGCCATGCAATGAGGTGAAAGTCTGGCCTCGGCTGACTGTCTATACTCCCACGCCACCAGTACGTGCTCCGGTAAAGTCGATACGTCCTCCAGTTGAGGATGTCAAGCCTCGGCGCAAGATTGGTCGACCGGTGGGTTCCAAGAACAAGAAGAACATCAATCAGTAATTCAAATCCCTAAAGGAGGGCACTATGGAAACAAAGCGAAAGTTGAGCGATAAGCTCATGTACGCGGCGAAGATACTGGGACTATGCTGGCTCTTCTTCGTCGCACTGGTCGTGTTTAATCTCATCATCACAGCCCTGACTGGTCGTACTTTTGACCTTCCTCTTTGGATGGATAGCCTCGGCATCCTCGGGCTGCTGGTGATTATCTTCGGCGTGGTCGCTGCCTTTCTGAGGTACACATGATGTCTGCACCTCTCTGGAAACTCAAGGATGGGCGCGTCATCTCTCTTGAAAGAATACCGCCTGATGTCCTTGAGGAGCTTCTAGAGAGAACCAGAGCAAGGATAGAAAGCCGTCGCAAAATGGTTATTGCCGCAAAACGAGTAATACGCAAGTCATCTTCTTCCCTGGCCAGATTGTCACTGGAAACTTTCATGGAATCACTTCGCAAACATGAAGACCGCGCCTCAGCCCTCGAATACGAGATAGAGCGCAGGGCAGGTGGCCAAAACTGGGAAGGTGATGAGGAATATGTGTTGGAATGAAAAAGAAGGTAACTATCCACACAGATGGCTCGTGCAGCGGCAATCCTGGCCCAGGAGGCTGGGCAGCTATCCTTCGGTACGGCAGTAGAGAGAAAGTTATCTCTGGCCGAGAAGATGACACGACCAATAATCGCATGGAGCTCTCTGCTGTTATTCATGCAGTTGCAGCTCTCAAGGAGCCGTGCGAAATCCATCTTTTCACGGACTCGAAGTATGTAGAGTGCATTGTATCTGCACGAAACTGGCGCGAGCAGGGTTGGGTAAGTTACTCTGGCAAGCCAGTTCTCAACCAGGACTTATGGGAAGAGTTGCTCAATAAGCTAGATAAGGGCTCCCATGTGGTCCGAGTTCATCGGATAGCGCGTATGGAAGACGAGGATGCCTGCCGTACTGATGCTATCGCCAAATCTCAAGCGAGAGGAATGTTATGAGTATAAAGTATACGGTCATGAGTACCGTGGAAGCCTTTCTGTCCGATGCAGCTCAGGAAGCTCAGCAGGAAAATCAGCTTATTGGGCTCTATCTGACTCGGGATAAAGAGTTCAATCAGGTTGTGGTAGGCATTCACTCCTCCGGGAGCGCTTGGCCACTGTTCACCATGAAGAAAAGCTCCTTCAGCCGCCATGGCGACTTGCCACCCATGGCTTTCGCTACCACCGGCAATAACAATCTCCTGGTCATCATCTATCCCGAGGCGTTTGATACCTACAACGACCCGGTGCCTGATTATCACTATGGCTTGCTTGGGCTCCGCAAGAGCGGAGATTCCGAGGTGGTTATCACGAGCCAGAATCCCGATGGCGAGGTCCACGTGGTTGCTACGTTGACTGCTGATGGCCTGCGCGCCGAGGCTTATGTCTCTCCAACAGCTGGCATTCCGCTCACTAGCAAGCGCCAGATAAAGTTTGCCTAATGGACGAGACAGAGAGCCTGCAGGCAGCCGCTGAGCTATACAATGCCTTAGCTGAGTTCAAAGAGGCAACGGCGCGCTGGCGCAAGGACTGCCTAAAAGCACTCGACTCTATCTCCATCGAGGAAGCTCGGGAAATAGCTAAGAAAAATATCACACCATGGGTCGATAATTCTGCGGACCTCATAATGCAGGGTGTCGACTCCTCGATGCAGAAGATACTCTCTACACTCACGAAGGAGTTGAAATAGTGATACGTATTTATGGTCTTAAGGATGGCAAGCCGCCTATCCCAAATTGTGTTGAGGACTGTAAGCAAGCCAAGCGGGGAGATTGTTCTCCAGTTCTTGACTTCAAGTTCCCCAATGAGTGGGCTCAGATTATCAGAAATGTTGAGCCCGACCACTGGAATACAGAACTCTTGGATGGCAGTACATTCCGGTCTTTCGATTGGCTCGAGCAAGGCCCTGCGATTCGCCGGATTGAGCTCATCGCTCTCATCAATATCGAGCTGGCCTTGGCTATGTTCAATGGTCGAGACGATGAGCGCGAGCAGGGTATTCTGGCAATCAAGGAGAAGTTCTATGAGGCACGCCGCCGACTGAGTGCATCTGATTCAGTGCGTGTTATGCTTCTCACAAATGTCGCAATGCTGGCTATCACCGGGTCGAGCGAGCTAGCAAGACCTGACGAAATCAATGACTACAGCACTATCATCGCTGCTCTTACCTGGATGTCGCATTTGCTTAGCAAGTACGATGACCGTATCTATGTTGAGGTGACTGAAGATGAGGCCACCATGGAAGACATCTTCGCTACGTTCCCAGCTCATGCCGACCCCCGGCGCTCAGGCTTTTTCAAGCGTAGCAACAAGGAAGAGCCACGGGAGCAGGTAGTTGGGGCCGAGGAGCCGAAACCGGAGCCGGAAGAAGCCAAGCCGGAAGAAAAGAAGGCTGTTATCGACAGTGTTAAGGACTGGTTGTCCGGACTTTCCGACAAAAAGAACACCAACTAACACCTGTGTTACCTTCCGACAGTAAGGGAACAAAGTTTCGATTATAAACAAGGAAGGAGGTGATAATCTTGGTGAAACCAGTTCGCGTCATGACGATTGCAGTCGAGGAGGATGAGGAGGGCTACCATGCCTTCCTGATAGGGGGCGTTGGTGGTGCATCCGATACGTCCATTTCTGGAGCTGTATCCAAGCTCATGGTGCAGACTAAGCAGGAAGAGAACGTGAAATTCCATGCTATTGTGTCTGCCAATAAGGATGCTGAGAATGCCGAAGTTGCAACAGTTGCAGTCGTCGACTTGAAGAACTTCTATGTTACGGGCGCGTTCAGGATGGCGGCAACGCCAGAGCGCTTGATGGAATTTGCAATATGGTTGCTAAACGCGGCCCAGTCAGCAAAGAAGGCTAAGCTAACTGTGGCGCGACTCTCTATCGAGAAAGGAGGTGAACGACATGGGAAAAGCTAAAGCACTGATTGTTGGAGCTGGCATGCTGTTTGTCATGGTATATCTGGGATTCAGCAGCCTGCGGTTTGGTCAGGTTGGTCCGATGGGTCTATCACAGGCTCTGTCGCAAGCCAACTTGGCTGTTCATGGTCAACTTGTCGGTTCGTTTGCTATGCAAAGCGACAAACTGACTATGATTGCATGGCCAGTTAAGGACGGAGTGTATGGTTGGGTGGGCTTCTCGCGCAACTCTGCACAGCCGGTGACCACCTTCGTTCAGGAGGTGTGTGGTGGCAACATTGCTTCATGCGCCACGATGAGCGATTTGGTGAACCATCTTCTTAGCAAGGGATGGACAATGCTCAGCAGCCCGACCGAGGTAGACTCTAAGATTGTCCAGGGTCTAGCTCAGGCTGCGTCCTGGTTGGGAGTGGTGCAATGGGTAGGAATGAGCGACGCTACGTTTATCTTCTTACCCGCTGGCTCGATGTACGAGCTGCTTCCTCCGAGCGCAATGAAGGTGCAGTCATGAAGAAACGCCTGCGTCTTCCACTATGGTTCTTTCTGATGTACGCAGCTGTTGTTCAGTACAGGATTCACTATGAATCTGACCTCAAGCTGTATCGTGAGCTGCTCGATAACTATACAGAATCCTTGGTTATACATGGGCTTAGCGATCATAGGACCCGCCCATGGACTGGACATCTGTATGCGATGATGATGAACCGCGTCATGAAAGAGCAGGCCAAGTTAGACACTGGCGTAGTCGACTACGGGGTTATGCCCGGTGGTCCAAGTGTACCGGGGGCCGGTAAGTAGACGGCCCCCTAAATTTATCTCTAAAGGGAGTTTTTGTATGTCGAAAAACGTAAGCGATTCGCAAGCAACCGACCGTGCTCTTGAAGATTACACCCGGTTGCTCCGGAAGGATTATTTGACCCGACATGGCGTGGAGAAGTCCGCTGACGTCGACCACATCGTCCTGCCTATGGGCATGGATGAGCAAACCGCAGCTAAAGAGCTCATGAAAATCTATGAGTACATGAGCTCGAAGGCGACTGAAACCCTGGAGTTCGTGGGGCACCCAGACGATATGCTCTGGTGCTTCATGGGCGCTCTTCGGGAGAAGTTCGGTGAGGTCATCTCTAAGGAGACCCGGATGTGGGCGTGGGCCATCCCCGCTACCAACCAGACCGTGACTGTGGGCTATGGCAAGACCGAAAGCCTGCCGTACGGCAAAGTGGAGATTCCTGGGGTCAATATTCAGCTGGTTGTTGAGGTTGAGAAGAATCCGAAGAACATCATGGAGAGCAAGCTGACCGTGGTGTTCACATTCACTCGCTTGTTCGAGCAGCTCGTTCAGAGCATCAAGGATTTGACATTGAAGAAGCTGTTGGAAGACAGCTTGTTCAAGGGCAAAGCTGTTGATAGCTCTATGAATTTTCTGAACCCGGAAGAGCTCGACCACATCAAGCCTGTGTATTCGGCGAGTGTCGCTCATCTCCTGAACAATCACCTGTTTGGGGTCATCAGATGGCCAGACATTGCCCGCAAGCGCGGCGCGATTCAGAGAAAGATTCTCTTGTACGGACCGTATGGCACCGGCAAGACTATGACTGCGCTCGCTGCGGCCAAGATGGCGATTGATAATGGGTGGTCTTTCATCCTCGTGAAGCCTGGGCATAGCATTAAGGATGCTCTTGCGTTTGCCAAGCGGTATCAGAAGTCTATCGTCTTCTTTGAAGACCTGGACCGCGAGGCATCTGCTGGTGCTGCGTCCGTGCAGGACATTCTCATCGCAGTTGATGGTGCTCTCGGCAAGAAAGATGAGGTCGTTGTTATCATGACGACCAATCACTTGGATGAGATAGACCAGGGCATGCTGCGCCCCGGAAGAATCGACTTGGCTCTGCAGCTGAATCAGCTGGATGAGCCTGGGAAACTGGCTTTGATTCGCCAGACTGCTGGCGAGCATCTCAAAGACCTGGAGCCCACTCCTGACCAGCTCGCACGGTTGGCTGTTTCTTGCGAGGGATATCCTCCGGCGTATCTCGTCGAGGGCACTCGGCGCGCTACCTTGAGTGCTGGCATGGAGAATGGGCAGATAGATGCAAAGGTGGACTGGGACGATATCATCGCCTGGATGTCCAGCTTGCAGGCCCAGTATGAAATGATGACCTCTCATCGCCGCCCGAAGGTCCCGACTCTCGATGCGGCGTTCCGTCAGGCCATGTCTGCCGTGAGCGTTGAGGTTGTGAGTGACAAGATTGACGAGTTCAAGGATGAACTCAATCCCCGCGTGCTGAAGGATGGCGGCGGGTAAGAGTCCCCTTATTAGAGGTCTTTTGTTCGAGTATAATAGGGGAGTGGCGGAAGTCACTCCCTTATATTTGATGTTGAGGACACAGAGATGACGGTATTTTATGACAGACGAAGAGAGTTCAAGGAATATATTGAGCCAGCTATGCGCCAGCTTGTGGAGATGGCAACTGACCTCAAGATTCCGATTGTTATTGTTGCATGCCCAAAGGCAGAGGACAACGATGAGACATATGCGGTGGGCGTTGCTGCATCGAAGCTGGATACGCCATCATTGATACGAATTGTTATGCAGCTGGCTGAGAACAAGGAAGCTATCGAGAAAGTTGACCAGCTGATTGGTGCGCTAGTCTTGGCTGCCATTCTAGAGAACGGTGGCTCTACTAAGGACAAGCTTTCGTTTATTCAGTCTGTCATTGAGCACTTTGGTGGTGCTCCATATGGAGACGAGGAGGAAGAATGATGGACCAGTTCTTCGTGGCTCAATTCAGATTGCTGCAGCTTGGCAGACAGAGCCATGTCTGGACATACACCGCCTCCGATTTGTCTCTGGACCAGGATGGTGACGGAGAGATTCTTCTTGGTATAGAGAAGGCTGCCCTTAGTGAGTGGAGAAGAGTTGCATCTCTTGGCTCTACTACTCTTGAATTTCAGGTCTTTCTCGCCGACCCAGTGATAATAGAGTACATTAATCATATTAGGGGGATGTATGATGAGTGAAGATGATGGCCCCGATTATGAGGAGGATGAGTCAGACAAGGAAGACAAAGACCTTGAGTCTGGTAGCGCTGGGCGCTCTGGCTGCAATGTATTCCTTCTCACCATTGCTGTTGTCACAATAGGTGTTGGCTGCTGTTTACTTGTGGCCTTCATTGCAGTAGCAATGCGACTTTAGTTTAGCGACTGGGAGGTTTTACCTCCTTTACTCCCATCGTAGCAGGGGGGCTGTCCTCCATGGCCCTCCTGCACACATTCTATATCAGAGGTGATAAGATGATTAAGACCAAGCTCGAGACCGCAAAAGACAGCGGTTCTGCAGTAACGATGACAATCACTGAGGCTCTGGCAGAGCTGCGCCTGATTCCCAAGGTCATCACGTCGCGTGAGGCAGCTATTTATGCCAACATTACCCGTCTCAGCGACAAGGTGGACCCGATGTCCGCCGAGGGTGGTCAGCCTGTACACATTGAGCGCATGCTTCAGAGCATCCGTGACCTCAATGATTACCGGATGAATATCCGAGAGGCCATCGAGGATAGCAATGCAACTACTGAAGTCACCATTGCTGGTCATACGCACACTGTGGCATGGTGGCTGCGCTGGCAGCGCGAGGTGGAGCCTGAACAGAAAGAGCTGTTTGTATCCATTCAGGCAAAGATTGACGTTGCTCGCCGTGAGATGGCCATGGCCATGAATCGCATTGCGTCGCCAGATGCACAGGCGAAGGTGCCCCAGGTTGTTACGAACATTGCCGAGGATAAACTGCGGCAGATGTCCGAGGAGCTCCTGGTGATTGAGTCGGAGCTGGACGGCAAGTTGACCTTGTCGAACAGTGTTACCACGATTACAATTCATCCGTAGCAAGAGTGTCGCTGGGCTTCGGCGGCGAAGTTTGCAGAATGAGTAGCACTTTCGAGCTTCGGCTCGTACAATCAATTAGGTTGATAGCCTAGTTGTTGGCCCTGAATAGCCAACTGCGTCCCTCGATAGAGGATACCGTAAGAGCTTACGAGCTTAGATGTTAGGTACCTTTCTACCTAGAGGTCACCAGGAGTTTAGGGCTGAGGATTCGTGGAAATCCGCCTCGCATCGTCTTGATGTACCTGACCAGCGCAGAGATGTTCTGGTGCCCATTGTTACTGGGGTTAGCAGGGTGGCGGCTGCAGCTAGGAGCCCGTAATTATGAGCCTGGGTTATGCCCAGGCTCTATTCTTTAGCATACTCTCCTCTCGTATAGTGGTTAGTACACTGGCTTCGGTCAGAAACGCTGGTTCGATTCCAGCGGGAGAGACTAGAATGGTGGCTAACTAAGCAAGAAATCCACCACTGTGCGGCTTAAGGACGTGCGTTATCCGCACCATCAATATAAATTAGCCTTCGTCTGAGGATTGCCACCCACAGCACCCACTGCAGGAGTAAAATGCAGCCTGATTCTAGTCACTCCCAGGTTAAGAAATAAAATGAGTGAACGAGAGCTGGGTTGGAGACCGAGTGCCCTTATGTAAGTTCAGCCAGGAACTGCGAGCTTAGGCAGGGCAGTGGCACTGCACCCCTTGGCGGGTCGACACCCTACCCCTAGCCCTGCCTCACTTTTTCGTAGGAGGTATAGATGCTCAAGAAGATAATGGTTTTATCGGCACTCGGATTAGTATCATGTTTGCTGATAGCTGCTGTTGTATGTCCGCCAACTCCGGAACCTACACCAGTAGTACCCCCCACACAGGAGGAGCCGACTCCGTCCTCTCCACCACCTGAAGCGTCGGAGACTCCTGCTCCGACAACGGCTGTTCCTAATACAGCTACTCCAGTCCCGACTAATACACCGGAGCAGCCTACATTGACGCCATCTGTTGTGGTATATACTGCCACGCCGACGGCTACGCTTCAGCCTGGGGTCACGCCAACAAAACAGAAGAATCCACCGAAGCCTACTGCAACGTGGGACTGCACCAAGAACTACGATAATGTACACTGTTTACCAGATACTGGTCCGATGGACACGATTGCGGAGATTAACCGCCTGCGTCGTGCTTTTACCAATAGTATGCTGGGTGCTGCATTCTTTGCGTTCATCCTGGTGTCGTGCATCATCTATCGAATATTTGGCAAGAGGTAGACATGATGTCTCTCCTGGTCATTTCGTTTGCGCTTGGGCTCGTGGCAGGTTACTGCCACGGGCTCAGGACCGCCCCGCATGCGAGGCCAGTGCTCGAGAATATGATGGAGGGAATATATGATACTATTCGGAGGAAAATCAGTGCAACTCGCTGCAGGTTCCACAGCATTGTGCGTGGTTGGTCGCTCCGCCGACGGAAAGGTCGTCAATAACGAGCGTATGCTCTTTATTGGATACGAGAAGCGGGGCATTATAGTTTTCAAGCCCGAGACTGGTGCGCGTAGCACCATTACGCCAGAGTATTATGGCATTACGCTTGACGAGCTCATCAAGCGCGCGCGGGCTCAGTGGCACGAGGTACGTTTGGAGGATGACCTGCTGTATACAGTTTCAAGAATGCGGGGCACCTACTTTTACGTATTCTCATCCCCCTTGTTCAAGGCTAGTGATGGTCGTACTGTCACTGGCGACATGGGATGGTTCATCGACCCAGACTATGACCTAGTGCACGGTAACGGGTCGGCAGATGCACTGTTGGAGACTGTGCATGAGGAAAAGGTCTAAGACCTCTGACGAGAACCTTGTAGAACTCGTCGCATATATCAGGGCTTATAAGCTACTGAAAGGGTACTGTCCTAGCTATCGAGAAATGGCCGAGTTTATGGGTGCGTCCACTTCGACCGTGGATAGAGCAATGAAGATTCTCATCAGCCGCAAGGTGCTGGAGAGAGACGACGTTGCTCGAGGAATAAGGCTGTTATGAGCAAGGAAGACTGGATAGTAATCATTGTAGTTGTCCTAGTGGCTGTGTGTTCAATTTGCGTGACGCCATACATGCCTCTCTTCTAACTTATTGTTTACACTAAAAGGAACGCGGAGATGAACCAAGTAGTTATTTATGGACGGTTGACTAAGGACCCCACGATGAAGTATAACGACAAGGGGACCGCCATTGCTACGCTTAGAGTCGCTGATAACTTTGGCTCTGGCGATAGCAAGGTTACATCCTACTGGAACGTGAGTGTGTTCGGCAATCAGGCTGAGGCATGCAATCAGTACCTCAAGTCTGGAAGGCAAGTTGTCATAGTTGGTCGCGTGCGCCCCGACCCGCAGACGGGTAATCCACGTATGTGGGACTATGAGGGCAAGACATATACTGCCCTCGACGTGACCGCGAGCCACGTTGAATTCGTGGGCTCGAAACCTGACGATGATTCAGGCACACATGCTAGTGCTTCTCCTTCGCAAGAACCGGAGTTGCCATTCTAGCGTAGAGCTTTGGGGTGTAGGAGCGCAAGTTCCTACACCCCTTTTCTCGGAGAATATTATGGATGATGAAGACGATAACGTTCAAGTGAACCATGGAGAGAAACTAACAGAGCTCTTCACGCAGTATAGTAGGATTACGCTCGAGCACCTTCAGGCAGCATTTGAGGAAGACTTCGTTGCACTAGCTGGATGTCTTGATGATTTGTTCTTCATCATCAATCCAGCACTCTTCCATGATGAGTTCATAGAGAAGGGCTCGGACATCAATGAAGGGTATGCCTTGAGAAAGTGGAAGGATATGCTCTGGCAGACTGTGCAGATAGCATATCTTATGGGCATGCGTAGATATCAGAAGATGGAGAAGGAGCATGGCTCTTCTGACGACTGACTTCACGTTTGTGCATATCCCAAGGGCGGCAGGACGCTGGGTTCGAGAGGGAGTACAGCTTGTGTATGATGCTAAGGAATCTGGTTCGTATCATGGATTTCCTATGAGCTTCTACAAGAGACCAACGTTCTGCGTCATACGCCATCCAGCAGATTGGCTGCGCTCTGTCTACATGTATCACAGGGCACATAACTGGCAGCCAACAACTACTACGAGTCATCTATGGAATGCATTCAATGAGCTGTTGTGGTCTGCTGTATACGCAGGCTGGGGAGCGTCTCCAGCTGCTGTTGATATGGATTTAGAACAACTTGTTCAGAGGCTGGAGTATCAGTACCCTGGGGTTATCACCCGCTTCTGGAACAATTACCTTCCAGCTATGGATATTGTGGTCCCGATTGATAGAATGCAAGAAGTTCTCCCATACATAGCGGAGAACTTCATATCGGATAGGCCGTTCATTGGCGCGTCCGATACCGAACCTGAGCTAACAACTTCGGTACGTAAGTTTATTGAAGAGCGAGAACCTGTAGCGGATTTATTCCTCGGACTCCGTGAACTCAGCGTCAACGATATTCTCGTTAGCTGGCATGGATATGTCGAGCGACCCATCACTCTGAGCCTTGATGTTGACGGTAAGCCTAGATGGGGCCCGACGGGTCTTGGGTCCGCTGAGTAGGAACTCTCCAGCCCCAGTGTCTCCTGCACCTTGTGCGCCATATCGTTCCTCGAGCTCACGCTGTCTCAGTGTGAGATGCTTGTCGATTTCCACAAGGTCACGGACACTGATAGGTTGTTCCAATGCCTCGGCTAGCTTTACGGTTGTCTTGAGCTTTGCTGCGGCTATGATTGAGAGTTCTTGACGCTCGTTCTCTGCAATCACCTCTCGCATTTGTAGAATAACATCTTCTCCCTTGGCAAGCCAGAATCTATACTGGCGTGGCGTGATGCCAATGGTGTCACATGCCTTGACGACAGGGTATCCTCCCTGTATCAAGCGGAGAACTTCTATGCACTGCGCTATCCTGGTTGCTTCAGTAACTTCTGTTAGTTGCATGGCTCTATTATAACCTAGGAGTTGGTATGGCATACACGGTGACGCACGTAGCTCCAGCTATTAGTGAGCTGGTTGGTTCTGTAGTGGTGGTATTCAGTGACACACAGTCGAATGTACTTGATTCGGCTATAGCACGAGCTCTTGAAAGTGCTGGTTTGAAGCATGAGGGTCAGATAGCTGTAGATTATCTAACTGTCCATGTATTTCGAGTTGTCGAGGAGGTAGTAGATGGCCGCGACATTGAATTGGGTAGCAGTGCTACCAGTGATGATACTGTTCATGATACTGGGGGCGCTGTTGCACCACCATTGGCCTGAGATAGTGCAGTGGTGGCGCGAGTGGCGCTGGAAGAGGGGGAAGTTCTCGTGATAGAGCCAAGGTTTATTATACTTACGGCCTCTGATGAGGACGATGTAGCTAAACGAGCCAACGAGTTGTCTGATAAGTATGATCTATATGGGGAGCTAGTAGTTGTTGGCGATGGGCACGATGGTGATGGCTATATCAAGCGCCGTTACTATCAGTGGATGCAGTTGAGAGACACGGAGTGGGCACGATAGGTGGTGCCCACTCCTTATTACAGGTAAACCTATGGTACGCAAAAGAAAACCAAGACGCCTACCGAAGAGAGTGGCAGAGAGAATACATGCCAAGAAGCGCCTTGCCAAGCGGTACGATATGATTGTCAATCGAGCGCAGCTGAAAGAGATGGTAGATTTCATCAGGAATGGAAAGGCTAAGTTCCTGTATCGTAAGTCGAATAATCGCTCGCTTTGGCTAGTTCCGTACGATGGCAAGATGATAAAGGTAGTGTATGATAACCACCGTGGAGAGATAATCACTGCTCTTCCACCGAAGAAAGGCGTTGAACATTTGTGTTATAATACTGGCACGGAGGATGATATGGAACAGAAACACGGAGTCGATACCTCCATTAGAGATACGTGAGCCAGTGGTATTGCTGGTAAAATACCAGCGTAAGTAGTGAGTAGGCGGCACCAGATGTAAGTGGGCATAGCTGCGAATGGAGCTTGCTCGAGTCCCGTCTACCCCTGCCACTGTCCCATAGCTATGCCGGAGGTGCCCATGACAGAAGAAGTACAGCAATACACCCCAGTCTTTACACTAAAGAATACGGATGACTCTTTCGTGCTTGCCTATGACGATGCTATCGGGGACGATGTCTTCAGTGCATATGGAATAGGAGAGCTACTGAGCGTCAAGTATGAAGGCTTTGAGTTGGAGTTTACTGGGATTATCCAGGAGTTCCCACTCGTAGGATGTAGAGCTAGAATAAAGTTAGACCACAATGCGTTAGACATTGTGCTTATTGGTGGTGAGAAGTTCGCTGAGGTCTATAACAGGAGCGAAGCGGACCAGTCATGAACGAGGCGGGGGTAAGACGGGAACTTTATACTCTCCTCAAGGAGATAGGATACTGGCCTACTCGTGGGCGCGATGCAATCATATGTCCACGATGTAACACGGCTATACTTCCACCAATGGGCAGGCCAGACCTGCTCGTTTTGTCTCCCAAGGGAAGGAATAGAGTACTCGAGGTGAAGGCTATCAATACTGAGCGTACTATCAGCTTTGCTTTTTCCCAAATAGAGGATGAGCAACGTAGATGGCTGAACGCTTGGTATGATGCTGGTGGTCTCGGATATCTTGGTATAGGCACCTACAATGAGAGACCACGTAAACTATGGTTAGTCGATTGGGAGGCTTGGCTGCACGTTGAGGCTAAGCTTTCTGCTATACAGCAGAGTGTACCCATTGACTCGTCGATATCCAGAACACGTAAACTAGTATCTGAGCAGCGGCTTGATATGGTCACACTGCTGGCAGACTACGAGTTGATTCGGAAGACGGGTGGCTGGGATGCTCCAACTTCACATTCAATACTAAAATTTCTAGACTAAGAGGTGGGCATGGAAGAGCCACAACAGGTGGACCTTAGAACGGTCCCTCGATGGGTCGTCTCTGATTACGAGGGTGCCGAGAGTGAGTTCTCGGACTGGATTGCCTCTGTTTTGTATTGGTTACGCTGGAAAGATAGGGTACTTACCAAGGAAGAGAAGGCGCGCGCTTGGGCTGAAGCCAAGGATGCTGCTGTTAAGAGAAGCATCGCACTTCAGGGTTTCATGGAACGTGCAGCAATGTGGCAGCTGTATCAGGCTCGCCATGAGCAGTGGGTTATGCTTCTTGGGGAGGAGTATGACAATTTCAACGAGTATCTAGCTGCTCTTATAGAAGACAATCAAGATGTCATGCGTATGCATGGTGGTTCCTTCACTGACTATAAGTATCTTCTCACTACGCTTATGCCTATTCTTGAGTCGCATGGTGTAGACATTGAGAAGCTCATGTCCATGAGGGGCAAGTGGTCTAAGCTACGTGATGTGATACCTAGCATTCGACAAGCCGTGGATGCCAATCCTCCAGACCTCACCGACAAACTCAATGGATACATAGATATGGTTGCTGATGAGGAATTGTCGGTGCGTGAGCTGAGAGAGAAACTCAAGAAGGAGCGTCCAGACCCTATAGTTCAAAAGATGATGGGTACGATGTACATCGTACCAGAAGGATTTGTATTGGCGGTGGATGTACCATCCCAGATACAGGTGACAGCGGTACAAGGTGCTCTGTCAGCCCTGGTTGATGAGTGGAAGATTGGGAGTGCGTTTGACCTAGGAAGGAAGATTCTTGATGGTAAAGAGAGCGACAGTAAGAGAGCTGATGAGGCTGCAGGATAGTGATTTGTTTGTTGTGTCCTACCTTGCTACTCCAATAATAGTTGTAGCTAGCGAGCGTGAGGCTCAGGAATTCATTGATGACAAAGAAGATACAGAGTACTGGACATATCACAAGGTACCGTGGATGGGCATGTATATATCTATCTCGGAAGCCTTTGGATGGATGGCTACTCAGCAGCTAGAGAAGCAGCCCAAGATGCCTAACAGTTTTCAAGCTCTTGACTGGATGGTGTCAGAAGTTGGGGAGGCTGTTGGTGCTAGAGTGAATATGGAGGGCGACTGGTACCGTAACAATGACCATGAAGGCGATGACTATGTCACCGAGATTGGTCAGGCTATCATGATGGGTATCATTGCGCTTGGTGTGGTCGACCCCATAAATGTAGTACGTGCTCAACTTAAGCGTTGGGGGTGGAAGGATGCTAACCCCAGAAAGCAGAAAACAATATACGACATACTGGAGGAGTATCACGATGAACAATCCAAGCTTGGAGGAACTGATGGGCCCAAAGCCGACGATAGTAAGGACGGATGAGGATGCCCTACATATTGAGTGGGCAGTGGACGATGGCAACATGACCAGTCGCATAGGTCTTGCCATGGATGATGTTAACTATCGCGAGTCCACCCTAGTAGTCATAGCTGGCAAGAAGGAAGATAGTCCTATGAAACCGTTGATATTTGGTGCTGTTCTTCCAGAAGAGCTATGGGTCTGGGTCGAAGAAAAGCTGGCTCTCACGTGGCATCGTGGTGACCCTGCGTACAAGGGTGACTATGCTGTACAGCGTCTCAATGGAGGGCGTGGTGTAGCTAGATGGAATGGCAAGAAATGGATAATCGATGGCACAACAGCTATCGATGTGGAGTACTGGATTCAACTTCCGGAATTACAATGAGCACCCGCGTTGTCGCGCATGGTGCTCATTGAGTGGTCGGAGGTGACCGGAGTTCGTGCTCTAATAATAACATAATTCGAACGGATGTCAAGGAGGCAGTACATGCGTGGTAGTAAGCCGACAATAGTTATAGGATCACTAATACTAATAGATACCGATAAGAAGAAAGGTCCTATCTGGGACGATATGGAGAAGGCAGTGTCCCAGGCGGCTATTCATTACTCACGCCATTTTCCTGTGCCCGAGCATCCTATTATCCAGATACATCCAGAGACAGCAGAAACATATGGTGTTAATGGCTCTGTGTCTGGTGTTGCTGTCGTGCGCGACAAGGACGTTCCTCATGGATATATATGGTACCTGGAGGCAGGTGACATCGGACTTCATGCCAGCACAGAAGGAGCAAATTGACCTTCAAGAGCTGAATGTCGGAAGCGTAGATTCCTACACGCAGAGAGCGTACATGGCATTGTACGCTCTCGTTAGTTCTGGATTGCCAAGACCAGATTGGGTTCCACTTGACTGGTGGCTAGAGCATATCTTGTATTCCGTATTGACACTTGAACGGATGTACGATATAATGCGAGCTGCTAGACAATTCGCAAGTGGAGGCACTAGTTATGGACAGCAGTCTGGTGAAGGCGTCGGATGAAAGCAAAGAAAGATTCGAGTTCGTAACCCCGCGTGTTACACAAGCAGAATTCTATACGGCAGTGCGGGCGCTGGAGAATGGTCGTGTTCCAGAGCATGCCAAGAGTCATCGCATAGGGCGTGGCAAGAAGACATTCACGTATGTCAAGCATACATGGCTGACTGAGCAGCTGCGCAATGCACTTGGCTATAACTGGGACTTCACAGTTGTTAGTGTTCAGGAGTATAGCGATGGCAGTGTTGGCGCTATCGTTAGACTGGATGTTCGGGTGCCACTTGGTAACGATAAGTTTATGACTACATCGATTACAGAAGTCGGCGTCCAGGAACAGCCTACGGATAAGATGCCCGTTTCTTACAGAGTTGCTAGTGCAGTCTCCAGAGGGCTTGCCCGTTGTGCGATGCGCCGCTTCGGCTTGGGTCAAGAGTTCTACGAGGAAGGGGATGAGGCTGGTCCAACAGTGGAAGATTTGTGGCGCGATATACAAAGAGAGGCTAATGGCGTTGGTGTATCGCAGGAGCGCGTGCTTGAGCTTATGAAAGCGATGGGCATCAACCGTGAGAACCTGAACTCAAGAGTTATTGATTTAGTCCAAGCAATCTATAGGGAAGGTAATGAGTAAGGCTAAGACTAAGTTCGACGAAGAGGTTGAAAAGCTAGGTATATCTAAGGATGAGGCTGTTCAAATTCTGAGAGCTAATGGAGTCACTGGCTCTTATGAAGAGGCTAAACTTGGCGAGTACCTTTCTATTCTTAAGGCTCATGTTGCTAGGCGTACCTTGATGTTAGACCGCGTCAAGATGACGCTACCCACCGCTTTACCGGATGCATGTCCGCTGTGTGGTGCTCCTATAGAGCCGCATCCACTGTGGGATGGCATGTATGGTTGTCCGCGTGGGTGGAAGTGCACTGCGGATGTGACTCATTTTCATGAGGCTTTTTGGAAGACAGTATATACATGGATGACAAAAGGAAAAGACCCCGAGGACTCGACTACGTATGCAGGTACGCATATGGAGAAGTATGAGGAGGATTATTCTGTATGAGCAAGCCGTTTGCCGGATACCAACTGCATGATTTCGGTGAAGAGATACATGATGATAACGAATATCGTTCAGCAATAAATGATTTGAGCTACCTGTTCTTCGTGGATTCGCAGCTCGGTCTTACCGATAAGCAGGAGAGTATGTGGCGTAGGCTGCTGTCTATCACTGAAGCCTTTGAAAGGAAACGTGGATGGTAGATGAGCCTGAGTATGTAGACGATGGCAATGAGTTTGGCGACTATAGTGTCTCCAGACCCGGTATGCCAAAGTGGAGAGTGCCCAGTACAGATTTGCAGAGGCGTATACTCTCCGCTAGTCATCGCAAGTACTGGCCCCCCAAGGACGAGGGTGGTAGGGAATTGCGTAGTTTCTTTATTGGTGTTGAGCGCTCTATGCTATCGCTAATGACTGGTAGTCAGTCTTTTTATCCTGCAGAGTGGGTTGAGTATTGTGTTGCGTGGTATGAACGCAAGTGCAAGAAGAAACCCATGCCTCTCAAGGCTCTTTGTACTTTTCTTATGGATACTGACGCACTTAATCAGTTTGTGAAGAAGTGGCAGCATGAGCACAAGTACGACCAAGACTACGGAAGGGAGCTTCATGTTCACGAGCGAGGGACTGACAGCGTATAGGTATTGGCGCGCTGAAGTTGGTACCCCAACTGAGGAAGATGTCGAACGCGACCGCAATGGTACGTGTTCTATATGTGGTGGTTGGGGATATGTTAATGTTGATGGCAATGCTGTCAAGTGTCTATGTGCTACTGTACTGTGGGCATCACAGATAGCAGAGAAGATAGACCCTTACAGGTCTCCTGTGCGTACGGCCTCTTGGGAGGATATAAAGCCCAGAGACTCACGCATGGAAACTTTATTAGTTGCAACACAAGGGATGAAGGAATTTATCGGAGGACTGGATAGATGGGTGATACTAATGGGGAGCTTTGGCGTGGGGAAGACTCTGCTTATGCGCGTTGCAAATACAGAGCTAGACCCGATAGCACTCTACATCACGTGTGGGGACTTGGAACGACAGGTACATCAAGCAGTGGGAAATCATACATTGTCGCAACTTATTACGACTCTGGCACAAGCGCCGGTACTACTACTGGACGACTATGGGATGGAATACGGGAGCGATATATTCAACTCAACAGTAGCGTCTATTGTATCGATGAGGGACGCTATGTGGAAGATAGCACCTACAGTAGTAGCTACCAATCTAGCACGAGCGGCACTTTATGGTATACCACGAGTGGGCAGTCGTCTACTTGATGAAGAGAAGAGTTATCAGTATGTAATTTCTGTTGGTGATTATCGGTTGGTGGTACGGAGGAAGGGATGATAGTTATCGGTACGATAGTTGGTCATGAGAGATTTCTTGATGTTGACCACAAGCGCATCGAGCTTGAGGATAGCCTGAAGTATGTTAACCATAGCCCTACGGGTTTCTCGTGGGGGTATGGTGGCTCGGGTCCATCTCAGGCAGCGTACGCTATATTGCTTGAGTACACCAAGGACTCAGTATTATCTCAAAAGTTGTATTGGCAGTTCAGGAATGAGTTTGTATCCAAGTGGCCAATGGATGAGCCCGTTTACGAGGATATTGATATGGATGCTTGGTTGGAGAGCCATAATGTTCGCATTGGCAAACCTAAAGACTGAGCACCCAGGTGGATGGGCTGATGTCATCAAGTTCATGATGGACCAAAAGATGGTCGTTGCCGTCTGGCGTAATATTCCCGAGTTCAAGAAGGACATAGAAGTTAATCAGAGTGGCTCTAAAACTACGACCACTACTGTAGCTAGGTCCAACTATGTAAAGTCGGAGATACCCGCTAGCACGCTAATGGATGAGGTTGATGCAGTATCAGGTATCTTTGTGGGAGATATTCTCCACACTCTCATAGAAGAGCATTGGTATGCACCTGGAGACAAGGAGTGGCTCATTGCCTGCAAAGATTGGAAACGCAGAACGTATACCCGTTAGCAGTGAAATGCTTATGCGGGATTACATGGAGCTGCTCCGTCAGCAGATAGAGCACCCGGAGAAATTCAAGGGTTGGAATACTGGAATCTCTGACTTGGATAAGGTGCTCGGTGGTCTTCATCGCGGCTGGTATTTCATCGTAGCTGGCCAGCGTAAGGCTGGTAAGACTGCATTTATTACTACGATGACAAAGTGGCTCGGCGACCAGGGGGTTAGATTTCTACGTATTAGTCTGGAAGAGTCACTCATGCAGATAGCCGAGAGGCAGGTGAGTCATCAGACCGGTATATCTAGAGAGATGTTCAGAGATGCTCTCCTTACACGGGCTGAACTGCCACAACTAGAGAAGGCTACTAAGGAAGTCTCCAAGTACGATGGCTACTGGGATTATGGTGTGCCAACAGTAGCTGAAATAAAGAAGGAAGCATTGCTAGTGGGTGCTGAGGTGGTCTTTGTTGACTACGTGCAGCTGATGTCAGCAGGTGGCACACCGGAGTCTAGAACGGTGGAGGTTGGTTCAATATCGAGAGAGCTAAAGCTAATGACCTTACAAGACCCACCCATAACTGTAGTCGCAGCCGCTCAGGTGAATGAGCAGGGAGAGTATCTCTGGTCAAGAGACCTGGGAAGGGACGCGGACGTGGCCATCAAGCTAACAAGAGTCACGGACCAGCATGGTATTGTCGAGGAGAATAAGCTAGAGATGGAGATAGCTGACTCCAGGCATAGTGGCCATGGCAAGTACTCACTTTATTTCAATGGTGCCAGAAGTCTAGTTGGTAGTGCAGTAACCTGGGACCAAAAACTCAAGGAACAAGACAAAGGGACGAAGAGATGAATAGAAGAGTTTATGAAGACACAACTACCCCAATCACCTCCTACGATGTATCGTTTGACGAGCCATATCCTGTGGCATTCACTCGTCAGTCGGCCATGAGGTGGAAGGCCTTGCATGATGGACTTGACAGGGTCGCAAAGGGTAAGGCACGCTGGGTCGTTATCACTCTTAAGCCGGAAGACAGTACAGACGACAAGGGAGTGAATCAATTCCGGTCGGCGGCATATGGATGGTACACAGAACACGGCCTTCGCAGTCGTGGCAAGTACCTGCATACCAAAAGCACTCCCGTTAGAGACAGAACCACCGGGAAGGTCTGCCGCAGGATTTGGATTTGGATTGATGAAAATAAAGCAGCCATAATCCCCGGCGTGGACGAGTAACTGGAGGCAAGAATGGGAGACAGTCAGTACGATGAGGTGGATTTAGCCATCTTGATTGAGCTAACTAACCGGAGTTCGTTTCGGGAAATAGCCAACGTCGTTGACCGCTCCTTGTCTACCGTCAAGTATAGGGTTGACCAGCTCGTTGATGGTGGGCTGGTCAGCCCGCTTCCCACGCCTGGGATGGCGAGAAGCTATCAGGTGACGGATACAGGCAAGATGCTTATTGATGCTAACTTTCCGTTGCCACTTATCACTAGGAGTAAGAGATGAGTATGGTCTATGTGGTCGGTTATGGATTGAAGGAGCAGAAAGAAGACCCGCCGGAGGAGTTCACGACAGAGCAGCTAGATGCATTCACAATGCAGTATGGCTGGATTATCGATAGGATAGTGTCTATTCGCTCATCCATTCAGAGCGATACGCTTTCGATAACCAAGGGTCAGCTCCGTGCCATGAATGGAATGATGGAGTTCACATGGAAGATGAGGATGTATCGTCTTGCTATCCTAAGTACCATGATAGGAAAAGAAGTTGAGTCCTCTTCTCATATGAAGCGGCGCGAGTCTAGTGCTGTGATATCATTCATGAAGAGTGACGATAGCTGGAGACTTACGGATGAAGCAAGACGATTCCTCACGCATACACAGAGCTTCATTGAAAGGTACCCTAGCTTCCAAGCAAGGGAGCATATCATTCGGGCAGTGGTTGCCCATATGTCCGATATGCAATAAAGCAATTGTTGGTGCTCCGGACTTACACGAGGCAATAATAACCAAGGGTGAGGCCAGGGGCTCCGACGTTGATATCAATCGATTGGAAAACTGTGTTCTCGTGCATCCCGGTGGACGCTCGGCAACGTGTCATCGGGATGCACAGACAAAGTGGGGTAGGGACAAGTGCATTATAGTTATAGCCAGAAACATAGGGTACGATAATATTCTGTCTTGGCTCGAGTCTATAAGAGGAGAGTTCAAGACAAATCTTGTTGACGAAAAAATCCGTCTAGTACGGGAGGCATGTGATGCAACTTAGCGATTGTGTAACCAAGGAAGACGCGTTTGAGCTTTTGAAAGAAAGATATCTTGGTATTCTTGAGTGGTGCCAGGGTAAGGGTAGGTCTGTTAGGCATGAGGTTGCCGAGGTTGAAGTGGTGACCAAGTTCTACCAGGATGCTCCTGCTTCTGCTACTCACAAGAAGCCCAAGAAAGCTGAGCCAAAGCCAACTACGCTTGTTGAGGAAGACGTCGAGATTATTCCTACGCTCGATTCCATGACTGAGACTGGTGTGGAAGATAGCCATGAGGTGTATGGCTACGATAGACACAAGGAATTTGGTGATGCCGCGTAAGTCAGGGGCTTTGGTATTAGCTGAGAAGAGGCACGAGCTCGTGCCTCTTTCTACTGTGGATGAAGTTATGGCTGAGTTATCGCCCGAGACTTCGGCTGCTCTCATGAGAGTGGCAAATGATGTTGTTAATACGCTGAAGGCGCGTGCCTTGCAGGTTGGTGCTAGAGACCCAGCTTTTGGGGAGAAGTCCGCGCTGCAGCTTATACTTACGCTATATGCGCAAGGGCTGGTGTGGCAGGGAGAAGGGCCAGTATGATAGGAGAGAGATGGATACAGATGACATCAAGAAATCAGAGCTAGCTGAGGCTGGTATTCCTAGTGGTGCTAAGCTGAGAGAGCTTACTGCACAAGAGATGGCTGCCTTGAGGTCGGACGATTACCATGGTTGGGACTGGGCTGTGAAGAAGTTACTTGAAGACATCTCATGCACTGCATCTGTGAAGGAAGAGGACATGGGTGGCGTAAAGGTTATCACTATCACAGTTAAGGCTCCCAATGGGAATCCTATTCTTTATGCAGTTCTTCCGCAAAATTATGACCACGTTGTTCAGTTTATCATTGAAGCCTTTCGAGAAGGCGTTGAGGAAATGAATCAATAGGTGATAGCATGGAACATAACAAGTACACCCCAACATATGACGAGAAGGTATGTGCATACTTCGTTGCGGAGATTAGGAACTCCAAGAACGGAGGCGGTTCAAATCTTCCTTATGGCGAGACAATGACACACAGGGAGCGATTTGAGCAGCACTATGTAGCATGCCTTTCTGAGATAGCAGTGTCCAGACTAACGAATTTATGTTGGACTGGTTGCGGCAAGGGAGCAACGGGCCTTAAGGATGTTGGTGATAGGTGGGAGGTAAGGTCTATAACTGATATGCACAAAGGCTTGCTTGTTAAGTGGAAGGATATCGATAGTGACAGTCAGGTACTTGTTTTTGTTGACACCAAAACCGCAATGTGTACTGTGCTAGGTTGGGCCAGTGTTCTTCGTGTGAAGGAAGAAGGGAAACCATTTGCCAGCGAGACTGATAAGCCATTCTGGGTGCTGCCCATTGGAATGCTTGATGATTGGCGGAAGATAAAGTAGACCCTCGTAGCTCAATGGATAGAGCACCGGACTTCTAATCCGATGGTTGTGGGTTCGAGTCCCACCGGGGGTGCTATATTCTATATTTTGTGAGGGATTATGGACGCAGAAAATATGATGGTTCCGCAGACTCCAAGGGATGAGTACCCGGAGAATGTGGCAGCCGAGATTTTTGTTGTGAGTGGTGGCGCGCTGGATGGCGTCACCATTTCTATTGTATACAATGACCTATTGCGCGATGTGTCTCCTGCAGATAGAGCGCGTATGACATCGATATTAGGCTACAGGATGGGTCATTGGTGTGGGTACGCTCGGTTCCCGGTAAAGCCAGTTGGTGTTCCCATTAGTGGAACTCTCCCCAAGATTGGCGAGATGGAAGGTTGGAATTCGGGGTACGGAGGCATACTCACGTACGTTCCAGTGCATGGTGGTATTACCTATGCTGGCGTGTCGCCAGTTGATGGTAGTGTTGTCTATGGTTTTGATTGTGGGCACTACGAAGATGAAACAAAGCCTAACTTGAGAGATAAGATATGGCTTAAGCAAGAAGCTGCACGTATGGCTATTGCCATCTATATGGCTAAGCAGTTCGAGGATGAGTACGATGCCGCCGACGGCGATGACAAGAAGAGAGCTGATATTCTTGATAGATACCACGAGTCACTGAGGGGCGCAGGGATAGAGTTCTCCCTAGCGGATAATTTTGGTGCGATGCTGAATGTGTTGTTCGGAGGACTGTAGATGTCTTTGGTGATAAATGACCTACTGTGGATAATATCTGACACGCACTTCTTTCATTGGAAGATGGCTGAGTACGAGGGTAGACCACCAGGGTGGCACGACCTCATCGTGTCTAATTGGAATGCGCTGATTAGTCCAGATGATACAGTGCTACATCTTGGTGACTTTGGGTTTGGACCAGCGGTTGTTGTCACGGACCTAATACACTCACTCAGTGGCAACAAGTTCCTCATCAAAGGCAGTCATGATACCAGGGGAGACTCCTGGTATGCCAAGCGTGGCATTATTGTAGTGCCTACGTTCTGGGATGACTATGGTGGTGGCGTGATATTTTCGCACAGGCCACATATTGGACTTTCACATGGCTTTAACATTCACGGCCATGTACATGGCAAGACCATAGATGATGGTAGACACTTGAATGCCAGCATTGAGGCGCAGGAGTACAGACCATGGAGGCTATACGAGATGATTGAGAGATGGAGAGTGGGTAATGAAAGTTAACTTTCTAATTGAGGATGATGAGCAGTTCCGGCGCGAGGTCAGAGAGATGATACGCGGTGCCATTACAGGTATTACCCGTGAGGACATGCTGGCAATGGCGCGTGAAGAAGCCAGAAAGAAGATGGACCCGACGATAAGAACTATCGTCAAAGAGGAGACCCAGCGTTTCTTTACCTCCTCTGACTGGTCTCGTCGTAGCATTATCAAGGAAGTTGTCCAGAAGATGATAGCCGACGAGGTTCAGAAACAGGTTAAGGAGCTGGTCACGAAGGAGCAGATTGAAGAGATTGCTCGTGTGGCAATCAATAACTGGCTCAACAATCTTGCCCTTATGGGAGAGCCCCATAAGAAAGAACTCGAATAACTGAAAGGAGGAGTAGATGGAGGAACTGGAAAGCGAAGGTGAGCTGTCGCTGCGAAGAAAGATTGAGATAGACCTGTGGCGGTTCTGGCGCTGGCTGGATATGATTCCGCGCAGGATTCATTGGGCGTGGCAGCGCCTCACTCGAGGGTGGGATGACACGGTTATCTGGGGCATAGACACCTACCTCTCGGAGGTTATGCCTGTGTGGCTGGAGAAGCTACGCGACAACAAACAGGGTATTCCCTCTGAGATGTTCAACGATGAGGACTTTGATGAGTCCGATAACTACAATGCTACCGATGAGGGTAGAGCTCGCGCCGAAGCTAGGTGGAACGAAATTCTGGATATAATGATTCTTGGCTTTCGTTCTGCTAACCGTCTTATCATGTACGATTGGGACACTAAGGCTGAGCAGCGCCAGCTATACCGCCAGTGGCGTGCAGGTGCGAGGCTATTCGCCAAGCACTATTTCTCTCTATGGGATTAGAAAATATGGCACATGTATATGATAAGGAAGGTAATAAGTGGGAGCTGGAACTTAAGTTATCTCCCAGTGGTGTTGCTTTGAGGATGGATTCTTCCGAGGTCTCGGAGATGTGGTGGGTCATCAGCGTGCAGCCTGATGGTCATGTCGTTATGATAAATGGGTGCAATGGTGACGCATTTCCAGTAGCGACTGATGATGATGGCTGCGTAGAGATTCTCACTCCTGATGTTCCAAGGGAGGAGTTTGGTGTAGTCTCTGGAACTTCTCCAGCGGCAGCCGAGGAGGATGATTTATCATGGCTAGGATAGAGCAGGCTATGGAGTTTGAGGGCGGGAAGACTGCTACGGTCATCTATGAAGTGGACGATGATGGTGCTGAGAGTGGCGATTTCCGTGTGTCCCTTGTTATAAAGATAGCGGGCCAGGAATTTGTTGCTGGCGTTCTCTCTCCAGACGGCTTCAAGCCCAAGATACTTCCGCCCGATGTTGCGAATGCTGTGAGTAATTGGATATGTCTTGAGGACTGGGATGGGTTCCCAGTTATGCACACAATGAGCGATGGTTAGCATGGACGACGATGATGGACTCTATGCTGGTACATGGGCGTCCATCAAGCACGAGCTTGGGGACCTCGTCTATGAGTTTTTCCACGTTATAGACGAGGTCTTGCATGCCTTCGAGTACGTGGACGCGCTTGATTTCCTATGGGGCGATTGGCGAGTAAGATTTTGCGGCTGGTGCCACCGAAAGGATGTGTAGTATGGATACTAAGACTACCGAGGAGTTCAATAGCATTGTTGCCATTGCTGTCCGCGAGCATCTCAAGGACGGTGGTGCGCTTGCTATTCGCATTAGTAGAGCTATCACCAAGAGGCGCGGCCTTTTTGGGAAGGAGGTTGTTGGTGTATATGTTCAGCTTGGTACAGCTAGTGCTGTGTCTGGTAAGTTCATAACTGTTCTCGAGGAGATATATGTTCCAATAGGAACTGACATCACCATGTTCGGTGCTCTGAACATGTACTCGATTAACATCAAGAGTGGGTAGGCCAGCATAGCTCAATTGGAAGAGCACCAAGCTTGTACCTTGGTGGTTGCGGGTTCGAGTCCTGCTGTTGGCTCTGGAGAGGGGGCGGGGTGACTTGGGGCCACAAGATACCCTACCTCTCTCCAATCATACACTATATGAAAGGAGATGATATGGTAAGCAGTACTATTTATGTGCCATCCAAGATATGTGTGGGTTACCAGAAGCGTGGAGACACATATACTGGGTATTTGGCATACGTTATTTACTTTGACGAAAAGGGCAAGCTTCGCAAAGAGATGTCCTGGAAGACATGGCGCGATGAGAGACTGGGCGTCGATGACTATGACAATGTACCCACAAGCGGGTTCGTTCTGAATAAGAAAGTTGGGGGCTATAAGTCGGATTGGAATTTCCGGCAGGCATACTGCCGCGTGTACGACCCACGTGGCTTTGAGCTCGAGATTACTGTTCCCAACCTGCTCTATATTCTCGAGAACTCTAACTGTATCAAGGGTAAGGGCCTCGAGGGCGAGTTTGTTTACGCCTGGGATGGGCAGGATTTGGTCTTACTACCCGTTGACTCTCCGGACTATGCAAAGATTGCCGAGTATGCCGATGCTCGCCAGCACAGAGACAAGATTAGCGCGAAGACCATGGTTGTTGGTGGTACATATCTTACCAAGGGAAATGAGACTGTTGTCTACCTGGGCAAGTTTATGCACTATAAGAATGGTGCTCCTACAACAGAGAAGCACTGGTTCTATCATGGTGACCTCCAGGACACAAAGCATGGTGGTGCCGAGGCCGTGTCTAGCCTATCTGGTATTCTGCGTGTAGTGTCGGAAGCTTCCGTTCCTACACTAGCGTTCCTGGTTGACAAGATGATGTCCTCAAGTAGCTTTTCTCCTCCCGACCCAACCAAGACCGAGTTCGTGGTCTATACTCTTGAGAGATGGAGGGAGAAGCATTCTGGACAGTATCGTTCTACAGCCCTTCTTGCCAATACCGCTGCAGCACAGAGGGTCATTGATTCTCGCTCTGGCATTATGAGTCCTATTGTCAAGCAGGGAATAGCCCAGCTGGAGCTTGTGTCACGCACACGTGATACGCTTCTTGGAGATGCCCAGGGTGTTGGAGTTACCTATGGGTGGTGGCTAACACTCAAAGAGCTTGACGGTCTATACAACCTGGAGCAGCTCTTCTATGTTCATGAGGGTGAGTGGGTGGAGCGTATTGAGTATCTCGCGAATGGAAAGGAGTATTACAGGACATGAGTTACAACATAACGAACTGGAAGCAGAAGAAGTGTGAGGACTTTGTTCTTACAGCCGAGGGAATCAATTCGCTACAGCAGTGCGATGATGACATTCAGGTTCTGCTCAGTGGTGACCTCAGTACCAAGGGTATGCCTGTGAGGATAGTCGGGATTTCCGAGGGCTTTGAGCTAACTGGAAGACTCACTCCGGAGAACGAGCTCATTGTTAGTGAGCTTACAAGCTATGGCGAGGGCAGTGGGCGCGTGAACGATAGCGTTCTTGCCGCTCTATCCCAGAGCCGTGGCTTCTATCAAGCTCTGCTTGTTTGGGAAGGTGGGGACATCGTTGAGCTAATTACAATTAAGGATGGAGTAATCCGTCATGATGATATAGGAGGTAAGGATGACGATGAATGATGAGCTTATTCTCGAGCTCAAGAAACGAATTGAGGAGAAGAGGAAGGCTCTTGTTGGCGATGAGCCCAAGTTCGAGCCAGTTACTAACTGCTCGCTCCCCGATGGTCCGGGTGTGATGATTAACCTGCACATACTGACTCTTGCGCAGTGTGCTCAGCTTTGGGCGCGGCTTGTCGCTATCCAGAAAGCTGCAGAGGAGCTTGGAATTGAGGGGGATATTGAGGTTGGCGGCTGGAATATACGCACCTGGATTGGCGATGTGAAGTCGAAGTACCTGTCTCTGAAGTATGCCTCTTCTCGCGGCGAGCTCACCAAGATGGAGAAGAGGCTGGATGCCCTGCTATCTGAGGACAAGCGTACCGAAATGGAGCTGGAGAAAATCAAGAGGGAGCTAGGGCTATGAGACGCGGAAGGTTTGTATTGCTTAGCTCGCTCTTCCTGGTCCTTTTCCTGGTGGCGCTATCTGTGATTCTACAGTCGTGTGCGCCACCGACTGGAGGTGGTATCGAGGGCAGTGGCGTTATTCAGAACAGCTCTGCCTACATGAGCGATAACGTGCTCAGTAAGGTAGATACCACTACTGGTGTTGCCTGCTACTGGCTTGAGGGTTGGCCTGGGGAAACATTCCAGTGCATTTCCTACAAGTAGTCCTTTGGGCTGCATAAGACTATATGAGATATGGAGGAAGATATGAAAAACTTCAAGTTCGTTGTTCTGTTTGTGCTCCTGTTTGCTATGGCATCTATGCTGTCTGGATGCTACTGGCTGGAAGAGATTGAAACCAGCGAGGTTGGAGCGAAGATGAATGCTGGTCGTATCTATGACTGCGTCCCATCTGGTCAGTACTCAGAGAGTGGCTGGTTTGAGGACCTTAAACATATCAGCAAAGGTACGATGACGTTCTCTGTCGAAGACCCGGAGGTCGCTACGCAAGATAACCAGCTGGTAGGCATCAAGATTACCATTCAGGCGCGGCGTGCTCTTGAAGGTGCCAAAGGTATCGATTGCGATTCTATCAAGAACCTGCTGCAGAATTGGCCTGCTTTGACCGAAGACCAAGCGTTCGTGGATACTGTTTCCGCTACTGCGCGGGAGGGTATCAAGAATGGTACACGTGGATTTACGCTGGCAAAGCTTCTGGACGACCGCAATGGGCTATCTCAGGCTATTACCAAGCACATTGAGGAGGATGCCCTAAAGTACTCTGGCCAGATTGTGAACGTGACTATCGAGAACATTGCCTTGAATGCCGACTACGCTCGAACTCTGCAAGAGAAAGCCTTGTTTACGGCGCAGACCGAGAAGGAGCTAAAGCGGCAGGAATTGGTAGTACAGGAGGCACAGACCAATACTCTTGAACAGCAACAGCTGACTCTTGTCACGCAAGAACGTCTCAAGCGAGAGCAGGCGCAGACTGCCGTGGACGTGGAGATTGCTACCCGTGAGGGGAAGAAGATAGCTGCGTCCAACCAGATTTACCTGGACAATGAGCGTGCCTACGAGCTGGAGAAGCTGCGCCTGTTTGCCAATATCCTCGGCGATAAGAGCGCAATGTGGTTCATCCCGCAAGGCACCGACTTGACCCTGTTGCTTAATCAGATGCAGACTGGTCAGATTGTGCCTGTTCCTACCACGGACACCGGTCAGGAGGCAGCTCCTTGATAGCAATAAAGTTCCTGGTCCGATTGGTTGAGTTCCTGATTGCCGCGGGCATTTTGGCGCTCATCATTATCGGGGTCACGTTTGTTCTTACGTGGCTATTCAGGATAGTGGTGACATTCCTGGAAAAGCATCTTGGTATGCAGCTTAGCTGGTTGCATTCGCAGCTGGATTTGCTATGGTCCAAACTACCCAGGAGAAAGAAGAAGAGGCGAAAGGTTGCTTCTGCACGCGGGAAACCAGGAGTATGATGTTGGTGAGATAACTTGGTACGGCAATCCTGTGCCGGGTTATGTCTTCACCTTCGGCAAATACAAGGGTCTTGCTATCGAGGATGTCATCAAGCAGGACCCTGCGTATGTACAGTGGGCTATTTGTAATGTTGCTCCTATGTTTATTGAGCGCTTTGGTGCGTGGTCAGACTACTGGGACGCCATTACATTCAAGCCCGAGAACGTAAGAATACTTACCTCAAAGGACTTCCCTGAAGTTCCACATCGTGGCTTGGTAAAGCCATTTCCTCAGTTCTCTAAGGTGTCTGCTAGGGTCGAGGAGGAGGTTAGTGGTCAAGGCAGAGCTCCTGCTGGTGACGAAGAAGATACGATGTGGGATAACCCTTACCCTGAATATGACTAGCTGCGCTATAATTCACATGCGCTGTATTGATGTGGTGCATGAGGAGGTGAGGTATCGTGGCTAAGAAAACAAAGAAGGGTGGTAAGAAAAAGTGCTAATAGTAACAAAAGCGGTGGGACCGTGCAAAGGTCAAATGGAATATGGACTAACATGCGAGTTTGCTTGGCTAGCGTTTTACGAGGGCGTTTGCTTATTGCAAGCCTGTGGAACACCCATAGAGATGGGTTCAAATCCCATCCCACCGGATTAGGGACTTAGCTCAATTAGGTAGAGCACTCGTCTCCAAAACGAGCGGTTGGTGGTTCGAGTCCACCAGTTCCTGTATACGGGCCATCATCTCGGGTAGTGCCCCTTGGGACGCCTGGGGGTGGACGGGTTCAACTCCCGTATGGTCCATTGAACAAGATGTCAAGTGTCATGTTCTGTGGTGGGCGGCGTGGATGCGACACGCACACTGATATAGTCTTCGGTGACTGGGCAAGTGGAATGATGACTATCTTGAGTCCAAGCCAGTAGCAGGTTCGAATCCTGCCCCACCAATTGGAATCATTGAACCCATTCGGGTATCGTGGTTCGAGAGACCGAAGGAGCACCGCGGATAGGGCCCCGCCAGCTATCCAAAGTGTGGCAAGTTAACAATTGAATAGTTCGACTCTAGTCGAACATCTAGCAGCCGTGGTATGGTGCAATCCAGACACACTATGCCTCGTGCTTGTTGGAGGGAGTGCTTTCGTAGTTCTGGCGGGAACTTTCTATAGGAGGACATATGACCAAGAGTCTTGATATCGATGTTGCTCTTCAGGATAATCCTAGGATATACATGACCACTGAAGAGCGTGATTTGCATGGTACTCATACTGTTGTTAATATCATGCTGTGGGATGGCAGTAGGGACTGGTGGATAGCCTCTGTCCTTGCCGATGGACGCCTAATGCTCTACGGTTCCATTGGCGCTAGAGGCGTCATTCCCGTTGATGACTATGGCTTTATCCAGATTATGGTGAACGGGAGAGTTATTCCCATTGGCGATGACAGGTCTAGTTGGGATATCACCAAGGCACTGCATCCAGATGGCGGTTCTGTAGAGGCTCAGGCCGAGAGTACTGTGGAGCTCTCGAAGGTTGTTGTGGAGGATGACCTATCATGGCTGGGGTAGCGAGGCACGTTCAGGCAATGGAGCATGCATATCCCGTTGATGTTAATGGGGTGCGTTTGAGGTTCTCTCTTCTCTGGGCTAATGGTGTTATCTCGCTGCGAGCCTGTACTGTTAACAGTGACGATAAAGATACGGCGTGCATTGGTGTGATTGCTACCTTTACTAGTGAGGGACTAGACCTTCCTCTTCTTGAGCCAGAAGCCGCTGGTATTCTCAGGTGCGATACCAGGAATGGCAGAGTGCGCCTCGTAACAGAGCACATAGCGAGAGTTGGGGGGCCATCATGAAAGATGATGTTTGTGTTGAGGTTCAGTGTCTTAAGAGTACCCCAATTGACATGGAGACTGGTATTGCGGTGCAGTTCTATCTCATAAGAACTGTGCTTCCATCTGGCGAGGATGCGATAAGTCTAGTGTTTCGTCAGATGATACGTGAGGATTGGTCGTTTGGCAACTTCATTTTTGCTATTGATGGCGATGGTCTTAACTTGATGGAAAAGTACAGCCAGGGCGAGGCCGCCATGGGTATAATGAAGGGAGGTACATTCTCTCTTGTTGCTTGTGAGGGACAACCAGTGCCATACTAGCTATATGCCCCTGTAGCTCAGTGGTTAGAGCACGCGCCTTATAAGAGTGGGGTCGCTGGTTCGAATCCAGCCGGGGGCACTGCCCCAACTCGCTCGGTTGTGGGTGTAATCAGGACGAAAAGCAGAGTGTGCGTAGCGAACGTAGGCAGGGAACGGTGAAACCCTCAGACTAACCGAATCGGTCTAATGCACCCATCACCCCGTTCGACTCGGGGACGTTCGCCTAGGAGGACATATGTCGCATAAGGTAATACACGCAACAGATAATACGTTGGTGAAAGCAGCTGAGCGTGCCATCGATGACCTCAATGCATGGGTGGAACAGAGTGGCTCGGCAATACGCATTGAGAAGATAGAGAGTCAGCCAGTGCAGTTTGAGACAACTGCGTTGGGCCCCGGTCAACCGTCTTTGTGGACTGTGCTCGTCTATATAGAGATAGCCGACTTTATGTCTGCTTTCTTCGGTGAGATAGAGGACGTCATCAACCTGGGTAGCGAGCGCACAAACTAAAACAGGGCACATATGTGCCCTGTTTTATTGTGGCTTGCTCAATAGATTATAGTCCTACCAGCGCTAGTAGGAATTTCCAGACCGTGGTCATTTCTAGCATTGAGGATATGGCATGCAGGACAATGAAGCTTGCAACTACTATGAATATGTACCATCGTTTGCTAAGAAACATAATTGGTGAGTGCTGCGTCTTGTCGTCGTGGTGTTTTTGTATTGATTGGCTAACTGACTTGACGGATGCATTGGTATCTTCAATGCTCCGCATTAAGGACTCCTCTCGCTTGCTGGAGTCCTCGCAGTGTCTCTCCATAACATCAAGCAGCGCCTCGTGTTTTTGCTCGAGGCGCGCTAGTCTGTCAAGCACTCCCGGTTGTCCGTTTCCTAGCATAAGTTTACTTACCTGACTCATCTCGTCGAGCACATGCTCGAGCCGCCCAGATAGACGGCCTACTGTCTGGTCGATGGGTTCTGTGTCTCTATCTATGACGGGTTTTGATGAGCCTGCCATGTTTATATACCTACTTGGGGTCTTCTGGTAATCCGGCTTTTATCGTAGCCCTCGCAACTCCGTCCGGTAGTATTCCCAGTTCGCGTATGCTCTTGACGATGGACGCTACAGCGCCTGCCATCAATGTTACGTATGCTGCATTGCCTACCTGACCTATTGCTGTTGTTACGATATTGCTTGACTCGAGTGGAACAAGTGCCACAATTTCTAGAAGTACCCATCCGAGTACCTTGAGACCATAGTTCCCAAGGAATTCTGGGAGCTTATCCCAGTCAAACGCCTTTGCCTTTACTGAGGCCGAGATACCTGCTACTACGTCGACGATAACTAGTAGCAGGAGCCACTGGCCCTTGGTGAGTAGTATGTTCCATAACGTTGTGAAGAACTGTGCATCCATTAGTTTCTCCTTATATACTGAATAGCATCCTCTGCGCTCGTGAATAGTACCTTCTTGTGTTGGTCTGGATAGTACACTATCGCTGGATTTAGGGACATACTATTGTGAAAGTACCTGTATCCAAAGCTGGATGCTTGATATGTTCCCACTTTAAGTAGGAACGTTTGGCCACCTATCGGTTCTCCGAGCTCTTGTGCCCATGTGTAACCGTACATAATCTCTGCCGCTGGTACGTGGTCATGCGCCCCAACAACTACCTCGGCAGGATAGGACATTTGCCACTCCCGGTACGCTCCATGAGTTGGCCGGAACACAGAGCGAAATCTGCTTTTGTGAAAGAGCAGATTTGTATATGTCTGCTTTCCTATCTGGAGCCTGAGTAGCCCTCTGTTGCTGAATATGGGTGCTTCTATGCTATCTAGGAGGTATCTTTGCAGTGATTCCCCAAAGGTGCGTTCATCAAATTCCTGGTCGTGATTCCCGCCTACCTTGGCGAGGAGCTTACCTTTTTCTGTGAGCTCATCTACCAGTGATTTGAAGAGTGCTGCCTGCTGTGCTGGACTGAGCACTTGCTCTAGCACGGCAGACAGGACTTTGAAGGACCGCATGTTTTGATACGAGTCACCTAAGTCTACCATATACACGGCTGGAGTGTCCATGATAGTTTTCATGTCACTAAGCCAATCTTCATGATTAGTATGCGTATCCCCGAGGTGCCAATCGCCAGTATATACGACGGCGATGGGTGTGTCGGTGTCTATCTTTACTGTTGCAGATTCCTGAGTGTAGTCAAGACTGTCGTCAAGGCTCGACCCAGCTTTAGCATGGGCAGCTAGCTTGCGCCAATCTACTTGCTCCATCTCCTTCTTATCTATGAATATGGGTGTGCTCTCTTCACCTTTTTGCGTGAGCCTGCTTCGCCTACGCCATATGCTTCTTAGCTTCTCTGGGTTCTCGTCTAGTTCGTCTGCTATCCTGCTCCATCGAGTGCCGTATTGGCTAACTTTCTCCTCGATGGCATCAAGGATATAGTCGTTCATTCACCCTCCGTTGTTAGGCTGGTTCTATATCTTCTTTCCTCAGATATAGAGTTACGTTAGACGGGACCCCAGCGTACCAAGATGTTGGCGAGACCAGAGCATAACATAGTGCGCCTCCGTCACCCTTGAATGGGGTGGGCGAGACATTTACATTCCCCGTCACTTTTATTCTTTCTGGCTCTTCGTATATTGTCCATATTGGGAAGCCTGCGTCGTTGTACTTTTTGTCCCAACGCGCGAGTGCTTGCGTTCCACTTACTTTGTACGCTGCTGTCGGAACTTTTCCTTCCGACGCGCTAATGCCGTTGACTTTGGCTTCTATCTGGCTTATCCTTGCATCTTGTGTTCCGAGTCTGGTGTACACTGCTGCCATTTGCGCCGATAGGCTGTCAATCTTCTTGTTGATTTCTGCAAATTCTTCATGGGTATGGTCCACGGGTGGCACTGGTGTCTCTTCGAAGCCAAGCCATGCTTTAGCATCGCTAATGGTTCCAAGGAACCTGTCTACATCTATGTCTCCCGTGACACCAGGGACTGGTGGGCACCATGGATAGTTGTTATATACCCCATACTGCCATAGCTTTAAGTTGGTTTCGTTCCACCCAGTTGGGAGCTTGGGAGTTGTTGCAGATGTCCATGCAGCTACCCATTCCCATACGTTCAGTGGGAGGAGCATGTTACCCATGAGGCTCTGCCAGTAGTTTACGTTGCTGTATACACCAGGAAGCATGGAAAGTTCAGTAATTCTTCCCCACCATGCCTTTGCTCTAGTCTGACGCACGGATATTGCAGATACTCCATCTGCTGTTTCTATGTCTAACGCTGCAGCAAGTATGTACTTCACTGCTTTTCTTAGTGGGTCTACTGTCTTGGCATGGAGGTCAGCTTGTGTCTTCCCATCTTGGTTGGACCTGAAGAAGTGATACGTTAGCACGATGAATCCAGCATCTAGGGCCCTCTGCCAATCGTTGGTAAATGTTGGGTCGACTTCCATTCCATCGGTAGCCTTCATGACAACAATTCTATATCCGCCAGCATATGCCTTGGCGTAGTCTATTTGGGGCTGCCACTTTGATTTGTCGAATGCTGGTGTGTATACCTGTGGTAGTGCTTGTGGCCCAAATGACGATACGAAAGTTCTTAGCTTAGATGGTACTGCTTGCTCGAAATCCTTGGGGTTTCTTCCTTCTGGGTAAGGCATTGCTCCTCCTACATCATTTGAACTGCTGGCCCATAGACTCTTCCGGCTCCACCTCCGCCTATGGTTATTGATGGATTTACTATGGCTGTAGCTGCTGTTCTAGCAGCTGGCGATATTGATGCTGACCCCATTATAACCTGGGGGTTGGCTATTGTGGTGGCTGTGGTTCTAGCTGTTGGTAACGCTACTGTGCTTCCATATAGTACTGTGGGTTGTGCTCTCGATGTAGCTGCGTAGGATGGTGTCGTTGTTAGGACTACTGAGCCGTACAGTATTGCTGGTGAATATACGGCAGTTGCTGCCGATGATATCCTGTTTGTTACTGTGACAGACCCGTAAATGATAGATGGTGCTGTGCTTGTGACTTTTGCCGTTGATGGGCTTGGTGCTACTGTAACTGCTACAGATGGCACGTATGGGTCTACTCGTGCTGTTGCGGCAGTTCGGGCCGCTGGTGTTATCGATATGCTGCTCTGACTAACTGCTGGTGCTAAAGTTGTGACTTTTGCGGATGATGTAGCCCCTGTGAATGTTGTAGAGCCCTTTACTGTAGTGGGAGCTACGCTTGTGACTTTTGTCGTGGCAGCCGATGGTTCTACTAGAGTGCCCAGCGAGCCGTAACTATAGTCGTCTACGTACACCGTGCTTGGTACTGTGTTCCAAAAGTAGCCTAGCTGCACGTTGCCAGACGTGCTGAATCCGCTGGTATCGTTGACTTCGATGTCCCATGTTCCTGGTTCGCTGCCAGACGATGCCCATATTCTGGCTCTTATATAGTATCCCTGAGCCCTGAAACGCACTGTGTACCATGTGTCTGCCGTATAAGACTTTGTTACTGTGGAGCCTATTTGCGTTCTCGCAGTTGACTGTATTCTGTGAACTTTATAGTTACCGGTATTTGGTATGGCTATTTCGTATCCCGATGTTGGGGTTTGATAGTTACTCCAGTTGTTGGATGTACGCTGGAATAGGCGAAGTGTTGCTCCATCTGTAATTACTGGGAATTTGAACTTCAAGACTACGTCGGCGTCTGCTATTGCGGTGTCTTTGGAAATTACTCTGGCGTGGTCAACTACCGGTCCGGTCTTGAGCATGCCAGTGTTGCTGCGTATTTCTATTAGTTCGGTTGTTGGTATGAATACTGAGTCTGCTGCGGACTCTCGTGCCGTTGGTGATACTGTTATACCAGCAGGTGGTGTGTACGTTGTTATTCTTGGTGTAGCGCTGTATGCCGTGAGTGCTGTGGTTCCTCTATATACACGTAAGTCAAAGTAGTCTCCAGGAACCATCTGGGCTGGGTCGAGATAGATACACCACTCAAGCTCGAATAGGTAACCAGCAGTGCCGCTATTTGTG
>Ga0208980_10000067_pt1 | contig 46166 bp, 37 predicted proteins | sample WetSurMetagenome_3_FD_187993 | JGI IMG/M metagenome (GOLD analysis project Ga0208980, IMG submission 187993) | Wetland microbial communities from Twitchell Island in the Sacramento Delta, sample from surface sediment Aug2011 Site A1 Bulk (version 2) | ecosystem: Environmental > Aquatic > Marine...
GAGGGCAATTGATATTGTCCCGTTCGGAAGAGCTGGGCGGCACGCTGGTGAAGGCGACAATGCGGCTTACTCATGTTGACAGGGTTCCCTTCGGCGATCTGGCCGCCACGATCAGCACGATGATTTTTGCAAATCCTTTCATTGATTTTCATTTGAGCCTGGACTCAAACGATCGGAGCTTCGATTTCAAGCTTTCCCAATTTGCCCAGGAGCACGACCTGGATGCCGACTCCAACGTCGATCTGGCCAGCTCGGCGCACAATTTTCTCCGGGAGGAACTTGAGGCCTGGGCGAAAAGCGAGATGAGTGGTCTGACCGCGCAATGGAACCCCGTGGAGAAGCCTTGCCAGCGTGCTGAGATTTGTCAATAGGTTCAAGGAGCGAGTGTATGAATGAGATGAACGACCGTCAATGCTGCGCTGAGGAAGCTTCTGAAGAGGAACTCCTTGCCCGTGTCGACGAAATTATCAAGCAATATCGATCCAAACCCGGCGCCCTGATCCCTGTGCTGCAAATGACACAGGCCATTATGGGGTACCTTCCCGAGGTGGCACTCAAGAGGATTTCCCTGGGATTAGGGAAATCCTACAGTGAAGTTGCCGGAGTGACCAGTTTCTACTCGTTCTTTTCAACCGTACCCCGGGGAAAGCACCTGGTGCGCGTGTGTCTTGGAACAGCCTGCTATGTCCGGGGGGGAAATGTGGTCCTGGAGGCAGTGAAAAAGGAGCTGAGAATTGACGTGGGGGAGAGCACGCCGGACAGATTGTTTTCACTTGAGGTGGCCCGATGCTTCGGCGCCTGCGGATTGGCGCCTGTTATCACGGTGGACGATGATGTGCACCATCGCGTAAAAGCGGCGAAGGTTGGGGCCATCATCCGCCAATATCGTGTTCCTGAAACAAAAATGGCTGTCAAGGGATAGAGGAGTGCGACGCATGACAAAGATCAAGTCGCTTGATGATCTGAACGAACTGCGAAAGAAAGCCAAAGCAGAGATTGACCTGCGCGAGGGGTTGAAGGATATCCGGATAACGGTGCACATGGGAACCTGCGGCATTGCGGCAGGCGCGCGCGATGTCCTGGCCGCCATCATGCAGGAACTGGCGGCATCCAACATTCAAAGCGTCACCCTTCAGCAGGCCGGGTGCATAGGGTTATGTGATCAGGAACCGATGATATCTATATCCAATAAGGAAGGCAAAATTTATAGATACGGGAGGCTCGACCGGGCCAAAACCCGCGAAATTATCCGAAATCACATTTTACGAGACGCAGTGCTTTACGAATGGCTGATAAAAAGCTAGGCAGATTTTTGCCCCGCCTGAGCACTTGGGCGGACGGGAAATACGGATCAGGTTTTTCGGAGGGGATGGTTGGCATATGGATTCGGCAAGGACTCATATTCTGGTATGCACTGGCGGCGGATGCATTGCATCAGGAGCGCTTGAGCTCAGTTCCGCGCTGCGGGAGTGCTTGAAACGACACGGCCTCGATCAGGAAGCAAGAGTTGTGGAGACGGGATGCCTGGGCCCGTGCGCTGCAGGCCCGGTCGCCGTTTTATATCCTGATGGAGTCTTCTACGAAAAGATAAAAGCTGAAGATGCCGCGGAAGTGGTTGAGGAACACGTGCTGAAGGGCCGGGTGGTTGAACGCCTGGTAGCCCGGGAGCGGTCCGGGAAATCGCTGTTCAATATTGGGGATGTCGAGTTCTTCCGCAAGCAGGTCAAGATAGTGCTGCGCAATTGCGGCGTCATCGATCCAATGCGGATTGATGAATATATCGCGCGGGATGGATACCAGGCGCTGGCAAAGGTTTTGAGCGAACTGACTCCGGAACAAGTGATTGAAGAGGTCAAGAAATCAGGATTGCGTGGACGCGGCGGAGCCGGCTTCTCGACCGGAGCCAAGTGGGAGTTTACCAAAAAAGCACCGGGCGATGAGAAATTCGTCATCTGCAACGGCGATGAGGGGGATCCCGGGGCATTCATGGACCGCAGTGTTCTGGAAGGGGACCCGCACAGCATCATTGAGGGAATGGCGGTCGCCGCATATGCGGTAGGGGCTCGGCAAGGCTATGCTTACGTGCGTGCAGAATATCCCCTGGCAATCGAACGCCTGGACTATGCCTTGGCTCAAGCAAGAGAGTATGGCCTTCTGGGAAATAAGATTCTGGGCACCGATTTTTCCTTCGATTTGGAAATCCGGAAGGGCTCCGGCGCGTTCGTCTGCGGCGAAGAAACCGCGCTGATGACTTCGATCGAAGGGAACCGGGGTGAACCTAGACCACGGCCTCCTTTCCCTGCCATTAAAGGACTGTGGGGCAAACCATCATTGCTGAACAATGTCGAAACCTATGCCAACATCGCTCCCATTATTTTGCAGGGAGCGGCGTGGTATGCGTCTTTTGGAACCGAGAAGAGCCGGGGCACAAAAGTATTTGCGCTGGCCGGCGCTGTCGAAAAACCGGGCCTTGTCGAGGTCCCTATCGGCATCCAGCTTGGGGAAATCATCTTCGACATTGGCGGCGGCATTCCCAATGGAAAGCGATTCAAGGCTGCCCAGGTAGGAGGGCCCTCGGGCGGGTGCATTCCACAGCATCATCTCAATGTCCCCATGGACTATGAATCACTGAATGAACTCGGCGCGATAATGGGTTCCGGCGGGCTCATCGTAATGGATGAGGATTCCTGCATGGTGGATGTTGCCCGCTTTTTCCTGGACTTTGTTCAGGATGAATCCTGCGGTAAATGCCCCCCCTGTCGAGTCGGCACCAAACGCATGCTGGAAATTGTCACGCGCATTTGCCAGGGGAAAGGGCAAGAGGGCGACGTCGAAAAACTGGTCAACCTTGGAGAAAGCATCAAAGACACCGCCCTGTGCGGTCTTGGCCAGTCGGCGCCGAATCCGGTCCTGTCAACAATCCGTCATTTCCGTCATGAATACGAAGCGCATATTCGCGAGGGACGCTGTGAAGCGGGAGTTTGCACGGATCTTGTGCGAGCGCCTTGCCAGAATGCCTGTCCTGCCGAAGTGGACATCCCCGCATTTGTTTCCCTGGTCGGGGAAAAACGCTATGCCGAGGCATTGCGCAGGCATCGGGAGAGAAATCCATTCGCATCGATCTGTGCCCGCGTCTGCTTTCACACTTGCGAACAGAAATGCCGGAGGGGAAGCCTTGATGAGCCGGTATCCATACGCGGCATCAAACGGTTCATGACGGAACAGGAAGTCACGATCCAGATCCCTGAGATTATTGAAAACGAGGCCAACAGCAAGCGCAAGGTCGCCATTATAGGTGCCGGGCCGGCCGGGCTTGCCTGCGCTTATTTCCTTGCGCGTCTTGGGTATCGGCCCAGAGTCTTCGAGGCTGAGAGCAGGGCTGGCGGCATGATGGTCCAGGCAATTCCTGCATACCGTCTGCCGCGAGAGGAAATCGAGAAAGAAATTCGGATCATTGAGCGCCTCGGCGCCACGATCGAAACCGGGAAACGATTGGGCCGGGACTTTACTCTAGAGGGCCTTCGAGCCGATGGCTACGAATCGGTATTCCTGGGTGTCGGATGTCCCAAAGGCGCCCTGCTGGGAATTCCCGGAGACAAGACCCCCGGCGTCACCGAATCTCTGGATTTTTTGAGAGAGCACAATCTCAAAGGCGGGACTTATGTCGGAAAGCATGTAGCTGTGATCGGCGGCGGAAACACCGCCGTTGACGCCGCGCGTACAGCGCTGCGCCTTGGTGCTGAAAAAGTCACGATCGTCTATCGGCGAACCCGCTTGCAGATGCCGGCATGGGAAGAGGAAATCCGTGCCGCCGAGGCAGAAGGTATTGCGCTCATAACACTGGTTGCACCCGTGGAAGTTCTGGCAAAGGACGGTTCAGTGGCTGGACTAAGATGCCGCCACCAGATCATGGGTGAGTACGACAAGAGCGGCCGCCGGAGACCGGTGGCGGGAACAGATCCCGATTTTGTACTCGAATGCGACCAGATCATTGCCGCCGTGGGACAAAGAGTGGACCTGGCTCCACTGCTTGGATCGGTTTCTCTTGAAACAACCGGAGACGGGCGTCCTGTCTATGATTCTATGACGGGGCGAACATCAGAGTCCTGGCTTTTTATAGGGGGCGATATGGTAACCGGACCCGCCTCCGTCGTGACGGCTGTTGCCGCGGGCGAAAAGGCAGCGGTCGGGATAGACATGCTCCTCACCGGTGAGAATCATGCGTTCTGGCGGCGTGCCCTGCCGACCGATACGCATTTTGATCCTGATGCCGATCCGGTCACCTATCCAAGGGCGGAGATGGCTACACTGCCTTCAAAATTGAGCCGCAACAGTTTCGCGGAAACCGAGGAATCATGGCCGGCAGCGGTGGCATTGCGTGAAACCAAGCGTTGCTTGCGCTGTGATTTTGGGAAACCCTGTGAAATGGAAACGAGGAGAATTTGATGCCTAGCTTGACCATAGACAACTTTGAAGTGCGCGTCGAGGAGCAGACGACCATCCTGGATGCGGCCCGCCAGGCAGGCGTGCGGATTCCCACTCTGTGCTACCTGAAGGATGTTCAGGCCATCGGGGCTTGCCGTATATGCCTGGTTGAGGTCCAGGGGGCGCGCACGCTGGTGGCTTCCTGCGCCACTCCCATATCTGAAGGCATGGTCGTGAAGACCAACACACAGAGAGTTCGCGCCGGCCGTCGTGCCGTCATGGAACTGCTCCTCTCAGAACATGTCGGCGATTGCCAGACCTGTCTGCGAAGCAATGACTGCGAATTCAGGCGTCTGGCCAGTGACTTGGGAATTAAAGAAGTCCGATTCGAGGGAGAGCAAAGAGTACGACCCGTCGATGAAAGCACGGCAGCCCTGTTCAGAGATGCCGGCAAGTGCGTCCTGTGCAGGCGCTGCGTGACCGTCTGCAGCAGCATTCAAGGCGTGTGCTGCCTGTTTCCGCAGAATCGCGGTTTTGAGACGACCATTGGTCCCGCTTTTGCCGAACCCCTTGGCGATGCTGTCTGCGTCCAGTGCGGCCAGTGCGCTGCGGTCTGCCCGGTAGGTGCGATTGTGGAAAGAGATGAAACTGAGCTGGCGCTCAGAGCTCTTGAAGATCCTTCAAAGCACGTGATTGTGCAGACTGCACCAGCCATTCGGGCCGCCCTGGGAGAGTGTTTTGGCTATCCTCCCGGCACGCTGGTGACGGGGAAGATGGTGTCGGCTTTGCGCAGGCTCGGCTTTGATGCGGTATTCGACACCGATTTTTCAGCAGACCTCACAATCATGGAGGAAGCAAGCGAACTGCTGGCAAGATTAAAAGATGCGCTTGTAGATGGGAAGAATGTGGCGCTGCCTATGTTTACAAGCTGTTCTCCGGGATGGATCAAATACATGGAACACTTCCATCCCGATATGCTGGCTCACCTTTCCACCTGCAAATCGCCGCAGCAGATGTTCGGCGCCGTTGCCAAAACTTACTATGCCGAGCGGATAGGGAAACGTCCTGAGGATATTTTCGTTGTTTCCGTAATGCCGTGCACGGCGAAAAAATTTGAAGCCAAGCGTCCCGAGATGAATGCAAGCGGAGTTCAGGATGTGGACCTGGTCCTCACTACGCGCGAGTTGGCTCGCATGATCGAAAGCGCGGGAATCGACTTTCAGACGCTTCCCGACGGAACCATGGACCTGCCGCTTGGCATGAGCACCGGCGCAGCGGATATTTTTGCCAATACGGGAGGGGTCATGGAAGCAGCCCTCCGCACGGCATACGAGGCTATAACGGGACGAGGCTTTCCGTTCGAAAACCTCCATGTCAAGCCTCTGGCGGGATTGGATGGGATCAAATCGGCGGAAGTCAAGATCGAGGGCGCCAAGCCCGAATGGAGCTTTCTTGACGGGGTAACGGTCAGGGTGGCTGTGGCACACACTTTGGTCAACGCCGAGCGCTTGCTTCGCAAGGTTCGCGCAGGGGAGGAGCAGTTCCATTTCATAGAAGTCATGACTTGCCCTGGGGGATGCATAGGGGGCGGCGGACAGCCTCGGATGACAACCAATGAAACGCGCCTGGCAAGGATCCGCGCCATTTATGCCGAGGACGAGGGAAAGAAGCTTCGAAAGTCTCATGAAAATCCAGCGATAATCCAGCTTTACCGTGACTTCCTGGGCGCGCCGTTAAGCCATAAGTCGCACCACTTGCTTCATACCAAGTATGTCGAACGCGGACGGGTCTGATTTGGAGACGTTCCTTTAATGAACACGGAAAGCGCCATTGAGCGCAAAAGGTTATATTCCCTATCTCCACCGGCGCTGGCTCGCCTCAGCATTTGTTATCAAGTTGCTCTGAGAGCCGGCGAGGACGGACTGGAAAGCCTATCGTCGGCCTATTTGGCTGGACTTCTCAATGTCGATGAAACCCTTGTACGCAAGGATATGGCGGTGGTGGGCATTGTCGGGAGGCCGCGTGTAGGGTTCCCGACAGGAGAGATCCTGGTCCGGCTCAAGGAGATCCTGGGGCTCACGCAAATTACTGATGCGATTTTGATCGGATGCGGCTCGCTGGGAAGCGCTCTTCTCAGGTACCCGGGATTTGCGAAATATGGGTTGAGGATCGCTGCGGCCTTTGATTCCGATCACTCGATTGTGGGGCAGCATATCGGCGAATATGATGTTCTGCCCATGGAAAAATGCCGCAGCATCATCGAGACATTCCGAATTCACGTCGCCATTCTTGCGGTGCCCGCAAATACTGCGCAGGAAGTCACAGACTGGGTGATTTCCAGAGGCGTCATCGCGATTTGGAATTTCGCTCCGGTTCAACTTGCCGTGCCCCAAAATGTGGTCATAAGGAACGAGAACCTTGCCGTCGGCCTTGCCCAGCTCATCCACCAGCTGAAGCGTTCCACAGGTGAGCAAGGGAGTGCTTTATAGCCTAACCTGAGGTATCGTAACTCATATGTTACCGGTTCTTACAGTTGCCAGCGACCGCTGCCGCAGGTGTTATTCCTGCGTGCGAGGATGTCCGGCCAAAGCCATTCGCGTGCACGAAGGCCACGCAGAGATTATTTCCGAACGCTGCGTGGCGTGCGGCAGCTGTGTGCGCCTGTGTTCCCAGAAAGTAAAAAAGATTGTCGATAATCTTCCGGCGGTCGAAACGATATTACGAGAGCCGGATCCGGTTGTCATGATCGCTCCCTCCTTCGCTGCCGCTTTCCTGGATGCCCGGCCGGGGCAAATTATTGCGGCACTGCGGCTCTGCGGGTTTGCTGGGGTCTACGAGGTGGCATTTGGGGCTGATCTTGTCGGCAAGGTATGCCAGCGGCTTTACAATGAAGATCCCGTCCGCCTGCTTATTACGACTCCCTGCCCGGCAGGCATCTTATATATCGAAAAATTCGGCGTAAATCTGCTGCCCTACCTTGCACCGGTCTTGTCGCCGATGGCGGCCATGGGGAAGGCTTTAAAGAGCCGAATCCGGCCGGGATGTCACGTCGTCTTTGCCGGACCCTGCACTGCCAAGATCCGGGAGATTCAGGAACCTGATGTCAGTCCGTGGGTTGACACCGCGATGACTTTCGAAGAGGTTGAACAGCTTATATCGCAACGGGGCATCGATGCCAAAGAGCTGGATGACGATGAATTTGACCCGCCTCATTCGTATCTGGGCGGCGTTTTCCCGTTGGGAGGCGGTCTGGCCAAGGTGGCCAACCTGCCCACCGACATTACCCAGAATTCGGTTCATGAGGTTTCAGGACACAGCGAATTTACCGATCTGATTGCCCGGCTCAGCAAGCGCGTGCGCGACCAGGATTTCGACGTTCTTAAAACTCGTTTTTTTGACGCGCTCTTTTGTCAGGGATGCATCGATGGCCCGGTAATGCCGCAACGAGAGAGCAACTTGCGGCGCAAGGAGCGAATTGTCGAATACTTGCGCTCCCGGCGGCCTGTCTCCCGCGCAACATGGAAGTCAGTGATCGCAGGGATGCAGGATCTGGATCTCAGCCGAACATTCCATCCTGATCCCCAGTTGCCCGTGGATCCATCGGAGGAGGAGATTCGCCAGGTTCTCATCCGAACCAACAAGCTAACGGAGGAACAGGAGCTAAACTGCGGTGCCTGCGGGTACAGGTCATGCCGGGAGAAGGCAATCGCCGTCTGCAATGGAATAGCGGAAGTCGAGATGTGCCTTCCTTATATGATTGAAAAGCTTCAGGTCACCATCTCCAGCCTGCATCAATCGTACGAGCAGCTGGCGGACGCCCACACGCAGCTCGTGCGTTCGGAACGGCTGGCCTCGATGGGGCAGATGGCGGCCGGCATAGCTCACGAGGTCAACAACCCTCTGGGTGCTGTGCTCATTTATGCCCATCTCTTGCGCGAACATCCCGAATTGAGCGAAGAATCCCGCAGCGACATCGACACTCTCATCCAGGAAGCCATACGCTGCAAAACCATTGTCGGCGGCTTGCTGGATTTTGCCCGTCAAACCAAGGTGACACTGGTGCCCGTGGATTTGGGTGAGATGCTGGAAAAAGCCGCGGAGACTACAAGAATTCAGGCCAGGAATCTGCCTGTTACGATCGTAGTAAGCGCGTCCCCTAATTTGCCTAGCGCCATGGTTGATCGGGACCAGATGCTCCAGGTCTTCCTCAATCTGATGCGGAATTCGGTTGAAGCCATGCCAAAAGGAGGCACAGTTGCCGCCAGCGCCGGATGGAAGGAATCGACGAGAGAGTTTGTCATATCGGTGCGCGACGAAGGGCTGGGAATGCCCAAGGAACTTGTCGAGCACATTTTTAATCCCTTTTTCAGCACAAAAGCCGTGGGAAAGGGCACGGGCCTCGGACTTTCGATCTGTTATGGCATTGTCAAAATGCATCGGGGGCAGATACGCGCCAAGAACAATACGGATGGTCCCGGTGCCACCTTTGAGATTATTCTGCCCGCCAATGAAATTACGGGGGATCAGGCCTTATGAATACTCAACTTCCCAATCCTCGGATTTTGATTGTAGAAGATGATCGAAATCTTCGTGAAGGCACTTGCCGGATCCTAAGCCTGCGAGGACTCGAAGCCTCTATGGCTGCAGATGGAGAAGAGGCTTTGCGCATGATCGAAGAAAGCGATTATCCGCTTGTCCTTGTCGATCTCAAGATGCCGGGAATGGATGGTTTTGAGCTTATTGAGCGCATCAATCGCCTGAAACCGAACACCGTGTGCGTCGTCGTCTCCGCATTTGCCACGGTAGAATCCATCGTCAGGGCCACGAAAATGGGGACCTTCGACTTTGTAGCCAAGCCCTTTGTCCCCGACGAGCTGATGATGGTAGTCAACCGCGCCATCGAGAAGTGCCGCCTCACTGCTGAAACCGCGCGACTCCGGTCTGAGCATGAGGCGCACCTCCTGCAGCTGGCGGCTGAAAAGAGCCGCTTGAACACCATTGTGCAGTCCATGGGTGACGGGCTGCTGGTTGTCAATATCAGCAACGAAGTTGTTCTCGATAATGCGGCGGCCCGCATGATATTGCGCAGAATCGACGAGCCGTGCCAGCGCGTGCCTGTAAGCGATGTGATACCTGACGCTACAATCTGCATGCAGATTGCGGAATTATTGCTGAATCCTGTGCCGCACCAGGTGAAACTCGAAATGGTCGTTGCCCCCAGGAATGAGCAGGAAGCACCCGCTTATGTGCGTGTCACTCTTGCTCCGTTCCGCGATGAAAATGACAAGGTCTTGGGCGTCGCGGTTCTGCTCTCCGACATCAGCGACACAAAAGCGTATGAGCAGATGAAGACAAAATTCGTTTCGCTGGTAGCACACGAGATTAAAGCGCCGATTGCAGCCGTTGAAAGCTATCTGAATATTATCAAAGATGGGATGTTGGACAACAACGTCCCTCAAATTCGAAAAATCGCCGGCCGCTGTCTGGAACGTTCGTCCGCTCTGCTTGCCCTTGTGCAGGACCTGCTGGAGATCACCCGCCAGGAAGCCTTCCAGAGGAAACGCCTCATCGAAAAAATAGATATCTTGAGCCTTGCCTCCAAGCTTGTGGAATTTCACCGGCTCCAGGCTGCTGAAAACAAGATCAGCATTGAATTATCTTCTCCGCCTGAGGGCCTGAAGCCGCTTTATGCCGATGTGGGAGAAATGGAAAGGGTGCTGACAAATCTCCTGTCTAATGCAATCAAATACAATCGCGAAGGAGGGAAAATCTTGGTCCGTCTGGATGCAACTGCTTCGGCGCTGCGTATTGAAGTTGAAGACACCGGGATTGGCCTGAAACCCGACGAAATCAAGCGCATTGGCGAGGAGTTTTTCAGGGCAAAGAATGAAAAAACGTGGAGTATCACGGGAACGGGTTTGGGATTGTACCTGGTTAAAAGAATCGTAAAAACCTATCACGGTAGTCTCAAGATCACAAGTCAGGTGGATAAAGGAAGTGTTTTTTGCATTCTCCTGCCCTTTGGCTCGGCTGATAACGTCTCTGCATAGCCTGAGGTGCGTGAATGGACTTCAACCGGCAATCCCTTGAAACCTGGTTGCGCACGGAAGATCCGGACGCGTTGGACCACCTGTATCGCGAAGCGGACGCGGTCCGGCGGCACCATGTCGGGAATGCCATCCACCTGAGGGGGCTTGTTGAAATCTCCAACCACTGCGCGCGGCGCTGCGCTTACTGCGGCTTGAATGTCTCAAACCGGGGCCTTTCGCGGTATCGGATGAATGCAGACGAAATCTTCGGCTGCGTCCTCAAGGCTTGTGAACTTGGTTATGGCACGGTTGTATTGCAGAGCGGCGAAGACTTTGGGATCACGCGGGAGTGGATGGCCGCTCTCATAAGGAAAATCAAGGAGGAAACCCCGCTTGCTTTGACCCTGAGCCTGGGCGAACGGCCTTACGAAGATCTGCTGGCATGGAAACAAGCGGGTGCCGACCGATATCTTCTGCGCTTTGAAACTTCAAATGATGAGCTTTATCGCAAAATACATCCTTCTCTGCCGGGACACCGCTCCGATCGGATGAAAATCTTGCGGGAGATTTCTGATCTCGGCTATGAAGTGGGCAGCGGCGTAATGATTGGCATACCCGGCCAAAGTTATGCCAGTCTGGCAGAAGACATAGCCACATTTCGTCGCCTCGATCTGGATATGATTGGCGTCGGGCCCTACATCCGGCATCCTGAAACAGACCTTGCGATGAGGCCGAGAAGTCGTGCAATCGATCCGCACGACCAGGTACCAAATACAGAGACGATGACCTATAAGGTGATTGCCCTGACTCGCCTGGCTTGTCCGGACGCCAACATCCCGAGCACTACCGCACTCGCAACCGTCAATGCCAGCAACGGAAGGGAGTTGGGGCTCCAGAGGGGAGCCAATGTCGTAATGCCAAACCTGACCCCATCTCAATATCGAAGTTCCTATGAAATTTACCCGAACAAAGCGTGCCTGTTTGAAGCCGCCGAAGGTTGTGGCGTTAGCTTGACGGACAGAATTGCCTCCATCGGCCGGGAAGTTGGCAGAGGGCCCGGCAGCCGGAGAGCAGCGGGAAAGCGCAATTGACACAGGAATGCTTTTGGGCTTAAAAATACTTAGCAGGTTATATTCCATTCAATGCAAATTGATGATTTAACGGAGGACAATTTTGCCCAGATCAAATAACGTCAAATCGCATTTAGTTGTTACCACATTGTTTCTGATCTTTTCCGGCGCCTTGCTGCTCACTTCACGTGCAGCTCAGGAGCCGAAGGCAGTCGGGGACAGTGGAGCCATGCAAACCCAACCCGGCAAATCCGGCGATCCAGGGAAAGCTGCAGATAAAACGACATACAAGGTCATTCCCATAACAATGGAGATGGAAGCGGGGGCGGCACAATACAAGGAGTGGCCGGGGGGAACAAGGACAATACATTCGGGTATTGGCTGGATCCAACCATTTGGCAGGAGCGAATATGTCGCAGGCATGGGGTACCCCGAGGCAAAAAAATATCCGGAACCCAGCTATTTCAACGAAGAGTGGATGAGGGTTTATGAAACCGACCTTTTCTGCATCTATATGCTCAAGGACGGAAATATTTATGCCTACGATGGAGTGGTAGGCAATCTTGAACCGGTAGCAAACGATGACGGAAGGATGGATTACCTCATCAATGTGATCGTTGGCGGCACGGGCGCTTATGAAGGCGCGACGGGAATGCTGGTCGGACGAACGCCGGGAAGAGGCAAAAGCACAGAAGTGTCGCAGGGCATCAATCTTCCGGTATCAATCCTCAAGCTCATGAATGGGTATATTAAGATTCCTGTAAAATAACAGAGAACGCTAGATTTGTGTTTTTTCCCGTTAGTGATTAGATTGGGGCGGTTATGTTGCGAGAACCAGTGGTCGCTGGACAGTTTTACCCGTCAAATCCCAAGCGCCTGCGCGAGGACTTGGACTCCTACTGCAAATTCTCGGGAACGCTGACCGATGCCAAAGCAATTGTAGCGCCGCATGCGGGATACATGTATTCTGGGCCGGTCGCGGGCGCAGTGTACGGCGCGGTTCGAATTCCAAAGCGCGCCATCCTTCTGGGCCCCAATCACACCGGAAGGGGAGCTCCTCTTGCGCTGTATCCGACAGGGGAGTGGCGCACACCGCTGGGGTTGGTGCCGATTGACGATGAGATCAATCAGAGCCTGATCCGGGAATGCGGCGAGCTAAGTGAAGATCGATCAGCACATTTGCATGAACACTCACTCGAGGTGCAGATCCCTTTTCTCCAGCTGCGTGTTCCCGACCTCCGCATTTCCGCCATCTGTGTGGGAACGGGGGCTTATGCCTCCCTGGAATTGCTTGGCCACGCAGTGGCGCGCACCATCCTGTCTTCAAAAGACCCCGTGCTAATTGTATCCAGTTCGGATATGACTCACTACGAGCCTGCAAACGTTGCTGCCTCTCAGGATAAATTTGCCATCGACCGGATGCTCGCCGTGGATCCTGAAGGCCTCTATCGAGAAGTGAGGGATAAAGGGATCAGCATGTGCGGATTCGCTCCTACGGTTGCGGCCCTGACGGCGTGCCGGGATCTGGGAGCCACTTCAAGCCGTTTGATGCGCTATGCCACTTCGGGCGATGTGAGCGGCGATTTTGCCAGCGTTGTAGGATATGCCGCACTCCTTATCGCCTAAAATGCCTTTATAAGAATTTCTATCCTGTAGGACAAGAACAAAGCAGTGGAAATTAGAAAAGAAATCGGAAAGATCACATTGGAATTCAGGACTGGCAGGGATTTGACGGGGATTCATTTGCCTTCATCCTATCCAAGCTCCCGTCAAATCCCTGCCGTCACTGCATTTTGATAGAGTAAGGTTTGCTGGCTCGGAACGTAATAGTAGGTGCGGTCTTTAGCGACCCAGACTGCAATTCCGGAACCGGTTTTCATGAGCAGCTCCTTCGACTGGACCGAAGAACAAGTAATCGAAGGTTACAGCGGCCAACAGCAGGTTGAGAAAGTCTTTCGAGGGCTTAAGGATGGTGATTGGCTTGGCTGGGGACCGATGTGCCACTGGACTGACAGCAAAATACGAGTTCACGCTTTCTACTGTATGCTCGGCATCTCGTTGCTGAACTTTCTGCATGCGCATAGTAAACTCCCCCTAGTCGGCAATTCAGCGAGAAGATAAAATGTCTTCCAGCAATCTCTGGGCATCGCAGTTGCCCTGTTCGGCGGCCTTCATGAGCCACTTGGCCGCTGCGGCATCATCCTTCGGCACTCCTCTGCCTTCTGAGTAACAACAACCGAGGTTATATTGTGCGTCGGCATCCCCCTGCTCAGCAGCCTTCCGATACCACTTAACCGACATGCCATCGTCTTGAGGCACACCCCTGCCTTCAGAGTAACACCAACCAAGGTCGAACTGTGCGCGAGCAAACTCCTGGTTAGCAGCTTTCCAACACCATAATACGGCTTCAACATCATCACGCTGTAATCCTCGGCCCTCCGAGTAGTGCCAACCGAGGAGGTACTGCGCCGGGGCATACCATTGTGCCGCGGCTTTTCGGTACCAGCGGACGGCTTCGGCATCGTCCTGCCGGACACCGCGGCCTTCTGAATAGAGCCAGCCGAGAAAGCACTGTGCTCTAGCGTGCCCTTGCTTAGCAGCCTTCCGGAACCACTTAAAGGCTTTGGCGTAATCCTGCGGCCTGCCTTTCCCGCAGTAGTACTCCTCAGCTAATTTGAATTGGTCGTCTGCATTGTGAGATTCGCGGTCTTGCATAGTGTCCTCGACCGGCATTTGCACAAGCTCCGACCATACCGATGGCAAATGCGTACGACTCTGCATAATACCCTCCAGTCTGCATATCGTCTAACCCGGGAGGAATAGGTAGGTTTTTGTTGGAGATAACGCATCCGATTTGTGGATGCCATGGCGGCTTTGAAGGTGGGCACGGGATCAAAAGCTTTCGATAACTTTTGCCGGAAATGCATGTGTTCGGTGACTTTCTGAGCGTATCCAGGCGTGGAATCAAGCCCAGAGAATACGCAAACACAGCAAAAGGAATGACGGATTTCTTACGAGACCCCCTCCTATCCAATGGATCATGCTGCTGTGATTACCTGAGAGGAGATTCATGGATTGGGAAATCATGTAGCCTGCCTCCCCGGCAGAATGATATGATTCTATCAATGATTGAGATACCTTCTAATGGAGGCCACGGAAAATGCAGAGCTTTCGAGCAATAGTGTTCCTGGTAATGAGCTTGGTGTTCACCCCTCTCCTTGCTCAGAAGGTAGCCTACGACTGGGATAAGGATGTGGATTTCACTGTCTACAGGACCTACAAGTGGGTTGAAGTCGCATCGGGAAAGTCTGCTGTAGAGACGACCCACAAGCGGATCGTGAACAATGTGGACGTGCAGATTCAAGCAAAAGGCGTTAAGCTGGCGAGGGATGACAATGCGGATTTATACGTAGGTTATCAGATTGTAGCCGACAAGAAGGGGCAGATCGCAAGCTTCAATCCTGACGGCCAGTGGAATCCGGGACCCGGCATGAGCGCCAACGCGTCCAAGCCTTCAGCGGGAACGGTGGCGCAAGGCTCGCTGATTGTCGATATCTACGACAAGAAGATGAAGAAGCTTATCTGGCGCGGTATCGTGTCGGCCGCCTTCGACAGTCGACAGGCAGTCAACTATGCGATCGAGAATGGGCTTTCCAAACTCTTTGTCAATTACCCCCCACCTATAAACAAATAACTGTCAAAAGCATTAACAACATTCATTGAGGGGACATTAGGGGGGACAGGCTACTGGAATGGACCCCTAAACTGAGACATATATAATAGGGACAGTTCCCAAAACAGGGGAGAACAAATGCCTCTGGGAAAAAGGTGGACTGAGTAATGGAAGACGCGCCGTTAGATTCAAAAAACGGCACGGGAAAATAGCTGCAAGGATCATTGTTATCCCCAAAAATGAAACCTGTCCTTAATCCAATTAATAATTTACTGTGGTCCGACCCCAAGTCTATGTGGATGTGCTGTTCGTCCACGCTTCTGTCTCTGGCGATCGGCTTGTTGTTGCTATCAGTGGCTCTTCGCCTTTCCCCTTTAGCTTAATCGATATTTTGATCGTCTCAGTTGCCGAATAAATGTCTTAAGATCGGCGCGTTTCACCATCGGCTACTGTGAAGTGAATAAATTCAGCGAGAAGATAAAATGTCTTCCAGCAATCTCTCGGCATCGGAGTTGCCCTGTTCGACGGCCTTCAGGAGCCACTCAGCCGCTGTGAAATCGTCTTTCGGCACTCCCCTTCCTTCTGAGTAGTGCCAACCCAGGTTGTATTGCGCATCCGCATCCCCTTGCTCGGCAGCTTTCCGATACCACTTAACCGCCAGCGCATCATCTTGTGGGACTCCTTTGCCTTTTGAGTAGCACCTACCGAGGTCAAGCTGTGCGCGAGCGAACTCCTGGTTAGCAGCCCTCCAATACCATAATACGGCTTCAACATCATCACGCTGTAATCCTCTGCCCTGCGAGTAGTGCCAACCGAGGAGGTACTGCGCCGGGGCATACCATTGTGCCGCGGCTTTTCGGTACCAGCGGACAGCTTCAGCATCGTCCTGCGGGATACCGCGGCCTCCTGAATAGAGCCAGCCGAGAAAGCACTGGGCCTTGGCGTGCCCTTGCTCAGCAGCCTCTCGGAACCACCTAACGGCTTCTCCACAGTCTTGCGGTCCGCATTTCCCCCAGTAGTACTCCTCAGCTAATTTGAACTGGTTGTCTGCGTTGCGAGATTCCCAGTCTTGCATAGTGCCTTCAGAGAATTTAGCCTGGATCTAGCACGAAGGATTCGGTCCATCCAAACCGCGACGGCGAATAGCCGTCTAATGCACTGGCACCGTCTTGTGACATCATTGCATCCTTTGGCTAAAAATTTTCCACATTCTAAACCAAAACAACCTCCGGTGCAGTAACTACCTGAGAAGCGGGAGAAGAAAGGGAAGCACCTGAAGCCGTGAAATTCCCGATAGAGGAAAGAATCGTGACCTTTCATGATGATTTGAGTCGGAGTGATCATGAAAAAGCTAATAGACTGCAACTCTCCCCTCATGGCGCCGGAAGCAAGGGGAACTCCAATCCGACAAGTGTGGTGCGCCCCCGCAGCTTAAGCCTTCCCATAGATCCCGCCAAGGACATCCAGGAAGCGGTCGACGGTGGCGCCCCAGGTTTCTTCGCGAACGGATTCGCGCGCATATTCTGCCATCTGACGCCACTGCCCTCGGTCTGCTGCCAGGGCGCCCATCAAATGCGCGAACTCCTCGGGATCAGCCTTGCCCGCCAGTATGCCATTTTTACCATTCTGGAGGCGCTCCGAGGCATTCTGCACATTCGTCAGAATTACGGGAGTGCACATCCAGAGAGCCTCTCGCAGGACTCCAGGTATCGGGCCAAAACGCATGGGAAAAACAAACAGGCGCGCGGATGCCAGCAGCTCAATGTACTGCCGGTATTGGGTGGGGTCATCTTTGCGCAGGTACCCATGGCAGACCACATGAGCCTGCGGCTCGCGCAACTCGCCGTTCGCCACGCCCACAAGGTGTAAAGTGAACGGATCCGGGAATTTTGCGTTGAAGCGCTGAAATGCTTTCAGGAGTATATCCACGCCCCGATTATGATAGCTGCGGCCGATGAATAGGATGTCCCGGGAAGCCTCCTTGCGAGCGATTAGTGTGCTCGGATCCGGAAAGTCGTCTTCACCGAGATTGATGCCCGCGTTGAGCAGTAATGGGCTGGAGATGTCATAGCGGTCCCGGATGAAATCCAGACAGGCCCGATTAAAACTGAAAATGTACCGGGCGTTTTGCAGGTTCTGCTTCTCCATCCTGATGAACCAGCGATCGACATGGGATGGGCGTATCCCCAATTCTGCCAGATGATGCTCGTAGGTGCGGTCGCAATAGTGAGCGACCGGCACGTCCGAGTAACGGTATGAGGAGAAAGAAAAAGTCAGGAAGAGATTCAGATCGGCCTCGGGAACCCGCCGGCAGGTTTTTGCGAGATGAAAATTCACTAGTCGATGGAAGGCAGGAATCCGAAAGACAGGACGGGGCCGCAGTCCGTAGCTGGAGGCAGCACGGCTGACGATGCCGTTCAGGATGTCCAGAGCCTGTTGGATCGCCCCCCCCTCGCCAATCAGGTTGAGACGTCTCACGTCGACCTTGCGTGAGATGAGAGCTCGTGCGAAAAAGTAAGGCACATTCGACCAGGTATTAATGTCATTTGAATCGCCCACGGTGAATAGATTTACTTTCAGAGGTTTCATCGGCGGATTCTATACGGACAATAGGGCGCATGCCAACCATACAACATGCTATTGGAAGCCGTATCTACATTGCGATTTTATGTTGCCTTCTTGTAATTCTGGTCCAGAGCTTCGGCTTTTCGCAGCAAACTGACACATCACTGGCTCAAGACATTCTAGCTGTAATGCACGCGCGGAGCGCGGCTGATTTTGTGTTTAGTCTCGGAGTAATTGTTACCGCCTAAGATTGTGGACACCCGCGACCTTCCTTTGGCTGCTTATTTGAATCAAGTGAACGAGGTGGATGTCCACAAGTTCTATGTTACTATTAAGCGCGAAAAACCGGTGAAAGGAAGACCTGGGCATGGCCATCAAAATTCTGACCCAAAACATGCATGTGCCGAATTTGCAGCAGATGGATGTTTATGAGTCACAGGGCGGATACCAGGCATTGCGAAAGGCGCTGCGCGAATATCAGCCGGGCGATATTGTCGATTTGGTAAAAAGATCCGGACTGCGCGGCCGTGGTGGAGCAGGTTTTCCGACGGGGATGAAATGGAGTTTCTTGCCGAAAAACACCGACAAACCAATCTATCTTTGTGTCAATGCCGATGAAAGCGAACCAGGGACCTTCAAAGATCGTCTGATTATCGAGAAAGACCCGCACCAGCTGCTGGAAGGAATTATTATTTCCGCTTATGCGATTGGTTGTCACCACGCGTTCATTTACATCCGAGGGGAATTGGCGCATGGCGCCCGGATATTGGAGAAAATTGTTGCAGAAGCCTATTCCCGAGGGATGCTTGGAAAGAATATTTTGGATTCCGGCTATGATCTTGACGTGACGGTTCATCGAGGGGCAGGCGCATATATCTGCGGTGAGGAAACTGCTCTGCTCGAATCGCTGGAAGGGAAGGGCGGGAAACCGCGCTTGAAGCCACCGTTCCCTGCGGCAATAGGGCTCTATGAATGCCCCACCATCATCAACAATGTTGAAACCATATCCAACGTGCCCCATATCGTCAATAACGGGGCGGAATGGTTTGCGGGCATCGGCAAGGAACGCAACACGGGAACACGCCTGTTTGGGGTCAGCGGCCATGTTGTCAGGCCGGGAGTCTATGAATTTCCCATGGGGATCACGCTGCGAGAACTGATCTACGAACATTGCGGCGGTATTCAGGACGGGCGCAAGATCAAGGCCGTTATTCCCGGAGGGTCCTCGGTCCCGCTGCTAATGCCGGATCAGCTGGACGTTCCGCTGGACTACGATTCGATTGAAAAGGCCGGAAGCATGCTCGGCTCTGCAGGCGTTATAGTCATGGATGAGACGACCTGCATGGTAAAGGCCGCCAGGCGTATCGCAAAATTCTATGCGGAAGAGTCGTGCGGGCAGTGCACCCAATGCCGTGCAGGAACGGAGTGGCTGTATCAGATCCTGACTCGTATTGATGAGGGAAAGGGTAAGCCGGGGGAATTGGAGGTATTGCTCGATATCTGTGAGAACATGATTGGGCGGACGATATGCCCCTTATCCGATGCTGCCGCGATGCCGGTTGTGAGTTACATACGCAATTTCTACGATGAATTTAGCGCCCATATCGTTGAAAGGCGCTGCATCGTCGCCTGAAGAGCTTACCGCTATCAAGACGGGAAAATACGCGTCCGTCAATCCTTCTTCAACTTCCCGACCCGGACCTGCGCAGCCCTGAGAAGTTGATCCCCCAATTTGTAGCCACGCAGCAGTTCGTCCAGAACTACCCCATCCTGGCTTTCATTCTCAACCGGAATTAAAGCAATTGCCTGCTCCAGACTGGGATCGAAGGTTTCATTCAGGACCGGTATAGCCTCAATCCCTATGGACTGCAGCTTCGAACGGAACAGGGTAGCGGTCATCTCGACCCCTTCGAGCAGGTGGTCGACGCTGCCCGATCTTTTGGCTGCCCCGATGGCGCGCTCCAGGTTATCGAGCACTTCAAGGAGCGGCAGTGCCAGACGCTGTTTCTCATCCCCCAGTCGGCGTTCTAAATCAGCTTCCAGCCGCGCTCTAATGCGCTTGATTTCCTCATTAAATTGCTTTTTCCTTTCTTCAAAACGGCGTTCAGTCTCTGCCGTTCTGGCCATCAATTCCTCGACGTAGCTGGGATAGCGCGGCTTTTCCACAACTACTTCCGTTTTGTCGACCGTATCCAAATTCAAGAAGTGCCTCTTATCGATAATCTGAAATTCTGCAGGCTGCTGCCCATCCTTACCGTTCTTTTCCATTTCTTGTGCCTTAATATGTTGCTGGAAATAGCTTTTAGGGTTCTGTTTCGCCCTGGCTTTGTGGAACTGCTTTCCTGATGCCCTGGCAGAATCCAAAACCTATCACCGCGTGCCGTGCAAAAGCCGTTCGATGCGCTTTTGGGTGGGCGGGTGTGTGCTGAATAGACTCAACAATGACCTGCCGGAAAACGGCTGAATGATCAGCATGTGCGCCGTGCTGGGCGAGGCATTCATAGGAAGCTTTTTCGAATAATTATCCAGTTTCTGCAGCGCGGCAGCCAAGCCATGGGGACTGCCCGCCATGTCTGCGCCATCGGCGTCTGCTTCATACTCGCGCGTACGCGAAATCCACATCTGAATCAGCATGGCAGCTATCGGAGCAACGATTATGGTGAAAAGCCCGCCCAGAGCACCCCCACCCCCATCCTCCCGATCTCGACTGCCTCCCCCAAAAAGCGCCGCAAATCGAGCCATATTGGCGATCCACATTATTATTCCGGCAAGCGTAGCAGCGACGCTGCTTATGAGGATATCGCGATTTCTTACATGGGATAATTCGTGAGCCAGCACCCCCTGCAATTCGTTTTCATCGAGAAGCCGCATAGCTCCCTGCGTTACCGCTACCGAAGCGTGCTTAGGATTGCGCCCGGTGGCGAAAGCGTTGGGCGATTCCTCCGGGATGATGTAGATTTTGGGCATCGGCATATTGCTGCGGCTGCAAAGGAATTCAACCATGCTGTAGAGCCGAGGGGCTTCCTCGCGGGTTACGGGCTTTGCTCTATACATGCTCAAGGCAATTTTGTCGGAGAAGAAATAGCTCACAAAATTCATGAGAATCGACATGATAAGGGCAATCGTAAGCCCCTGCTCTCCCCAAAAGCTTCCGATAAACAGAATCAACCCTGTCAGAAGCCCTAGGAGAAAAACTGTTTTGATGTTGTTAGCCATAATATCCCCGGTTAATGCTCTACGAGATAAATTGGATTTCCCGATTGTCAGGCTCTTCGAAAAACTCGACAGTAATCAGGAAGATCGCCTCGAACTTAAAATAATATCACATCCGGCCCACTCAGTGTATGGTTGCTGACGGCGCTGGAACAAACATGAACTCCTTTGTCTTTTTGTCGATGTCCAGATGTATCTCATCCCCTGGATGGATTTCTCCATTGAGCAGCATCAGCGCCAGACGATCTTGTATTATCTTCTGAATCAATCGTTTAAGAGGTCGAGCACCATAGGCCAGGTCAAAACCTTCCTTGGCCAGCTGTTCCGCAGCTCTATGGCTCACAACCAGTCTCAGATCTTTCTGGGCCAGCAGTTTATTCAATTGCCCGATCTGCAATTCAACGATCCCGGCAAGCAATTCAGGGGTCAAGCGCGAGAATACGATCACGTCGTCGATCCGGTTTAAAAATTCCGGCCGGAAGGTGCTGCGCAGAAGCTCCATGACCTGCGGCATCGCTTTCTCGAGGTCACCGCTTTCAGCGCTGATGATTTGACCGCCGATATTCGAGGTCATGATAATCACTGTGTTCTTGAAATCGACCGTCCTGCCTTTTCCATCGGTCAGACGCCCGTCGTCCAGGATTTGCAGGAGAATGTTGAATACATCCGGGTGCGCTTTTTCGATCTCATCAAAAAGGATCACCGCATAAGGACGGCGGCGGATGGACTCGGTCAGGTGTCCGCCTTCCTCGTATCCAACGTAACCCGGGGGGGCACCAATCATGCGTGCCACCGAGTGTTTTTCCATGTATTCGGACATATCGATCCGAACCATTGCACGTTCATCATCGAACAAAAACTCGGCCAGGGCTCTTGCCAGTTCGGTTTTCCCCACTCCGGTCGGTCCCAGGAAAATAAAAGATCCCATGGGCCTCTTGGCATCCTGGAGTCCCGCACGGGCGCGCCTAATCGCGTTTGAAACAGCCTTCAATGCTGTATCCTGGCCGAGAACTCGTTCGCGCAGGCGATCTTCCATGTGAACCAGCTTCTGGACTTCCCCTTCCAGCATTTTGCTTACCGGGATTCCAGTCCACTTGGCCACCACCTCGGCAATATCTTCCTCGTCGACCTCCTCCTTGAGGAATTTCTTGCCGGCCTGGATCTGCGCAAGCAGCGCATTCTGCTGCGAAAGCTCCCGTCCGAGTTGTACTAATGTTCCATAACGCAGCTCGGCCGCCTTGCCGAGATCCCCGTGGCGCTCCGCTTTCTGCTCCTCTGCCTTCCCCTGCTCGATTTTTCCCTTAAGTGACTGGATGGAGGTGATGATCTCCTTTTCCTGCTGCCAGTGGAGTTTCATCTGCGAGCTTTTTTCGCGCAGCTCAGAGAGTTCGGAATTCAAATCCTTCAGCCGCTCGAGCGAGGCCTTATCCGTCTCTTTTGAGAGCGCCTGGCGCTCGATTTCAAGCTGCGTGATGCGCCGCTCCACCTCGTCTATTTCCACGGGCAGGCTGTCGATTTCAATGCGCAGGCGCGAGGCCGCTTCGTCAACCAGGTCGACCGCTTTATCCGGCAGGAATCGGTCCGCAATATACTTGTTGGAGAGGGTCGCGGCCGCAACCAGCGCGGAGTCCGTGATGCGCACACCATGATGAATCTCGTATTTTTCCTTCAGGCCGCGCAGGATCGCAATCGTATCCTCGACATTGGGCTCGCCGACGTATACCGGCTGAAAGCGGCGCTCCAGGGCAGCATCCTTCTCTATATATTTCTTGTATTCGTTCAGCGTCGTAGCGCCGATGCAGCGCAACTCCCCCCGTGCCAATGCCGGTTTGAGCATGTTGGATGCATCAATGGCGCCTTCAGCCGCTCCTGCGCCTACCAGTGTGTGCAACTCGTCGATAAATAGAACAACCGAACCGGCGGCTTCTTCAATCTCGCGCAAAACAGCCTTCAGACGATCCTCAAACTCTCCCCTGTATTTGGCGCCTGCCAGCATCGACCCGAGGTCCAGGGCAACCATTTGCTTCTTTTTTAAAGATTCGGGAACGTCTCCCGCAACAATTCTCTGTGCCAGCCCTTCCGCGATCGCTGTTTTACCCACGCCCGGTTCGCCGATCAATACCGGATTGTTTTTGGTCCTGCGCGACAAAACCTGGACTACGCGGCGGATCTCGTCATCACGTCCTATGACAGGATCCAGCTTGCCGCGGCGCGCAAGATCGGTCAGGTCGCGAGCATACCTCTTGAGGGCCTGGTACTTGTCTTCCGCGTTCGGGTCCGTCACTCGCTGCCCGCCCCTAAAAGTGGCAAGGACTTTCAGGATTTCGGCGTGCCCGGCGCCATGTTTGCGCAGGAGCTTGCCTGAAAAGCCGTCTGACACCGCCAAAGCCAGCAGTATATGTTCGGTGGAAACGTATTCGTCCTTGAACTGGTCCGCTTCCTTTAAAGCCTGGCGCAAAAGAGAGTCCGTTGCAGGTGACAGGGAGAGCTGACCGCCTTGAACCTTTGGCCGGGAAGCGAGATAGGCCTGCAACTCCCCGCGCAGTGATTCAACAGGCGCACCCAGCTTCTTCAGAAGAGGAGAAACAATGCCCTCTTCCTGAGCCAGCAGTGAATCCAAAAGATGTTCGGGCTCCAGTTGCGCGCTCTCAAGAGTCTCCGCAAGGCCATGCGCGGTCTGCAGTGCCTCCTGGGCTTTAAGCGTGAATTTATCTGTTCGCATCTAAGCACAGCCTTTGATTAGGGTTCGCATTCTATATCTCCGCAGATCGACCCGGGTCTGTTATTCAAACCTGCAGATCGTACAAACACTGGTATTCCGGATTAGCCAGATTTCAGCACCGGGCAAATCAGTGTACGCTCACCGGGATTTCGCGAGGCTTGATTTCGGGCTTCTGCGGAATCGTGATTGTCAGAACGCCATCTTTGTAGTCTGCCCGAATCTTGTCGCGATCTACTGTCTCCGGCAGGGTGAACGAACGTGTAAAGCTGCCGTAATAACTCTCAACCCGGCGATAGCTACCGTTCTTTTCCTCGTCGGACATTTTCCTCTCGCCCTTCATTATGAGCACGTTCCCTTCAAGCTTCAAATCGATATCTTTCTGGTTCATGCCCGGCACCTCGGCGCGCAGGATCAGATTGCCCTCCTTTTCCAGGATATCTACTGCTGGCGTCCAGTCTTCTCCATGCAAGGCATTCCATCTGGCTAATGGGAGATCATTGAAAAACTCGTCAAAAAACTGAGTGGTTTCTGGCCAAATCCTAGAAGGCACGTTGGAATTTCGAATCACTGGAAAGAATCTCATTGTATTTTTCCTCCATTTCTTGGTGTTAATCATCATTTAGCACGATCGCTATATAAGATCTGCGTGCGATGTTGTCAAATATTGCAAGAGAGGAAAAACAACGATCAACCCGCTTTTCTCCTGGTATCTGCCGCAGCAGATCGCTGATGAGAAAAGCGGGCTAAAGCTCGATAAAATGTTCAGATTCCAGTCTTTTCAGGAAGAGGCTGATGCGTTCGTAGACAGGTTCCACTTGCTTGCCAAACTCTGCCTGCATTTCCGTTGCGATTCGCCCCACATCGGTCTGGCCATCGCAGCGCTGCCAGATGAAGCTTCCATAGGCGTCGAGCTGGATATGAAAGTTGGGTTTGGCAAGCCATGGCACGAGGTATTTCCGCAGAAACATGCTGCGGAACTTGGGATAGATGAGAATAATGCGTTCGTCTCCCGATCTTTCCCAGGCGATAGTTCGCAAAGGCTTTAATTCCAAGAGGTTAACAGGTTCAGACATAAAACAGCCTATAGCTATCGACCTCCTATGTTATTGCGCTGGGAGGCGCCGGCTCATCTGGACTTCCAGCGTTGCGCAAGGGAACAAGTATCAGGAACAAGCCGACGATAACAAAGACAAAGAGACTGGTGATGAAGGACGGATTCTGAAAAATGACGTACGGTTTTTTGTCAGCAAAGGCCATTCCGGCAAAAACCAGGCCGATCAATGCTTCCCCGGCAATCAAGCCGGCGGCCAGAAGCGTGCCGTTATTCTCCGTGCGCACTTTCTGTGCCGCATTGTAGCGGCGCTTTTCTGCAATCATGTCGACGATGGCTCGGATTATCCCGCCTACAAAGATCGCGAATGTGGTTTCAAGCGGCAGGTACATGCCGACGCATACAAGCATGGGGCTCTTTACCTGAACCAGAATAAACGTGATGGCCATGATAATGCCGACTATGATAAGCGGCCAGGCCATCTGCCCTCCGACGATTCCCTGAGATACAAGCGCCATCAAGCTCGCCTGGGGCGCCGGATACTTCGGGCCGCCCAGGCCGACGCCGCCCAAATTCACATCTCCCTGGTGGAGTATAAGAATAGGGAAGATCATCACTGAAGCCGAGACGAGGGTCCCGATAAGGTCACCCGCCTGCATCCGCCACGGCGTACCCCCCAGAATATGTCCCACCTTCAGGTCTTGCAGCATTTCGCCCGCTACTGCCGCTGAAACGCAGATGACGCCGGCGACGGCGAGGACGGCCGCAATTCCCGTTTTCCCGGTCTGCCCGAGGGCAACCATAAGGATTGCCGCGACGATGACTGTGGACAGTGTAAGTCCGCTGATGGGGTTGTTGCTCGATCCGATCATACCGACCAGGTATCCGGACACGGCGGCAAAGAAAAAGCCCGCGATAATCATGACGATTGTTGCGGTGAGTGCGGCCCCCAGATCCTGTGCAAAGTGGTAATAAAGGAAGAAGGTGAGGACGGCGGCGACTGCCAGGAGAGCTCCCACCACCTTCAAATTCATATCATGTTCCAGCCGGTTGACCTGGGCTGTGCCTGTTGCCGCTTTCTTTACATCCGATATGGATCGCCTGATCCCGCCAATGAGGCTTTTCCTCATCTTCCAAAGAGTATAAACGGCGCTCATCAGCATTCCGCCAATGGCGATTGGGCGAATTACATAGCGCCAGACAATCTGCGCTTGCGCTGTCCATGATTCAGGAGTGTCACCGCCGGTAGTGCTCAGGTCCAGGGTCGGGCCAAGAAAGTAAAGGAGAAGAGGAAGGAAAAGACCCCATGCCAGCAATCCTCCGGCAAAATTCAGGGATGCCAGGCGCGGGCCGATGATATAGCCGACTCCCATGTAAGCCGGACTGACACCAGGCGTGGAGAGTACAACTCCACCCGATCCCGGTAAATTCCTTGCCCCTGAACCCATAAGAACGCCCGCCCGGTTGAAAGGAAGGAACTTCGTCCAAGATTCGGCAAAAGCGCTCATTTGCTTGAGCGCCTGGATTACGGCGCCGACAATGCCTGCACTCAACAGATAAATAGCGCCGGTACCCCCCGCGCGTCCGGCCTTGTGAATCTCACCCGCGGCTACGGATTCAGGAAAAGGCAGATCTACATCTTCGACCATTACCCGGCGCAGCATGGTTACAAACAGAACGCCGATGACTCCGCCGATCATCATGATGGCGGTCGCTTCCCAATAATGGCCCTGGAGATTGTCCCAAACGCCGGATATGACGAAGGCCGGGATGGTGAAGACAGCGCCCGCTGCTACGGATTCACCAATGGAACCGACTGTGCGGGCAATGTTTTCCTCGAGAATAGTTCCCTTGGCCCAGCTGATCCGCAATAGAGCCATGCTGATTATGGCAGCCGGATAGGTGGCCGCAATCGTCATGCCTGCTTTTAAGCCAAGATAGGCATTCGCCGCTCCCAGGATAACCGACATGACCAGTCCGTAAATAATTGCTTTCAGAGTAATTTCTGCCATCTGAGTCTGTGCTGGCACATAGGGATGATATTTCAAGCCTTTGCCGCCACTGCTATTTGCGTCAGCCATCTGCTCCTCCAGTGGAATAGTTTATTGGCTCGATGCTAACACAAAACGCGCTCAAGAGACATACGGGACAGCAAATCTTCTAAACCCCTATTTTCATGTAATGCGTCAGTCTCGGGTGGCAAAATGGGACGCGGACGAACGCTGCCTACGGACACGGATAACACCTTTTCGATCCGTGTGCCGGGGCTTGCGCGGCTCACTCAAAGACCCGGCCAATGTTTATCCGCGTCCAAAAATCTTTCGGTTTGTGGAATACTCCTTTCTTCACGCTACTATCCGAGAGTAGCCGGTTACATTTTCACTGCCTCTGTGGTGTCGGTTTCGGCAGTTTTTTGATATCATATTTGTTTTCCTAGGGGGAAATTGCGCCTGTGATTATTGATATCAAAAATACGCTCAATCTGCCGAAAACCTCTTTCAACATGAAAGCCAGCTTGCCTCAGCGGGAGCCGCAGATGCTGAAGCACTGGGAATCGATCGACATCTACGGAAAAATCCGCGCGGCCCGCGCCGGCAGCCCATCTTACGTCCTGCATGATGGACCGCCTTATGCCAACGGCGCTATACACATGGGCACGGCGATCAACAAGATTATCAAGGATATTATCGTCAAGACTCGGACCATGATGGGTTTTGACGCGCCCTATTTGCCCGGCTGGGACTGTCATGGCCTGCCCATTGAGATCAAGGTCGAAGAGAACCTTGGATCGAAGAAGGCCGGCATGAGCAAAGTCGCCATAAGGCAGGAATGTCGTAAGTATGCCGAGAAATTCATAGACGTGCAGCGCAATGGATTCAAACGCCTGGAGGTATTCGGCGAATGGGATAACCCTTATCTGACCATGAGTTATGGTTATGAGGCTACTATTGCCCGGACCTTCGGCGATTTTGTCGGGAAGGGGATGGTTTATAAGGGGTTCAAGCCTGTTCACTGGTGCGCTTCCTGCAAGACAGCCTTGGCGGAGGCTGAGGTAGAGTATGAAGATCATGTCAGCCCGTCTGTTTATGTGGCTTTCCCGATGGAATCGGACCTGTCCGATTTGAATCCGGCCCTGGGGGGCAAGGACTGGTCGGTCGTAATCTGGACCACCACACCTTGGACGCTTCCTGCCAACCTGGCGATTGCCTTCCACCCGGACTACGAGTACTCGGCAGTCCGCGTGGCCGATCAGGGGTTTATTGTGGCGACTGAACTTCTCAAAGCAGTCTCCGAGAAATGCGGTTGGCATGAACCTCTGGAAGTTGCCCGCTTTAAGGGAAAAGAGCTCGAGCGGCGTAAGGCGCGTCATCCGTTCATCAACCGGGAATCGCTGCTTGTACTGGGCGCATACGTTACCCTGGATGCGGGGACCGGCTGCGTCCATACTGCGCCTGGGCATGGATATGATGACTATGTTACGGGCATCGCTTATGGCATGGAGGTCCTTTGCCCGGTAGACGACGATGGGTGCTTTAAGAAAGATGTCGAGCACTTCGCCGCCATGCAGGTATTCAAGGCTAATCCTGTAATTGTGGAATTCATGCGCAAATCAGGTGCATTGCTCCACTCTGAGGATTTCAACCATACCTATCCGCACTGCTGGCGATGTCATAATCCGATCCTGTTCCGAGCCACCCCGCAATGGTTTATTTCGCTGGACTCTAACAGGTTCCGCCAACAAGTACTGGAGGCGATAAAGAATGTCAGATGGATTCCAGCCTGGGGAGAAGAGCGCATTGGCAACATGGTGAAGGAACGTCCCGACTGGTGCATCTCCCGGCAGCGCGATTGGGGAGTGCCGATTGTAGCCTTCTATTGCGCTGCCTGCGATTCCATCCTGCTCGATAAGGAGATTATTTATCACGTGGCGTCTCTATTCGAGAAAGAGGGCGCCGATGCCTGGTATGCCAGAACACCTGCAGATCTGCTCCCCCGGGGAACTGCCTGCAAGAAGTGCGGCAGCAAGGATTTTCGCCAGGAGTTCGACATCCTGGATGTCTGGTTCGACTCCGGCAGCAGCCACCTTGCGTCCCTGGGAAGCCGCAAGGATCTTCCCTGGCCCGCAGATCTCTACATAGAAGGTGGAGATCAATATCGAGGCTGGTTTCAAAGCTCGCTGTTGATTGGTGTTGCTTTGAAGGATCAGGCACCCTACCGCGCTTCCATAACGCACGGCTGGACGCTGGACGAAAAGGGACAAGCGATGTCTAAATCCAAAGGGATTGGCATCGATCCCAATGACCTGGTGCAACAGCGTGGCGCCGAGATTGCCCGTTTGCTTGTCAGTTCGGTCAGTTATGTGGAAGATGTGCGCATTTTTGATGAGCTCTTGGACCGCCTGAGCGAAGCATACCGAAAGATCCGAAACACGTGCCGATTTATGCTGGGCAACCTGAGCAATCAACATGACAAGGATAATCCCCGGTTTAATCCCCAAAGGGACAGTGTGCCTTATGAGGAGATGCTCGAAATCGATCGCTGGGCCCTGGCGCGCAGCGCACGATTGGTTCAGAAGTGCCTCAAGGCCTTTGAGGATTACCAGTTCCACCTGGCCTATTCAGCGCTCTATTACTTCTGCACGGTCGATCTTTCCTCTTTTTATCTGGATATCCTTAAGGATCGTCTCTACACCCATGGAACTCATTCCCTGGAGCGTCGTTCTGCTCAAACCGCCCTTTGGCAGATCCTGGATGCTTTCACGCGCCTGATTGCCCCAATCCTGCCGTTTACGGCTGAGGAGGTTTATGACTCGATGCATGAGGGCATGCCGCATGAAAGCCGCGCCATTTCAGTGCACACGCTTCTCTTTCCCAAATGCGATCCGGCGTATGACAGAGAGGACCTGCTCGCAGAGTGGGAAAAGATTGCCGAGGTCCGTGAGGCTGTTCTAAAAACGTTGGAGTCCGTGCGGCAGGCCGGGGTAATCGGGAATTCCCTGGACGCCAAGGTAATATTGCACTCCGGGGGAGCCACAGCGGAGCTTTTGCGCCGGCATGAGACAGATCTGCGCTATATTTTTATTGTGTCGCGAGTGGAGCTAAAACCTGATTTGTCGAACGATGCAGAACTGCAGGCGCAGGTCCAGCGGGCGGATGGGACAAAGTGCGAGCGCTGCTGGAACTATTCAGTTCATGTAGGAGAAGACAAAACATACAAGACTCTCTGCGAACGCTGCGTTCCGGTCGTCGATGGGATCCAGAAAGGCTCTGCCGCACATCCGCACTAATGGAGATGAAAAAGAAATATTATCTGATTACATTGCTGGTTTTGATTCTGGACCAAGTCACAAAATGGCTTGCCAGCACTCGCCTTGATGGGCACGATGCCATCGAAATCATCCCCGGCTACCTTAGCCTTTCGTTTATGCGCAATTCCGGCGTTGCATTTGGCTTGTTGACGGAAATCCAATCAGCGTGGAAACCCGTCATTCTTGCCCTTATGGCTGTTGCTGCCATCATCGTCATTCTGGTTTACAGTGCACGCATGCCCTTGAATCGGATCCTGCTTCAGACAGCCCTGGCATTGACAATGGGTGGCATCCTGGGAAATTTGGTTGACCGTGTACTCCAAGGATCCGTGGTAGATTTTATCGAATTCCACATCCATGAATCCTTTTACTGGCCCACATTCAATGTTGCTGATTCCGCCATTACGATTGGCATTGCGCTCCTTTTGATCGATGCAGTGAAGAATCCCGAGGCGGGAGATGCCCAACGGCGTCAGACATCCCAATGGCCGGACGCCGAGACGCATACACCAGAGAAGTGAATGGGAGACAGGAAGTATGAGTCAGGCAATTAGGACCATCTGCTTTGCGTTTGGCGTTGTTTTTTTTGCGCTGTCTGCCGCTCCCCAGTCTAATGAAAGGTTGGAAAGTGCTACATCGGGGTTGCAGCGGCGCTATGCCGGCATCCGCACGATCTCGGCAAATTTTCGGCAGACGTATCGCGCGCCGGGAATCGAAATGGTTGAATCCGGCGTGCTGTGGATGAAAAAGCCCGGCCTGATGCGCTGGGAATATCGTGATCCTGAGATCAAGTTTTTTGTCGCCGACGGGCGCGAAATGTATCTCTACACTCCCGAGGATCGCCAGGTGCTGGTCAGCCGCCTTGGAGAAAGCGACCTGCGCTCCACTCCCCTGCAATTTCTTCTTGGCCAGGGAGATCTCGAGAAGAGTTTTCGGGTTTCTTCCGAAGAGCGGCTGAAGTCCACGGTGCCGGGCAGCGTCATGCTCAGGCTTGTGCCCCGCTCTTCCGAAAGAGATTATGATTTTGTTGTTTTGGAGCTTGACGAGAAAACCTATGATTTGTGTCGCATGGTCATTGGGGAGAAAAGCGGCAATACATCTGAGTTTCTCTTTACGAACATCAAGACCAACCTCAAAATCGATAACAGGCAATTTCAGTTTAAGATCCCCAAGGGAGTTGAAGTCGTAAAGCTTGAGGAGAAGGATTGAAAACCATCTGTGACCGGCACCCCGTAAACTGGCAATCTGGACTTTCCTGCCAAGCCTTTCGAGCTCCGCGTGGAGAAAGAGGATGGCGCAATAAATACCAATTAAATAGGATTATTGAAATTGAGTGATTTGGATCGATATGAGACTGTAGCGAGCGCAGCCGCGCGCGATGCCGGCAAGCTGCTCATGGACCGATTCAGGGGGCGCCTGAACGTTTCCCACAAAGGAATTACCAATATTGTGACGGATGCGGACCTGGAGGCCGAGAAGCTGATTGTTTCGCGTCTCCTGGAAGATTTCCCCACCCATCACATTCTTGCCGAGGAAAACCATTTCGAGAAGAAAGGTGGATCCCATATTTGGATCATCGACCCTCTGGATGGCACGACCAATTATGCGCATGGGTTGCCGTTCTTTTCGGTCTCTATCGGCCTGGAAATCGAAGGTGAGATTGTATTCGGAGCCATTTATGGTCCGGTCATGGACGAGCTTTTTATCGCCCGGCGCGGGCAGGGCGCCTACTGCAACGGCAGTCCCATTCATGTTTCAGAGAATGCATCTTTGAATGACAGCCTGCTGGCGACCGGCTTCCCATATGACATCCGATCAGGCAGGAATACCAACCTTGAATACTTCGGCGAATTCGTCATGCGCGCCCAGGCGATCCGGCGGGTGGGTTCGGCTGCCCTGGATCTGGCTTATTTGGCTTCCGGACACTTTGACGGATTCTGGGAACTCATGCTGCAGCCATGGGATTGCGCTGCAGGCACACTTTTGATCAGGGAAGCAGGGGGGCTGGTGACGAACTTCCGCGGCGAACCTGTTTCCATTTACGAACGGGAATTCCTGGCTTCAAATGGCCTCATTCACAATGACATGTTGATGATCCTGCGGAAGATAAGCGCTCTAAAAAACAGAGCGTGATATTCGCGTTCTCAATTTCTGACTTCGGTGTTCGATATTGTATTGATTGCTGAATTCATTAGTTGTCGTCTTGCTTTAGGATCTGAATAAAGGAAAGTGTAAATCGAGTTTGGCCTTGACTAAAGGTGATTTAAACGACAAAAGGAAAGCCTTATGCGATTGAGAGACAAGATAAGCGAAGATCTGACTGCTGCTATGAAGGCAAGGGAAGCCGCGCGCCTAAGCGTGTTGCGCATGATGAAGACTGCCGTCAAGCTTAAGGAGACGGATCTGTGCGCAGAACTGACAGACGCCCAGGCAATACAGGTGTTTTCAACGCTGATCAAGCAGCGAAAGGATTCAGTCGAGCAATATAACCTGGGAGGGCGGAAGGACCTGGCGGATAAGGAAGCGGCAGAAATCAAGATCATCGAGGAATATCTTCCTGCCGGGGTATCCGACGACGAGCTTGCTCAGGTGGTTGATGAAGTCATTCGGGAGACCGGTGCCGCCTCGGCAAAAGATTTGGGGATGGTAATGAAAAACTGCATGGCCCGTTTTGCAGGCAAGCTTGTTGATGGAAAGAAAATCAATACGCTGGTGAAACAACGCCTGGAGAAATAGGTGTCAGGCTTCAATTACTCCAATTAGACATTAAAGATTCCAGGTCCTCGGTCCAGAACCCCAAATTAAGAACTTTGGGGAACACTCTCAATACAGCTCGCTAAATGCGGTAATTGCAGCCTGACACCAATATTGCTAATTTATGGGAATGCTGCAGTCGAAGCTCGATAACCTGCCTGCCGTGCCGGGAGTCTACCTTTTCAAGGACGCGCAGGGAAAAACGATCTATATTGGCAAAGCACTGTCGCTGCGCAGCCGCGTGCGCTCTTATTTCCAGGGAAGCCGCCCATTGGATGCCAAGACGGAGCGCGTGGTTGCCGAGGCGGCTGATCTCGAATACATCATCACCGACAATGAGGTGGAGGCTCTGATCCTTGAGTCGACCCTGGTAAAGAAAAATCAGCCGCGCTACAACATCGAGCTGAAAGATGACAAGAGTTTCCCTTATCTGAAGTTAACGGTAAACGAACCCTTTCCAAGGATATTTATTTCCCGGCGCATGAAGAAGGATGGGGCTCTATATTTCGGTCCTTATCTCCCTGCGAGCTATGCCCGCCAGACCGTCAAGCTTGTACGCAAATATTTCAAGGTTCGTGGCTGTAACCTGGAAATTGACGGCATGCTGCCGCGTCCCTGCCTCGACTACCAGATGAAACTTTGCCTTGGTCCCTGTGTTGCGCAGCTATGCGCAAGAGAACGGTATGCGCGGGCCGTGGAAGACGTGAAATTATTTCTGTCCGGCAAAACCGACCAGCTGATCAGCGAACTGGAAGGACGCATGAGCGAGGCTGCCGAGAGTCTGAACTATGAAACGGCCGCGGTTTATCGCGATTGGATCGCCATGGTGCGGGATTCGGCAGAGCAGCAGAAAATGGCCATGGAAGGCCAGGAGGACTGCGACCTCTTTGGATATCATCAGGAGGGATCACAACTGGCGATGAATGTCTTTGCCATGCGTGGCGGACGTATCGCGGGCAGGCGCGAATTTTACTGGGAGGATCTGATCAGTTTTGACCCGAGTGATTTTTTTTCGGCAGCGCTGCAGCAGTACTATTTGCAGGACACATTCACTCCCAAGGAAATCTTTATTCCGGCAGATATTGAGGATGCCGAAGTCCTCGAAAGATGGCTTTCGGAACGCAAGGGGAGTCGGGTGCGCATCGGTTCTCCCAAGAGAGGTTTAAAATCAGGTCTTCTGGATCTGGTCATGCGCAATGCGCAGATTTCCTTTGATACACGCTTCCGCATTTTGAAGCCCAGGGGTGAAAAGCTGCTGAGGCCTCTGCAGGAGGTGCTAGGGTTGCCGGCCCTGCCGAGACACATTGAGTCGTTTGACATTTCCCATATACAAGGCAGCGAGGCCGTTGCCAGCATGGTGCTGTGCGAAAACGGGGAGATGAAACGGGGCGGCTACCGTAAATTTAAAATCGAGCGTGTGAAGGGTCCGGATGACTTCGCTTCAATGCGCGAGGTAGTACATCGCCGCTACGAGAGTGTGCTGGAAGAAGACGAGGGAAAGCTGCCGGATTTGGTTTTGATCGATGGAGGCAAAGGGCAGTTGTCCGCAGCCGTTGCCGCTCTCGATGATCTGGGGCTGGAAAACCAGGCAGTGGCGGCCATCGCAAAGAAGGAGGAAATTCTCTTTCTGAAAGGCCTGGAATCCCCGATTGTTCTTCCTCGGGAGTCCCCGGTATTGCGTTTGATTCAGACCATCCGGGATGAAGCCCACCGTTTTGCTTTGGGATATCATCGCAAGCGGCGCGAACTGCGCGATTTTGACTCGGAGCTTATGGATATTCCGGGGATCGGCGAGGTGCGCCGGAAAGTTTTATTGCGCGCCTTCGGCAGCCTGGAACAGGTGAAAAAAGCTTCTTTTGACGAATTAGCCCCCTACGTGGGACCCAAGGCTGCAACGCAGATCCTGTCATATTTTGCCGCCAAAACAGACATCAGGCCTTAACCCGGTACTTCAGCGCGCCGGGCGCGATGGGCGCCTCTCCATGTCAATGTCTCTGAGCCTTTGCAGATCTTCAGTCAGGGTTTTTATTCTAGCCTGTTGTTCTTTGACCTCGTTTTTGAGCCGATCAATTTCAGACTGCTGTTTGACTTTTATGCCGTTAAGCTCCACCTGTTTTTGGTTCGCCGCGTCTGCGCGCCTTTTGATTTCCTCCTGCAGCGAGAGCAGCAGCTGCGTCTCGGCAAGATAGGGAGTGGCGGGGTATTGCTGCACAAGCTGTTGCAGTATGGCTTGCGATTTTTCAAGATTCTCTGGCGTGGCTCCCTGCAGCGCATGTGCGAGCCCTAAATGGAAAAGAGTCAGATCCCGATCCTTCGCAAGACCGCTTCTCAGATAGGCTTCGTAGAAGGATGCAGCCGCGCCAAAATCTCCGGCGGCATACCTGGCCTCGCCTAATTCAAAGTTTTTGCGTGCAATGGAAGTGGGTTGGGTTTTTGTGCTTGGAGTTGTGGTTTTGGGCGGACGCTTGTGACAGGAAAGGGCAAGACCTGCCAGCAATAAAACGACAGCCGGCGCAATTCGCAGGATTCCTACGGCTGGCATAAATTTTAAAATCTTCGGCTTGCGATTGATTTGAGATCCGAGAATTGACAATTCGCGCTCCGGGAACTACAGCCTCTGTGAGGCTGCAGGATCGTGTCCATCTGATCGGCCAGGCTTTTCAAATTGGAGGCGAGACTAACTTCGTACGCGTGCCGCCGGAAATTGACGGAAGGAGCACCACAAACCTGCTCCCCCCCCCGGGATTGTCCTCAACCCAGATCGCTCCGCCGTGGGTTTCAACAATGGTCTTGGATATGGCCAGGCCCAGACCCACGCCCTGTCCGGCGATCTTCCTGCCGTGGTCTATCTGATGAAACTTTTCAAAAATCTTCTGCTTATGGTCATCCGGTATGCCGGAGCCGCGATCGCCGATTACAATCATCAAGAGGCTTGCGGCATCGGTCCGCTTTTCCAATTCGGCGCGCAGGTCAGGCGACAAATCCGCCGGTAGTCCTTCTGCTTCGGCCGCACTCACATCAATTGCCGAAGCGGCCGGAGAGTACTTTACCGCATTCCCGAGCAGGTTTTCCAGGACCTGTATGATCCGGTCGTGGTCACAATCTATGGGGACAACTCCGGGGGCAAGCTTCACTTCAAAGCGCATTGCTTTCTCGCGGGCATTGGGCTCAATTTCGGCCACGGCGGTCTGCAGTATTTCAACGAGATCATGCCTCTTTATGTCATAGCGCATGGCGCCGGCTTCCATCCTGGAAAGGTCGAGGAGATTAGCGATCATGGATGACAGCCGGCCCGCACTCTGCAAGTTCAACTGCAGCAGCCGTTTTTGTTTTTCGGTCAGGGGGCCGGGGAGCTGGTCCAGAAGCAGACGGATGGTCTCCTGCATTGATGCCAGTGGAGATTTCAATTCGTGCGAAACATGGGAGACGAAATCTTTCTTAAGCGTGTCCAACTCGCTCAGCCGGCGCGTCATGATGTTGAAATCGCGCGCCAGTTCTGCAAACTCATCCTTCCCGGATGCGTCCAGGTGATAGAAGAATTTGCCCTCGGCAACCGCATGAGTACCCGCAGTGAGTTGGCGCAGAGGGCCGGAGACCGATCGGGCTATGGCTAATAGGACGAAGCAGCCGAGCAGCAGGGTAAATCCTGCAATCCCCCATGAAATCAATTCGACCTTACGTCCCATCTGGCGCGTGGCCATTGTCTCCGAGTCGATCTCAGAGAGTATGGTTTCGTGAACCGTTCGGGCCTGCGAAGCCAGCTGATCGAGTTGATTCTGCAGCCCGGCTGGAAAACCACCTGATCGGCCGGGCAGGTCCTGCCGGGATTTCGACAAATCCAGCGAGAAGTTCTGCCATTCGAGCTTGAGACTTAGGGTCTCCGACTGTCCTTTTTGAGAACGAAGCAGCGGTTGCAGCTCGGCAAGTGTTTGTTCGAACGCGTCGCTGAACTCCCTCAGTTTTTCAGTAAATCCAGGATAGGGATCGGCAAAAGATTTTTTTGCGAATTCCTCGATCAGATCCCGATCACGCATCAGCTGGAGGGATAAGCGGGCAGCACGGAAATCGAGCGCCGACAGTCTCGAGATGGTGGATTGCATGCTGTGAATGGCGATGGACTGGCACGTGAGGAGCGCAGCCATAAAGAAGATCAGGGCCGCATATCCGGCGATGATCTTAGAGGCGATTCTCATTGAATGGGCCTTTTCAGCCGCTGCAGCGACTCTATGCTTCTATGCGTTGCCCTTTTGATCGCATCCCGCACTGGTCTCCAGTCTTTGGGCGTTATTCTCATTGATCATCCAGGCCGTAGGACTTCAGTTTGTTGCGAATGGTCTTCACATCAACCCCAAGCCGGCGAGCGGCTTCCGCCTTGTTATTGCCTGAGTCTCTCAAAGTCTGCATCAGGATTTCCCTCTCCGCTTCCGCCAGGGTGGCGTGGAGTGGGAGCACAATCCTTGCAGTCAGGCCGTCATCGACGGAGGTGATGTATGCCGGCAGGTGGGAAGGCTCGATCCATCCTCCGCGCGCAAGTATTACGGCCCTCTCGATGACATTGCGGAGTTCGCGCACGTTGCCCGGCCAGCCGTAGGACTTGAGCAGCTGTGTGGTCTCCTGGCGCGCACCCAGTACCTGCGTATTATGCTTGCGGCTGCACTCTCGAATGAAATGCTGGATCAGCAGCGGGATGTCGCTGATTCTTTCACGCAAAGGGGGAAGGCAAACGGTGAAGACATTCAGCCGGTAGTAGAGATCTTCACGCAGCTTGCCGCTTTGGACAGCGCTCCTGGGCTCCCGGTTTGTGGCGGCAATTACGCGCACATCCACGGCAATTTCCTGGGAACCACCCAGCCTGCGCACGCGTTGATCCTCCAGTATGCGCAATAGCTTGGGCTGCAAGGCTAGCGGCATCTCCGCTATTTCATCGAGAAACAGCGTGCCCCGATGGGCGAGTTCAAAGCATCCGGCGCGCGTGCTGATCGCGCCGGTAAAGGAGCCCTTTTCATGACCGAAGATCTCGCTTTCCATGAGATTTTCAGGTATGGCGGCGGCATTAATGGCAATTAACGGACCGCGCGCACGGCTGCTCTGCAGATGAATGGTCTTTGCGACAAGCTCCTTTCCGGAGCCGCTTTCGCCGGTGATTATGACAGATGTGTCATTAGCGCTCAGACTGCGGATGAGATCATAGACTTCGCGCATAGGTTTGCTGTTGCCTATGAAGTCCGCGAAACCAGCCCCCCGGTCTAATTGTGAATTCAGTTTTTCGGAAACGCCGCGCAATGCCATTTCACCCCGGGCAGCTTCCAGGATTGCCCGGAGTTTTGGATAATCAAGAGGCTTGGTGACGAAATCCTCCGCCCCCTGTTTCATTGCCTCCACGGCAACATCCACGCTCCCTTCGGCTGTGATCAGAATTACGGGCCGGTATCTTTTGTCGGATTTAAGGCGGCGCAGCAGTTCCAGCCCGGACACCTGAGGCATAACCAGATCAGCCAGCACCATATCGGGGTTTTTTGATTCTGCGATCTGCAAGGCATCATTTCCATCCGCCGCTAGCAGCACTGAAAACCCCCATTCCTGAAGGCGCATTTCCAGAACTTCTCTCATGGCGGCATCATCGTCGGCAACCAGGATGGTCGGCATTCGCTGCGGCATGTCAGGCTCTCCGGAACATAGTGATCCTCCTGCATCAACGCTCTGCATATAATCGAGCACCGGAGGAGATGAGGAAGAATAGTATACACTGACTCTTTTCATGATTGAACCGGCCAAACACAATGTTGCTTATAGCAAAGACCGTGCCAAAACCGTCAATTTCGAAAGTGCTTAAAAATCAAATGATTGAAGAATTCTAATCTGCCCGTGTGGGGCGGGAATTCCGGACAGGCAGCAATTAAGAAAAATCTGTCCAATACTATGGCAAATTTCTATAAGCGTCCCACGCTATAGCAATAGAATCCCAGTTTTAAGGGCGTCTTTGATACCCAGGGCGCAGGCTGTAGGTAACATAATGCTTCTTATCTGAGAGACGAGACCGTGGAATTCCCAGAAAATGCAGCTTTTTCTACCTATGCGCAGATTACCGGTTGAAGTATTGTTCGGTTATAGAGAAAAGCAAAAAGAGCGAGTCGGCCTGGCGATCCGCAAGGCCCTGAAGACCGGGAAGCCACTGAACACCGGGGCGACCTGGTAGCAGCGTTCAGCGAGCCGGGAATGAGCGAGCGGCGCCTGCTCAAGATTTTTCGCGAAATGTCCAAAGAGTGGAAGGGGGAACTGTGAGAGAGATAATTCAAACGCTTCTCAGTAAGCTGGAGAAGGCAAAATTCAGCGGCGATTTAGCTATCCGCTTCAAGGCCGGGCAACCGGTCCCGGCATTTGCGGAAATGAAGCCCGGAGATTGTCACCGTCGAAGCCTTAAAAAAATTGACGAGGTAATGTAATAATGCTAGGGTTACCGCATGAAATATTTCAACATGAAACTATCAGACGAGCTTCACAAGCGATTCAAGATTGCTTGCGCGCACGAAAGCAAGGAATTAAGCGAAGTGGTCCGCAAGGCAATCGAGGATTTTGTGAAGCAAGTCGAAAAGAAACTAAAAAAATAAACCGCATGAAGATCGGGGCCTATAAACGATCCTGCGCGGGGTTCTTAAAGAGAAACCTGCGAGCCTATGACAAGGTGCGCTGATCCCCCATATTAGAAGCGGCTGATTATGGCTGACAAGGAACAGTTTGAGATTCTGAAGCGTAGCGTTGCGGAGTGGAATGCTTGGAGAAGGGAACATCCGGCCATTCGCCCCGACCTCAACTGGGCGAACCTCCGCAAGGCGGACCTCAGCTGGGCAACCCTCCGCAAGGCGGACCTCGTTGAGGCGAACCTCAGCGGGGCTGACCTCAGCGGGGCTGACCTCAGCGGGGCTGACCTCAGCGAGGCAAACCTAAATGAGGCGAAACTCATCTCGGCAAACCTCCGAGAGGCGAATCTCCGAGAGGCGAACCTCCGAGAGGCGGATCTCCGAGAGGCGGACCTCCGAGAGGCGGATCTCCGAGAGGCGGACCTCCGAGAGGCGGACCTCCGAGAGGCGTACCTCAACGAGGCGAACCTCAACGAGACGAATCTCAGCGGGGCAAACCTCAGCTGGGCGGACCTCAACGAGGCGGACCTCATCGAGGCGGACCTCCGCAAGGCCGACCTCAGCGAGGCAAGCCTCTGCTGGGCACACCTTGGAGGGGCGAACCTCAGCGGGGCGAAACTCATCTCGGCGAACCTCAACGGGGCAAACCTCAGCGAGGCGAGCCTCAGTTGGGCAAACCTCGGCAAGGCGGACCTCATCGAGGCGAACCTCCGCAAGGCTGACCTCATCGAGGCAAGCCTCAGTTGGGCACACCTCGGGGGGGCGAACCTCAACAGGGCAAACCTCCGCGGTGCGAACCTCAGCAGGGCAAACCTCCGCAAAGCGGACCTCATCGAGGCAGACCTGCGCAAGGCGAACCTCAGCGGGGCAAGCCTCTGCTGGGCACACCTCGGGGGTGCAAACCTCAGCGGGGCGAACCTCAACGGGGCAAACCTCAGCGGGGCGAAACTCATCTCGGCGAACCTCCGCGGTGCGAACCTCCTTGGGACGGATCTCACGGGAACAGATCTGTCTTCCGCAGAGGGACTGACAGAGAGGCAAATTTGTGAAGCAAAGGCAGACGAAACCACCAAGCTGCCAGAATATTTGGATTTCTAAGAAGTGAGTGAATTTGTTCAAAAGAAGTGGAGGCCATGAAACAATAACGGGCCCGCATCGATTTTCTCGATGGCCCTTAGATATTCGCCCATCTTTGGGAAGTTGACCGTCTGGGTTGGGGGATTTACAAGACCTCGCGAAAGGTCCGCTACCACCAGGTACTCGCGAGCGCCAACTATTCCGGGACCTGGCCCATCCCAACATGTGAATACGAGCTTCGGTATTGGGAGGACATACAGACGAATATCTTATCTGACACACATTCTAGCTAATGCTCATAACTGATATACTTTAACTTGAAAGCTCCTTAATCATTGTAAATATGGAGGCAGAACTACAGTGGCCAGTATAGAACTAGACGGGAAAAAATACGAATTACCAGTTATTGTGGGAACGGAAGGGGAAAAGGCGATTGACATAACTTCCCTTCGCGACAACAGCGGCTATATTACGCTGGATGATGGATACTCAAATACCGGCTCGTGCATCAGCAACATCACATTTATCGATGGCGAAGAAGGAATATTGCGCTATCGCGGTATTCCCATCGAACAGCTTGCGGATAACTCCACTTTTATTGAGACAGCCTATCTGTTGATTTGGGGAAAGCTCCCTACCAAACAGGAGCTGGCTGATTTTTCGGCGCTCTTGACAAAAAACGAAATGCTCCATGAAGACATGAAATTTCACTACGAGGGCTTTCCAACTCATGCGCATCCCATGGCGATTCTCTCCTCAATGATTAATGCGGCGGGGTGCTTCATTCCGGAAGTGCTCGAGCCAAATGAATTGTTTGTGATTCAAGCAGCACGGTTGATGTCGCAGGTTCGGACAATTGCTGCTTTCTCCTACCGCAAGACGCTAGGATTGCCGATCATCTATCCAAAACCATCCTATAAATACACGGCCAATTTTCTACACATGATGTTTTCTGAACCATACCAAGATTATGATGTGATACCCGAGGTGGTCCGTGCGCTGGATTTAATTTTTCTCCTGCACGCAGATCACGAACAAAACTGCTCAACCGCAACGGTGCGAATGGTGGCTTCAAGTCAGGCAAACTTATTTGCAAGCGCCGCAGCGGGTGTATGCGCCCTGTGGGGCCCGCGGCACGGCGGCGCCAATCAGGCGGTTTTGGAAATGCTTGGTCAAATTCATAAAAGCGGAGACAACGGATCGAAATTCCTCGAACAGACAAAAGATAAGCATTCCGGAAAACGGCTGATGGGATTTGGGCACAGGGTTTATAAGCACTACGATCCCAGGGCCACGATCATCAAGAAAAAGTGCGACGAGTTACTTGCCGTCCTTAAGAAAAAGGACCCTCTGCTCGATATTGCCAAACGCCTGGAAGAGGCGGCCCTGAGCGACCCATTTTTTATAGAACGGAAACTTTACCCCAACGTCGATTTCTATAGCGGCATCATCATGCGGGCAATAGGAATTCCCCTCAACATGTTTACGGTGATGTTCGCAATCGGGCGAATGCCGGGGTGGATTGCAAATTTCAAGGAAATCATGGACAACCCGGAGGGACGAATCAGCCGGCCCCGCCAGGTATATAACGGACCAACGGAGAATAATTACATCCCGCTGGAAATGAGAGGCTAGTTTGGAATAAAAGACTTTTTAAAATCGCGCCGAAGGTATAGATCCTTTTCCGGTTGACGCTGTTTGCTATGTGCCCGAGCATCGGAATAATACCGATGCATGCAATAGTTGCCTAGGTGATTGCGCTCAATGCATCCTCTCTGGGCATCTTAAGCGAAACAGTTACATAGGTAAGGACAAGTGTACCCATAATGTAAAAGGGCGCGGTCTCAACCACTTTCAATCCGACGGCTATTAAAACCTCCCTCCACTGATACTTTTTGTGGCCCGCTTCCGGCGAAACCCTGAGATTTTCGGGCTGAGTTTTCGGTGGCTACCAGAATCGCCCCGCCCCATTCTCCTCCGATGCCCAACCCTTGAGCGACCCGCAGGATTATTAGGCAACATGGAGCCCACACTCCCCATTTTTCCTAAGTCGGCAACAAGCCAATTAGAAAAGTCGCTCCACCGGGAGGCGATAGGGTTACAATCAAAGTCTTCCTTCTGCCGACCTTGTCACCTAAATGCGCGAAGAAGATGCCACCGAAAGGACGAATAAAGAAAGGGAGAGAAAACGTAAGGTAGGAAAGCATTAAACCTGCGGCCATGTCGCTCTTTGATCATATAGGACAAGCCGGAGCCGTCACCCTCGGCTAGGATGTACCCAGGATCTTCCGTTTCGAAAATTCGGTCGAAGATCGAAGGCTTTGCCTTTCCTGTCCAGGTAACGGATCACCTGGCTGGCAACGGCTACCATATCTGCTGATTCTCTGGGAGTTCCACTATCGCAAATTGTGGAGGAAGGTGTCCCTCCCACAAGCAGCATTAAAGGATCTGCAGAATCAAGGTGCTGCTTCCAGAAGCGATCACAGGAGCTTTGAGGATACCGTCGTTGCTGCGACGACAACTGCAACGAACCTGATCTTAGTTGAATTTCGGCAATGAAACCAAGACTTATTCCTATTGATTCACAGCTAAAATGGCACAGATAATAGCTTTCAGGCTTCAGTGTTGAAGATGTTATTCTCCATAAGCGTATGCGTAATGGGATTGAGAAAGCTGGGATCCAGACAGTCATACCAAGATTGCTGACGAGCGGTGCCTGATATCAATCCAAATGGGGGGCGGACATTTTTTTGTGCCGGAGGATCGGAATCATGCAACAAGACGCATCAACTGAGCTGATGCCACCCAAGACGACGCGTTCCCGCTGGGTACGATTCGCCTTTGCATTGGCGATCGGCGCTATTATTTTATTCATGCCTGCCCCGCCGGGACTGTCCCGCATCTCCCAGGCCGTGCTTGCAATTCTCGTATTTTCCGTCGGGCTCTGGATGTTACAGGTGATGAACAATGGGGTCGCGTCCGTTCTGATGATGGGACTCCTGATTCCTGCCGGAGTCAAACCCTCATTGGCACTGAGCGGGTTCACAACTTCGGGTTTCTGGATTCTTCTCGTCGTTCTTTTTTATGGCTGCGCCATGCATCGGACCGGCCTGGCGCGCAGGATCTCGTTTTACATTCTTTCGCTCTTTCCCGGGACCTATCCAGGGCTTCTCACCGCATTTTTCGTAATTGGCACGATCCTGGCTCTGGGGATTCCATCCATGACTGTCAGGACAGCGATCATGACTCCTATCGCTTGGGCACTCGTTCAATCGCTCGGGTTGGCGCCGCGGAGCCGCGGAGCTGCTTTGATCACTCTGACGGCTGTGGAAATGGCTGTACTCCCCGGGACCGAGGTGCTATACGGCTCGCTGCTCGGCCCGGTGACGGTATCGGTCTTCCAGATCCGAAATTTTCCGGTGAGCTGGCTGGAGTATGCTCAAATCCTGTTCCTGCCGACGTTCGCATTGTGCGTGATGGTCTTGATTGCCAACCAGTTTGTTTTACGTCCGGAAGCAAAGCTAAAGGCGTCTCCTGAATTTGCCCGTGACGCGTTGCGAACGATGGGCCCGATATCCCGAGCGGAGCTCATCACTGCCCTGACAGTTGCCGCATCGATCCTGTTTTGGGCCACGGATCGAGTCCACCACCTGCCGGCCTACTTCATCGGGATGCTGGCACTCGCGCTTTTTGCGATGACGGGAATTATCCGTGACCAGGACATCGGCACAGGAATCTCCTGGACGCTCATTCTATTCCTTGGAGGCATTTTCGGGCTTGCGAATATCGTCCAGGAATACAAACTGACCGACTGGCTCGCTGGCTACTTTTTGCCCGTCGCAGAGCATATCGCCGCGAGCACGGTTGTCCTTCTCCTGGTGGTCGCTGTTGCGATGTACCTGTTGCGCTTCATTGACCCAACCGGGTTTATTGCCTTGCCGGTCCTGTTCCTGCCATTGAGCGCGCTCATCGGTTCGACGCGGCTGACACCCCTCATGCTCGTGGCGCCGATGCTTCTAGCTGCTTCTCCATTCTGGATGCCTTATCAGAATATCTGGATTGCGATGGGGGAGGAGATTACGGGAGGCCAGGCATTCAGCCCGTCACAGCGTGTGAAAGCGGCGGTAGTGTACGCGGTTGCCTGTCTGATCACAATTGTCCTTTCCGTCGGCTACTGGCGCCTTTTCGGCTGGCTTTAGTCGTGATTTCCTTGGCTTGGATAACCCAAAAGGTTCTTTAAATGCTCATAAGGCATTTTGGGTCCTTTGCTGAGAGCGCGCAGGCCTTTTGCAAGCCGGGCTGGGTCTTTACATCATCCCAAATACCTCTTTGAACCATTGGACCTGCATCGCCTCAATTCCCTCGGTGCTGGGACTTATTGATGCACCCTGTGATCTGTTGGTTTGTCTCCCCCTGCCCAACCTCCTCCATGAATGTAGACAATGGCGGGCAGCTTTCCTTTGTTGTCTTTTGGATAAGCGATATCCAGCTTTAGTTCGTGACCATTTGTTGTGGCAAAATCTATGTCACGATCTAATTGAATGTTCTTGGGTACCTCGACAGTTTTCGGCCCCATCTGCTCGGGCGGCATCATCTTTCCGGGCTGCGATATATTCGGCGCCGTCATCCCCCGGTTGTCGTCGGCCGCCCATGCAGTTGAACACAAGACGATGAATGCAAAGAGACATATAACCCACTGAAAAATTGTTCTGGCCATTTCGATACCCCTTTCATCATTACTGCGGCCACAGTATCCTGAGAGGGGGATGTCCCCCTCATTAGCTTGATTCAGCTATATACTTCCCCGCAATACGCCCCATAGTAAATGCCCAACCAATGCTATTACCGGAAATGGGCGTTATATAATCTGTCGAATATCGCCCGCCGGAGCAATTCCCGGTCGCGTACAATCCGGGGATGGGGTCATCGTTTTCATCGAGAACCCCCTGATTTTCATCTATCACTAATCCGGCCAGCGTCACCATCGCACCTGACGGCATGCTGTCGGTCCTTGATACGGTGCCAAAATAGGGAGGTTTAACGAGAGCATGCATAAGACTTGGTTCTTTGCCAAAGTCTTCATCAACGCCCTTTTTGGCAAGCTCATTATAGCGCTCGATTGTCGAAATGAAGTTCTTCTTCGCCTGATCCCTATAACCCAGATAGTCGGCCAGCTTATCAAAAGTGTCGGCGCAATAATGCTTTGACGGCATCCCACCTTCTTCACCCCCAATGGTATTTCGGACCATTCCGCCATTGGCTCCCGTGCCGATTAATGCGTTTAATTCTCTTTCCAGGCGATCGAGAATCTTGGGCTTAAGGTCCACGCTGCCGTGGTCAAGGGCCTGATACTCAAGTTCCTCGCGCCAATTGGAGTCCCATATTGCGCAAAGAGAACCCTTGGGCTGACGAAAGCCTTGGGCTATGGAGGCCCAGGAAGCCTCGTTGGTATATCGCTTGCCCTCCCTGTTTATCCTGAGAAAAGCCGTTTTTCCGAAGGCCCCCGCTAGGCTTACCATGTCAATTGTATTCATCATTGCGCGGGGACCCCTCTCCATGCGTCCTCCGGCCCAAACGCCCATTTTCTGGCCGTCGCCATCTCTGCCCTGGCCTCTGAAGTTTTCCAATTGTTCCCTGGAAT
>Ga0208980_10000069_pt1 | contig 45956 bp, 38 predicted proteins | sample WetSurMetagenome_3_FD_187993 | JGI IMG/M metagenome (GOLD analysis project Ga0208980, IMG submission 187993) | Wetland microbial communities from Twitchell Island in the Sacramento Delta, sample from surface sediment Aug2011 Site A1 Bulk (version 2) | ecosystem: Environmental > Aquatic > Marine...
AAGGATTACCTGGTCAACCAGGTGAAGAAGGCCGGGATCGAGGTGAAGTTGAACACGAAGGCTACCAAGGACATGGTCAAAGCGGCAGGCTACGACACGGCCGTGGTAGCAACCGGCTCCGAGGTTGTTGAGTCCAAGATGAAGGGTGCGGACGCAAGCAATGTCTTCAATATCCTGACCTCTTATAGCAATCGAAAGGCCTTGGGTGAAAATATCGTATTTATCGGCGCAGGGAAATTCGGCACCGAAGCTGCGTTATCTCTGGCCCTGGACGGGAAAAAAGTAACTGTGCTGTCATCCACGCCTGATATGGTAGATCCTGATGATTTGGGTCCCCACAATATGACGGCCCAGACGAATCTGTACAGGAACCATCCCAACTTCAAATTTTTCCTGAAGACCACCGTCAAAAGTATTACGGGAGGGAAGGTAACTTATACAGATGCAAAAGGCGTCGAGAATTCCGTTCAGGCCGACAGCATCGTGATCTGGACAGGCCTTAAACCGAGGCTTGAGGATGCAGATAATTTCGCCGGCTCCGCAGACGAAGTCCTCGTTGTGGGTGACTGCACCGGCGAGAAAGGCAGAATTAATAGAGCTACGCGCAGCGCATTTTTTGTGGCGTCGCGGATTTAAGAATGGCACCTGCGCTTCATTGAGATCAAGGACGCATAATTCTTGAGCCGAATGTCAGAAGGAGGCGAGGCGTGGTGATTTGAAATATGAATATCCGCATAATGGCGGACACCAAATCACCGCTGCCCCGCCCTGGCTCTGTCGATGTACTTGAGGCTTGCGACATCGAGCCGGATCAGGTCACCGATCTTGACGAATGGCGGCACCATGACCGTGATGCCGTTGCCCAGGCGGGCCGTTTTCCACGTGTTGTCCTGCTGGCCGTGCACCGGTGGTGCCGTTTCGGCAATTCTCACCTCGATGATATCCGGGAACAGAACGCTCACCGGGCGGTCCTCCACAAACTCTACGGACACCTGCATGTCCGGCTCCAGGAAACGGATCTGCTCCCCGATGACCGCATTGGCGATTTCCACCTGCTCGAAACTGGTTGGGTTCATGAAATAGGATTGTTCCTGATCGGAATAGAGGAACGTCAGCGGATGTTTTTCCACCGGAACTTCCTCGAGCTTCAGTTCCGCCCGGAAACTGTGCTCCCATAAAGCCCCGGTCGACAAATTCCTCAGGCTCACGTGGGATACCCCGCCCATCTTCCCCTGACCGGAGTGATATTCACTCGTTAGTACTTTGTAGATCTGGCCTTCGTAGCGGATGGCCATTCCTGGACGAAGCTGCGCAGCACTGACCATAGCATGACCTCTGTTTTTGCTTACTATAACGCTTTTCTCTTGGCGTCAAAGCGATAAAGATTCATGGAAGCGAACGAGCCGAAGGGATCCGTGCCTTCCTGGATCGCTTTTCCAGGACACCCTCAGAACAAAAGTGATTTTTTCAGTTATATTTTGTAAGCATCTTAATCACGAGATAATAAAAATATCCGAGACTACATATTACTAGCGGCGCAGTATCTAAGGTTTCGCGGGTTGACAATTATTTCTCATGCGACTAGAGTCCTCTTGATACAAACCGCCAGGAATAAAAATTGTCTTATTAATAATAGGGAAGCAACCTGAAATGAATGTCTGAAGGAGAAAATCATGGATATCAAAGGAGTAAGATCATTTTGCGGTATTGCTGCCGTCGCTGGGGCAATATTTCTAACCTCAATCGCCTTTGCACAGCAGAGCGGCGGAGGCGGCGGTCAGCCGGATTTGGTCGGATGGATGGACAAAGACAAGGATGGAAAGATCTCCAAAACGGAATGGAGTGGTGATCCCAAAGCATGGGCCAAATATGATAAGAACGGCGACGGTTCTATTTCATCTGACGAAAAACCAACCGGTATGCCCACGATCGATGTGATGGACAAAAACGGGGACGGGAAGATAACCAAGGATGAATTTCCTACCGATGCGGCCGCGGGTATGTTTGACCAATTTGATAAAGACAAGAATGGTTCTCTCAGCGAGAGCGAAATCGCCGCACCGCCCGGCGGTGGCGGAGGTGGAACCCCCGGTGCAGGAGGGGCGCAGGGTGGAGGTGCTCAAGGCAGCGGAGCACCGGCTCAAAATCGATGAGCGATATCTATCTGATGCTATGGGATGCCGCCCCATTATTCTTCACTATTAGTGCTTGATATCCGATTTGGTTCTATGTCTTAATCACCAAATGTGAATCCAGGGCTCCGGGGTGATTTGGAGGGGGTCGGGAAGGCAGGCCGAGGCAAGCGAGAATGAGATATCGGATTTGATCTCTGCCAGGATGCTAATACTCAAAAATAGGGGAGGCTAAGAAATGGAATACCCAAAATACAGATGGTTCATCTTGATATCGCTTGTCATAATAACTGCTTCAGGCACAATGACAATGATTGCGCCTTCCCCTCTAGTGCCTACGATTTCCAAATCACTCGGCATTACCCTCGGACAAACAACCGCTTCAACGATGATGGTAGTGATGGCTTCAACCTGCATTGTCGCAATCCTGAGCGGATTTGTCATTGACAAGATAGGATTCGCCCTCACGTGGATCATAGGATTATCCATCCAGATAATCGCTGCTATACTGATCGGCCCTCTGAGTGAAACCGCAAGTGGACTTATTCTGGGAAGAATTCTTCAGGGTATGGGAATGGGTCCGATAAACGCGGTCATTGCAGCTGTGTGCGCGCAATGGTTCAAATACAATGAAAGGACTTATGTTGCAGCCGTACAGGGTGTTTCTGTCTGGCTTGGAATTTCATTCGGGTTGATTTACACGCCCGCAATGTACGAGTCTTTCGGACAAAACTGGCATAAAGCGCTATCAATGTCGGCGATTCCTCCTGCGGTAGGGCTGGTATTTGCGCTAATAATATTTTTCGGGCCAAAGCCTCCTGTAAAACAGGTACGCGAAAAAGCAGAAGCCATCGAAGCCCATAAAAGAGATTTCAAGCTCTCGATGGCGACTTCGGCAATCTGGGTGCTCTTTATAATGGCGCTTTTTGAGGCCTGGTACCAGCAGGCCTTCAACGACATGGCGCCCGGATTTTATGCGGCCGACACCCCCATTGGCCTTGGACTCGGACCTACGGGAGCAGGCTTGAAGTTGACATGGGCTGGTTATGCATCTATCTTGGGTACAATTTTGGCCCCACTCATCGTCGAGAGACTCTTCAAAGGCAAACCCAAGGTGCCGCTTGCCTCTGCCTGCATAATCGGTGCCGCACTGGTTTTAGGCATGTTGGTCCTTACTCCAGGCAGCGGCATAATACTGATATTACTGCCCTGCGGAATGCTGTTCTTCACATCTATTGTCAACCCCACTATTTATGGATATATAGCAAAGCACTATCCTGACAATGTAGTAGGAAGGCTTGGAGGAACTGCAACAGGATTAGCCGCTGGAGGTTCGGTAATTGGGCTCGCTGCAGGTTCAACAGCATTGCACCTTACCGGCTTTTATACTGTATCAAATATAATTCTGGCTATAGTAATCCTTATTGCCGGCATATCGGCAGGGTTCCTGAAAGAACCGGGAATAAAGCCGGCAGAAGAGTATCTCAATTAAACCAAGGAAGATCCCCGGCACATAAGAGCGGGCCGATAAGAAAAACAAATTCCACCGCATAGGCATCGGTCGGGTCGATGTCATCTATGGTCTTGTGAAGGCCGGAACTTCGCCCGTTGTTGCCCTCCTTCGCCCATTCTGCCACCAGGCTGTAGCGCGGCCTTTGATGTCATGTATGGCATCCACCACCGCAATCGCAATCCTCGCCCCGCCAAGCTTCCCGGCCTTCGCTTACGAGAAACCAGGTTATGCCGAGAGCGGCCACTGGGTCCGCCCACCACCAGCCAAGAGCGGCGTTCAGTGCAATACCCGTCAGCGTGATCAGCGACAACCAGAAACAGGCCGTTGTTTGAAAGGAATCAGCCTCAAGCGCGCGGCTCCCGAGTCCTAGGGCGGTTCTCCGTTTGGCACGCGCCAGCCACCACATTGCCATCAAGGACAATGTTGTGATAATGATGCCGACAACCGTCGGTTCCGGCCGCTCCCGCATGGCGAGGGAACTGACCGCGTCGAAGGCGATGTATGCGGCAAGCAGCAAAAGCGACAGCCCCACCATCTTGTGGGCACGCCGATCGAGCTGTTCGATATCCTTGTAATCATGCGCGTGCCGCTCCGCGCGCAATCGCCAAATCAACACGAGGCCTGAGGTGGTCTCGACGAAGCTGTCTATTCCGAAACCAAGCAACGCCACACTGCCCGCCCCAACCGCGGCCGCCACGGATACAATCCCCTCGATCAAGTTCCATGCTACGGTGACGTACTCCAGATGTAGACCGCGCTTCAGGTGCGCGGTTCGCACGGCATGGGCCGCATGCGGATCTGGGGTCGACTCTCCACGGGAATCCCTATCTGCAGAGCAGCCGCAATCGCAGTCTGCCGGTGTTTGCGAGGGACGATTGACGTATGTCAGAAGAGTCATGTCAGGCTTTTTTCATGTTTAACCCGCTCTTCTCACCAGCCTTCCGCTGCGGGAGCGGATCCGGGTACATCTACTTTGCTCATCCTCGGGCTCCTCGACATACTGTCAAGTATGCCTGTTTCGGTCTTCAGTGCAGCTGGAAGACACGTTATTGGGCCCTGCCGACCATAACGCCGATATGTGTGATGGTGCCGTCGGCGGACGTTGTGCTGCTTTCAGCCTTGATCGTTCCTTCGACCTTGGAGTCCGCGGAAACTACCAGCTTGGAGATATAAGAGGTATCCTTAACTTTCCAACTGGAGCCCTTTTCGAGGTAAACGATAACACCATTGTTCACGGTTTTGCTTGCGCGCGTGGTCACATCGCCAAGGTTGTTGCGGTTGCCGTATCGGACGCCGTTCTTTTCATAATCCGCGTCCTTGATTGTCATGCTCTTGAGGATGATGTTGACGTTGTGTACGGTCGTGCCGGAGGAAACAATGCCGTCGACCTCGCTGTTGTTGAAATGGAGGACGAGGCTCTGTCCGGCGGTGCGGGCGTTGTAAAAGTCCCCCTTGATGGCCGTAACGCCCTTGCAGTCCGTGAAGTTCGCGACTGCGTTCGTGTTGAACATATAAGACGCGTCGGCGCCCATGAACTGAGAGGTCTCGTAATTGTATTCCTGGGTCAGACCATGCTTGGCATCCTTGACTGCGTCATTGTCGACGATGTCGATCTTCTGATCAACCTCGGTCTTGCCGTCCGTGGCATAGACGGGGGTTCCGCGGCCCGGATCGTCGTTGTCCATGAACAGGTACACAACACCGTTGCCGGTATTGTTGAGCTTGGAGTTGGTGACATCGACCATTGTGGCGTTGGGACCGAACATGCCACCGGCGCTTTTGAGAAGGAATATCGCTTCCTTGGTGTTCATTGTGGAGTTGTCGACATTTATAACGCCGCCCTTGTTGCTGTGAGAGTAAACGCCGAAGCGGTTGGAATTTATGACCGCACCGTTTACAAAGGAGACGCTGGCGTATTCATTGGCAACAATGGAGCCATAGCTGACATTGCTGATCTTTGTGTTGTCGAAAATATTCAGGTTTGCGCCGATGGAGTACGAGCCGTATCCGTCCCCCCAGCCGCCGTCCGCGATGCTGAGAATGGAAATGTCACTGTTCTTTAAGGTGTTCCTGCCGGACCACGAATAAAGGTTCAGCATACTATCAGGAGTCCTTGTGCCGTATCCTGCTGCCTTGTCATAGGCAGTGACAACTCCGGATTTTTTGAGGGCGTCCAGCGTGGGAGGATCGACATCGTCCACGGAGACTATTGCCCAGCCTGCGGATTTGATTGTGACGTTTTCATAGAGATTATCGTAATACCCAACATACTGCACGGCGCGCACATCGCCGAAGAGCCCGAGCATCCAGACTGCCGTAGGCACGACCGTATTGTGGCCGTTGGCAACGATCGTCGTGTCCTTGATGGTGACACGAGCCGGATCATTGATGTTGTCGGAGCCGGCGAAAACGCCTGCTCTGGCGGTGCCGTGCGTCGTTATCTTGCTATCGGAAATACTGACATTCGAGCCCTGGAATACCGAGACGACGCTGCCTGTGCCGGCCATGTCGTTGCCGCCATCGCCGGAAAAGTCGGCGGTCAGTTTCGAAATCGAGTAATCATTGTCGACAAGCGTGATGCCGTTGAAATAAGGCGATTTGGCGGTAATGGAAACGCCGTTGAGGGACTTCGCATCATATTTGCCGCCTAAAAGAGCGGATGTCGCTGATTTTTTCGGTACAACTGCGCCTTTTTCAATGAACAGGGCGCTGCGGTAAACATTGTTGACGCCTTCATAATACGCGGTTGCAGTGCCGTCGAGTTCTTCGATAACCACCTTGCCACTGTAGGTTCCAGCCGCGATAGGAGTCTCAATGTTGTTCACCGTCATGACCTTAAACTTGCCGTCGGCGGCAGTCGTCTGGCCACCCCGGTTACCACCGGGAGGCGCCCCCATTCCGGGTATGGGACCACCGGGAGGCGTCCCCATGGCAGGCATGGAACCGCCGCCGGAAGGCGCCTTTGCGTCAGGCATGCCAGGACCTTGTGCAAGAGAGGAGACACCCAGGGAGAAAAGCGAAAACACCAATGTAAGCGTGAATAGAAAGCACAATCTTTTATTAAGTGTTCTTCTAGTCATGGTAGCTACATTCCTTTCATTGTGGTTAAGGCGGAATTAATTAAACACAAATCCACCGCCCAAGGGCTGTGAACGCTGACATGTTCTATCGATCCGGGAAGAAATAATATGCTTATCTCTTTGAATTGAGTTCGCAAGAATCGACGTAAATTGGGAAACTCATCAATAACCGCCTGATTTGTAACCAGAAGCATAAATTAATGAAGCGGGATTAGTATATAACATTTAGCGGCTGCCAATAATCTGCAGTGAGTCGTTATATAAAGAATGGATGGAAGACAGTTTTTCGAGTGGATTCTCAGGGACGCAATGCTTTCGAGCTGCGGATAAAAACCGCCACGGATTTCACAGATCTCACTTTTGATTTCTGTGAAATCCGGGAAATCCGTGGCCAGGTTTGAAAATCCCTACTTCTGGGCGACCAGTGTAATAGTCCGGGAGTTTGTGCTCCCGATCCTCAATTCTTTCTCAAGGCTGAACATTGTGACGTTTGCTTTGTAGTCGCCGATGGAAACACTGGACAGGAAGTGCTTCTCATCGTATTGATTGAAACGCAGATGGCTCTGGGGCGAGCCTGTGTCGATTTCCGACCGGGTGAGCAGGAAACGGATCCCTGTGCCGTCAATTGTACGAACCGTCACGACGGAAGCTGCCGCAAGGGGCGCCCCGCTCATTTCAAATTTGTATTCTCCTGCCGGCAACAGTTGGTCTGCCACATAGAATTCGAAGGGAACATTAACACTCATGGTCTTTGCAGTGCCCGCGTACGCGAGGCCCACTGCTAGGGTCAATATAGCGACCAAGCTCAAAAAAACCAGATTCCTTTTCATAAATCCCCCTTTGGGTTATTGGCGGCATCCAATTCCCACTTGGGTCTTGGTGTTCCCGCTCGTTACGATTGTTTATACGGCAGCCGCGCGCAGGTCTCTGTGAGGGTTTTGTTAGGTTTTTTTAAGGATAGGCCTGAAGAAGTTAGAGTTGTTTTAAAAGCTTTTTGAATCGCGGGTAACGTCGCAGCGGATCCAGGTTGCTGTCGTGTTCGAGCCAGCCTTTGTGAGTCAAACCACTTTTGACCGCTCTCTCGATCGTATCCAGCGCGTCGTCATATTGATGCGCAAGCGACTGGATACATGCCACGTTGTAAAGGACCATGGGTTCATCCGGGTCGATGGTGAGAGCCTGGCGTGCCCACTCCAAGCCTCGCTCATATTCCCCGATTGCCACTAAACCGTTTGCCCCCATATAGAGAGCCCGTGTATCGTCTGGATTCAGTTTCAGTTTTGCCTCCGCGGCCTGGATGCCGCGCCGGCGGGATGCTTCGGCTTTCTCTTCATCACCAAGATCAGAATAAATCTGGGCAATCAATAGGGGAACCTGATAGTCATGAGGATTAATTCCCATTGATTTTTCGTACAGCTGAATGGTTTTCTCAAGCTTGCCTTGCGTAAAACAGGTCCTGCCATAGAAGTAATAAGCTTCAAACAAGTCTGGACCCAATCGGATGGCCATTTCAAATTCATTTTCAGCATCCGCGTAATTTTCGAAGAGAGTACATGCTAACCCGCGCGAGGCATGAGATTCGGCCGAATCAGGATCCAGCTCCAATGCTTTTCGGCTCGTTACGTCAGCCTGCTCGCGATGTTGTGCGTGGCTCCCCGCGTTCAGATACAGAAAGGAGTAACAGTCAGCCATGCCGGCATACGCTCGCACAAATCCCGGATCATGTTCAATTGCCCGGAAAAACATGAGCAAGGCGAATTCAATGCCCTTTCTCCTGTACTGATAATAGAACTGCCGCCCGCGAAGATAGTAGTCATAGGCCTGCAGATCAGTGGTCGGCGCCTTTCCGATGTCTGCACTTTCTTTGGCGGTCAATGTGATTTTGAGGGTCGCGGCAATGGTCCGGGCAATTTCGTCCTGAATGGCAAAGACATGCTTCAACTCGCGGTCGTAACGTTCCGACCAGAGATGGCATCCGTCCTCCACGTTGATCAGCTGAACCGAAATCCGCAGCTGGTTTTCTTCTTTGCGGACACTCCCTTCCAGTACTGCGGATACGCCCAGTTTCCTTCCGATCGCGCGCATATCTTCGGACTTGCCCTTGTGGGCAAAAGAAGACGTACGGGAAGAAACCCGCAATCCCTTGATACGCGTCAGGCAATTGATGATTTCCTCCGCGATCCCGTCGCAAAAATATTCCTGGTCTTTTGCCGCGCTCAGGTCGGCAAAAGCCAGAACCGCAATGGAACCTTTGGATTCGACCGGGGCTCCCTTCCGTGCGACCGGCGCAATCAGGCGATAGCCTCTGCGCGCGATGGTTTCGATGATGCGCGGATTCTTGGCATCGTCTTTAAAAGCCTTGCGCAGCTCGGAAATCGAGTAGCGAAGCACCTCATCGCTTACGAATGTCTCGGGCCAGACCGCCTGAATGATCTGTTCTTTTGAGAGGACCTCTCCAGGATAATTGGCCAGATATGCCAGAACCTCGATCACCTGAGGTTCGATGGGTATTCTTTTGTTCCCTCTAACGATACAGTTCAGGTCGGGCTCGACCAGCCACTCACCCACCTGGAATTCTCGGGTCATTCACATTCTCCTTTCCAGCTATACGGCAGATTTTGCATCTTTGTTCAAAAAAAGAAGGCTTGCTTAGTGCCAGTCCCTTGGAGCCGTTGAGTTTTGCTTAGCCTGTGCGCGGATCCGTGATTCATTTCTTCAGGATAATTACTCCGCATAAAATCGATATGCTATGGCAGACCCGATCAAGAATTAAGGTTCAGCTTGCACAAGAGCGCATGGAACCTTGGATCGGATCGGATCGGGTCCAAGAAAGAATAGGTCCTGAGTGGATGGACCCACTCGTCGTTCCGGGCAGCGGCTCGCTCCATCCAGACAAAGGCTTCGTCGATCTCACAAAGCCCGAGGTGGAGCCACGCGAAACTCGACGGCAGCACGAACCGCTCACTGGCGATCGCGCGGAGACGCTCCAGCACCGATCTGGCATCGACCGTGTGTCCGCCCAGGCCCAATGCCAGTCCCAGCCATCCCAGCATCAGAGGAAACTCACCGGATAGCTCAACTGCGCGGCGAAATGCGGTCGCACTCTCATCGAATCTTCGCATTCCCAGGTAAGCCAGCCCGAGCATCATGTATGCGAGGTGGTGCCCCGGTTCGAGCTCAATGAATTGCCGCGCCTGCACGAGTGCCCGCTCGGATTGGCGACCGAAGAACAGAGCTAACACCAGCCAGAAATAGATCTCCATCGAAAGCGGGTCGAATTCGAGTGCACATTCCAACTCCGCGACAGCTTGTTCTGTGTGTCCAAGCGTCATCAGGACGCTCGCGTATCTCACTCGAATCAGGGGTGAATTGGGGTTCAGCTCTCGCGCATGCGCCATCTCCCTTTCGGCTTCCAGCCAGTTATAGGAATAGGCGTCTTCGAAATGGAGTTTCTGGGGATGATAGGCGACGTGGGTGCGAGGTTCAACCAGCGTAGGATCGAGTTCGAAGGCCCGCACCCCGTAGAACCGGCGAAGCGGTTCCATTTCATCGGGCGGCAGAAATCCCCAAAGCCCCAGGTAGCCATAGAGATTGGCGAGGCCGTCGCAGGCAAGAGCGAAGTTGGGATCGAGGGCGAGGGCTGCCTCGAGGTGCTGCTTCGCTTTCGCCACACCCTCCGGTGTCCACTTCCACATTTCGTAGCGGCCCTTGATGTACTCGTTGTAGGCTGCCAGATTCTCTGTTGGCTTCCTTGCGGCCTGCTCGCCCCTAACCCTGCCCGCAACTGCCGGGATGTGCGCGGCGATATCTTGTGCGATAGAGCTCTGGAGGTGGAAGATGTCCCGCAGCTCCGCCTCATATCTCCTGGCGAACAAGTGCGACTCGTCACTGGTTTGAATGAGCTGCGTGTTGACTGAAACCTGCTCTCCCGTGTGGTGGAAAGCTCCTTCCACGATGTAGTCAATCCCTAGATCGCGGCTGATCCGTGCCAGGCCCTTGTGGCTGCCTTTGTAATGCATAGCGGTAGTGCGGGCGATAACCGCCAATTGCTCTTGCGCGAGGCTCGCCAGCCCGGTGATGATTTCATCGGTCATGGCATCACTGAAGTACTCCTGCGCCGCATCACCGCTCAGATTTACGAACGGAAGCACTAAAAGCCTGGGTTTCCGTGATGGTGCTGCTTCCATCGCAGGAGGCGATGGAGATACATGGCCGATAAAGCGGTATCCATGCTTGGGCAGCGTCTCAATAAAGCGAGGACACTTGGTTGAATCTCCCAGTGCGGTGCGCAGGCGGGCAATCGCGATGTTCAGGCTGTTATTGAAGTCGACGAACACGTCGTCGCGCCAAAGCCGCCGGCGCAGATCATCGCGGGTGACCACTTGACCGGGTTTCTCGAGCAGCGAGGCAAGCACCTGGAAAGGCTGATCGCGGAGACGAATCCTGCTGCCGCGCTTTCGGATTTGGCCGGCGTCGAGATCAACCTCGAAGCAGTCGAAGCGGACAACGTGTGACATTATCCGACTCCAATCACGGATGCAGGCAAAGCTGCCTCTTGTGAAAATTTACTAAATTGTATCATATCAATGAGATGCGTGGAAAGGAAAATTAAAGAATGAATAAAGCCCGCGTCTATTGGATTTCTGACTGAGGACGACGATCATATTGGCAAAGTATTGAGGAAGCGTTCCAGGCTTAGTGTTACTGCAGAGGACGCTGTTACTAAAGAGATCAAGGATTGAAAGGAGCGTGTGCTATGAAACGCACAATTTTGGCTTTCCTAGTATTATTTTTGTTCGCCACCATGGCTTTGGCCACAGACGGCGATCCCAAGAGAGCTGTTGTAGGGGTTTGGACGATGGGATTCTGTCAGGCGCAATCACCCCCCCCATATCCATATGGATTTGACTGCACAACCCAAATGGTTAATTTTCATGAGGATGGCAGCCTGTGGTCAAGCTACATGTACGACCAGAACCAAAATAGCCCTTTCGGGGGCCTTTCCGTCGGGGCTACCGGCAAATGGTACTATCTTGGCAACCATCAGTTTTTTTTGACAATGCTCCGGTTCCTAAATGACCCTGCCACCGGCCGGGTAGCGTATATCCTGAGGACGGATTTCACCATGGAAGCCTATCCTCAGATTGATACGGCTGTAACAGGTAAGATGAGTCTTCTATATTATGCAGTGAGATCAACACCGCCGTATGTTGTCGCAAAAGATCCTTATTCCGATGAACCGGACGAAACTGTCGACTGGTCCACCCTCCCGTTTAAAATCCCGATGAAGCGGCTTCCCGATTCCGTTCCTGATTCGCCAGTTCTGCACTAGCGCGAGAGAGTTACTCACGGTTCATCTCGTAGGAACGACTTGGTTCCAGTGCCCATTTCGATTCTGGAGCCATAAAAAAACATAAGGAGAACACTGAAAGAGCTTTCTTCAGCGTTCTCCCTATTAATATTCCAGTAAATCAAATCGCCGAACTCGTCTCAAGATGCCTTGAGGATCAAGGTGCCTCCGCTTGCGAGTTTATAGGTTCCACTTTGGCCCCCTACCGCGTTGATTGTCACACCGGCAGGAGCGTCAATTTGTGAAACGGCAACGCTGCCTACTATTGTTACATTGGAATCAGCGGTTGCTATCCATTTGCTGAGTGGATTCATGGAAATGGAAGCATCTTTGATTGTGCCCTTCAGCGTTGTGGACTCGAGATAAACCGTCATGGTTCTGTTGGCTTTATCTTCGGTATGGATGATATCACCTGCAACATCCATATCCTTGAAGGTCGCGTGGATGCCATAGACCTTCTGTCCCTTGGGATCAGCGGCATTGGCGGCTTGAGGATCAACGCTTATGGTCGATTTAAGCAGGATGCCGCTCTCAGAGGCCATTTTCACGCCATCGAATTTGATGTCGGCATTGGCGCTTTTAATAAGAACCACAGGACTTTTGCTTGCGATTTCACCGCCGGTCACCTTTAGTGCACTCACCTCGGCTGGCGTGCCTATACTATGGATTAAGGCAAAATAAGTGCCGCATTTTGCCTTTGTATCTTTAAAGGTGATGTCAGCCTCTCCCGCAATGATTCCCGCCATGGATGCGACATCAAAATCGCAATTATTGATTAAATTGTGGCACATGCCGTCAGCATAAGTCCCATAGCCGGCCTTGACGGTTTGAACCTTGCAGTTATTCGCTTCAAGATAAACAAAACCCTCGGAACCGTCGGTTGAAAGGGCCGCCCATCCATCGGCGATTATGGTGGAGTAGTAGAAGTAACTGTATGAATTGCTCAATGTGACGTGGGCACGGCTGTTGCCGTCAATTTCCAGTTGCTTCTTCTGCTCGGTGTTCGTTATGTCGGGCGTAAATGGAACGCCGTGGGCGGTCAGCGTGGAATTATAGACCTTCAGTATGCTGTGATTTTGGGCGGCCGTGGCGTTTCTTGATTCTCCGTTGGTAGTAATAGTGGAGTTCCTGATAATGAGCGTGGCGTAATCGTCGGCCGATGCCCCACTACCCGGACCACCCAGACCGAATCCTCCATTACCGGAGAGCTCAATGTTGGCGTTGGCAATGGTATATTCGGAACCCAGGCCTTTTACATAGACGCCGCCGATATCCCCATCTTTAGAAGTGATCTTGAGGCCGGACGCCAAAGCATCCCCTACTTTTCCGGCGGTCACAATGCCTGCCTTCGATTTATCTGCCCAATATCTGCCGTTGTCTATATAGACTGCCGGGGTCGATTTCGAAGCGCCAAATCCACCGGGCCCACCGGGACCGCCAGGGGCGCCGGGTGCACCACCAGGGCCGCCGGCTCCACCAGGAGCACCACCGCGTTCTCCGGCAGCACCGCCACGTTCACCAGGAGCAGCGCCTCCACCGCGTTCGCCACGCGCGCCCATCATTTCGGCCATAGGCGGCATTTGCATTTGGACCGGCTCATGCACAGGCTTTTCTACAACTATGCCCTTGATTGTTTCCGTTTTGTTGCCGGCTCCACCGCAACTCGCAAAGGTCATCATAAGCAGGATTGCGGGGCCCATGGCGATCAACAACACAGCGAATCTCTTTCTCATCATAAGTTTCTCCTTAATAACCTTATAAGCATTTCCATGCGGCAGTTCAAGAGAAAAGCGGGGATGGGAAAATAGGACGGGGTGAGACTGATGAGGGCCAGCACTACGCTGCAAATTTGGCGCCGGACGCAAAGTCCTCTCCATGCCAGGCAATAGCCTTCCCCGCCACCAAAATTCCCGGTGCGGCAAGGCGGGTTTCGCGGTAAAGTAGAATATAAGGATGGAGGCATGTGCCTCCCTTTGGATCACATCTGGTACATCCAGGAGAAGCGTTATGCAAATTCCTTTGGTTATGACCGTCATCGGAGAGGATCGCACGGGCCTGGTGGAATCCGTTGCCCGCCTCGTGGCCGAACAGGGGGGCAATTGGCTGGAAAGCCGCATGTGCCGCCTGGGTGGAGAATTTGCCGGCATTCTCAGAATTCACATCGCTAAGGATAAAGAGAGCGCTTTGGTCCAGTCGCTGGAAGGCCTCGGCGCACATGGATTGACAGTGGTAGTGCGTCACGACAAAACTTCACCCGCTACGCAGCAGAAGAAACTGGCTTCACTGGAACTCGTATGCCACGATCGGATCGGCATTGTGCTGCAAATATCCAGCGTTCTCGCACGGCAGGGCATTAACGTGGAAGAGCTGGAGACCGAATGCACCAGTGCTCCCATGTCGGGGGAAATGCTCTTTAAGGCTATGGCAAAACTGAGTCTGCCCGATTCCTGCAGTCTGTTACAGCTTCGCCGGGAGTTGGAAGAGGTTGCGGGCAACATGATGATCGACCTTTCATTTGCGGAACAAAAGCCGGAAAAATAGGGAATTTTTTTGCGGTCGTACGCCCTATAAGTGAATGGGACTGGTGCGGCTATAAGAAGATAGTCGGCCAACGCGAGTTTTTGCGTGCTGGAAATTGACCGGTTAATCAGGACTCTCGGGTTGTGTGACCGCCGATTTTTGACCTAGATTCATCAAAAGAAATCTTCCGAAGCTATCAAAATTGGTCCGATCCCAAAACGAAAGCGACCTTTGAAGTAAAACGCGAGGATGCATTGAAACCCGTCGCTATTTTCGAATCACACGATCCACGCAGGAAAGGACGATCATTTCGATTTCTGGACTTTCAATCGGAGGTGCGCGCAGACGAACCCCGGGAAGTATTGCCCGCGCTTGCAGAGGTTGATGAAGCGGTGGCGCATGGGCGGCACGCCGCCGGATTCATTGCTTATGAAGCTGCTGAAGGAATAGATCCCGCATTTAGAGTTTGCCAGTGCGCCGATGAAGGCAGCTCGCGACGCACGACAATGCTTCCCCTGCTCTGGTTCGGCATTTATGGTGCAAAAGAGGAATTTGACGCTCGCGTTGCCGGCTCTTTCCCTGATTTGCCGGAAATCCACTGGCAGCCTTCAATCTCGCCCGAAGCTTACGCCGCTGGAATCCAACGAATTCGCAACTATATTGCTGCGGGACATACTTATCAGGTAAATTTTACTTACCGGCTTCACGCCCGCTTTAAATGCGATCCATGGTCTTATTATCGAAAAATGTGTGCTGCTCAAAGGGCGGCATTTTGCGCTTTTATCGATCTGGGTTCCCACCAAATTTTGTCGGCTTCACCGGAACTCTTTTTTGAATGGCAGGGAGAGTCGCTGATCACGCGTCCGATGAAGGGAACAGCGAGCCGCGGCCGATTCTGGGCTGAGGATGAGGAATGCGCCGCTTCATTGTTGCGGAGCGAAAAAAACCGCGCCGAAAACCTGATGATCGTGGACATGATGCGCAATGACATGGGGCGCATTGCTGAAACAGGCAGCGTTGCCGTCCCTCATCTTTTCGAAATTGAGCGGTATGAAACCATCCTTCAGATGACATCCACGATAACGGCGAAGCTTGGCCGCGATATCGCATTGTCAGGCATTTTCAGAGCGCTTTTCCCTTCCGGATCCATAACTGGAGCGCCCAAGATTCGCACCGTGGAAATAATCCGTGAAATAGAAAAGGGTCCAAGGGGAATCTATACCGGCGCAATTGGTTTTGTATCTCCCGGCTCTTGCGCCATTTTCAACGTGGCCATACGAACGGTTGCGGTAGACCAGGCAAAAGGGCTTGCGGAGTTCGGCGTTGGAGGTGGAATTACCTATGATTCCTCGGCGCAGAGCGAATACCAGGAATGCCTGGATAAAGCGCGATTCCTCGGAGCGCGACTTAAGGATTTTAAATTGCTGGAAACCATCCTATTTGAGCCGAATGAAGGGTATTTTCTGCTGGGCCGTCACCTGGATCGCATGGAAAATTCGGCGCGCTACTATGGTTTTAGATTTGACAGGGAATCAGTCATGTCGGCCCTGAACCGACGCGCATCATCTTTCGGACCGGGCAGTCACAGAGTCCGCCTGGTAATGGGGCGCGAAGGCTTCACAAAGATTGATAGCACTATGCTCCCTTCCAGCGCCGCCCAGACTCCCGCACCTGCGCTAATCGACTTCAGCCTCCCCGTGGATAGCGAAAACCCCTTTTTCTTCAACAAAACCACCAACCGAGAACATTATGAAAGAGTAGCCCACGCCTACCCTCCAGATTGGCACGTTATCATGACAAATCGAGAAGGAAAAGTGACGGAGTCCATCTTCGCGAATGTTGTCGCAAAAATCGATGGTTGTCTATATACGCCGCCAATTAAAGATGGCCTGCTGCCGGGAACCTATCGCGCTGAACTGCTTGAGCGCGGGGAAATAACCGAACGTTCTCTGGCCCCGGAGGATCTCCTTAAGGCCGATTCTGTCTTTCTGATTAATTCCGTGCGCCGCTGGATCCCTGTCGTCATGGAGGCGGAGTCAAACCCGGAAACGGTCGCAGGGAGCGAAACAAATGGCGAAGATTGATTTTGACCGAGAGCTGTCTCGCGGCGTCGCGTCATTTAATGGGACATTGGGCCGATGGTGGAACGCGCAAGCCATGGCGTCTTCTTGCTTTCGATCCCGCGTGATTGAAGATGTTTATCAGCAAACAGGCGACATAAGCGACAAGAAGGGTGGTTATCTGATTACGACGCTGCGCGGCATTTAAATGTGCGATTTTGACGTATTTGATTCCAAAAAGGATCCGCAAACTCGCGTTTGTTGAGAACCCTCGGTTTTACAGGCTGGGGGGGATAATTCCAGGAGATTTCAAGTCCAACTAGTGCTATTCTGCTCCCGCTCATAAAAAACAAACCGCTGTCTATAAAAATGAAGACTCCCAGATCGAAAACAAACATTCTGAATTCTATTAAAGGAGGCATGTCGTGAGAAATAAAGTCAGGTGTTTAGCAGCTTTTATCGCATGTATGGCAATAGCTTTAATCGTTTTCACTGGCGCTGCTCAAGGGGCGGACAGCAAAGGCAGACCCACAATCTCGTCAGGTGACCGCGCTCTGGCGATGATGCAAGTGCAGAACGTCTTCAGCAAGCATGCGTTTTATCACCAGGTCGGCCAACACTGTGAAGAACTGGACGACATCTGGGTCAAGGATAACGGTGCCTTCGGCAAAACCGCCACATGGAACCTGGGCGGCAACCTCATGCAAGGCATGGAGATGGTCAGGTATAACTATTGCACAGTCAAAGAGCAGGGCAAAAAGCAGAAGCTTGAAGCACTCAGCAAAACGTTACCTTCGGTGAAAAACGTTCCTGAAAACCTCGGCGCAGGCGACGAGTATGTCATGCATACACAGGAGACACCGGTTATCGAAGTTGCAGGTGACGGGAAGACAGCAAAGGGCATCTGGTACTCCATCGGTCTAAGCGTGAATGGACAGGTAAGCGCGGACGGTCAGACCAGTATAAGCACCGGCTGGATGTGGGAAAAGTATGCGGTTGACTTTGTCAATGAAGATGGAAAATGGAAGATATGGCATTTATTGAGCAAAATGGACCAGGGGCCTGTGGAATCTGGAGGACGCGGACAAGGTGCCGGTGGTCAAGGACCGGGCGGCGCTGCTGGAGGCGGAGATCGTAGTGGCGCTCCTGGAGGTGGAGAGCGTGGTGGTGCCCCGGCAGGCGCACAGGCGGCCGGCGGGAGAGGTGGAGATCGTGGTGGCCAGGCGCCCGGCGGCGGCGGTGGCATGAAATATGCTGGACAGGTAGAAGTCCCCAGATGGAGTCCGACAACCGCCCCGGTTATTCATCCCAAGTTCCCGGAACCTTATTACACCTTTAGTGAGACATTCAGCTATTAAAAGCACAACCCTCTATACAGCATTCTCCCAAGGGAACGGGGGAATGCTGTTTTGAGGCACCTGCAATTTTTGCAACCGACAGGTAGGATTAACCGGGTATTCTTGTCCGGAGTCTCGCCTGTCGGCCTGCTTGTGAGCTTTCCCCCTTCCGGAAAAATTAGGACGCTGTCCTAATATCTTGGATAAGAAAAATATTCCAGCCAAGTAACGTCGCCACGATCTGTTTCCGAACGCGACGCTGCCGGATCTCGGCAACATTTTTCGGATTTTTAGCCGGCATCATTTGTATAATTCATTGACGATCGGTACCTGGTTATACTGTCCCTCGTCGTCCCAAGAGTTGCCGATGAACACGCACGAGCGATCCGATACCACATTTTCCGTCGCATCCTATGAAACAGATGTTGTCGGAAAGATGTCACTTTTCGCACTCTTTAACCGGTTTCAGGATCTGGCCGGCACGCATGCGGCATACCTGCATGTTGGATACGAACAACTTCAAGAATTGAAGCTTGCCTGGATCCTCTCCAGGATAAAAGTGCAAATTCTCTCACTGCCGGGTTGGGGTAACACCGTCAAGCTTGCCACCTGGCCCAAAGGGATTGATCGGCTCTTTGCGATGCGTGATTTTTCCCTGACCAGCGAAAAAGGAGAGCCGCTCGTTCTGGCCACGTCGGCGTGGCTTCTTGTCGATATTGAGAAAAATCGGCCTCAGAGGATTGAGAATCTTCCAATCGACTTGCGGTATCCGGGCGCCCTGCACGCCATTAAAGAGACGCCGGACAAGATCCGGGAGCCGGAGGGTCTGTCAACAATGTTTGAAAGACAAGTTTGGCTAAGTGATATCGACACTAACAGACACGTCAACAACGCGCAGTACGCAAAGTGGGTGGCCGACTGCTTTTCAGAGGATCAATTTCGAAATCGCCGGATGACGTCGATACAAATCAACTATTTGGAAGAAACCCTGGTCGGTGACACGGTTGCTTTATCGAAATCGCCGGAGAATGATCTGGCAAGTGAATATTTCATCGGAGGGCTCAGCCTGAACAAGGGCGCGATGGTTTTTAGCGCGCGGGTTGAGTGGAGATGACCTCGTTCTTCGGAAAAGGCATGTAATATTTTGGGGGAAGCTGTGTTTCAGACGTCAAGCTGTAGCCGGATCTTTCTTTTGGCCTGATTGAAGCGATAATATAGTGCACCATGAACCTTACTCGTTTGACACGACGGCTATTTCTGACAGTGGCACTGGCGGCGCTCCTAATCGCGCCGGCGTTGGCGCAGCGCAGCAATGCCATTTATGAGGTCAAAAGCCAATACCAGACCATTGCGGTTTGGGACAGCCCGGATGGCCTGCGGCGACAGCTGATCTTCGACCCCAAGTGGAATGGCACCAACTCCATTCAGTCGGAAATGAACAAGAGCAACTCGAACGAACTTGTTCTGGACTACACCCAGCACATGATCGCCTCGGTGCCTCTGGTAGATAAACCCAAGCGAATTCTGATCGTTGGATTGGGCGGAGCGTGCCTCCAGCGCTATCTGCACGACCTGCTCTCCGACACGGTGATCGAATCGGCCGAGCTAGATCCGGTCGTGCTGGATGTGGCCAGGAAGTACTTCTATTTCACCGAGGACGCCAGGCAGAAGGTGCATATTGGCGACGGGCGCGAGTATATGGAGAAGTCGCAAGAAAAATATGACCTCATCATGCTCGATGCTTTCAGCGACACCTCAATCCCTTACAGGCTTGCCACGCAGGAGTTCCTGCAACGCGTCAAGGAACGTCTGGCCAAAGGAGGCATCGTCTGTGCCAATCTCTGGTCGCACCAGGCAGACTACCCCAATATGCTGAAGACCTACGCGATGGTTTTTCAGGAATTGCATGTGCTTCCTTGCCCCTTGCCGTGGTCGAACCATATCCTGGTGGCCATGCCCACGAAACAGAAGCTGACGGTGTATAAGTGGAAAGAAAAGGCTAAATCCTTCGACAAAGCCCACCCGACCGGTTTGAAGCTGATTGACTTCATCAACCGGCACATTGCGCCCGAGATCCCGGCCGATGCCAAAGTGCTCCTGGATAGGGATGCGCCGAAGGATTGAATGGAATTCTGGTGCTTGGAATTGTACACAAGCCGCACCACCAGAAACCATCCCCCACTACTCATTTCGCCTCGCCGGTAAGTACTGCGTCCCCGGCTTTTTGTCGCGCCTGATACAACACCTCATGCCGCTTGATGGAAACGTCAACTATTGCTCCCGTTGCCGCTCCGATGCCGCCGCCTGCCAGCGCCGCGCCTATCAAATAGCCTGCGCCATCCCCATCCCAGTAGACAGGGCCATTGGTTTTACCATTTATAAAAGTAACCATGCTTGCGATTCCACATGCGGCACCGATTAATAGGCCGATTAGGGTGCCATTGCGAAGTCGATCAGGAACTTTGCCCGCTGTTTCGATGCTCTGGACAAACGATTTTGGAATCTCCCGTTCCCGGGGGCCCTCCTCGGTTACGTCGACCGCAACCTGGTTGACGCTCTTGAACACTCCCTCCAACCGTTCCCCGGTTTTCAGCGTGACGATAATGGCGGTTCCAGGCTGAAGCCCTTCCACCTTTTCCCAACGGCCTGGAAGAACCTGCCCCTGAATTGGGGTTGCCGTGAGAATACAGAGAATCAATAAAACAATTGTCCGCCGGCCTCTCATATGCCTTCTCCCTTTAAACACCGTTTCCCATGATGGTTGGTATTGTGATCCACATCCAAAGGCTAATGCGTAAAAAACAGAAAAGCAGGCTCAATAACGGGGTCAGATTTCTCTAAGGCGTTTTCTATTGAGCGTGTGAAAAATAGGAGAAATAACATTCCATCTTAGTTCTCGACTCTGTCGAAGCCGAGTTGGCGGGTGTTAGGTTTGTGCTGTGAGCTGTAAGAGTTATTGCTTGACAGTGCAACCCATCAACCCGTACTTATAGGCAGGGACTACATTGCCGTTTCGAATGCTGCCTCGCGCTGACTGTTATCGATGCGATCACGGGGGCAGTATCGATCTGCTCCTGAGGTTTGACTTGACCAAAGATAATAGTGTCCAAAAAGCCTGTGTCGCTATAACCGATGCGACCTATAAAACAATGGATTCCTCAGTGAACGCGCTGATGGAAAAGCTCGATCTGCGGCTCTGGCTGCGAGAGCTCAAGGATAAAAAGGTTTTCATAAAGCCGAACCTTCTCGGCGCGTTTCCAACTGAGAAACATGTGACCACGAGCCCGGAGCTGGTCAAAAGCATGGTATGCATGATGCGGGAATTCGGGGCGCAGGTTACGGTGGGTGACAACTGCGGCGTGGGAGGTTACGGACTCAACCAGCGCGTGGCGAAACATACCGGCATAATTGCGGCAGCACAGGGCGCGTATAAAAATGTGGCCCAGAAGACCGTCCCTGTGAAACTCAATTCCCGGTGTCTAGGTTCGGTGGTTGTGTCGCGCGATATGCTTGAGGCGGACGTTCTCATCAGCCTTCCCGTAATGAAGACCCACAGCCTCACCATTGTCACAGGCGGAGTCAAGAACATGTTCGGCATCGTAGCCGGCGGTGAAAAGGCGAGGTTACACGGCGCGGCTCCCAGCGCTCAGAATTTTGGGAGAATCCTGGCCGAGATTTTTGCAATCCGTCCGCCCGATCTCACCATCATGGATGCGGTAACGGCCATGGAGGGCTATGGCCCTTCAGCAGGCAAACCGAAATGGGTAGGCAAGATCCTTGCATCGAAGAACGCTGTCGCCCTGGATGCTGTCGTTTGCCGCATCATGGGCATAGAGCCGGATCGTGTCCACCACATTCGCGAGGCGTCGCTTCTAGGGCACGGGCCGATCGACGCCGGATCGATCGATATCGTGGGCGAACTGCCGGGAAATCTGAAGTTCAAACTCCCGATGGAAGTAAGCAGGTTCAAGTTCATACCGTTTGTCAGCAGCTACTTTTTCGGCACTCTGGTTCGTAGCAAATTGAAATTGAACGAGAAGAAATGCAAAAAATGCAAACTGTGTATCGAAGGGTGCCCTACCGGCGCCATGAATATGAAAGAACAGCCGTGGATCGACCAGCAAAAATGCATCAGGTGTCTATGCTGTCATGAGCTCTGCCCTGAGAGCGCATGGGAAGTGAAGGGCGTGATGCGCAGATTGCAGGGGCAATGAATTGCTTCGCCTGTTTTATTGTCCGAGGGAACAAGCACGGGAGCCTATTTGCCGTCTTTGTCTTTGAGCCTCCTGTAAATGGCCTTGCGTATGCCTTATCATGCTTCATCAGGTTGGTATGCACGAGTGAATACTTGTCAATAAGGTGCTGCATCCATTGCGTGTCGGCCCATCTCAAGCTTATCCTTTCTCCATACCGATTGGCCTATGATACCGTATCACGGAAGGGGAGAATGAATATGCCCATCTAGATCAGACTGGAGAGGCCGGAAGAATATCGCGAGATCGAAATCTTGACGCGCGAGGCCTTCTGGGACGTCTACAAGCCGGGATGCGATGAGCACCTTGTCGTGCACAAGCTCAGAGAGACCACAGCCTTCGTCGGGGAATTAGACCTGGTTGCCTGCGAGGGGAAACGCATTGTCGGCAACATCATGTATTCGAGGGCGCGAGTGCTCGGGTCAGGCGGCGAGATACGGGAAGTCCTCTGCCTGGGACCCATCTCGGTCCTCCCAGAACATCAAGGTAGAGGCATAGGAGGGCGACTGATTGAGGAGAGCCTGGCCCGCGCAAGGGAGATAGGCTTCGCCGGCGTCTTCCTCATGGGGAACCCTGCCTATTACTCCAGATTCGGCTTCAAAAAGGCCGAGGAGTTCGGTGTCCTTTACTCCGATGGTAAAAGCTATGATCATTTCATGGGATTGGAACTTGCTCCCAACCGCCTCAAGGGCCTATCGGGTAATTTCTTCGAGGACGGCTGCTTCCATGTTGGTGCGGAAGAGCTCGAGGATTTCGAGAGGCTATTCCCAAAGAGAGAAAAACACATAACACCCACACAGCTCCCGCAATGTTGAACTGATCATTCTCCCGATTAACGAACTGGCGCCGGACAGATCCACTCTCAAAACGGGCACCGCCCATTCACCTATGAGTTCAACAGCGGTGGCGCCCGAAAAGGATATTTGCTTTATTGAGGGCATTTGAACTTCGGCTTTGCTGACGGTGTTGGAAATTCTGACGTTAGGACGATATCCAAGATGAAGCACGCCGCCCTTGTTTTCGAGCGCCAGGTATTGCACAAGATCTTCATTGGTTGTGACTTTCACCCGGCTTCTTCTATTTTTTCTTTTTCGCCTGCGGACCTTGTTCTCCTCCCACGGAGATCATGACCATTTCCGGCTTTCCATCCTCACCCAGCTTGAAATTTGCCTGCACATCCGTTTCCTTCGCGAAAAAGCTGGTTTTGGATCCGGCGAAGAGGGCTATACGAATCCCGTCTAACTTCAGGAACAACTGGCTGCCCTCCCGCGTTATTTCAATACTGCCGGGTCCGGAGTCGCCATAACTGCCTGTGTATAGGTCGAGCGTTGCCTCGCCGAATGTGAATTCCTGCCGACTCGGCTTGCCCAGCTCGCGCACCCAGATATTCCGGAATCGGACAGGGTTGCCATGATCCTGCAGCTCAATAGGCTGCTTCTCAGGATGCGCGCTATAGGGAGCCCGTTGCAGCCAGCTCGTGGGTCCTGTGAGTTCAACATTGTTTTGAATCAGAACGCCGTTGTGAAAGACCGTCATGCGGCAAGGTGTCAACAGCTTGCCGTCCGCGCCGAACCGCGGCGCGGTGTACAGCATGTCAAAACTCTGCCACTCTCCCGGCGCACGAGACGCATTTACAAGCGGCGGATATTGTCCATAGATGGAGCCCGCGGAGCCATCGGCGTAAGTATCATTCTGATATGAGTCAAGCACTTGTATTTCATAACGCCCCATTCCGAATAACACTCCGCTATTCCCACGCCCTTGACCACTCCCTTGAGCCGGCACGGGAGTGGCATATTCGATATGCAGCTGGCAATCGCCGAAATTTTCCAATGTCCGGATCATGCCGCTGTTGCGGACGCACTCCATGTGTCCATCCTTCAAATCCCACTTTGTGGGACTCCCATCCATGGCAACCCATTGCGAGAGGTCTTTGCCATCGAAAAGCACGGTGGCATCGGAAGGGGCTTTTGAAGCACTGCCGGGATCAATGCGCACCGGCTGAGGACGCGATCGATCATGATCGATCCAATTGGGATCCGGCTGCGCAACGCAGAGTATTGCATGGCCGCCAAAGAACCCCAAAACGCTCGCCGATACTGCGGACTTCAAGATGAAAGAAACGACATTTTTTGCTCTCATGTTTACCCTTGCCTAGAAAAGGATAGGATCAGTTACAAATCAGAGATTCGTTTGAATCTCGGGAAGGATTGATGCTCAGGCCCGAGCTGCTCCAGGAACTCGACCGCGAATGCCGGCATCGTGTACGACACCGGCAACGTTATGATAGCAAACAAATTATGTAATAATATACAAAGTCTAACGCCGGTAAGTGCTCAAAGAAAGCGGTAATTTGCAATAAAAATAATTTTGGACAGCCCAAAGATCTCTGCTTTTACCGGTCTGTTCACCACTCTCGCTTTATGTTCTTGCTTTCCAAGCCTGCCGGAGATAGAAATGAATCAAAAAGGTACATGCCATGCTAGGACCCTACATCCACCGGATCGATCCAGTATTCGCAGACATCGCAGGAGTATACTTCTGGTGGTATGGATTGGGCTTCGCCCTTGGGCTGCTGGATATTCATATTTTCTTGATGCGTGGTCGCTATAGGCTGGGGCTCTCGAAACACGAGGTATGGAGCTTGAGCCTCTTTATGATTATCGGCGTGTTGCTCGGAGGCCGGCTCATCGAGGTCGCGTTTGATGAGTGGCCTTTCTATCGGCAGCACCCGGGACTAATTCCTGCCTATTGGCTGGGCGGAATGGCCACGCACGGAGTGCTGATGGGAGCGGCTGTGGCAGCAGGGGCATTCGCTTTTCTATATCGGAAGTCATTCCTCCTCTTGGCTGACGCGCTCGTTATCCCTGGGGCATTTTTGATGAGCCTCGGCAGGATCGGCAACTTCATCGACGGCCAGATTGTGGGTAGGATCACCAGTGTGTGGTGGGCAGTGCAGTTCCCTTACGCCGACGGCTTCCGCCATCCCGTGGTGCTCTATGATGGGGCTAAAAACCTGTTGTTGATGTTTTACCTGCTCCGGGTTCGAAAGACAAACCAAACACCAGGAGCTCTCGCCGCGCGGTTTGTTTTCTGGTATGCCTTCCCAAGGATTTTTATCGACCTCTTCCGGGATTACCCTACGCATAGGTTGGCACTTGGCACTGGACAGACCCTAAACCTCGTAATGGCGATTATTGGAGTTGCTTTGCTGATCCGCTCACGGATGAGACGGCTGGGGCGACTTGCAAGCGGCACCGGGATGCGTCTGCAACCCAGCTTGGCGCCAGACCGGCAACCGCTGGTGCTTCAGAGGCTGGCATTAGGTGCCCTGCTGATATTCTGCATGACGATCCCGAGCAATTGGACGCAGGACGTCCCGGCTCATTACCTCAAGCGCCACGCGGGTCTCGAGCATTCGTGGCTCTATCCTGAAATCGACACGGCGGCGCCGTCTGCCAACGCGCCGCCATAGGGTTAGTCAAGGCTTTGGCACTATTCTCGCCGGACTTAAAACATTGGTTTTTTATTTCAGCGATCCAAAAGGAGACGAGATATGCAGAACTTTACATTGTGATGGAGCAATATATGACCTATCCGGCCGATGCGGCTCTACAGGAGCGTCAGTCGGAGGCACTGCTGTTGGCGCTGCTTGATGAAGGGCCCAAGGTTGTGAACACGCCTGGAGATATCGCTGCCCGTGCCAACATTATGTGGGTGGCCGCGCAAGCTCTCAACGGCCTGACAGCCTGTGGCGTGCCGCAGGACTGGGCGACCCACATGATCGGGCACGAGCTGACGGCCTTTTATGGGCTGGACCATGCGCAGACCCTGGCCATACTCATGCCGGCAGTCTGGCAGCACCAGAAGAAGGCGAAGACAGCGAAACTTGAACAGTATGCGGAACGAGTCCTCAAATTGCCCCGCTCCGGTGACACTGCCGGCCAGGCCATTGCAAAGACTGAGGAGTTTTTCTGGAGCCTGGGCATGAAAACGCGGTTATCGGAATACGGCATTGGAACTGAACGGTTTGAGGAAATCTGCGCGAGATTCGAACAGCGCGGGATCAGGCTCGGCGAGCATGGCAACATTGGCAGAAAGGAGGTTGTGGAGATCCTCAATTTTTGCCGGTGAGCTTCCAGAAATCAGATGTTTTTTCATGCAGCCGGATTCATAGAGTATGATTGGCATAATGAGGAAGCAATACCCATCTGCCTTGTCACTTATTCCATCGACAACGATGCTCCTGTTGTCGGTTGCTGCTTTAGTGCTCGCGATGTGGAGCTGTGGGCTCGGTCCGGAAACATCTTCCGAGAGTGCCGCTGGTGCTCCTGCGGCGACTTCCAATGCGGTTCAGGCGGGGAATCGCATTGATACAGACGGAATCGATGCCGCGGATTTACCAAGCGAAGCCCACCACGCACTTCAGCTTATAAAGAAAGGCGGACCCTTTCCTTATGCGAAGGATGGGGCTGTGTTCGGCAATCGGGAGAGGTTACTGATCGCCAAACCCCATGGCTACTACCGTGAATATACGGTTAAAACACCTGGAGCGCGGGATCGCGGTGCGCGCCGGATCATTGCGGGGGAAAACGGGGAATTTTATTACACGGACGACCATTACAGCAGCTTCAAGCGCATCCGGGAGTGATGAGTGAAAAATTGGGGGAAGTTTTTTGCCAAAACGAAAAACTCGGGCGTCTACTCAGTTGAGGAAGCGGCCTTCCCGGAGGTCACCAAAGCGGCAGCGCAAGCAGGCTTGGCGGTCTTCTGCTTGGATCTTGCCGGTGTCAATGAGAAAGCCGGCTTTATGAATGCAGTAGCCAAGGTTCTGCAGTTTCCGAGCTACTTCGGATTTAATTGGGATGCATTCGAGGACTGCTTGACGGACTTATCCTGGATTGGCGCCAAAGGCTATGTATTGTTGGTTCAAAACCTGGAAAATTTCCAACAAAGCGCTCCGGTAGATATGGCGATGGCACGCACTATTCTTCAGAGTGCCGCAGCCTACTGGAAACGGAACAGAATCCCCTTTTTTGTCGAGTTGGCTGATGCTGATAGGGCAGAGCTATAAAGCCTTCTTGTGATTTGGAGTTATCTCTGCATCTAGAAATAACTTAGAGCAGTCCAACCCAGAAAGAGGGCCAACCGGCTTTGATATGCATCTTTAGCCGGCCGCGATATCAGTTACCAACTGTGTCATGAGCGGGGTTACCGCTACGAAATCGGCGCCGCGAGCATGCATCAACGCGAGCAAATACCTGCCTGCCATGTCGACACTACCCCGCTGGCATTTCAAAGGGAATATATGTGGATACCCATTGAACTTGATACGCGAACCAATAAGTTTTGCGACGCCGCATAATCTGCCGAGTTAATGGGTGTCCATATTTTTCTCGAATTAATGGATGTCCACATTCCCAATCAAATTGATGGGTGTCCTCATTTTCACGGAATGTTCTCTGTTTGATCGCTTGAACCTCTGCAGGCGGGACTGTTCCGATGAACAGTCCCGCCCTTTGGTTTAGAAGAGGAACTTGAGAGCGAACTGGAATTGTCGCGGACTGTAGAAACCTGCGGTGTCGGTGATCACGCCGAGTTTTCCCCCTTGCTTTGCAACTAATCCCGATGGGTTATTCGGGTTCGGGGGGCCCGGAGTCCAAGCACCTATAGTGACGTTGTCTCCGGATATGACAAAGCTTGGCGTATTGGTGAAGTTGAAACACTCAGCCCGGAACTGCAGCTTCGTGCCCTCAGTAATCTGGAAGTTTTTAAAAAGAGAGAAATCAGCCTTCACGAAGCGCGGTCCGCGGAGCTGATTAACGCCTTCATTTCCCTGTGTTCCCGGGACCGGCGGTGCGAAAGCGTTGAGATTCAGCTGGCCGTTTATGAGAGGCGTATCGACAATGTCGGGACGATACATACCTTGTCCACCTCCAGGAGGCAGATTGAGATACGTCGTACGAGGAGCGTTGTTTACACACCTTGGATCTATGTTCACATCGCAACCGGCGCTTGCTATGACCGTGAAAGGCTGGCCCGACTGCCATTGATAAACTCCGTTGAGCTGCCAGCCCTTGATCAAAACGCCCGCCAGGCCGTTGTAGGATTTGCCGAATGGCATTTCATAGCTTGCGGTTACTGCTACGCGATGCCTGATGTCGTTACCTGAGTTGCCATAATCCGTAAGGCTATTATCGGCACCAGCGCTCTCGGTAAGACCATGAGCCCATGTCCAGTTTGCGTTTATTTGCAGTCCCTGGGCAAGGCGCCTTGAGTAGATCAACTGCATCGCATTATAGTTGGCTGCGGCTTCATATCTCGTGGACGTAATTGACGTTACGTTCTTAAACACCCCCGCATAGACGAAAGACGGCGTCGGCTGCATTGGCCCCGGCAGATTGGGCATGTTCTCATCAATGCCACGAGCCAATCGTCGTCCATATACCCCTACCCATGCGGCCGTCAAAACGTTCTCCCCGATCTCTTTCTGAACTGCCAGATTCGCTTGATAGTAACGAGGCGCTTTGATGTCGAAGGGGGAAGCGTTCAAAGTGGTTACAGTGGGATTGTCATTCCACGTATTCAGGTCTGACTCCTTTGGGTTGACCCATACCGAGGGATTCCTCAGCTCAGGAAACATTGCCGTATAGCTGAAGACATACGGTGGATTGTTATTGGTAGCGACAGTTTGCCCGGGGGTATAGGTAAAACCAAAGCCGCCGCGCACGACGGTACTTGGTGAAATAGAGTAAGCGAAGCCAAGTCTTGGGGCGATGTTCGTATAGTCTGTATTCACCCCTCCGGTCCCGCCCACGATGAAGTTATGGGTGTCCAGGGGAAGCCCGTCATTAATCGTGCGGTCATCGAATATCGAATAATGATCATGCTTTTCAGTAAGGGACATGAAGACATCGTAACGAATGCCAAGATTCAGAGTCAGCTTCGAAGTAGCGCGCCAGTCATCCTGCGCATAGGCGCTCCATTCCCCGAAACGGAAGTAGGTCTTATAGACTGGGGTTACGCGACTAAAAAACAGCGGGTATCCGCCCAGGAAGTCCGCCCTCTGGTCCTTAAACTTTCCAGCAAAATCGAAACCCATGAGGGCAAAACCGCCGCCGAAGTGGGTATATAGCAGATCGACCTGTCGATTGATCATTCCACTGCCGAACTTTAAATTGTGAGATCCCTTGCTCCAGGTTACTGATCCGGCGTACTGGTATGAGTTGTTGATATTATAGAAGGGAACGTCATTAGGACCACCCAACGAGGTCCAAGCGAACGCCGGTCCACCAAACAATGGCAGGTCATCGCCTATCTGACCGGCACCGGGTGCGTTCGGCATCCCAAACTCCGCCGCGACGCCCGTGCCCGTGTTCAGTCCTTTCGAGGCAGTGTCGTACCTGGTGTAACCTGCCTTGAGGTCGATGAGCAGGCTCTGATTGAAGATGTGTACATAATCGAGCTGAACGTTTTGTGTGTTTGTAGTAGATGGCCCGGGTTGAGTAAGCGCGGCACCTACCGGCCAAACTCCAAATTCCTCGTTAAAGGGAAAGTTGCCCGGGAAAGTGGTCGTTGCAGGATTATAGCCGTAGCGGGCATAGAAGAGATCGTTGGAAGAAAAGTGATGGTCTACGCGCGCCTCAAGATTCTTCATTCTTTGAGTCCAATTCGGTGAAGATACGTAATAGCCAATACCGCCCCGTTCCCCGTCGTTTGCGTAGGGATAGAGTTCAAACATTTTCAGCATGAATGGGTCGATCTGATCGGGAGTCATGACCATACCGCCAATATCGGAGAAGTCCCCTGGATGGTCCTGTTGGTATTTCGTGGGAACAGTACTCACGAAGGTTTGGCCCTTGTCGATACTGTCTTTTTCGAAGGCGAAAAAGAAGAAAGTTTTGTCCTTGAAGATTGGACCACCGATGCTGCCGCCCCAGTTGTTCTGCCGGTATTTAGGCTTCTCGCCTGTGGTGGCAAAGTAGGACTTGGCATCGGTTGCTTCGTTCCGCAAATAGAAGAATGCAGAACCATGGAAGGCATTTGTCCCTGACTTCGTAATGACATTGGCCACCGCACCCGCGGCACGGCCAAACTCCGCAGCAGCGTTTGTGGAGTCTATCTTCATTTCCGCAATTCCGTCTGCTGTGGGCCGGACGCCGGGATTGCCGTACGCAGCTTCGTTATTGTCGAAGCCGTTTATCAGGTGGTTATTCAGGGAGTCGCTCTGTCCATTAGCGACGATGGTGGAAAATGGGCGGCGATCGAATGCGGTAGTGCCGCTGGTAGGTGAGCCTTGGCTCGAAGAACCGCCCTGCGATCCCATACCCAGCCCAGGCATAGTTTCAACGATCGCGAAGTAGTTTCGGTTAGGCAAGGGCAGGTCCGCGATCGCCCCGGTTTCAAGAGTACTCGTAATTGTCGAACTGTCGGTCTGCAAGGCAGCGGCTCCAGCACTGACTTCAATTGTTTCGCTGGCCGCACCTACTTCGAGCTTGGCGTCAAACCTGGCGCGGGTTCCTGACAACAGATCCAAAGTAACGGCGTACTTCTTGAATCCTTGCGCTTCCACATTCAGGGAGTAGCTGCCGTTGGGAAGCACGTTGAAAATGTAGTCGCCTCTTTCATTGGTGGAGGTGGTTCGAACCGCAGCCGTGCCCAGGTTTTTGATAGTGACCGTGGCATTGGGGATCAAACCTCCCGAAGCGTCGGTAACGGTACCGAGTACGTCGGACGTGCCTACCTGCGCTTGCAGATTTAATGGAGCAAGCAGCAGGATAGCCAATAGACAAAAGCCAATTGATGCTTTGAGAGAGCAATAGGAGTGGCAGGAAGTGAATGCCGGGATTGCCCCATCCTTGATATCCCTCATAAAAATTCTATAGAATCCAATCATGCAACCTCCTCTTTCATAGGTTAGGTTTAGCTCATTTGATATGTTAATATAACAAGCTAAGCTAACAAGCAATAAAAATTAATACCTCTAGCATAAGTTAATCTACATTCATAGCACTTTATAATCTGTTGAATTGGATTGCCATTTAAGCATCCCCAATGAGAAATGCGGGCTAATGTTCTTCCATACTTGCTCCGATCAGGCATTTATATGTCAGCAAAGGTACCAGAATGACCATCCAGAGCCGTGTATCACAGGATCGCCGGAACACCTCGCGGGTAATGGCTCGCCTGGATTGCAGTCTGACAGTCGATGGGGTAAAGCACAAGGCCGTAATAGTGGATCTGTCGATGAAGGGGGCTTTTCTCTCATCCAAAATCCTGCCACCCAACGGATCAAACGTTACTGTCGCGATACAGCCACCGGCAGTAAAGAAAGAATTGATATTCACCGGCACAGTTATCCGCGGAACCCGGGTCACATCTGATCACGGTGAGTTAGGCAGATTTGGGATCCGTTTTGGAGCCAATTCCACCGACCTTTTGATGCTGATCAGCAAGCTGTACTCGTAGGCGACAGAATTCTCCACAATTGGTTTTCTCGATAAAAATCCAGACTGCGTTATTCCTCTTTTCATTTGCCGGTGTTTGGCGTGCTTGTTTTCTCTACGACCCAGGGATCTTTGAGTACATCCCAGGTATCATAAGGCAGTGGCGGTTCAGGGATAAGATTGTGTATATCACAATCACGAGATGTAAGGCTTAAAGCTTTATAGGGGGTTGCCGCAAATCCATCTTCCTTCCTTTTCGAAAAGTCAAAGGCATTGGGAGGAAGGTATTTCGTCATGTCATAGTCGGGCTCTTCCGTCCAGCCCTTTCCGTCATAAGGAGTCAGAAAGGTTGTATGGAAATCAAGATTATAGATTTTCCATTCGCCGTCTTCCTTGATGAAATCCACATGATACTTGTCCCATGACCACAAAGACATGAGCGTGTTGTTTGGCCCGAACGCGGTCTCACAACCAATGCTGCTGAACTGCGCCTTGGCCGTCTGCGCATCCTTTGCTACTTCAATAATCGGAGAGACGACTTCGTGGAGGTACAGTTTCCCCCTGAGGTCCTTCTCGGCTTCTTTCATCCACATAAGGAAGTGGTTTTTAACTCCTTCGTAACCTTCATAAATGGCCCCTCTGAATATGCATTTCCCTCCGGGAGTTTTTTTGGCAAACAGCTCAACTGTCTTCTCCTGGTCGCTGGCGCTGTGGTAAGACTGGTATTTGCTCATTATATTCTGAATCTGAATTGTTGCCTCGAGGCGCTCGATTCTAAGCTGCATTTCTTTTTCAGCCGGCGATGATGCATTCTGGCTAGAGCAGCTGATACAAAGCGCAATCATAGCCAACGACACAAAAACCATTAAAACGATACAAGAACGTGAGAAAACCCGATTTGTCAGATACATTTCTTCCCCCTTGGCATTAAGCACTTCGCCCTTAGCCGAGTATGTCGATAGATTATGGTTCGCATTTCCAAATGATGGCATGATAGCAGCGCCTGGGGAGGAAATCATCCGGAATAGCAAGGCTGGGCGACTGCTAACTGCCATAACCGCCTCATATGGGCATTCCGGGTTCTGGACTTGCCCCGGCGGTGCCAAATTGTTGGCTTCATTGAGGGAACGCATGCCCACAGACTACCGTCAATGGCCGGGATAATCTCCACAGCTTGAATCATTCCACTTGAATATTCTCCTTTTCCAATACTTTCTCATTGTGCGCCGGGATAGGAATGTTTATAAAGTGTTGCGATGAAAATACCCGTCGAGTTAGGAAAAACCGACTCCAGGTTGTGTTGTTATGCATTGCTCGCACTCATGATGCTTTCAAGTGCAGTGCCTTCGATTGCGCAATACTCAACGTCCACGGTCTGGGGATCGATATACACCGATGAAGGGAAGCCGGTTTCAAATGCCCACATTCGATGGATTCAAGATGGCCTGCCAGTATCCTTGGATACCGATTCTGCCGGGCAATTTAGTTATTTCTTTGTATTGCCCGGTAGCCATACGTTTAGCTTCGACCATTCCTCAACGCCGGAGGTTGGCAAGTACGAAGCCATTGCCATTCCAGGCAACTCCCTACGGCTGGAAGCGGTCCTGCATTATGGAGTTCAAGATGGTTCTGGCAAGGATAAATGGGATATCAGGCTGCAAATGATCGGGGGCGATGTTTGGGAACCCGAGCGTGTGCTCACTGAAAAGCGCATTGATTCCTTGCCCGGCGCAGGGCACATCTGGTCCTTTCTCAACCATACCGAGCCTTCAGTTGTAGCAGAGCGCTATGATATCGGGGGAATGCACGGCCAGAGCCAGCTTTTGATCGGCGTGCGGGGCAGCTCATGGACGCAAAACCAGACGACTCTGAACGGATTGACGGTCAACAATCCTACCGGTGATGGGTCACTCCTGTTTCCCGATATGACAACTTCCGAGGCCATTGTTTACTCGGTAGGCGACTCTTCATCAAAGCACACGGGCCCGGGGGCTCATCTGTCTTTTATATCAAAACACGGCGAGCGCGAATTGCATGGTCAAATCCACAGCTATCTCCAGACTGGGGCGCTGCAGAATGTCAACGTGACGGAGCGCAATCGATTTTTCGGCATTACAGAATCAGATGAGCGCTGGCGTCATTTTATCGACAGCGGCGTTCAGTTGGGTGGGCCTCTTGGACACCTGCCATGGACCTACTTCGGCTCGTTTACGAATCGCAACATGGAAAAGCACATCCGGGATCACACATTGCCGGTGAGCGCCAATGCGAGCCTGGGCACTTTCAATCTTCAAGGGCAAATCTCTGCCAAGGACAAGCTCGGCATTGATTGGTCCATGCAAAAACTCCATGAGCCTGAATCAGGCTCGAGTCCTCAAGTAACAAGGGAAGCATCCATTGATCGAGAGCAGAGTTACAGCGTTTTTCAAGGTGCATGGAGCCGCCGTTTCTCTGAAAGGAGTCTCCTGGATGCTCGCTTTGGCTTGACTCTGGGAGACGTCGATTCCAGGTTCCAGGAGAATTCTCAAAACCAGAGCAGGGAAAATATATTTGCAGGCTATGCGCTTTGGGGTGTTCCGGATGCCCTCGATCCTTTATACATGGTCGATATGCTCAGCAACACCATGAAGGGGTCGGCGCCCCTGGCGACATCCTCCGATGCAAGTGCATTTGAAGCGTCGGCGATCTATTCCACGGTGCGTTCGGGCTTCAGGAATTCCAGCCATAAAATATCCCTGCAAGCGAGATACGACAGCCGCGCGCTCACGCAAAGACAAGCCTCGATCGAAAACGTAAATCTCCTATTCTTTGAGGAGGCTCCGAATTCAGTACGCATCCTCAATACACCCCTGCAATCACGAGATCGTGTCGATCAGTTGGAATTGCATGCTTCAGATCATCTTTCGCTTTGGAGGTTGAACTTTTCGCTTGGGGTTACTGCGGACTCTGCTCGGGGAATGAATCTCCTTAGCTCCGGACAATCAGCCAATGCCATGCGTTGGAGCAATGTTGGCGGCAGAGCCGGCATTTCATTCAAAGCAATGAATCGGTTCCCACTCACGCTTCGCGCGGGAATTGCTCAAATCAGCAACCAGCCGATCACTAGCACCTGGAACGCCGTCAACCCCGAAGGCCTTGCCGTGAGGCTCTATGCCTGGGACGACGTTAATGGCGACGAGCAATTTCAACCGGGAGAAGACAAAAAGATATTGAAGGTCTATGGATCCCCTTATGCCAGATTAGATCCTGATTTGAAGAATCCCAGGACAAATGAGATGGTGCTTGGCCTCACTCAAAGCGGGGTGGCTGGACTCACATTCCACGCTTTTGCATATCGAAGAAGGGAACACAACCTGCATTCCCTGGTCAACCAGGGGATTCTGTTCTCCTCCTATACCCCTGTCCAGGTGTTTGATCCGGGATCCGATGGTATTGTGGGCACCGACGACGACGGCTTTGTCACCGCATTTAACCAGGACGCCACTACACTAGGACAGGACAGCTATCTTCTGACTAATCCAGCTGGCTTGAACGGCTTTTCAGAAGGGTTTGAACTGAGACTCAGTTTTTCCTCCCGTAGAGTTCAGGCCGAGGGCGCCATGACTCATTATAGGGCAGTTGCATCGACAGGGCCGGGAATATCAGCGCGCGAAAACGATACGAGTGCGCTTTTGGGTGTTTTTGATGATCCGAACAAGGAGATTTTGGCCCGGGGCAGCACTTATTTTGACAGGGGAACGCTGGGGCGCCTCTGGGCGACTGCTGAACTTATGTGGGACGTGCGTTTATCCATCCTTTTGAGCTACCAGGATGGGTTGCCTTATAGCCGGTATCTTCCGGTCAAGGGGCTGAACCAAGGAGTTGTCGGAATACTGACTGCACAGCGCGGTCCAGGGGAAGCCGGATCCCATGCAGGTCCCATGACTGCGCATTACGAGACAATCGATTTGCGTCTGGCGAAGGATTTTGCGTTGGGAAATGGAAAGTTGGCGGCAGTTGTGGATGTTTTTAATCTGGCAAACCGTGCCCAACCGCTTCTTCAAATGTCAGTGACCGCTCCAACGATGTACTGGCGAATTCCGCTCAGATTTCAAACACCTCGCAGCATCCAACTAGGCCTCAAATACAAATGGTAATCCCCGGCACCTCACCTGGTTATACTGTCCCTCCGCACCTGGTTATACTGTCCCCAAATTAAGTTGGGTTGACCTTCTTCTTTAATGGCAATTCGGATTTGCCGTCACTCGACCTTCGGTGCTCTCGCTCCATCATCCTTGCGATTTCCTCTGGGCCGCAAAAGCGCCCGGTGGACGTAGCTTTACGAATCCGGTCCTGTACATCTCTCCTGCGTTCTGCGAAGGGACAGTATAACCAGGTGACGGGGGTATTTATTGGGAGGCGAGCTTCTTGGATCTTTCGGTTGCTGCTTTCACGGCTTCTGCAAATGCTTGCTGTACCCGGCGGTCCGAAAGAACCAGCAGACCTTCGACTGTTGTTCCGCCAGGCGAGGCCACCATCGCCGTCAGTTCCTCCGGTGTTTTTCCCGTCTGCAGGACCATTTTCCCTGCGCCAACTGCCGTTTGGGCGGCAAGTTTCAGCGCGATCTCGAGAGGAATGCCCTGCTGAGCCCCTTCTTTCGCCATGGCATCGATTGCCTGGTAAAAGTATGCAGGCCCACTTCCCGAAAGCCCCGTTACTGCATCCAGCAAACGCTCATCCACCCGGTAGACAACGCCAACAGCAGAGAAAATGGCTTCCACCAGACGACCGTCTTCCTCAGTCGCGCCGTTGCCCATGCAATAGGCTGCCGCGCCCTCGCGCAGAAGCAAAGGCGTGTTCGGCATGACGCGAATGACCCGAGCTGCGGGGACTATGCCTGAGATCCAGGTGGTTGGCAATCCCGCGGCTATGGAGATCACGAGTTTCCCAGAAAGTGCTGCCTGTATTTCTCTCAGCACGGCTCCGGCTTCGCCAGGCTTTACTGCAAGGATAATCGCATCACAGGCTTGGGCTACCGATGCACCACTTTGCGCTGTCCTTATACCCTGCGCGGCCAGTTTTTCCAGCTTGGCCTCAACTTTGTCGCTTACGGTGATCGCAGCCGGTTCGGCAAGCCCTGCTGTAATCAGGCAATTCGCCAGAGCTTCTCCCATCCTTCCAACACCGATAATCCCGATTTTTTCCTTCAGGGTCATAGCCTCACCTGTCCGTTGCCATAGACAACAAATTTCGTGCTTGTCAATTCACGCAGTCCCATGGGGCCGCGCGCATGCAGCTTCTGGGTGCTGATGCCGATCTCTGCGCCCATTCCGAACTCTCCCCCATCCGTAAACCGTGTGGAGGCGTTATGATATACCGCCGCAGCGTCCACTTCACGGAGAAATTTCCCCGCATTCGCATTGTTCCCGGTCACGATCGATTCTGAATGTTTGCTTCCATATTTGTTGATGTGCGCAACTGCTTCTGTGACGCTGCCGACCACTTTTATGCCCATAATGAGCGCCAGATACTCTGTCGGCCAATCCTCCTCAGTGGCAGGTTTCACGGCAGGAACTATCGCGCGCGTTTCATGATCGCCGCGCAATTCAACGCCGGCATTCCGCAATCGGTTCGCGATCACAGGCAGGAAAGCAGGCGCGATCGTGCGGTGAACCAGGAGTTTTTCGGCGGCATTGCAGACCCCGGGCCGCTGGACTTTGGCATTAAATACAATCTCTGCGGCCATGGCCAAATCGGCATCAGCGTCCACATAGACATGGCAATTGCCGATGCCCGTTTCTATTACAGGCACGTTCGAATTTTCCACCACCGCCTGTATCAAACCTGCTCCGCCGCGTGGAATGATGACATCAATCGATGCGCGAAGATGGAGCATGGCATCGACCGCTTCCCGGTCTGTCGTTTCGACCAATTGGATGCAATCCTTGGGCAAATCAGATTTTTCCAGGGCTTGTGCGAGCGCGCGCACAATCGCAATATTGGACCGGATCGCTTCGGACCCGCCGCGCAAGATCACCGCGTTGCCTGACTTAAGGCAGAGTCCGGCAGCATCGGCGGTCACGTTCGGTCTCGATTCATAGATGATGCCTATGACTCCCAGAGGCACGCGAACGCGCTTTATCAGGATGCCGTTCGGCCTGCGAATCTCCTCCACAACCTCACCAATGGGATCGGGAAGCGCCACAACAGCCCGCAGGCCCGCTGCCATGTCAGATACCCTCTTCGGGTTCAGCGTAAGTCTCTCAATCAGCACTTCCTCAAGCTTGCCGTGCCGCGCTGCGGATATATCTTCCGCATTTGCCGAGAGAATGGCCTCCTTTTGCTTTTCGATCTCATCCGCCATGAACAAGAGAGCGGCGTTCTTTTCTTTTGTGCCGGAGGTAGAAAGAAGGCCAGCCGCCTTCTTTGCCATTTCCGACTTCAATTCGACTTCAGCGTTCTTAGCCATTAAAGCCTTCCGATCAAAGCATTTCTTTCAATACGACATTTTGCCGCATCACCACTTCATCAGTCCGTTTCTTTCCCAGTAGTATCTCAATTTCCGAGGTCTGCGCGCCCATCATCTTCCTGACCTCGCTGGAGGCATACTGCGCGACGCCGTGTGCGAATTCCTTATTGTCACATTCCAACGAAACAACATCCCCTCTGGAGAACTCTCCTTTGCAGCCTATAATACCAGCTGGCAAAAGGCTCTTTCCGCGGTTTTTCATTGCGTCACGCGCTCCTTCATTCACGATGATCGCACCTTTTACTGCCGAGCCAAACGCGATCCACCGTTTTTTAGCCGTGAGCTTACGAACTCTGGGAAGAAACAGCGTTCCGATATTTTCGCCGCGTGCCACCCGCAGAAGCACATCCTTGCTCCGGCCATTGGCAATTACCACGAACACTCCGGCGGAAGCTGCGATTTTGGCGCCTTGCAGCTTTGTGACCATTCCCCCTCTTCCCCCCGGCGTATTCCCGCCGGCCATCTCCTCGACCGAGGGTGTGATGGCGGGAACGACAGCTATCCGCTGCACACTCTTATGCAACTGCGGATTCCTGTTATACAACCCGTCAATATCCGAGAGAATCACCAGCAAATCTGCATAAACTTTACCCGCCACCAGACCGGACAGTTTGTCGTTATCACTGAACGGCACGCGTGCGACCCAGCCCGATCGTTCCTCCAGCTCGTGGACCGACACCGTATCGTTTTCATTAATCACTGGAAGCACTCCGAGGTCCAACAGCTTTGCCAGGGTATTGCTCAAATTCAAATAACGCGCGCGGGATGAAAAATCTTCCTCTGTAAGCAGTACCTGGGCAATCGGCTGACCATATTTTTCGAACATTTCGTCGTACGTGCGCATCAGGATTCCCTGGCCAACCGCTGCGCATGCCTGCTTGAGCGAGGTGTCATGGGGCATATGTGCGAGCTTGAGACGCTTTTTCCCCGCACCGATCGCTCCGGAAGTAACCAGCAGGATTTCTTTCCCGCTCTTACGCAAGTCCATAATTTGCCGGGCGATTTCGGCGATGAATTTGACGTTCAAACTCCTGTCATGTTCAACGAGAAGATTCGTCCCGACTTTGACAACGACGCGCTTTGCACCTGCCAGCGCAGCGCGAAAGCTGCTATCGCCCACCACCTCGTTTTTCCCCTCACCTTCTGCCACGTTTAACACCTGTTCCTTGTTAACCCGCCTTCGGAAAACCTGTCCGAGCAGATCTTTTCAACTTCATCCTAAGCTATGGAGGCAATTTGGCGCAAGTGCCATCCTGATGCCGCAACATGCTGCCTGCTTGAGGAGTCGATCCCTTTATCAAAGGCATTATTTCCGCGGCGAGCTTGATCGCAGGATATTTGAAGCATTGGAGCGGATCAAAGAACAAAAGTGGCATTGACACCGCCACTGCGTCTGGCTACCATGCCAACCATGAAAATTGAAGGTGCGCAATTGGAAATGGAAGGCCTTCTGGAGGTGGCGCGCTTGATGTGCGTCGCTGCAAGAACAGCACCCAAAGGACGAGGAGTGGACCGCCTCGTTTCGATGGTTCTGACCGGGAACGAAAAAGACAAACTTGCCGATGAAATGCAGAGGGTGGGCGAACAAGATCCAGCTGAATTTTTTATCCGTGATGCCGCCAATATAAGAGCTGCCGGAGCCGTCGTGTTGCTGGGTACAAAGCTCGCGACTCTGGGTATTCCCGCTTGCGGGTACTGCGGTTCTGAGAATTGCGCCGCGAACGAAGCCAAAGGTGGAATCTGCGTCTTCAATGTTGCAGATCTCGGTATTGCCCTGGGATCCGCCGTCAGCGTAGCAGCCAACAATCGCGTTGACTGCCGCATCTTCTTCTCCGCTGGTCGCGCAGCTTTGAATCTGAAGCATCTGGGCGAGGGTGTCAAAATAGCCTTCGGCATCCCTATAAGCGTCGGTCCTAAGAGTCCTTTCTTTGATCGCGTGCATTGAGCCTATGAGCGCTCATTGAAGCGAGGGTAACCAAGTGAGAGACCTGATCTATGTAATACCTGCCGCAGAGCGAAATGCGGACGGGTTAAGGCGATTACTCCTGGCCCACCCTGAAATCCGTTTTATCTCTCTTGCGGCGGTGGACCTGGGAGGCAACGACACAGATGAAAAAATCCCTATCACGCATTTCCTGAATCATATCGAAGAATATCTGGACGGGGGAGTGCAAACCGATGGTTCCAGCGTGGTACTGCCTGGCATCGCCACTCTAAACGACGGCAAGGTGGACCTGATCACTGATCCATCTGTGAATTGGATTGTCGATTACAACCAGGAATTCAAGGATCCAGAACAGGATTTGCCGGTGGGCACGCTGCGTATTGCCTCCTACCTCAAACATCGCGACCGGCTTGTGGATTCCCGCGCCATCCTGCGGCAAACAGTGAAAAGCGTCCAGAAGCGTCTGCTGGAACTGCTGCGCAATTATCCGGCACTGGCGCAAGCCATGCAGCTTGATGCCGACGAAATCAGGGAAATTGAGCTGTGTGCTGCGACGGAGCTGGAATGCTGGGTACGCACACCGGGAATTACAGTGGAGACGGAAAAGCTTGCCGTTTCCCAAGGCTTGCAGGAATCCTACTGGAAAAGAACCAAGGGATCCGTGCGCACCTCGTTGGAACACTCGCTTCTGCTGCTTGAAAAGTACGAGCTCTATCCCGAAATGGGGCACAAGGAAGTGGGTGGCGTGAAAGCCACTCTCGCCGGCCAGGGACGTTTCGGCGATATCATGGAACAGTTGGAGATTGACTGGAAGTACGCACCGGCGCTGCAGGCCGCCGACAATGAGCTCCTCGCCAGGATCACCGTCAAGGAAGTATTCCGCCAGCATGGTCTGGAGGTCACATTTATGGCCAAACCGATGGAGGGTGTAGCTGGGAGCGGTGAGCACACCCACCTCAGCATTGCGGCGAGAATGCATGATGGCAGCCAGCGAAATCTATTTGCGCCCGTCAATCCGATGGAGGACTTCATGAGTCCGCTAGGCTGGGGCGCACTGATGGGATTGTTGCACAATTATGAGGTGATTGGCTCCTTTGTGACCGCAACCAACGACGCATTCAATCGGTTGAAACCGGGCTTTGAGGCCCCTGTCTGCATTGTGGCATCGATCGGCCATGATATTTCGATGCCATCCCGAAACCGGACCGTCCTTGTCGGTTTGATCCGCGACCAGGCCAAGCCACAGGCGACACGTTTCGAAATTCGTTCCCCAAACCCGCACACAAATACGTTCCTTGCCTTGGCAGCATTTTATCAGGGAATGCTTGATGGCATGACTTACGCTGCCTCCTCAGGAAAATCGGCTGCAGAATTGCAGGCCTCTTTATGCAAGTCCGCTGGCACCCCGGATCCCTATCTTGACGCCCAACGCGCTTATCGCAGCGAGGAGGATGTATTCGAGCACTACAGCGACGCGGAACGGCAACGTCTTTTCGGAGTGCCCCCGGCCAACGTTTGGCAGGCATTGGAAAATCTCAAGCGACATCCGGGAAAAATAGCCGTTCTACAGAAAGATGGCGTTTTCAGCCCGGACATTCTGGAAGCCTATCGAAGGGCGATGCTGACGCGTTGGATGATGGAACTGGTTAACCGCATCATTCCCAACAATGCCGATCTTGTCAGGGCTTGTGCAAAGGTCGGAGATCACCATAACGCCCTGGACTCGCAGCGCTGGGACCGGATTCAAACATTGCGCCGCCGTCTGATGCGCGATGATTTAAGTCACAAATCCATTTTTACTGCGATAAAGGAGGCTGTCGCGCAGCAGGATTACCAGGCAGTTTCCACGTTGCAGGAGGAAATGGCAAGTTTGATGACTGAATTGAGAGAGACGTATCAGCGATACAAGCGGAATCTTGGCGCAACCTAGGGAATATCCGAAAGGGCTCCAGCGACGATGTTCGCGATCACCGCACGCAAATGAGTCACATTTCCCTTGCCATCGGGATGGACCCGGTTGCTGAGAATGATGACAAACGTCTCACTTGGCGGATGGATCCACAGAGAGGCTCCGGTAAAGCCCGTATGGCCATATCCTCCGCCGAAGAGGTCGCCGCGTGGCGAAGAGTAGGGGCTGTCGATATCCCAACCCAATCCTCGAATTGCACTCGCGTTTTGGGGGGATTGCCGGCTAGTCATGGCTTGGACGGCCGGCGTCGAGAGGATTCGTTGCCCCTGATATGTCCCCCGATTGAGCATCATCTGCGAAAATATGGCAAGATCGCGCGCGCTCGAGAAGAGGCCGGCATGGCCGGCGATTCCTCCGACACGCCGGGCGGTAGGATCATGCACTTCGCCACGCAAAATGTCCTCCGGAACGCCGGGGCCCGCCGATCCTTTTTGGTATTCCAGAGTTCCTTTGCGAGACTCGGTGGGGGCGATCCGTTTGCGCAGGTTCGCGGCAGGCTCAAAGCCGGTGTCACTCATACCCAGCGGATCAAATATGCTCTCTTGAGCAAAAACAGAAAGGTTTTTTCCAGTTAGAACACGCGTGATTTCCCCGAGGACAAAGAAATTCAGGTCGCTATAGCAGAACTCCTTGCCTGGCTCAGTCTCGGTCGAATCTTTCCAGAGTTCTTCCAGGGCAGCTTCGTTTCCCTCCCACTGGTGGGAAAGGTCAAAATCGGGGCGCAACCCGGAATAATGCGTTAATAGCTGGCGCACCGTAATGCTGTCCTTCCCTCCGCCGCTAAATTTGGGTAGATATCGTTTTACTTTTTCGTCGAGCCTGAGGGTGCCATTTTCCACAAGCATCATGATCGCAGGGGTTGTTGCGATGACTTTCGTGAGTGACGCGACATCAAAGATGGTGTCGACGGTCATAGCCTCTTTTTGAGGCTGAGTGGAACGCAAACCGAATGCCTTAAGATAGGCAATCCTGCCGCGGCGGCCGACGAGGACTACGGCACCTGGAGTTTCTTTTGCCTCGATGGATTTCAGAACTGCCTGATCGATGTTGTTCAATTGGGACGAAAGGAGCCCCACATTTTCAGGGACAGCCGTCTCGAGACCTTTGCTTGGGACCTCGGCGGAAAATGCGCGAATTAAAGCAACGATAAGAAGACAGATGAACCACGCGCCTAAATGCAGTTTTCTACATGGATGTGGAAGTTGGTGCACTCGAGCAAAGAACCTCACGAATTTTCTCCTTGAGTAGCTGAAGATCAGCTGATTTCATAATATAAGCATCGGCTGCCCAAGTGAGAAAGTCATCCTGGAAATAGGAATACGCGCTGTTCAAAATAATGGGAACGCGCCTGTTTTTTTTCAGGATTTTCGCCATAGCTTCCAATCCATCGACCTCGGGCATTCGTATATCCATCACGACCAGATCGGGATTTTCCCGTTCGATTATGTCAGTGGCCTGCAGGCCATTCTCCGCAAGCATGATGCGATAGCCCTCGGCCTCCAATTCGGCCTTGTAAAGCCTGCGAAGATTCCTGTCATCGTCGGCTACAAGTATAGTTTTCATAAGAGTGCCCCCTGTCGGGTCAAATATTCGGGGAGCGGTGCGCCGCAGAATTCTTGTCGGGGTGCACTGCCAATCGTATAAAAAACGTTGTGCCTTGCCCGGGGATGCTTTCGAATCGCAAGGATCCGTTATGGCTGTCTACAACCTGGGAAACGATTGCAAGCCCGAGGCCGGTACCTCTTGCTTTGGTAGTAAAAAATGGGGTGAAAAGTCTGTTCCAGTGTTCCTGCTTGATTCCCATGCCGGTATCCGAGACTCCGATCTCGATGTAATTCTGATCCACAATTGTATCAAATGTAAGGGTGCCTCCGGAAGGCATGGCGTCAATGGCATTTGCGATCAGGTTCATCAAAGCCTGCCTTAGCTGAAGTTCATTTGCTTCAACCTCCGGAATTTCCGTGCATAGGTTCAGGACTGTGCGTATGGATCCTTTCTCGATTTCTTCGTTCATTGAAGCCACAATGCTGCGGATAAGAACGTTGGGATTGATTGATTTACGCTCCGTTTTGGCTGCCTTGCTATATCCCAGGACTTCTCCCACAAGCCTTTCCAAATGGCTTACCTCGGAGAAAATAACCTCCATTTCCTCTCTGCGGGGATCGTCCGGAGGTGTTTCGCGCATAAGGCGCCGGGCAAAGCCGCCGATCGAAACCAGCGGCGTGCGAATCTCGTGGGCAAGCATAGCCGACATCTGCCCGATAGTCGACAATCTCGCCGCCCGTAATAGTTGTTTCTGGCTCTGCCGCAACGACTGGTTCGCGCTTTGGAGGAGCTCAATCTTTTCCTTCAGCTCTCTGCAAAAACGCGTATTCTGGATTGCCGTGCTGGCCTCCTGTGCATAAATCTGAAGCAGCCGCAGGTTGCGAATGTCTATGGGAGTCTGCGTGATCGCATTATCGGCTATCAGCAGTCCTAGATCACGGTCGGCAAGATAAAGCGGAGCGACGGCAAAGTCATTGATGCCCAGGAGTTTCGTTATTCTGGAATCCATCGGCAAATTTTGTGGAAGAAAGCAGCCTTCTCCGGCGAGTGATGCCTCGCGCGAACGCATGATTTTAATGAGAGGGTTGTCGGAATCGGAAAGGGGTATTTTGAATTTGGCGGTGATTTCGTTGACTTTAAGATCTTTGTGGATCCCGGATTCGTCGAGCGAGCCAAAGAGCTCGCCCAGTGTTTGATGCTTTGTGCGCAATTCCTGCCAAATGCGCGAAGCCTCCTCGGGAGAGGATGGGCCTACGGCAAGCTTTCCCTCCAGCCATTCCTCTTTTGGATCTATGAGCAGGACAAAAGCCCTGTTGAACCCCAAACCTCTTCCGGCTGTGACTCCCACCAGAATCGTATGCAGCGCTCTTTCTTCGTCCAGAGTTTTTTGCAGAGCACGGCTGACCTCATAGAGAATCGTCAACTCCGCAACTCTTCGTTCCAGCGCAATAGTTGATAAAAGCGCTTGGGTTGAATCCGGAATGCTCATTTCTCCGGCCCCCGAATCCTGGCCTGCCAGAACCAACAGGCCTTTGAGTATCCCAGTTCCTTCTGATTCTCAAATCTGCATTATACGGTTCATCAGGCGAGCGGCAGGCTGCGCCCCACCTTCTCAATCTCATGCAGGCGCATTGTGATCGCGCTTGTTTCTGCAAATCCTTTCATAGAGCTCCATGTACTTGTGTGCCGATCTTTCCCAGGACCAATCTTCCCGCATGCCCCGTATGATGATCTTTTCCCATTCGTGAGGATTTGAATAAACCTTCAGAGCTCGTTTAATGGTAGCCACCAGTTCTCCCGAGGAATAGTTGGCAAAGGTGAAACCGGTACCGGCGCTGTCATCTCCCTCGTAGTTTACGACAGTGTCGGCCAGGCCTCCGGTGGCCCTGACGATGGGAACAGTGCCGTAACGCAGGCTATAGAGTTGATTCAGGCCACAAGGTTCGTACCTTGAAGGCATCAGAATCATGTCGCACCCGCCTTCGATTTGATGCGCTAGATCGTTATCAAAGGCCAGTTTCAGAGCGAGTTTCTGCGGGTACCTCAGAGCAATCTGCTTGAGCAGCTCGTGATATTTCTTCTGGCCGATGCCCAAAATCACCATCCTAAGCTCCAAGCTGAAGATCTCGTTGATGGCACCCGCAATCAGGTCGAATCCTTTTTGATCAGCCAGGCGTGAAATAATGCCGATGAGCGGGACTCGATCAGATTGCGAAGGAAGACCGAAGTGTTGCAGGATCTGCTTTTTGCATTTGCGCTTTCCAGAGAGATCACGGCTCGAGAAGTGAGCCGGAAGGG
>Ga0208980_10000070_pt1 | contig 45862 bp, 36 predicted proteins | sample WetSurMetagenome_3_FD_187993 | JGI IMG/M metagenome (GOLD analysis project Ga0208980, IMG submission 187993) | Wetland microbial communities from Twitchell Island in the Sacramento Delta, sample from surface sediment Aug2011 Site A1 Bulk (version 2) | ecosystem: Environmental > Aquatic > Marine...
GGCGCATCCTTCGAAGAAATGGACACGGAAGCGATCCTGCGGCGAAAGCCCCGCATTTGCCTTGTCGACGAGCTCGCACACACAAATGTTCCCGGTTCGGAGCGAACCAAGCGCTGGGAGGATGTGTTGATTCTACTCGAGGCCGGCATCAATGTTTTAAGCACAGTGAATGTCCAGCACCTGGAAAGCCTGAACGATCAGGTGTGGCAGCTGACGGGGGTTCGGGTACGGGAGACCCTGCCAGATTGGGTAGTCGACGAGGCTGACCAGGTGGTCCTGGTAGATTTGACACCGGAGGCGCTCAGGCACAGAATTGAGCGCGGAGCGGTATACCCGGCAGACAAGGCCCTAAAAGCCCTAGAGCACTTTTTCAAAGAGCAAAACCTGAGCGCCTTGCGCGAGATCGCGCTTCGTCATGCGGCGCACGAGGTGGAAAGGCCAATGCGGGATTCCGCCGAACCGGACCTGTTGCCTGCCGATCGAGTGAACGGGCGCCCTGCAGAATGCATCCTGGTTTGTCTGGATGAAAAGCCGCCCACCGCCGCGATGATCCGGCGCGCCCGAAGAGTTGCCGATTATCTGAAGGGAACCTGCCTTGCTATTTACGTCCTGCCGGACCTGAATTGGGACAGGATTCCGATACTGCATCGCGAAGCCATTGAAAGGCACCTGAGTTTTGCACGCAATCTACGCATAGAAACGCATGTTATGGAGGGCGGGGACATAGCCGAAGCTATAGTTAATTTTGCGCACGCCCACAATGTCACGCAGATCTTCATGGGCCGGGGCGACACAAAACGCCTCTCCGGTTTCTCCGGCAACAGCAGAATTCATCGCCTGGTCCGTTTGGCTCGCGATATGCAGGTCACGCTCGTTGCCGAACGTCGACGCTAAAAATGATTGTGGTTTGCTTTTTCCCAGCTGTAGCAGAATAGCATCCGTAGGGCTGGGAATCTCGGTGGATCATCCCGTGCGACAGGTGATACCAGGAGTACTATCATAGTTATGGGATCTAAATGTAAAGCCCGGGAGATTTATGTAGTCTGTATACTTGCCGAGTGCATATGCCTTCGAAACAATGTGCCGAATAGCTCTAAACTGGAAGATGGAATGGGGGCAGAACATGCCATTCTGGGGGTAGTATTAAAATGCATGCACACGCACTCATTGTTGGTTTGGAGGATAAGATTGATGCGACTTCTCTTTTGTATTGCTGCGGCACTTTTGGGAACCATGCTCTGGGTCTATCCTCAATCAGCCCCACAGGAATTAAAACCCCCGACTCCTGAGGAAATAATCCGTCAGTTTTCCGCCAAAGAAACGGAATTTTATGAAGCCTGGAAGGAATACACCTACCATCAGACAGCTGAGGTTCGGGTGGTTTCAGTCAATGGTTCGCCCCGCAATGAAGTAATGACGGTCATCTCGGATGTGGTTTTTAAAGATGATGGCAGCCGGGATATCTTGATAAGGCGAAGAGCCGGCAGCATCCACAGCGTCATATATACCAACGAGGACGAAGACATCATTAACAACCTGCAACCCTTCGCCTTGACAGACAAAGAGTTGCCGTCGTACCTCTTGAACTACGAAGGGAAAGAGACAGTGGATGAGCTGAGCTGCTATGTTTTTTCCGTAAAGCCCAAAAGCATCAAAAAAGGCAGGTTCTACTTCGAGGGAAAGATTTGGGTAGACGATCAAGATCTGCAAATCGTACGCACGGTTGGCAAGCCTGTCCCGCAAAAAAAGAACACCCAATTCCCCGACTTTGAAACCATTCGACAGCGGATCGACAAAAAGTACTGGTTTCCCGTCTGGACCCACGCTGATAGCGAGCTGCAATTCGAGAGAAACTCGGTCCGCATCGAAGAGACAATCACGTACGACGACTACAAGCACTTCCGATCAAAAGCGACCATAAAATTCGAGCAACCTGCTCCCTAGCCCGCTCCATTATGCTTGTCCCCTGCTCTGACTTCTGAATCGAGGATTATTTGCTTGATATTGTTATGACATCATTATAACATGTATTGGTCTGGTACATCCTAAACCGAAAAACCCCGGCTCAAGGCCACAAGGAGGGGCAGCAAGCATGATCAAGCTCCCGGATAACAAGGTCATTATCACCGCGGCTCTCACCGGCGCCTGGCCGCTTGTTACGAAGGCGCTCAACCCGGCCGTTCCAGAGCAACCGGACGAGATTGCGGAAGCCGCATATGCATGCTATCGGGAGGGGGCGGCCATTTGCCATATTCACGCCCGCGACCCGGAAGGCAAGAGCACGGGATCCAAGGATGTTTTTCAGAAAATCCACGACCACATCCGGTCGAAGTGCAACATCATCATACAGGACTCAACCGGGGGAGGCCCCAATCTCAGTCTGGAGGAGCGGATTGAATGCCTGCAAGCGAAGCCGGACATGGCCTCCTTGAATATGGGAAGCATGATGCGTGTTTCAGGCCCTTACAAAGGCATCGCATGGTCCAACATGCCTGAGGATATCGATTACTATGTGTCGAAAATGAGGGAAGCGGATATCAAACCGGAGATGGAAGTATACGGTCACGCCATGTTCCGGGAAGTGAACACTCTCATCAAGAAGAACCTTCTCACAAAACCCTATTACATCAACTTCGTCATGGGCATGACCTATCAGGGCGCGGTCGAGGCCACGCCGAAACACCTCAACTCGCTCATCGACTTCTTGCCCCAGGATGCCATGTTCAACGTCACCGCAGTCGGGGCTGCCCAGGTTCCCCTCACGACGATGGCGATGATCATGGGAGGCTGCGTCAGAGTGGGTATGGAAGACAATCTCTATTACCGAAAGGGACAACTTGCGAAAAGCAACGCTGAACTGGTGACCAGGACGGTGAGAATCGCCCGGGAACTGAACAAAGAGCCGGCGACGCCGGAGGAAGCGAGAGAGATACTGGGAATGACGGCTTAGCACTGCACCGGTATCTCGGCAAACTTTGGAAGAATCACAACGTGACTGGAACAATCAAAGAACCAATTTTATGAGGATACGATTATGGCCTATATGCCGCTGGATAAGAGCAAAATGTACCTTGATAGAAAAAAAATGACGCGCATCTATGACCTTTCACAGCCATGGGGCGTAGACACCCCGCTCTGGCCGTTCCCGGGTCCACGTCAGGACCTGGTTTTCCCACGAGGGCAGTATTTGGGCCGTTTCCACAAGCGCACTATGACATACACCGGTACTCTTCATGCCGGCACACATATGGATGCCCCAAACCATGTTCTCCATCTGGAAGAGGTAAACCGTGAGCGCAATGGTTACTCCTTGAACGAGATACCACTGGAGTACTGCGTTGGCATAGGCGTCATACTTGATATGCGCCATCTGCGTGACGAGTTTGAGGCAAAATGGGTCGATGGCTTTAACTGCGACCTGTGGAAAGAACTGAAGCCTGCAGATTTCGAAGCAGCCTGTAAAAAAGACAAACTCGAGATCAAAGAGAATGACTGGGTAGTTGTAAATACCGGGTGGCAGCATTACTGGAGAGTTAACAACGACAAGTACTACAACTACTATGCAGGCATGGGCCCGGAAGTTGCGAAATGGCTCGTCCATGACAAGAAGATAAAGGGTATTTCCGGCACCTGGGGCGCAACGGATGCTCCATTATGGCATGACCCGCTAAGCCAGGAAATGCCGTGGCTTGACAAGGCATACCGCAAGGCAACAGGCAATGATCCGTCAAAGCTGTTCCCTGATTATGAGCCATGCCACCGTATGTTCATGCAGGCAGGAGTCGTCACGGTTGAGAATGGCGGCGGCGATATCGATCAGTGCACAGGCAAGCGCATGATCATTGCTGCATTCCCGTTCCGCTGCGAAATGGCTGACGGCGGTTTTGTTAGATTAGTTGCTTGGGAGGAGGGCTCTTTCTAGCCCAAGCGTATAAAATTGTGCGGGCCGGAGCTCTGCCCTCACAATTATTTGGAGCGTGCTATGAAAGATATGTTTCGGTTGGACAATAGGGTTGCGGTGGTAGTCGGTGGGGCTGGCGGAATCGGCGAGAGCTGTGCGGTGGCGCTCGCGAGCCGCGGGGCGCAGGTAGTGGTGGCCGACCTCGCCGCTGCTTCCTCAAAGCTCGACGCGGTATGCACGAGGGTCACATCGGAAACTGGATCACAGGCCGCCGCCTTTGCGGTTGACGTGACCTCCGAGGAGAGCACTGCGAACCTTGCAGCGCAGGTAGTGCAGAAGTATGGGACGGTCGATATTCTCGTGAACGCACACGGAATCAACCTGAAGGTGGCAGCTGTCGATATTCCTGTTGCCGGGTGGGACTCCCTTTTTGCGGTAAATGTTAAGGGGACGATGCTCACCTGCAAGGCCTTCGGCAAGATCATGGTGGACAAAAAGAAGGGAAAGATCATCAACCTTTCGTCAATCCGCGGTATTAGAGCCACCGACGGCGGTAACGCCGTGTACGGGGCATCCAAGGGCGCGGTCGACATGATCACCCGTATGCTTGCGGCAGAATGGGCGCCCTACAACATCAATGTCAATGCGATCGGCCCTTCCGTGATCATGACAGATATGATCAGGAAGAACGTCGCACCCGAGCGCCTCAAGATGCTCCTGGCGAAAGTACCCTTGGGGCGTTTCGCCAATGTCGAGGAGGTTGCGGCTGTCTGTGTCTACCTCGCGTCCTCCGAGGCAGATTTTGTGACCGGTCAGATTATTTATGTGGACGGGGGGCTAACCGCTGTCGCCTAGCCCGCAAGGGATAAATGAGAAGTGATGTAACCGGTTACTTTAGGGTGGCAGCGTGCAGAAAAGAGGATTCCGCGGACCGAAAGGTTTTTGGACGCGGATAAACACAGCCCCGGCACACGGACTGAAGAGGTTTTATCCACGTCCGAAGGCAGCGTTCATCCGTGTCCCGTTTCGCTACCCGAGACTAGCACATTACGAAGGGGTCTATGAAAAAGGATGAGGTGAGAAAGATTGCTGTCATAGGGGCCGGTACTATGGGGCACGGCATTGCCCAGTCGTTCGCCCAGGAGGGCTACCGGGTATCTTTGATGGACAGTTTCGCTCAATCTCTGGAACGGGCACGCTCCCTTATTGCATCCAGTTTGAACACCATGGCAGGTGAGCAGTTCATTGACCGGAACAGCATCGAAGACATCATCGGCCGGATCACCTTTACCATGTCCCTGGAGGAGGCCGCTCAGGACGCCGATATCGCCTTCGAGTGCGTGGTGGAAGATGTGAAGGCGAAGAAAGAGGTCTTTGCCCGTTTGGACGGCCTCTGTCCGCCTCATGCGCTGCTTGCGAGCAACACTACCTTTCTTAACATCTTCGACTTCGTCGAGACATCACGGCCCGGAAAGGTCCTCATCGCTCACTGGTACGCACCTCCCCAGGTTATCCCTCTCGTCGATGTCGTGAGAGGGCCGCAGACCGACCAGACAAGCGTGAACCTGATGTCTGAAGTGCTCAGAGGGATCGGCAAGAAGCCGGTCGTCTTCAATAAATTCGTCTCTGGTTACCTCGTCAGCCGTCTCCAGTTTGCGCTGCAACGGGAGGTCTTCTACCTTCTTGACAATGATTATCTCTCACCGGAAGAACTCGATGAGGCGGCCAAGTGGGGGCTGGCCTTACGAATGATGGTGGTTGGCCTGGTCCAGAGGATAGATTTCGGGGGTCTCGACCTGACGGCCCGTAACCTGGAAAAGCCATCATTCCCGCCTGCACCACTCGAGTATAGACCGCGTAAGATCTTCGAGTTGGTGCAGCAGGGTTATCTGGGAGTCAAGTCTGGAAGGGGCTTCTACGATTACAGAGGGAGAAGCGAAGCAGAGGTCTGTGCCGAAAGGGACACAAAACTTCTCAAGATACTCAAGTTTCTAAAAATGCTCTAAAGGATGTCTATGTTACTCGATCAAGCCCCGATCCCGCTTTATCATCAACTCAAAAGCATACTGGAGGCGAAAATCCGCTCCCAGGAATACAAAGGGAAAGGGCGATTCCCCCCTGAAGCAGAACTGTGCAAGCAATTCAATATCAGCCGAATAACGGTGCGCCAAGCGCTTTCTGAGCTCCAGAAGGCCGGGCTGGTCTATCGGGAGCGGGGAAAAGGGACCTTTGTCACTGAAGGGGCGGAATTGAAAAGACCCGTGCTGAAGGGATCCATTGAAGATCTGATAGCCGCAGCCAAGGGAACGAAAATCAAGATCCTGTCCTACGGGGAAATTGATACACCTCAGGAAATCTCCGATGATCCCCGAATAGCCCGGTCGGGAAGAGTTTTCCGGCTGGAAATGATAAGGCTGATTGCTCGGGATCCACAGGGTTACTCGGTCGTCTATTTTCCTCACACTTTAGGAAAGACCATCTCCCGCGAGGAGTTCAAAGACAATACGGAGATCATCACTTTCGTCGAAGAGAAGCTTGCCACCAAGGCACACCACGCCGATCAGACCATCGGAGTGGAAACCGCAGACAAGCTTCTGGCAAAGCATCTCGCCGTCAAACTCAAGGCACCCCTATTGACTATTCGCCGGGATTACTACACGACTAAGGGTTCACTCATGTTTATCGGGAAAACGCATTTCAGGCCGGATCGCTTTAAGTATGAAATTGAGTTGACCAGGACATAAGCCATAAGGATGCCCGGTCATACGACAGGGCGATTGCTGAGAGCAGGCGAGAATGAAGGCATTGGTCATAGACGTTTCGAAATGCAACGGCTGCCACAATTGCCAGATAGCATGCAAGGATGAGCACGTGGGGAATGACTGGCCTCCTTATGCCGGACCCCAACCCCTCAGTGGTCAATTTTGGATCAAGGTTACCGATATCGAGAGAGGGACCTTCCCCAAGGTCAAGGTGGCTTACAAACACGACATCTGCCAGCATTGTGGGAACGCGCCATGCATCCCGGCGTGCAAACGGAAGGCCATCATCAGGCGGGACGACGGCATCGTGCTCATCAAGCCAGACCGGTGCCGCGGCGATAGAAACTGCGTCGCAGCCTGTCCTTACGGAGTCATCTACTTCAACGAGAATCTGAACATTGCCCAGAAATGCACGTTCTGCGCCCACCTTCTGGATAAGGGGGCGAAGGAACCGCGATGCGTAGACGTCTGTCCGACGGGCGCTCTTACTTACGGTGAGGAGGAAGAGCTCAAGAATCTGATCGATAAAGCGGAGGTAATAGAGCCTGCCGGGCTTAGTACAAAACCGCGTGTGTACTATATTGCTTTACCGAAGAGGTTCGTGGCCGGCGCAGTTTATGATCCGGCGGCAGATGAGTGCATCGAAGGAGCCTTAGTCACTCTGAACAACCGGGAAGATGGCGTCAGTCTCACGACCGGCACGGACGAGTTCGGTGACTTCTGGTTTGAAGGCTTGAAGGTTGGCATGTACTCACTCTCCGTTGAAAAAGAGGGTTACGGGCCGCACAAGATAGGGTCTCTGAGTACCCAGCAGGATGTAAACCTGGGCGATATCGGCCTCATATCTTTGAATGATAAACGATCCGGAAAAGGGCTGGGAGATTAAACGGAGCACACATGGTAGACAAGACCCCGGAGAAACAAGAGGAAAGGACGGTCGTAAAGGGTCTCTGCTTTATCGGGGTGGGGATAGACGGCAACACCATAGAAGTCGACTTGAAAGACGGCAGGATCATCAGGATCAATCCTCTTCATTACGATAGGCAGTACAGGGCGGAGTTGCTCAAGCCCTGGAAGATGCAAGCAAGGGGCAAAGCGATTAGCCCATCCATGAAGTCGCTCATTCCCCCCCTTAGCCTTGCTTATAAGAATCGGATTTTCTCCCCCAACAGGGTGTTGTTCCCTCTCAAGAGGATTGACTGGGATCCCAAGGGCGCAAGGAATCCACAGAATAGAGGGAAAAGCAGCTATGTAAGGATTTCTTGGGACGAAGCGCTTGACATCATCACAGGTGAGATGAAGAGGGTAATTGGACAATATGGTCCTCACGCCATTCTCTCTCAGTCTGATGGCCACGGCGAGACTGGGGCAGTCCACTCGCCCCACGGGACCCACCGGCGACTGCTGCGACTCCTCGGCGGATACACACTCCAGTGCCGCAATACGGACAGCTGGGAAGGCTGGTATTGGGGGGCCAAACACGTATGGGGAATGGAAGGGGTGGGGCAGCAGGTGCCTGCCACGAACACAATGCTCGATATTGCCCGAAATGCGGATTGGCTTCTCTTCTGGGGATGTGATCCGGAGACGACCTCCTGGGGATTCACCGGCCAGATGACCAGCAGGCTCTGCTACTGGTTCACGGAATTGGGCATAAAATCAATTTACATCTGCCCTGACCTGAATTACGGCGCCGCAATACATGCCGACAAATGGATTCCCATCCGTCCCAACACGGATGCGGCCCTGCACCTTGCCATCGCCTGGATCTGGATAACCGAAGGCCTTTACGATAAAGACTACGTGACAGATCACACGGTCGGCTTTGACAAATTCGAAGCGTATGTACTGGGCGAAGAGGATGGTCTGGCCAAGACGCCTCAATGGGCGGCGGAGATTACTGGAGTTCCTTCAAGGATTATCAAAACCCTGGCGAGGAAATGGGCGTCGAAGAGAGTCTCCATAGCCCACGGCAATGGTGGGCCCATGATCAGGGGATCCTATGCGACAGAACCAGGCCGGCTCGAGGTCATCCTTCTAGGCATGCAAGGCCTGGGTAAACCGGGCTGCAACCAGGTCAAGATGCAGGAATGGAGTCTCTACGGCCAACACGAGAGAAACCCCATGCCCCGGTCATCTATTATGCCAACTGTTTTTGCGGCCGATCGCGGATGGTCGGGACCGGAGAGGCTTGAACCTTTGCCCAAGCAGATCATTCCCAAAGACCTCATTCACGATGCCATCCTGCACCCTCCCATAAGCTGGTACGGAAAATCATTGTTATCCAGAGACCCTGTGGAGTTCCAGTTCGAGAGATACACCTATCCGGCGGAAGGGTGCTCGGAAGTGCACATGATCTGGGCGGACACGGCCTCCTGGATAACCAGCTGGAATGACACCAACACATACATCAAGGCCATTCAAAGCCCGAAAATAGAGTTCATCCTTTCCCAAAACCCATGGCTCGAAAACGATGTCCAGTTCGCCGACATCATCCTGCCCATCAGCACGAAATTTGAGGTCGAGGATATCGGAGTGGAGATCCTAAGTGGACAGTTCAACACGATCTTCATCGATAGCAAATGCATCGAACCACGAGGGGAGTCCAAGAGCGACTATGAAGTAACCTGTCTGATAGCCGACAGGTTGGGTTTACTCAAAGAGTACACCGAAGGGAAATCGGTCGACGATTGGATCAGAACCGGTTTCGAGACCTCAGGGGCCTCTGAGCACATAAGCTTTGAGGGGCTCAGAGAAAAAGGTTACTGGGTCATCCCTCCAGATCCCCAATGGGAGCAGTACCCTGCCGGTCTAATCGGTTTTCACGATGACCCCGGAAATAACAGGCTTCAAACCCCCTCAGGAAAACTGGAGTTCTATTCCCAAAGACTGGCTGACCACTTTCCCAACGACAAGGAGAGGCCGCCCGTTCCTCACTTCCTGCCTTTCGGCGAGAGTCACCAGGAGAGCCTGTTCCACCCAAGATCCAAGAGATATCCTTTGTTGATGGTTTCCAACCACCCGAGATGGCGAGTCCATTCACAGCACGACGACATGACCTGGCTCAGAGAGATCCCTACCTGCAAAGTCAAGGGACCGGACGGCTACTTCTACGAACCGGTTTGGATTCATCCTTCCGATGCCGAAAAAAGAGGCCTCGCAAAGGGCGATGTTGTCACCATATTTAACGAAAGAGGGGGAGTCCTGGGCGGTGCTCATGTCACGGAACGAATCATGCCGGGTTCTGTCTACATGGATCATGGCGCCAGGTACGACCCCATAGTACCGGGGGAACTGGACCGGGGCGGAGCCATAAACACCATCACACCTCATAACACTACCTCCAAGAATGCAACCGGTATGGTAGCCAGCGGCTTTCTGGTTGAAGTCGAGAAGACTCGCCTGGACGAGCTGCGGGCAAAATACCCCGATGCATTTGATAGGCCTTATGACGAGGGAGCCGGCTTGGTCGTCGAGCGGCTGATTGCCAAAGTGGATGATTAGCCAGCTCTTCTCACCAGCAAATGGATTGGACAGCACCCTGTAGAAACATGTTATAAGATTATTAAATTTACGGAGGTAATACGGTAATGATCCGTTCATACACTTACGAGAAATACGTCGAGATGGTCAGAGAATTCCACGGCTATGAAGCTCCCGGCCTCCTCATCGGTGGATTCATGATCGACCTGGCGTATCGCCACCTTCCTGCAGAGGGTCTCTTTGACGCCCTCTGCGAGACCTCCAAGTGCCTGCCCGACGCAATTCAGCTTCTCACCCCCTGTACGACCGGAAACGGCTGGCTCACTGTAGTTAATGTGGGACGTTTTGCCCTGACTATTTATAACAAGCATACGGGCGAAGGGGTTCGGGTCTTCGTCGATCCTTCGCGGCTCGAGAACTGGCCGGAGATGAGGGTTTGGTTCTTGAAGCTGAAGCCGAAACGAGAGCAGGACATGAAGCGGTTGCTGGAGGAAATCAGGCAGGCGGAGGACACTATATTTAAAGTAATGCGAGTCAGGGTGGCGAAGCGTTTTCTGGAAAAGCCCCGCAGGGGAGAGTTCACCATTTGCCCCCGTTGCGGTGAGGCCTACCCGGCCGCTGACGGTCCCGCCTGCCTGGGTTGCACAAACGATAGCCTGTTCACCCGTGTGGATTAGACTGATAGGGAGGTAAAGGAATGGGATCCCTCGCCGGACAGAGAGAATGGAGAATAAAATGACGGAACAGGTTCTTACAAGCTGCACTAACGAAGGCCCCATACTGGTTTACGTGCAGGACGGCAAAGTTGTCCGAATAAGGCCCCTTCTTGCAGATGAGAATGATTTCAAACCCTGGACTATTGAGGCTGGAGGCAAATTATATACGCCCCCGAAGAGATTCAATCTTGCCCCCTTTGTCCACGCGGAGAGGAAACGATTGTATTCGGACGACCGGCTGAAGTATCCCCTGAAGAGAAAGGGCTTTGACCCGAAAAACAAAAGAAACCAGGAGAAGAGAGGCGTATCAGGGTACGAACGGATAAGCTGGGATGAGGCTCTTGAGATTGTCTCAGGCGAAATCACACGCATAAGAGAGCAGTATGGGGGTCCTGCCATTACCGGGCTCACCTCTTCCCATCACAACTGGGGCATAGTCGGATACAAGATGGGGCCTTTCCAGCGTTTCATGGACATGCTGGAATACACGCCGGTATTCGATAATCCGGACAGTTGGGAGGGATGGCACTGGGGTGCCACTCACACATGGGGGTTCTTCTGGAGGCTCGGCATGCCCGAGCAGTACGACCTTCTCCAGGACGCATTGAAGAACACGGAGATGATTGTGCTCTGGTCAAACGACCCGGATTCGACGCGAGCAATCTATTCAGGTCAGGATTCGGTATTGTGGCGCCAATGGCTCAAAGATAAAAACGTGAAGTTCGTCGTCCTTGACCCCTTCTTCAACTACACAGCCGCCCACATGGACGCGACATGGCTCCCCCTCAGGCCCGACTCCGGCGCCGCCGTCGCCCAGGCAATAGCCTACACGTGGATCACCGAAAACACCTACGACAAGGACTACGTGAGTAAACGCACCTTGGGTTTTGAAGAATTCAGGAACCACATACTGGGGAACGACGATGGGAAGCCGAAGACCCCCGAGTGGGCAGCGGAAGAGTCGGGCATACCTGCGAGAAAGATAAGAACCCTCGCCAGGGAATGGGCCTCCAAACGGACGGTTCTCTCCGCTGGGACCCGCGGCGGCGAAGGTAGCGCTTCCAGGCAGGCATATGCCACTGAATGGGCGAGGATGATGATCCTGCTTCAGGCCATGCAGGGGCTTGGAAAGCCCGGTGTAGCCATATGGGGAACCACCATGGGCTGTCCTTCCAACACGAGCATATCCTTCCCCGGCTACGCCGATCCGGATTCACGAATGGGCATGTCCCGCGCCGCTGACCACCCGATAGTGAATCCTACAAAGCAACGGCTTTACCGCTTAACGTTACCGGAAGCCATTCTCAATCCCCCAATCGACTGGTGGGGCGAAGGATTCTGCGGACAGTCCCTCGACCAACAGTTCATCCATCATGTATACCCAAGGGAAGGATATCCCGAGGTAAAGATGTTCTACCGTTATGGGAGCAGCTTTCTTGCGACGATGGTAGACACAAGCAAATGGGTGAGGATGTACCAGAGCCCGAAACTCGAATTCGTAGTCAACCAGGACTGCTGGTGGGGTGGCGAGACAGGTTTTGCCGACATTATTCTTCCGGCATGTACGAATCTCGAGCGTGATGATTTAGCGGAGGCAGCGGCCGCAGGGGGATACAGCATTCACGGGAGCAACGGAAATAATTTCCGGGTTGTCGTGCGGATGAAGAAATGCATAGAGCCTCTGTGGGAATCAAAATCCGACTATGACATATTCACTGCCATCTCTGAGAAGCTCGGCATGAAGGACAAGTACACTGACGGCGGCAAAACCGACCTTGACTGGGCAAAGGCGTTCTATGCCATATCAGACCTTCCCAAGCTCATCAACTGGGAAGATTTCGACAGGAAGGGATATTTCATCATCAATGCTGACGAACCCTATAAACCGACTCCTGCCCTGCGGTGGTTCTATGAGGGGCGGCCCTGTGACACGCCCGACCCTCTGAACAAGAAGAGAGGCACGGGTTTGGGCGATGAGCTCAGCACCTACAGCGGCAAAATAGAATTCCAATCTCAGAGTCTTCTGAAGAATTTCCCGGACGATGAGGAGCGCCCGCCGATACCGCACCATATCCTGAGCTGGGAGGGATACCGAAGCGAGCTTTACAAGAAGTACCCTCTTCAGTTGGTCAGCCCCCATCCGAGGTTCTCGTTCCACACGCACTACGACAAACACACGCCATGGCTCAATGAAATACCCGGCCACCGAGTCATGAAGGATGGTTATGCCTGGTGGCCTGCCCACGTTCATCCCAGCGATGCGGCTGCCAGAGGGATCAAGAACGATGACATCATAAAACTCTACAACGACCGGGGGGCGGTCCTGTGCATTGCGGCAATTACGGAGAGAGTGTTGCCGGGCATCGTTCACAGCTACGCCTCATCAGCCAACTATGACCCGTTGGAGCCGGGCAAGGCGAATTCAATCGACCGCGGGGGTTGCGTGAATCTCCTGACATCATCGAGGATGCTCTCCAAGCACGCCCCGGGCATGGCGCCTGGCTCATGCCTGATTGAGATCGTTAAGTGGGAGGAATAAAAATGCCCAGATATGGAATGCTCATCAATATCGACAGGTGCAATGGCTGTTATGCTTGCTATCTCGCCTGCAGGGATGAATTTGAATCCAACGATCATCTCCCCTATTCAGCTGCCCAGCCGGCAGAAGGAAGATCCTGGATGAGGGTAACTGAAAAGGAACGGGGGTCGACACCGAAGGTGAGGGTCGACTATGTGGCCACGCCCTGTCTTCATTGTGCAAATGCACCATGCGTCGATAAGTCTGTGGATGGGGCCGTGTACCGGCGTCCGGATGGCATTGTGCTGATTGACCCTGAAAAGTCAAAAGGCAATAGAAACATCCTCTCGGATTGCCCCCATCGTCTTATCTATTGGAACGAAGAAAAGAATATACCGCAAAAGTGCACTTTTTGCGCCCATCTACTTGACATGGGCTGGAAAGAGCCCCGGTGCGTCGAGGCCTGTCCGGCAGGCGCCGTCGTGTTCGGTGATCTCGACGATCCGGCAAGCGGAATCTCAAAACTCATAGCGTCTTCGAAAACAGAAGAACTCAATCCGGATTTCGGCCTGAATCCTAATGTGAGATATGTTGATCTTCCCAAGAGATTCATACTCGGGGAGGTCGTGTTGGGCGACAAGAAGGGCGACTGCGCCCCAGGAATTAGAGTGCAGTTAGGCGACGGCGCCGAGACGATCGAATGCCGGACTGACAGTTTCGGGGATTTTGAATTTGACGGTCTGAAGCCATCCAGGAAGTATACATTGCGCGTTGTCCACAAGGGATACGCAACGGTCGAAAAGCCTGTTGTCACTAACTCCGATGTAAACGTGGGCGTGATCGAATTGGACCCTTTGGGCTGACAGCCAGCTGGTTTCCGAAAAACTTGTGGGGACGGGGCTCCGGCCCGTCCCGATCGGTCTTGGGACTATCATTCGCCGTTGAATGAAATGCCGGGCCGGCCGGAATGATCCGCTTACATAAGGCTTGTGACGGATTATCCACTGCTTGGTAGAAACAACAACTGTTGCGGTTTGGGGCGGGCCGGAGCCCCGCCCCCACAATTTTCCAGGGAGATTGTGCGTAAGAGACCCACATATTTATCCGGGGAGATCGGGGCCGGAGCCCCGCCCCCACAATTTTCCGGGGAGGCTGCCGGCCAGAGCCCGGCCCGTACAAGTGCATATAAGAGAGGGTCGTTAGCAGACCCGTCGCCTGAAAAGCTTGTGGGAACGGGGCTCCGGCCCGTTCTGACCCATGAAGGACTGGTTAGAAATGCTGGCAACTAGGAGAATGAGGATGAACGAGCTGGATAGATTTTTCCACCCCGATTCCGTTGCGGTCATTGGCGCGTCGGAGGCATTGACTTCGTATGGCACCCGCTATATTCAGGCGCTCCTTGACTTCGGTTACGAAGGAAAGATCTATGCGGTCAATCACAGCGGGAACGAGGTGCTTGGCTACAAGATATATCGGTCCCTCCTCGACATTCCGGAGAACATCGATCTCGCATGCATCTGCGTATCCGCGCGCTTTGTCGCTGATATTTTGCGCGATTGTCTAAAGAACAGCGTGAAGGCTGCTATTGTACTGAGCGCCGGATTTCGCGAGTTCGGAGAAGAAGGTCGTCGTCTTGAAGAAGAGGTAGCGGAGATAGCCAAGCATGGCATGCGCGTGATGGGACCCAACTGCTTTGGGACATATTGCCCGGGCGGGAAGATAACGATCGTTCCTGGCGGCGGGTTTCCGCAGCAAGCCGGAGGCACGGCGCTTATTTTGCAGAGCGGTCAACTGTCCGAGGGCATCACCGGACGTTCTTTTGGCGAGGGCGTCAGATACTCCAAAGTAGCCAGTTACGGCAATGCCTGCAATATCAACGAGGCGGATCTTCTCGAATACCTCATGCAGGACGAGGAGACCAAGGTTGTCGCCTCCTATCTGGAGGGAGTGAGGGACGGCAAAAGGTTTTTCAAGATAGCCCGCACGAATGCAGGAGGAAAGCCTCTCTTGATCTGGAAGGTCGGTTTGACCCGGACAGGGGCGGCTGCAGCCTCTTCGCACACGGGCTCCCTTGCGGGAGCGGCCGCAGTGTGGGATGCCTTTTTCCGGCAGACGGGCGCCCTCAAAATAGGCAGCATGGAAGAGTTGATCGATGCGATGGTCGGTTTTTCCTGTCTTCCCGAGGGCTGCGGCCGGAGGGTAGCGCTCGTGAGCGGGGGCGGTGCAGGCACAGTAATCGGCGCTGACGCATGCGAAACATCAGGTATGGAAATGCCTGATTTCAGCGGCGAGACTATCGCCCGCTTCCGTGAGGTGCTTCCTCCGGTTGGCACGTCACTAAAAAATCCGCTCGACATGGGGAACCCCCATCCACCCCTACAGCTTCTGCGATCCGTTCTAGAGATAACGGCGGCAAACGACGCCGTCGATATCGTGGTCATAAGGCGCATTTTCTTTTCCATAAAAACGGGCAAAATATTCTCCGGCACTACAGCCGCTCCTCTGGAAGAACAGGAGGAGCTGCTCCAAATTCCTGTCGACGTCATGAAGAAGTTCAAGAAACCTGTAGTGATCATATTGCCCGATGAACTTACCGGGGTGGAGAATATCGACCTGGAGGAAGACAGGCGGAAGATCCGCGACTATTTCTTCGCTCACCACATCCCGGTTTATCCCTCGGAGCAGAGGGCTTTCATCGCCCTCTCCCGCCTCGCCGCGTTCAACACAACACGCCTCAATGGCGCGGCCATGACACAAGACACGCCAATTGAAGTATCCTCGAGAGGCAGGGCGATCCTTACGGACATTATTAAAACATCATCGACACCTGTCCTCGATGAGTTGCAGTGTAAGAAGGTCATGAAGGAATACGGCATCAACGTGACGGAGCCCGTTTTGACACGATCAAGAGAGGCTGCCATAGCTGCCGCAGAACAGATTGGATTCCCGGTGGTATTGAAGATAGTGTCCCCGCAGATTACCCATAAAAGTGATATTGGCGGAGTACGAGTCGGGCTGACCAGTCATGACGATGTCTCCCGGGCATATACGCAGATCATGGCAGCAGCCGCAGAAAAGGCGCCTGAGGCGGTTATTGAAGGGGTATCTGTTCAAAAGATGGCGTCTCCCGGCCTGGAGCTCGTAGTGGGGGTGAGCAGGGATCCCCAGTTCGGATCCGTGCTCATGTTCGGCCTCGGGGGAACGCTAGTGGAGGTCCTCAAGGACGTCGCCTTCAGGATCGTGCCACTAACGAGACAAGATGCAAAAGAAATGATCAGAGAGATAAGGGCTTACCGTCTCCTTGAGGGATACCGCGGTCAGCCTGCTGTCGACATTCACTACATCGAGGAGATGTTGCTCAAAGTGTCGACAATGATAGAAAATAACCCGGAAATCAGAGAGATGGATATCAACCCGCTCATAGCCTACGGCAACGGAGCTATTGCTGTCGATGCAAGAATCATTTTGGAGGACGGTGCAATCCCGGTATCAGGAGAATAACGGAAGGGGCCCCGCGGGAAAATTCCCGGTGATTTCCATCCCGACCAGTGCTATTCTCATCCCGCCAGAAAAAAGCAAACTAATATCAACTAACCAATCGCACTGTAGTGGAGAAGATGCGGGTGTGGGAACATGCCGGCTTACAGGTTTTTGAAAATCTGGCGGAAGTCGGGAGCAGTGCCGCGTATGTGTTAAAAAATCCCCGGTAGAACACTCTGAGAGGAGATATCATGAAGAAATGGGATCTGCACCTATCTGATTTGAATTCCATTTTCCCGAAAAATTTTTCAGAGGAACAGAGAGCGAAAGCTAAAACCATATTCTTAAAGGAGCTTTCGCTAAGCGCGCATAAATTTTACAGCGGGAAAATGACAACCATGCCCAAGGCCGGGTTTTACGGCTTTAACTGGTTCAACGTATGGTATACGCCCGGAGTCTCGATGGTATCAACTACGATACGGGACAACAACGACGCCTCTTTTGAACTATCGGACAGGGGCAATTTCGTGGCGGTGATTTCCGATTCCACCCGCGTGCTCGGCGACGGCGATTGCACACCTCCGGGCGGCCTGGGAGTAATGGAAGGCAAGGCCTTTTTGATGAAATATCTGGGCGGAGTTGATGCGGTTGCTCTGTGCATGAACAGCTATAATGATAAGGGCCAGCACGACCCGGACAAAATCATTGATTTCGTGAAGATGGCGGAGCCAAGCTTTGGAGCGGTTAACCTCGAGGATATTTCCCAGCCCAACTGCTACAAGGTCCTGGATACGCTGCGTGAGGCGTGCAATATTCCCGTATGGCACGACGACGCCCAAGGCACGGGCTGCGTCACGGTAGCCGGCCTGATCAACGCGATCAAGATCGCGGGGAAGGATATTGGCACGATCAGGATGGTACTGTTGGGAGCCGGTGCGTCCAATACGACGGTCGCACGTCTGATACTGCAGGCAGGCGCCGACCCGAATAAGGTGTGCATGTTCGATACGAAGGGTGCCCTCCATAAAGGCAGAAAAGACATCGAGGCCGATCCCGGCTTTTACCGTAAATGGGAGCTGTGCTGTAAGACTAATCCTGACAAAATTGACAATATTGAAACGGCCCTGAAGGGCGCGGACGTGCTTGTGGCTCTGAGCAGGCCGGGCCCTGACGCCATAAAGCGCGAATGGATAAAGGGTATGGGGCAAAAGCCGATAGTGTTCGCGTGCGCCAACCCCGTTCCGGAGATTTATCCCTTTGCCGCAAAAGAGGCGGGCGCGTACATCGTTGCCACAGGAAGGGGAGATTTTCCGAACCAGGTGAATAACTCGCTTGGCTTCCCCGGCATCCTCAAGGGCGCTCTGCTTGTGCGGGCCAGAAAGATTACTGATGAGATGGCACTCACCGCAGCCTATTCCATGGCTAAATTCGCTGAGAAAAAGGGCATCCATCCGGACAGAATCATGCCGACAATGGATGAGATAGAGGTGTTTGCTGAAGAGGCGGCAGACGTAGCCATGGAAGCGATAAAAAACGGCGTAGCCCGGATTAAGCTTACCAGGGAAGAGGTGTACGATACGACCCTGCGGGATGTCAGGGAGGCCCGGGCGGTGATGGATCTACTCATGAAAAAGAATTTCATTAAAAAGCCTGATATGGCATTGCTCAAGGCTGCCGCCGGGAAGGCAATCGATGCGGTCAAGTAACTCGATTGAACTATATGGAAAATTAATACTTAATGCGGCTGCTTTAGTCCTTATTGCGGTGGAGAAACACAATGAGAGAAGTATCCATAAATGAAATCATCCCGGTGGTGCGTAGCCTGTTCATTGAGGCCAATTATGATCTCGGCCGGGATGTCCTGGACGCATTCGACCGGGCAATCAAGTCGGATGAATCTCCCGTCGCCAAAGAGGTGTTGGAAGAGCTGAAAGAGAACGCCAGGATCTCCAGGGAGGAGCGGGTGCCTCTCTGCCAGGACTGCGGCCTGGCTGTGCTCTTTGTCGAGCTGGGGCAAGACGTTCATATTACGGGGGGCGATTTGAAACAGGCGCTCAACGAGGGGGTCAGACAGGGATACAAGGACGGCTATCTGCGTAAATCGGCCTGCGATCCTTTTGCCCGTGCGAACACGGGAGACAACACACCCGCAATCATCCACTACGATATCGTGCCCGGAGAAAAGATCAAAATCATCGTCGGCCCTAAGGGGGGAGGAAGTGAGAACATGAGCAGCGTTTCCATGCTCACACCCGCAGTCGGTATTGAAGGAGTCAAGGAGCATGTCATAAAAACATTGCAGGAAGCTGGCAGCAACCCCTGCCCTCCCACAATAGTGGGCATAGGGATTGGCGGAACCTTTGAGCGCTCAGCCCTTCTTGCGAAGAAGGCATTGCTCAGGGAGATAGGTACCAGGAACCCCGACCCAAAACTCGCGAAAATCGAGACGGACATCCTAGAAGCGATAAACAAGCTCGGCATAGGGCCCATGGGCTACGGCGGTAATACAACAAGCCTTGATGTTTTTCTTGAAATGGAACCCTGTCATATAGCGAGCCTGCCTGTGGCGGTGAATATCAATTGTCATTCCGCCCGACACAAACAGGCCGTCATATAGATTTATCTGATCGAGACAAACAACTAGAAGATCCGCCTCCCCATTGATGAGGGAGTGAAGCAAATTCAAGTAAGGGAGCAATAAAATGAGCGTTCCAATACGCCTGACAACCCCTCTCTCAGAGAAAGATTTGGAAAGATTGAAAATAGGAGACAAGGTATTGCTGAACGGTGTCATTTATACGGGCCGGGACGCAGCCCACAAGAGGCTTTTCGATCTGATACAACAGGGAAAGGAACTGCCGCTAGACATACGGGGACAGGTGATCTATTATGTCGGGCCCGCACCGGCAAAGCCCGGACAGGCAATAGGCTCTGCAGGTCCTACTACAAGCTACCGGATGGACGCCTTTTCGCCCAAGCTCATGGAACTCGGATTGAGGGGCATGATCGGCAAGGGGAACAGGTCAAAGGAAGTGGTCGCCGCCATGAAAAAATACAAGGCTGTATATTTCGGTGCCACTGGAGGGGCAGGCGCTTTGATCGCAAAGTCCATCAAGAAGGCGGAAATTGTCGCGTATGAAGACTTGGGACCTGAGGCGATCAGAAGGCTCGAGGTTGAGGATTTCCCCGTCGTCGTCATCAATGACACAAAGGGCAACGATCTCTATGAAGAAGGGGCCAAGAAGTACAGGAAAGAGTAGATAAGGTATTTGTTATTCTCGGATGCAGTTAATTCAACAGTGGAGGTAATCGATGGGAAGAGTGGCAATTATTGGCGTTGGCCAGACAGCCTTTGTCAGGGGATATCCCGGATCCATTAGAGAGCTGGCCTTTGAAGGTTTCAGGGATTGCATGATTGATGCTCAGGTGTCCGTTAAAGACATCGATGCATCAATCGTCTGCTCGGCTCCTGAATATGATAAGCAGCGGTCGGCGGCTGGAGTACTTGCGGAATATTTCGGGCTTACACCACAACCGACTTTCTATGTTGAGAGCCTCTGCTCTTCCAGTACCACAGGAGTGAGGCTGGCCTATTCTCTGATCAAGTCGGGCCTTCATGATATTGTGGCGGTTATAGGTTTTCAAAAAATGTCGGAGATCTCTTCGCCCGAATCTCAGGAAAGAATGGGGCGCGGTACGGACGTCCAGTGGGAAAGCCCCTTCGGAACCATGATGCCCGCCTACTATGCCATGTTTGCCCAGGGACACATGGAAAAATATGGCACGACGCTGGAAGATCTGGCGCTCATCAGGGTTAAAGCCGCTACCTACGGCCAAATCAACGAAAAGGCTGTGTATCGGAAGGCGGTTACGCTTGACATGTTTACGGATCCTGAGAATACCCTGTCCGGACCTGTTGCAAGTCCTCTGCGGGTGGGAGATTGCTGTGCAAACGCCGATGGAGCTTCCTGCATCATCCTTGCCAGTGAAGAAAAGGCGAAGGCAATCTGCAAAAAGCCGGTTTGGATTCTGGGTGTAGGCGCTGCATCAGCTCCCGTAAACATGACTGGCAGAAAAGGCTTTGCAGGATTGGAAGCCGCAGAGAATGCCGGAAAGCAGGCCTATAAGATGGCTGGAATTACGCCTAAAAACGTTAATGTAGCCGAGGTCCACGATTGCTTCACGATCGCAGAAATGATGGCTTATGAAGGCTTGGGCTTTGCAAAGCCTGGCGAAGGCAAAGATCTCATCAAGAGCAAGGAGACATACAAGGAAGGGAGCATTCCAGTCAATGTCGATGGAGGCCTCTTGTCCAAGGGGCATCCGATCGGCGCCACCGGTGGCTCGCAGGTCCGGACCATTGTGCTTCAGCTTAGAGGGGAAATGGGCGACATGCAGGTCGGAAATCCGGAAATCGGACTGGTCCACAACGTTGGCGGCGTAGGTCTTTATGCAAACGTCCTTATTCTTGGGAGGTCCTAACATGGCGAAAAAAGAGGTCGATGATCGATTCAAGAAGTTTGGAACTGTGAGCTTCACAGCTATTACAAAGACGAATGATTTCGTCGGATATCTGGAACAGGGCAAGGTTATGGGAACCAAATGCAAAAAATGCAACCTCCAGTTTTTCCCTCCCAGAGCCGATTGCTTTCAGTGCCTGTCCAGCGATATGGAATGGTTTGAGGTCAGCGGAACGGGTACGCTTTTGACCTTCAGCAAACTGCAATACGGGCCGGTTGGATTCGAAGGTGATCTCCCATATTGCATAGCCGTTTTGGACTACGGAGATTATAAAGTCTTTGGCAGAATCGCCAAAGACATCGCGGATGAGGACATTAAGATAGGCATGCAAATGAAGGCGGTAGTAAACAAGCTGCCGAACGATCAAATGAATTACGTCTTCCAAAAGGCCTAGCCCGCTTTCCCCATCATACTTCGTGGCGGGACGGCGCTCCAGAGCCATCTCGCATTTTAACTATTGCCACTTGGAGGACGGGCCTGGAGGCCCGTCCTCACAACGAGATTTACCATGGAAGGTCCGCTTAGCGATATACGTGTACTGGACTTCTCTCGGGTCTTAGCAGGTCCCTACTGTTCTATGATTCTGGGGGACCTCGGCGCCGATGTCATCAAGGTTGAACGGCCCGTCATCGGCGATGAAACAAGACATTGGGGCCCGCCGTTTGCAGCGCCCGATGAGAGCGCCTATTTCCTCTGCGTTAACCGCAACAAACGCAGTATTACTCTCGATCTGAAAAACCCTGCCGGCGTCGAGATTGCCAAGGCTTTGGCGTGCAAATCGGATGTTATCCTCGAAAATTTTGCGCCCGGCACCATGGATGACCTGGGTATCGGTTATGAAGCCATGCGTGCCGTTAATCCTGGGATCATTTACTGCTCCATAACCGGATTTGGTCCCGATGGTCCATTCAGTAATCGAACCGGGTACGACCTGGCGGTCTCCGCTTTAGGTGGCCTTATCGGAATTACAGGTGAGCCGGAGGGCCCTCCCGTTAAGGTCGGCGTTGCCATTACGGACGTCACAACAGGAATATCGGCGCAGGGCGCTATCTGCGCTGCGCTGTATAAACGGCAAAAGACCGGACTAGGGCAGCGCATCGATCTTTCACTTCTGGAGACCCAGGTCGCAGCCCTCGTGAATATGGCAAGTTCCTATCTTGTATCAGGAGAAATTCCCAAACGTTGGGGAACCGCGCATGAGACCATAGTCCCCTACCAGGGATTCGAAACGAAAGATAAGTATGTGATTGTGGCGATTGGAAACAATGAACTGTGGACCCGATTCTGCAAAATCATCGGCAAACCGGAGTTGGCTCAAGATCCTCTCTTTAAGACGAATCCGCTCCGAGTTAAAAACCGCAAGGAATGCATAGGGATTCTGGCGCCCATCATGAAGACACGTGGACGAGACGAGTGGGTGAAGTTGCTGAACGACGACGCGATTCCATGTGCTCCTATCAATACCATGGATGAGGTTTTCCAAAATCCTCAAGTCCTTCATCGGAATATGCTGGTGGAAGTGGACCACCCGAAAGCCGGGAAACTCAAACTGGTCGGAATCCCCGTCAAGTATTCCGAAACCAAAGCGACTATTCGAAGGCCTCCTCCTGTTCTTGGAGAACACACGCGCGAAATCCTTCGTGAAGTTCTTGGATACGATGACAGGCGCATTGAGGACCTGAAATCAGCGGGCGTGATATAGCGACGCCTTTTCTTTGTTGACGCTGTGGGTCTACGCTTTTATAATCAGTATTGCTGCATTAAAGTGCCGTAGTAGGTGGAATATTGAATTACTTCATCCGGTCATTGCAAGAAATCACATTCAGTCTTGTAATTCAAGGAAAGGACTTTTAGATGGCTGTTACTAATACATCCAAAGTTCAGGAGGACGTGTGGATCCCCACATGTTGCGGTCAGTGCTACTGCATGTGCGGGATCAGGGTCCGGCGGCAGAACGGTGTCGTGACGGAGATCGAGGGGAATCCGGATGCCCCGACGGGGCGCGGCAAAATCTGTGTAAAGGGTATTGCAGGGCCCCATTTGCTTTATGATCCGTACCGGGTGAACTACCCTCTCAAGCGCACCAACCCGCAGAAAGGTTTAGGGGTTGACCCCAAGTTTGTGCGTATCACGTGGGAAGAGGCGCTCGACATCATTATCAAGAAATTGAAGGCTTGTCAGGAAAAGGATCCGCGGGGTGCGTATTTCCAGGCCACAACCACTCAGGCGTCCGAGATACGGTACGCAGTGACCGCGTTCGACAAGGCTTTCGGAACACCGAATTACTGGGTATCCGGCGGAGGGCTCCACTGCGGCAACGGTGCGCATTTCATGAACGGCATCATGCATGTTGCCTGGTCGATCATTCCCGATTTCGCGCACTGCAATCTGCCCTTGAATTTCGGCTGCTCCAAAGGCCACGGTGCCGGGCATGTCGCGGTGCAGAATGCCACTCAGGCTGCCGATGCCCGTGCCCGCGGAGCCAGGACCATTACTTTCGATCCCATGCAAAGCCCGCAGGCTTCCAAGGCGCACGAGTGGGTGCCAATACGTGTCGGAACAGATGGAGCGCTTGCCCTGGGGCTGGTGAATGTGTTGTTGAACGAACTCGGTATCTGGGATGACGAATATCTGAAATATAAAACTAACGGGCCTTATCTGATTCGTCCCTCGGATGGCCGGTACATGCGGGATAAAACAACCAAAAAACCCATGGTGTGGGACTTGGTGGATAACTGTCCCAAGGTTCACAACGATCCGTCGGTGACGAGGGTCCAGTATGAGGACCAAGCTCATGATGTGGCTCTGTTGGGCACATACGATGTCGACGGCACAAAATGCCATCCTGCGTTCGAATTGCTCAAGGAGCACGTAAAAAAATATTCTCCGGAATACGTAGAAGAAATCACCTGGATACCTGCTGCTACCGTGAGACGCATAGGCAAGGAAATCGCTGATAACGTGGAGATTGGTGCGACTGTTACCATCGAGACAGACGAAGGCCCGAAAAAAGTACCCAAACGGCCTATCGCAGCGCACTTCTTCCGCGGCTCCCAGGGTCATGTAAACTCCGGATGGACCTGCCTGTCCGTTGACATGATCAACCATATGGTGGGCGCGGCCGATACCTATGGCAGCGCGCTGGGCCTGGGTGCAGCAGTCGGCGCCGGATACAAGCCGACCGGGAAGCCTTACCAGATTCCGTACCCGGACGAGGACGGACTGCTTGTCGCCAAGGCCTGGGTTTACGACCACACGGCGTACCCGTTGCGCGTGCCCAAACAACCGACACGGCTTGACCTGCACGACATGTTCCCGACCTCGATCTACAACGCTTTCACCATCATGAGTCCCAAGTGGTTCGAGATGCTGGATCAGTTCAAGGTCAATTACAGGCCGGACGTCATGATCAATTTCGGGTCCAATTCGGTCATGACCATGGGAAATGCGGAGATTGTGACGGAAAACTTCCTGAAGAAGTTCAACTTCATCTTTTCTTTCCAGCTTTACATCACCGAGTTCGAAGAAGCGGTGGCGGATATTGTTCTGCCGGACACATGTTACCTCGAGCGATACACTCCTGCCGTAAGTTTCCCGTCCACTTTCTCCCACCCGACGGGCGAGGATGACTGGGGCTGGACAATCCGCCAGCCGGTGATCGAGCCGATGTATGAGCGGCGGGATTTCAACGTGGTCATGATGGACATCTGCAAGCGGCTCGGCATACTTCCCAAATATTACAAAGCATTGAACGACATGGTTTATATGCGTTACGGCGGAGCCATGAGCGAGGAGTACAAGCTGTGCGAGGACGGCAGTAGAGAGCATACGTGGCCGGATGTTGTTGACCGGCTTCTCAAGGACCGGTTCGGGCCGGAGCACGGGCTTGAATATGTCCGCAAAAAAGGTGTGTTCACATGGCCGAAACGCAAGGAAGACGTATACTGGAAATGGTTTAATCCCTCCAGGGTGCCGATCTATTTCGAATATTTCATCGATGCCGGCGAGCAGATAACCAAGCTAATTGATGACTATGACGGGAAGAAGTACATTAACTTGAACTGGTCGGTGTTCAAACCGCTCGCAGACTGGTATCCCTGTCCGACTCATAATGATAAAGACCCAGAGTATGACATGAATGCGTTTTACTGGCGCCCGGTCACGCAATGCAATTCCCTGACTCAGCAAAACCCGTGGTTGGATGAAATAACCCAGGAAGACTCCAACATATTCGGTATCCAAATGCACATTAAAACCGCCGCGGAAAAAGGGATCAAAGACGGCGACAAGGTGTGGATGGAAAATCCGGAGGGGAAACGGGTCCGGGGCTGGGTTTCACTCAGCGAAGGGATAGAGCCGCACCACCTGGCTGTCGCTGCCATTGGCGGTCACTGGGGTGAATACATGCCGATTGCAAAAGGCAAGGGCACCTTCTTCAACGATCTTGTCATGATGGACGAAGCGCACACAGATCCTTTGACATTAAACCAGGATATCTGTTGCCGCGTGAAAATTTACAAGGCGGAGTGAGAGACAGAGGTCCTGTGAACGCATGGCTGCTGGCACTGGACAATTTTGATTGGAGTTGAATATGGCACGTTACGGAATGGTCATTGACCTCAAAAGATGCTACGGGTGCTACTCTTGCGTGATGGCATGCAAACTGGCGAACCATACACCACCCGGAGTGCTCTGGAGCCGGGTCCTGCGGGGAGAAATGGGTGTTTACCCGAATTCTGTCCGGCAGGCGTTGCCGGTACTGTGCAATCAATGCGAGGAACCGGATTGCATGAAAGTCTGCCCTACGGGCGCCACCTATCAGACTGATGACAAAATTGTCCGGATAGACAAAAACAAGTGCATCGGCTGCAAATACTGCATGATGGCGTGCCCTTACGGCGCGCGATATTCGGTGCGGGAGTGGAAGAGCTATTTCCCGGATGGGCTTCCTCTTAGCGAGTACGAGGAGTATAGCAAGCAGGCATGGGAAGCGAAAAGCGGTGTCGGTGTGTCGACGAAATGCGATTTTTGCATCGATAGGCGCGCCGAAGGGAAAGAGGTTGCCTGCGTGCAGTCGTGTCCTGCCAAAGCACGCGTTTTCGGCGATCTCGACGATCCTGAAAGCGAGATATCTTATCTCATCAAGACAAAACGCGGTTTTGTTTTGCGGCCTGAGATGGGCACAGAGCCCAAAGTTTATTATCTGCCACCGAGGTAGTTTACGTTGCGGCTTCCGGAATGCGGGCATAGTTGCGGATAGGAGAATTCTATGGAATCAGCAAAATTGGATGGCCAGGTTCAAGTTGAATGGCGATGGTTGATCGCGGCATATCTTTTTCTCGCCGGCGTCGGCGGCGGGGCTTACCTTGCGGGCGTCATTGCTGATTTGGCCGGCGGCCCGGGTTGGATGCTCGTGTCCAAGATTGGGGTGTTTCTAGGCATGCCCTGTGTGCTCCTGGGGACTATGTTTCTGCTTGCCGATCTAGGTCAGCCGATCAATGCCTGGAGAGTCTGGATAAAACCAAAGACCTCCTGGATCGCACGGGGGACAATCATAATCGTCATCTTCATGATCTTCGCCGCCATACACACCGCCTGGTGGATATGGCCTTTTCCCGGCCCCCTGGCTGACAATGAATCTGCCCGCCATATCATCGGTGCTATTGGTGCCGTTTTCGCATTTCTAACGGTAGTCTATACTGGACTCCTGCTGGGATACAACCAACCGATCGCCTTGTGGAATACGGCACTGCTTCCGGTCCTGTTCTCCGTATCCGCCGTGTCGACCGGCATCATGGCAATCATGCTGATCGGCCAAGGATTGGGAGTTGAAGAAACGAAACTAGCCCTCCTGGCCAACATCGATGCCTTTGTCCTTGTTTTCGAACTGTTTGTCCTGATCGTCTTCCTTTATAACGCCTACAGAACGGTCGAATCGCGCTTCTCGGCAAAACGCATTCTCACAGGCGCCGTCGCACCGTATCTCTGGCTATGCGTTATCTTGTGCGGGCTGGTCATTCCCTTTTTCCTGGAGCTCTGGGGCGGGCATGGTTTTGCGGCAGCCCTTGCAGCATTGCTGGGCCTGTTCGGCGGACTGTGCCTCCGGTATGCGATCCTGGCAGGTGGCACAATCGGCGCCATTAAAGCTGCTGGATTCGAATTCGCAAGAATCGACCGGCCGAAAGATCCTATGCCGGCAATGGGGAAAGTGCCACCCATTTAAACCATTGCTTTTACCCAACCCAGATCCACTTTGAAGGTTGTTTTTGCTTAGAACTTGATTTGAAATATTCTTTTGGGACGCAGAATTACGCTGATGCACGCGGAAAACAATTCGGCGTGCTTCGGCGCATTTCAGCATCCTATATCTTGGAGAATCAGGCTAGATATACTGCCCACCGTCGACCTTAATCACTTCACCGGTAATATGCCGGGCTTTTTCGCTGCACAGGAAAGTCACAACCCAGGCCACTTCTTCGGGCGTTCCCAGCCTGCCGAGAACGATCTCGGCCAGCGCCCTCTGGCGCACATCGTCCGGCGCCTGCTTCATCATCTCGGTTTCAATCAGGCCCGGGGCAACGGCGTTGCAGTTTACGTTGAATTTTGCAAGTTCCCGCGCCACCGTCTTCGTCAGTCCGATAATTCCAGCCTTCGCCGCCGTATAGTTTGCCTGACCGAACTTGCCGCGCAAGGCGTTGATGGAGGTGATATTGATGATTTTCCCGCTTCCCTGTTCTTTGAACAAGGGCGCTACAGCGCGAATATAGTTGAAATAGCCTTTGAGATTGATCGCCAGGGATTCATCCCATTGTTCTTCGGTCATCTTCCAGATTACGGCGTCGCGGTTCACTCCGGCATTGTTGACTAGAATATCAATATGCCCGAACTCTTTGACGACAGTGGCTACCATGGATCCCGCATCCTTAAAGCTGGCCACGTCGGCTTTCACCGCCAGGCCACGTCTGCCCATGGCATTGATCTGATCGCAGATGGCGCGTGCTTCCGCATCGTGTCTGCGATAATTGAGCGCGACATTGGCGCCGCTCTTTGCCAAATCGAGCGCACATGCGCTGCCGATTCCGAGGCTTCCCCCGGTAACAATCGCTGATTTTCCCTCAAGTTCCACTTTGAGATCCTCCCTAATAACAGTGTGGATAATTGGGCTGCCGCACCTCAGAAATGCGGTCTCTGGAAACGCAACCTACCTTGCGCATGTTCATCGCGCCGCTGATGAGTATAACAGATTCCTGGGCATCCAAAAGCTGGAATACGCCCCATAATTCCAAGCGATGGATGGTTATAATATTGATGGTTCAATCAGGCTCTTTGGCTGTCCTGTAGATTTGGCACATAAACGGATTTTAGCAATTGCGTTACTTTCCTATCTATTGGGAACGTCAGTTCCTCCGGCGTTAGTTTGTCGACAGGGATCCACCGGAAACTTTGGCTCCCGTTTGTCTTTTCATGAAAGTCGAATGCCTTTTGGGATATCTTAAACCGGATAGGTTCTTTGAATTTCGCCAGGTAGTAGACACTGAATAATTGAGACTCTTCATAAAATACGGATTTCTGGAACGCTTCGCTGGTATAAAAATGCCCGGTGATTTCGATGGATTGCCCGAACTCTTCTTCCGCTTCACGCTTCAAGCAATCCACTAATCCCTCGCCCCATTCCAATCCGCCGCCAGGAAATTTGGTAATAAACATATCTCTCACATATTCATCACTGATTAATACTTGCTTTTGTTCGTTTATGATAATCGCATAAACTCTTATTATGAATCGCTTGTCAACCATAAGGCATCATTGATTGCTATTCTATGGCAAGATCGGTTTATACTTCCATCATCACTGCCTATGCGTTCGTGCGGCGTCCCGATCCCTGCTTATTTGATCCAAATACCTTAGTCTTGGAATGATTTCCCGATGTATGTCGCAGGCAACCGATTTCCCCGCTGCAGTGCCTGTCCACAGCAGCTTATCGTGCGGGCAACCACCCTGGCATGTGGTTTTTAAACTGCACTCCAGACACTCGCGGGAAGAAGCCGATTGCGTAATCTCATAATGAAATTGGCTGCATTGCAGTTTGGCCAAAGGATCCGCATCAAATATAGATCCGGTCTTATAAGAATGATCTCGAATACACGGACCGATCGTCCCATCCGGAAAAACCACAGCCGTTCGCTTCCCGCAAGGATAGGGCGATTCATCATAATCCCACGATGGAATCAGCATATCCAAGAGGAAAATCGTATGAACGTTGCATCCCCGAACGATATATTCTTCCAGCAAATCACATATTTCATGATACTTTTTCAGCAGTTTGTCCTTATACTCCCTGTCGGAACCTCTATATAAATTTTTGTTGAATCGGAGACGATATCCATTTTCTATGCCAAACCTGGATATCTCCAAAATTCTCTCCAGGTTGTAGTCATCCAGAGTGGCGATGATTGTCTGGTTTATCACATTTGACCGGGTACCGATGATTTTCATCCTCCTTGCCAGTTCTTCAATGCTAATGTCGGTAATATTGATTGACGCCCACTGAATATCTTCAAGATCATCCCACTTGACAGAGTCGACCAAATCTCCATTGGTATATACGGTTCCCTGCATACCAGGCGTTTTTTCAAATACCGATTGCATCACCTTCCTGATTCTATCCGTTCTTAATAACGGCTCTCCACCCAGAAAGCCAATGGCGTTTACCTTTACGCCATTCGCCCTCCATACCTCGGGTATCCACTCTAAGAGCCTGGCAAAGGTGCTATCATCCATTTCCGATTTGTTCTCAAAGCCAACTTGATTGAATGAGTAGCAATAGTTGCATCTTCGCGTGCACTTGTATGAAAGAAACAACTGAAACCAGAAAAGGGGAAATTTCTGCCACCCGCCTTCTCCCTTCAAGCGTCCATCATCAACCGAATACATTCTTTTCAGTTGTGCAGCATGTTCCGTGAGTTTCCTCACCATCCTAACAACCTGCCTTTTCTTTTTTCATTTTGCGGGATCAAACTCATTTGCATGCCAAATAGTATTGACGTTCTGATGTTGCCAGTCAGCGGGGTATTGAAGGTCGCCGAATTGTGTCGACAATCGCCTGCGGTTGCATAAAAAGCGGATCGGATTACCTTACTGAAAGGTATTTATCATCATCGGTTCTCCTGCCGCGGGTTTGGAAAAATGCTAGGGGAAAGTGAGGGCTTTAACCAAAACAAAAGCCGCCTGTAGTGCCTCGGTAGGGCAGAGAGGGAAACATTCCTTGCAGTCCCAGCACTCCCTGGCGGCTATATCCGGAATAAAACTGATCTCTTTCCTGATTCCCCTGTTGACAAATCCGACCGCGTTTTTCTTCTTTACCTCGGCGCAGTATCTCACGCACAGGCCGCAATGAATACAGAACGATGTCTCTTTTTCAAAGCGGTTCCTGTCAGCTCCATACTCCTTGGCCATTTCCTGCAGTTCCAGGGAATCAGGGGCATGAGCGAGCAACTGTTCCAGTAACATTTTGCGGATCCTGTCGATCTTTTCAGACCTGGTCCTGACAACCAGGTTTTTTTCTACAGGATAAACGCAGGAAGCAACAAGTCTTGTCCAGCCGCGGCTCTCGAGTTCCACTAAGCAAAGACGGCATCCCCCGTACGGCGCCAGTTTTTCGTGATAACAGAGCGTAGGTATCTTTGTTCCCGCGCTTTGCGCCGCCTCTAGAAGGGTCATCCCTTCCTTTGCTTTTACTTCTTTGCCGTCAATCTGTATAAGGATTTCACTCATCTCTGTTTACTCTCTCTGACAATTTTTCTTGCTTCCTCTGGAATAGGGGGAGGTACAGGCTCGCCGGACATCTTTCTTACAGACCGGAACCTCGGCGGACAGACCTCAATGCAGGTCCCACACTTTGTGCATTTCTCCTGGTCAATTATATGGATTTTCCCCTTACCACCGTCGATCGCTTCCGCGGGGCATTTCTTGAGGCATATCATGCATGCCTCGCACTTTGCCGGATCAATATAGTACGCGATCAGATCCTTGCACGACAGGGCAGGGCACCTCTTCTCCTTTATATGCGCCTCATACTCATCTCTGAAGTAGCGAATCGTGCTTAAAACCGGATTAGGGGCGCTCTTGCCCAAGGCGCAAAGGGATGCTTCACCGGCCACCTCGGACAGCTCCTCCAAGAGTTCAATATCGCCCTCCTTACCCTTTCCTTTTGTAATATTCGTCAGGACCTTAAGCATCTGCCTAATGCCCTCACGGCAAGGGAGGCATTTGCCGCAGGATTCATCTGTGAGGAAGTCAAGGAAGTACCTTGCAACATCCACCATACAGTTATCTTCATCCATTACGATCATGCCGCCTGATCCCATCATTGATCCGGCCTTAGTCAATTCATCATAGCCGACTTCCAAATTCAGCATTTCCTCAGGGATGCAGCCTCCGGATGGTCCGCCTGTCTGCACTGCCTTGAATTTTTTGCCTCCCGGGATCCCTCCGCCAATCTTGAAGATAATGTCCCTCAGGATGATGCCCATGGGCACCTCTACAAGCCCGGTATTGTTAATCTTGCCCACCAGTGAGAAGATCTTCGTGCCCTTGCTTCTTTCATTTCCAAATTGGGTAAACCAGTCAGCGCCTTTGTTGATGATAAGAGGTACATTGGCCCATGTCTCAACGTTATTCAAAACGCTGGGCCTGTCCCATACCCCTTTTACTGCGGTGTGAATATATTTCGGTCTGGGCTCTCCTGCCTTTCCTTCCAATGCCGTCATCAGGGCGCTCGATTCGCCGCAGACGAAAGCGCCTGCGCCTTGATGCACCATGACATTGAAATCAAAGGCTGAGCCAAGGATATTTTTCCCAAGAAGACCATATTCTTCAGCCTGCCTGATCGCGATGCCGACATTCTCCACCGCAAGGGGATATTCCTGCCGGACATAAATGAAACCCTCGTGGGCGCCTACAGCATAGGCTCCGATGATCAACCCCTCCAGGATTGAATGAGGATTCCCTTCAAGGAGCGCCCTGTCCATAAATGCCCCGGGGTCGCCCTCATCGGCGTTCACTATCACATATTTTATTTCGTCTGGGGCGTTGCATGATTCCTCCCATTTTCTGCCGGTAGGAAATCCGCCGCCGCCCCTGCCTCTCAGGTTGGATTTCTTGACCTCATCCAATACATCCTTCGATGACATCTTAAAAAGAACCTTCGCCAGGGCTGAATAACCGTCCTGGGCCAGATAATCATCGATGTCCTTCGGATCTATCTTTATGTTGCTGCCTAAGAGGTTTCGTTTCTGATTCTTATAAAAGGGTATTTCGGATTCATGGATCGCCTTATCCCCTGTTGATGGATCAGCATACACAAGACGTTCGACGATCTTCTTTTCCTTTATGGTCGTAGAAACGATTTCCGGGACGTCCTGAGGCTTAACCTGCAGATAGCAGATTTCCTCAGGATAGATAACCACCACGGGGCCCCTCTCGCAAAACCCGGGGCATCCGGTTTCTTTGGTATTCACATCAGCCTTAAGTCCCTGTTTCTCTATCTCTGCCTTAAAGGCGGCTATGACCTCGCCGGCGCCGGAGGCAATACAACCTGTGCCTGCGCATATTGAAATGCATGGGGTGTTCGGATCTCTTTTTGATAATATCTTTTTCCTGAATTTCCCCAGTTCTTCAGGCGATTCTAACCGCGCCATAATCTTCCCCTACTCATAGTTTTTTAGGACATTTGCCGTTTCTGCCGGCGCCATCTTGCCGTGGGTTTTCCCATCAACCGTCATTACGGGTCCCAAGGCGCAGCAGCCAAGGCAGTTGACGGTCTCAAGGCTGAACTTCAAATCCAGATCCGTTTCGCCGGGTTTAATGCCGGTCAGGTCCTGCACATTGTCGAGGATGCGCGGCGCCCCGCGAACATGACAGGCTGTGCCCATGCATACATGAATCTCATGACGTCCTTTGGGAACCAGGCTGAAAGCCTTATAAAAAGTAGCTATATGCTGCACCCGCGTCATCGGAACATTCAGCTTTTCGCTGACCCTCTCCAGTGCCTCTTTGGGAAGCCAGTGATTCTCACTCTGTATGTTCAGCAATATCTGGATCAGGGAACTGGCCTCGCTATGATGCTTTTCAATGATCTCGTCTATTCTATTGTTGTCCATGCGCGCATACCTGTCTTTTTTCATCAATCATCCGTGGAACCCATGCTATTTCCCGGTTTTCATCCCGCTTTATCGTCCGGATGTAGATTTATAAATGCACTTTCTGCTCAGGCAAGTGCATAGCACTTGCTGTTTACATCGTACCTGACCAAACCCTGCTTTGATGAATCATTAATATGCCTTGATACCTCAGACGGGGTCATGCCCAGGATCCTGGAGATTTCCCCTGTCGGCAGGGGTTTCTTCCCGAGAAGCGAAGTGATCTGGCTTATAGCCAGTTTATCAACTATCAATTCATTAAACAGCCTGTTGAACTCATCGCTTTTATAAAACTTTTCATACGCTTCTTCTTTTCTTACGGGCACCCTCAGCCTTTCCCTTTCCACAAGCTTGATGTAGGGAATCAGCTTTGCAAGTGCTTCAATCCGGGAATCCATCTCGTTTTTATCCAGTCCTTCGCTCTGCCCAAGCGGCCCCAGTTCCTTTACCCTGTCCCCGAATTCATTCATGATATTGGCAAACCTTATTCCTTCGCCGGCTGATACCCATTCAAGCCTTAATCTCTCTGGATTTATGCCTATGTGTTTCAGCAGCTTCTTATAAATGCTTACCATGGCGAAAGCGTCGTAATTGCCTTCAGGCACATAATGGCAGTCGTTAATATGGCAGCCGCCAATAAATACACCGTCTGTCCCGTTTGAAAAGGCCCGCAATATAAACGCAGGGTCGACCCTGCCTGAGCACATTATCCTTATTACCCTAAGATAGGGCGGATACTGAAAGCGGGAAACCCCGCAAAGGTCCGCGCCTCCGTAACAACACCAGTTGCACAGGAAACCCAGGATTATCGGTTTAAAATCTGATGTTGATGCCATGTCTTTCTTTCTCCCGCGCCTTTTCAACACACCATTGGCGCGTCCGGAACTGACGCGTCGATCTGGCGGAAAATTTCATCATCTGTGTAATGCTGCAAGAAGATGGCGTTAGTCGGACACTTTGAATTGCACAGCCCACATCCCTTGCAGAGAACCGGATTGACCTTGGCTTTTCTGCCCTGCGTGCTTTCGTAAAACTCAATGGCTCCATAGGTACAGCACGTAATGCATGCCCCGCAGGAAATGCACCTGTCTTCATTCACATCGCAGACAGAGCCGGAAGCTGTTACAGTATCATTCGAAAGAAGTGTCAAGGCGCGCCCGGCGGCCCCGTAAGCCTGATTTATCGTTTCTGCCATGAGCTTCGGATAGTGGGCTATGCCGCAGAGATAAACCCCTTCAGCCGCGAAGTCCACGGGTCTCAGTTTCACATGTGCTTCAGAGAAGAAGCCGTCCGGGCCCAAGGTTACCTTGAATAATTTGGATACTTCCTGGCTTCCCGCGGAGGGTATGACCGCCGCAGCCAGAGCGACGATATCCGCGTCTATTGCAAGCTCTCTGTTCAATACCGGGTCAGTTAAAGAAACCCTCAGAACGCTTCTTCCGCCCTCATTGACAGCCTCCACCTTCGGTTTGTCCGGGACATCATAGCGGATGAATTTTACGTTTTTGTTAGAGGCTTCCTTGTAATAATCCTCATTGTATCCATATGTCCTTATGTCCCGGAAGAGAATATATATATCCATCTCCGGATTTATCTCTTTCAGCTTCAGTGCGTTCTTAACGGACTCGCTGCAGCATATCCTGCTGCAATAATTTCTGTCCTCTTGCCTGCATCCCACACACTGGATCATGACAAGGTTCTGAGCCTTGATAACTTTTTCTTCACCCTTTGTGATACTATCTTCCAATTCAAGATGAGTCATCACCCTCTCATCTTTGCCGTACAGGTATTCCGTGGGCTTAGATTCATCCGCTCCCACTGCAATTATAGTTGCGCCATGTTTTATTTCCGTGAGCCCTCTGTCCGACTTAATCCTCGTTACGAAATTTCCCACATATCCGCTCGCCCCGGTAATAACAGCGCCGGTATATACGTGAATCAAGGGATTCTGATAAACCTTTTGTATTATGTCGCGCAAATAGGCCTGAACATCAAGCCTATCCAGGGTATAGTGGAGTTTCCTGGCGATCCCGCCCAGCTCCTTTTCTTTTTCGACAAGATAAACTTCGTGTCCCTGGTTGGCTATGGAAAGCGCGCTGGTTAAGCCTGCCAGGCCTCCTCCGACCACCAGAGCCCTCTTGTCAACAGGCAGCTCAAATTCCTGCAGCGGTTGCAGAAGGCGAGTCCTGGCAACCGACATCCTGATGATGTCTTTCGCCTTCTGTGTCGCGTTTTCCTTTTCCCTGGAATGCACCCACGAGCAGTGCTCCCTGATATTGGCCATGTCGAAGAAATACTGATTGATTCCGGCTTCCCTGAGTGTGTCTCGGAAGAGAGGCTCATGCGTCCTTGGCGTGCATGCAGCCACAACCACGCGATTTAGACCTCTATCCCGGATGTCCTCTGCCAGCATTGCTGCCGCTTCAGTGGAACATATAAATAGGCTCTCTTCAGCGTGAACAACGCCAGGCAGGGTCTTTGCGTATTCGACTGTGGAGGGAACATTTACGATCCTGCCGATGTTTGCTCCGCAATGGCATACATACACCCCAACCCGGGGCTCCTCTTGGGAGACATCTCTCTCCGGCGGATAGATCCTTGCCTTGGACAATGCCCCGCGCCGGTAGCTCAGCAATTCGCCGCACTGAGAACCTGCTCCGCTTGCAGTTACAACCGACTCGGGAATATCCATGGGACCCTGGAACGCGCCGCTTACAAAAATTCCGGGCCGGGTGGTTTCCATCGGATTAACCGGATTGGTCTTGCAGAATCCGTGAGAATTGAGCTCTATCCCGAATGTGTCCGCCAGCTTCCGGAAATTCGCCGGAGGTGTCAGACCCACGGACAGCACGATCATGTCGAACTCTTCTTCTTTTACACCGCCCTCGGGCGTTGAGTATCTTATAGTGACATTATTGCTTTCCGGTATTTCCCTACCCAGCGATACATAGCTTCTTATGAAACGAACGCCGGGCAACTTCTCGGCTCTCTGATAGAAACGCTCGAAGTCCTTGCCGTAGGAACGGATGTCATTATGGAATATGGTGCATTCGGCTTCGGCGTCATGATCCTTCGTCAGAATAACCTGCTTTTGCGTATAAGTGCAGCACACCGCGGAACAGTAGCTGTTCCCTCCTGGAATCACCTGCCTGGAACCCACGCAATGTATCCATGCAATCTTATGAGGATGCTTCTTGTCGGAAGCGCGCAGTATCTCTCCTTCATACGGGCCTGTTGCGCACAACAAGCGCTCGTAGTCCAGGCTTGTCACAACATTCTGGAACCTGCCGTAGCCGAACTCATCTCTGATCTTCGGGTTAAAGGCGTCAATGCCCGGAGCCAGGATTACGGCTCCCACCTTTACCTCGGTTTTTTCCGGCTTCATGGCAAAGTCAATGGCATCATTCTTGCAAATCCCTTCGCAGATGCGGCATTTCTTTTCCTTGAGATAAAGGCAGCTCTCGTCTATATACGGCCTGAGCGGAATCGCCTGCGCGAAATATATATGTATGGCTTTATTCTTTGATATTTCCTGGTTGAACTGGTCCGGATATGTCACAGGGCAGTATTCAGCGCAGCTGGTACATCCCGTGCACTTGTCCTCATGAATATACCTGGGCTTTTTCACCAGGGTTACCCTGAAATCTCCCTTTTCACCCTCTATGCTTTCCACTTCGGTATACGATGTTATTTCTATATTCGGATGTCTGTTGCACTCGACAAACTTGGGGGACTCAATGCACATTGAGCAGTCGTTGGTTGGGAAAGTCTTATCAAGCATAGCCATGTGGCCGCCGATAGTCGGTGATTTATCGACAAGGTAAACCTTGAAACCCGCGGTCCCAAGATCAAGCGCAGCCTGTATGCCGCTGATCCCTCCGCCGACTATCATGACGTCGCCAAAATTGCCGTTCCCAAATTTCTTGCAAATCTCTTTGACTTGTTCGTTAAGCAATGATTCTTTTTCCACTTTTTGTCACCTTATCCAGGTTTTATTCCCCGAAATGGCATTACATCTAAATCACTTCCCCGACAACTTCAGTGATGTCCTTGATCTCAATCTTTTCAGCTGCATCCATGGTCAATCGGCTGTCCTCGAGCATCGTAATACAGTATGGGCATGCCGTAACCAGTACCTCGGCTCCTGTCCCGAGAGCCTGTTCAATCCTGATATCTGAGAACCTTTCGCCCTTCTGCGTTTCCATCCAGACCCTGCCCCCTCCTCCGCCGCAACAGAGGCTGTCTATACGGGAGTCGGGCATCTCGTTCAGCTTCGTACCGGGTATAGTCTTCAATACTTCTCTGGGCTCTTCGAATATTCCGTTATGCCGCCCCAGGTAGCACGGATCATGGTATGTTATTTTCTTCGCATACTCCTTGTTGATTTTGATCTTCCCCTTGCTTATAAGGTCAAGTAAATACTGCGATATGTGAACCACTTCAAAGTTAACCATGAATTCCGGGTATTCGTTCTTAAACGTGTGATAGCAGTGGGGCGAGGAAACGAGAATCTTCTTAACCCCGCTATCAACAAAGGTTTTAATATTTTCTTTGGCGAGGGTCCTGAATAGTTCCTCGTCCCCGGCCTTTCGTATGCTTTCTCCGCAGCAATTCTCCTTAGTACCGAGGATTCCGAAATCTATACCCGCCTTGTTCAGGATCTTGACCGTATCCCTGGCTACCCGCTTCATTCTCGGATCATAGCTAAGATAGCAACCGGGGAAATACAGGATCTCCATTCCCTCGGCAAAAGGTTTTACGGAAAGGCCTTCAGTCCAATTCGTCCGCTTTGCGCGGGCTTCCTGCAAGGGATTTCCGTCCCCGCGAAGGCTGGCGCTTACGCCGGTGATCGCCTTTGCTGAAGGATGAAACTGTTTGAATTCAGTGGCAAGCCTGCGCAACGCCACCCCGGATTCTATCTGCTTCACGTCTCTGGGGCATCGTTGAGGGCATTTTCCGCATGTAGTACAGCGCCAGATATCTTCGCTCTCTATCTCGGTCATTCCGAACGTAGCCTCACGCACAAGTTTGCGCATGCTGAAAGACGTGACCATGTTCCACGGGCAGACCGTGTCGCATAATCCGCATTGGTAGCACATTTTAAAGGCTTCCCCGCCTTTAGCCTTTATAACATCTGCGATTTCCTTGTAATCAGCTACGTTTTCCATTGTTTTATTGATCCTCTTATTGCCCCGGGGCTTAACTCTTCTGCGCCATACGGGCAATGGTATCGGCTATTTTATCTAAACCGTATTTGTCCACCATCGACGAAAGACCCGTCTCCATTTCCTGGAACTCGGCCTCTTCTTCGACTTCCTCTTCCCTTTCCTCATACTTCAGGACATCATTGAGGCACCATGTAACGCACAGAGGCTTTTCTTCGCCCTCGCACATATCGCATCTCAGGGGGAGGCCGGAATCGGGTTCCTTGAACAGTCCTCTGGACGGACAGGCAGCTCTGCAGAAGTCGCACTCGTCATAGGTCTTTCCGTCAATTATGTACTTGTCTCTTCCCATGCATTCCGCCGGGGCATACTCGCCGGCGAAAACTGGAAGCCACTTGTTTTCCAGGCGGTTGGTGATTATCTGGATGCGTGATCGTGCCGGGTTATTGCTGCTGTATTTCGGCGAAGCGTGGAAGGACGAGCACATAATCTCGCATGTCCTGCAGCCATTGCATTTATCCGCATCTATGGTGATCGTCTTGATCTTTTTCTTAATCTTGGCCATTTTTTAATATACCTCGCTTTTCTAGGTCATCGGCTACATCATCCAGATTCAGTTCATGAAGTCTTGCCCTGGTAGGAACGCCGTTCAAATTCCATCCCTTGTACTTGTAATAAGTGGACAGAAGGCTCTCCTCGTATTCCGGGAACCTATTCTTCCAGTGATCTTCAGGTGGCTTCTCGTCGGCCCTCGTCATTCCTCTCCTGTTGTTGAATGCCCTGTGGAGATTTCTGCTCCTGTTGACTATTTTTTTCAGCCCATCCTCATCTATATCCATACCGGTAGCAGCAGAGATAAATTTCGGGTAATTGTGTATGTGGTATGGAGGCTTGAGGCAGAAGGATCCCATGCCCGCACAGATGCAGAGGGCATCATCAATATTGTGGAGCATTTCCATCCAGTCCACGATCTCGCAACACATTTCGGCAGTTGGGTAATACGGATTGGCTTTCTCCCCGCGAGGTTCCCAGTCCAGGAAATACTGTTTGAACTTTTCATCAGGAAGTTGCGGCCAGTCTTTTACAAACGCCTCTCTGTCCTCTCTCTTGAGAAAGGCAGCCTGAGGAAAGTTCCCTTCTATCTGGGTAATGCTTACTTTTTCGTTGGTGGCGTACATGAGGAAATAAATGGGATCGAACATTCCCAGCTTTATATTCATCTGCTCGTGTTTCTTGGTTGTGTTATGGTCAAACGCCTCGGCGCCATTTCCTATTTTGCGGGCCGCCCAGTAAACGCCGTCTGCCAGAACATCGCCGATTCCCTCGCGCTTGGCCAACCTGTCAAGCAGCCAGAAAAATCTCCCTTCCTTGTCGGACGGGCATGCTTCATAGGTGGATGTCCCTGCGAAATCCTTATCCGTGAGTATGCCTGCCTCATACAGTTCAACAGCGAAGGCAAGGATCTGCGGTGTTGAGAAGGAGTCCACTCCATACTCGAAAGCTCGCCTGGCAATTCTAAATCCGAAATCCAGTTCGTCCACATAAGCGCCCATGAGGTATGTGAGTTTTGTGAAGCATTTCATCATGTATGGGTCGACGCCCGGGTAATTGAGGAGCCCCCCGCATTGTTGCGGGCAGTTAAAACAGCTTACGAAACGCTTTATGGATTCTGTTTGGGTTTTGTACCAGTTCTGTTCGATATCTTTGGTCCAGAAATCCTTTCTGCGCTTGCGGGCGTTCCCCCACGCAAAACTCTCGGTGTGCCATTTTTCATCGGTATGCTTCATCTCCGCTGGCGAGCCGATGCCCGACAGAATGGTCATCACTTGTGGTATCGGATTTGTGTTTCGGAATTTTATGTATTCCGTCATTTCTTTCAGATGCTGCATGAACTCTTCGCCGCGGGCAAGATTGATGTCTTTGGTACCCCGGACGGCTATCGCCTTTATCTTTTTGTCTCCCATGACGGCGCCGCCACCGGCTCTGCTTGAGCTCGACCTGGACTGCTCAATGGAAGCCACGAAGACTCTGTTTTCGCCTGCGGGGCCAATTGCGGCCACCTGAGCTCTCGGCTCATTCAATTCCTTGCGTATGAGCTCCTGCGTCTCAATAGCACCCTTTCCCTGCAGATGAGAGGCGTCGCGTATCTCTACCTTGTCATCGTTTATCCAGATATAGACCAACTTTGGGGACTTATTCCGGAATATCACCTTGTCATAGCCGGCATACTTGAGTTCAGCCGACCAGAATCCGCCCATCATGGGATAAGCGAGCAGGTGTGTTTGCGGGGAAACGAAGGTGACAACTGTGCGGTTGGCACTGAAGGCGGGCGTACCGTTTAAGAGGCCGGTGCTGAAAATGAGCATGTTCTCATCGTCAAACGGCTTCACTTCGGGAGGCACCCTGTCCCAGTGAAGCTTGACGCTTGTACCCAAGCCTCCAAGATATTGCTCCATCAACTTTGGGTCCGTCTCAACTCTTTCTATGTTTCCCGTAGCAAGATCAATCTCTAGGTTATATCCTGTTTCTGCATATCTCATTTTTAACTCCTCTTACGAATCACTTGGACTCGCAGTATTATTGCTGGAAAACAAAGAACTGCGGGTATTAACTCGAACAAAGACGGCCCATGCAGCGGGAAAAAGGACCAAGCACTATGGCAAGATTTCTTTGCGCCGCCATGTTTTATAATTCCTTCTCCAGGGGCAACATGCCCAGCATTGTGAATCCCAACGACTTAAAATAAGAAATGAACTCTCCGTCATGCCACACCACCAGCGTTCTGACTTTTTTCACGTTCTTTTTTCGTAAATGATCCAGGAGTGTTGCACCCAGCTTGTGCCCTACTCCCCTTCCCTGGTATTCAGGGTCGACGCCGAGAAGCTTTATCCAACCCGTCCTCTCCCCGCGGCCGAATTCCCAGAGCCTGATTTCACCGAAGATAAAACCGGCCAGCTTTCCGTCGATTTCCGCACCAATATTCATGAGAGGATCACCATGCTGCAGATGGTAGACGGTTGCTTCTCTCAGATACGCCAGTTTCTCAGAGTTTTCCAAATTCTGATCTTCGACTTGTTCCGCTATGCGAAGAATGTCCTCAAGATCCTCCATGCCCAGGAACCTGGTAGTAATGGCTGCCGAGACATCCCTCCAGAGCTTCGTACGGCCTATCTTGTTGTAATGTATCTTCCCTTCAGCCCGGAGGACCTCCAAATACTTGGCGACCGTGTGGCGCGAAAGGCTCAGCTTTTCTGCCAGTTCCTCCATCTGGAGGTCTGACCTGGATGTCTGGATGATTTTCAAAATATGGGTCTGAATGCTTTCTTCCATATTTTATGGTCACCTATATAGGATACCAATATTGGTTACCATATGTTAACCTTATTAAAACAGGGGTGTCAATACAAATTTGATACAAATTTGATAAAAGTACGGATCATCAGGAAGACAGGAGAGAAGACTTGCCTTTGCAGAGCAAAACACCGGTGCGGGGAGTCACTTCCTGGCCAGCCGCGGATGCGCGCTGATTTCACCGGTCTCTGCCGTTGGCATCTGAAGTGCCGGTGCAACCTGCTGCAATCCGCGGTTGATCATGTTTTGGAGCAGCTGCCGAAGCAGCGGCGGATTAACGATCATTCCAGGCCGGCTTGCGGCGTTCGATGAAAGCAGCAATGCCCTCATTGCCGTCATGGCTGGCAAGGACTTCATCGACGTACTGCCGTTCGATTTTTGACAGCGGTTCCTGAAGCGCTTCCAGCATTCCCGAGCCAATCCGCGCAACGCGGGTGCCCTGGCGCACAGCGAATGCCGACAGCGGCCGGAGGTTCTTTCGATACCAATCCAGAAGCTCTTCTTCGGGATTGCCGCCGGTGAAAATCGCCGAGACCAGTCCCGCCCTCTCTGCTGCAGCGGCATCGATAGTGGCGCCCGTTACTATAAGCCGCTCGTTCAGAGGGTATCCGAGGCGCTGAGCTCCAATGGCTGCGAGAACCGGCGGGAAAACCCCGAGCTTGATCTCGGGACAGCCGAAGGCAGCAGTCGGAGAGGCAAAAACCATATGGCATGCCAGGATCAATTCAAAAGCGCCCCCGAGGCATGAACCCTCTACCAGGGCTGCAATCGGCACTGGGTATCCGGCAACCTGCCGAATCATTGCGTGAAAGCTGGCGAGCATCGATGGCGCCTGTTCTTTCTGATGTTCCTCAACGGATGCTCCGAACGAGAAATGGTTTCCAGCACCGCGGATTACGACCAGGCGCAGGTGCGGATCGTCCTTATGCGCGGCGAGCGCTTCGGAAAGCGCTTTCATCATTGCCATCGAAAGCACGTTTCCCTTGGGCTTGTCGAGCACCAGTTTAAGAAGTGTCCCCTCTTCAAGAAGGGTAGCGTTCACAATCGGTTGAGCAGAGGTAGCTTCATTAGTCATACAAACTCCTTTTAGCCAGTATTGCAGGGTATAAGACCTGGCATGCTAAAACGTTAATGGATGACAAACTTTACTATTTTGCGCGCGGATCCATGACCATGCGCTTCTCAAGCTTGTGTGCGGCCATGGCATTGAGATACTCGTCGACCTTGGACATGGGCCCGTGCTCGACAAATGGATCCAGCTTCACTTTCCCCTCTTCGATCAGTTTGAGCACTCCGGGATAGACTTCCGGAGGGCAGCCCCAGGTGCCGTGAATAGTTGCATCGAAGGCCATGAGGTTCGAGAGCCGCAGGTCAATCTTGTTGGGGGTGTATCCCACCTGCATCATCAGAGCTCCGCGGTCCAGCAGGCCATAGGCTGTAACCTGGCCACCGGTGCTTCCGCTGCATTCGAAAATCCTGTAACGCAGGGTTGGAATACCCTTCGCAAAGCCGCGAATCTGCTTCTTGAGCTCCTTGGGATCCTTGTTTGACAGGTCGATCGTTTCCTGCGCACCATAATTGGCAATCAGTTTGAGGCGATCGGCGGCAATATCGCAGGCGACAACCCGCGCACCCAGTCCACTCGCTATCTGGGTTACAAAACCGCCGACACCACCCGCTCCGACCACAACGGCCAGATCTCCTGCAGCCAGATTAGCACGCAAGACAGCCTGGTAGGCCGTCGACACCGCGTCAGCAACTACAGAGAGCGTGGGTATATCAAAGGACGACAACCCGGGTCCAACCTTGATCAGCGGCCGCGCAGGCACCAGAAGATGCGTCCCGAAGCCTCCATCAATATCATTTCCCGGCATCTTTTGATTGGGACAGGCGTTTCCACGGCCGGAAAGACAGAATGGACATTCGCCGCAAGGCAGCACTGCCGGCACGATTACCGTTGAGCCGATCAGGGATTCAAAATCCTTTCCGGCGGCAATGACGCGCCCGACCACCTCGTGTCCCAGTACGAGCGGGATGCCTTTTCTCGTGGGAACCGAACCGTCGGCGTATCCCAAGTCGGTGTGGCAGAGACCACAGGCGATCACTTCCACAATAGCCTCGGTTGGTCCGGGATCGGGAACCTGCAAGGACCGGCGTACCAAAGGTGATTTCGGAGTCTCCAATACATAAACTTCAGCAGTAACAGTCATAAGCCTCTCCATTTAGGAATGTTTTATCGCTTACCTTCACAAATGATCGTTTATGGCTTTATTTTGCCTGAGGCTTCCCCAGGACTTGCTCCATAAAGGCTTCGTCTACCAATGTGCCCTCGGCCACCAGCTGACGATACTTGATGAAGTCGATGGTGTCGACGCTTGTGATCTTTTTCGTATTGAAGGCGCCGAAGCCCATAAAGGCTTCGCCCATCATATTGGCTGCCAGCCAGTGCCGGTTCGGATTCTTGATCTGATCCCAGAAGAACTTTTTCTTGTTTCTGATTCCATCAATGGACATTATCAGGCAGCCCGGAAACAGATTTGCAAAAGTCCAGACAACCTTATCAACTTCGGCGTCGAGTAGGGAGAAATCATACTCATTTTTCTTCAATTTGTCGTTGACCCATGATCTTGCCTGCTTCAACTCTTCTCCGGACTTGTATTCGCCGTATATGATCTCGCCGTCTTTCACAAAAGTATCTGTATAGACCTGAGGATTCCGGACCCAGTTCCCCTTCTCGTCTTTCAAAACTGGAACCACTTTAGAAATGAGGTTCTTCGCCTTCATCTTATAAGCGCTCCACATCTCGCAGCTTATGCAGTTCCACATCGCGTCTTCAGCGGTCAGGAACCAGGGGAGGAAGTCGGAAGCTCCGCCCACGGGGGCAGATCCATGTCTCGGACCCGCCTGGCCATAAATCGCCAGATCCGAAGAGATTGCGATATCGCATGCAAGCCCGATTTCCTGCCCTCCGGCTACTCTCATTCCATTCACACGGCAGATAACCGGCTTCTTGCACATCAGAATGGAATCCACCATGTTGTTGAAAAGTTCCATGTAGGCGCCATACTCTTCGGGGCGCATGCTGTAATATTCAGAGTATTCTTTGGTATTGCCGCCCGTGCAGAAGGCATTCGGCCCCGTGCCGGTAAAGACCACTGCCACGACCTCGCGGTCCGTCGAGGAATTCTCGAAGCCGGCGATCACCCCTTTGACCATCTCGGTCGTATAGGAATTGTACTGGGCGGGGTTGTTGAGCCGTATCCAGGCAACATTAATCCCTGGAATTGCGTTTCCCTTCGGATCCTTCAATGGCTTCTTCTCAAAAACAACACAGGGGGCTTCAGTACCCCAGTGTTCCGAACCGAATCTGTTATGATCTTTCTTTCCGTGTTCTCTTGGCATCCAATCAAGTCCCATGAATTTCTCCTCCTAGATCACGCATATCATCGTATAAATTGTTTTCAGGCAATCCTCCTGCGGAAAATCACGACTTCAAATCACAGTTTTAGCAGCATTACTTCAGAAGAGCGGATTATCACTTACATTCTTTTGGCCGCCGTGTCAAGCAATGAATGGAAGCCCGCTGGAAATCGGCGGCAGACTGTCTGTGTAAACGGGGGTGATGGTACAAGAGTCAATAGGGGAGCCCGAATATCCCAACCGGAAATTAAGGCCAAGAGTCCTATTCCCCGTTAAGCCCCCAAACGAGTAGTAGGTGTCTATGGCAGTGCCTTCCTTGTTGTTGGCAACGATATGCAGAGAAGC
>Ga0208980_10000071_pt1 | contig 45759 bp, 40 predicted proteins | sample WetSurMetagenome_3_FD_187993 | JGI IMG/M metagenome (GOLD analysis project Ga0208980, IMG submission 187993) | Wetland microbial communities from Twitchell Island in the Sacramento Delta, sample from surface sediment Aug2011 Site A1 Bulk (version 2) | ecosystem: Environmental > Aquatic > Marine...
CACCCAATAGGATGACATTGTGTTGGCCAATTTCCGATGTTCCGCCTTCCACGGCCGATTCCATTTGTTCAAGTTGTTAAACGCATAAGGAATTTCGGAAGTATGGAAGGCTCCTGGGTTTGCTTCCCCTGGATTTCCCGGGGAGGACATGCTGAACAGATAAGGATAGATCTTCGATTTTCCAGTCTTGGCCTGCAACCTTGCCCAGATGCGCATCTGGGCCCCGGCGCCTTCGTCTCGAGCGCTGTATTTGGAAGAAACTTTGGCCTCATCATCCGATCCAGAGGCGTAGGCCTTGAGAAATGCGTCTGCGTCAGCACCATATTTTTTGCGAGCCTGTTCCCTGAATCCTTCAGCAGTGACTGCATCCCCTATGGTCAAAGAGCCATCCTCCACATTCCACCCTGCAAGGATGGGAACGTCACTCTGCTTTCCTTCGGAGAGAACCTTTGCAATGGAGGACGGCAGCAGGTAGCCATCAATGATGGTTCCAAAACCCAGCCCGCGATAATCCTGCTCCTTAATAAGGTCGGCCGCGGGCATAGCGCGCAGTTCCTTGATTGAGGCTGCCTTCTTGGACTTCGCAAATTCCACCCCGGACTGTTCCGCTTCCGCCAGATTTTTTCGCTGCCTGTTGCTGGCGGTAGACAGGCTGCTTTCCACAATCGCACCGCGAACCAGTCCCTTTGCCAAAGGCGACGCCAGCAAGGCACAAGTTGAGCCAGCGCCGGCAGATTGTCCCGCAATCGTGATGCGATTTGGATCGCCGCCAAAAGCGGCAATGTTTTTCTGCACCCATCGAAGCGCGGCCAACTGGTCCAAATGTCCATAATTGCCGGAAGAATTGTGTCCTGATTCTTTGCTCAGTTCCGGATGTGCCAGGAAGCCGAACACGCTCAGCCGATAGTTGATGTTAACAAAGACAATCCCTTTCTTGGCCAGGGCCTCTCCATCATAAATCGGAATGGAGCCTGAACCCGCACTTAAGCCTCCGCCGTGCATCCAGAAAAAGACTGGCCGCCGTTCCGAGGCAGACCGCGCCGCAGTCCATATGTTCAGGTAGAGGCAATCCTCGCTGATAGGTTGCGGCGCAATAAGAAATTCGGATGTGTAAGGGCCAAAATTCTGCGGCGGGCCCTGCATGCAGCTAGGACCAAAGTGATCAGCCTTAAGCACGCCTTCCCAAGCTTTTGCAGGCTGCGGGTCGCGCCAGCGCATATTGCCGACAGGTGGAGCCGCGTAGGGTATGCCTTTGAAAACCCTGACCGTTGCGTCCGAACCTGAAACACCTGAAACCAAGCCACCCTCTACACGCACGGGCTCGTCGATCGCAGCAAGAAGAGGCCAGGCAAGGAAGACAATTAGAGTAAGAAATAATGACCTGCGCCTAAACATAATGATTCTCCTTCTGAAAGAAGCAACGCTCTGTTAACGCATGGAATTTGCTATATCCTGCTGGTGATTGCGTGACCTGCTCAAGGAATGTAAGGGGCTATGTAAATAAAGCTACCTCCGCGGGAGAGCCTCAGCCCTCCCGCGGAATTTACGAGCCTGTCACCTCGCACAATATCCGTAAGAGATTGGCTATGTGACTAAAAGAGCAACTTCAGCGCGAATTGAATCTGCCGAGGAATTGATCCGGCGCGAGTGGAGGTGATTTTTCCAAAATTGCCGGCGCCTGTCGGATTGCCGTTCGCGTCGACCGCAACAAATTCGGTACCCGGCTCCGAGAAGTTGGCAGTGTTCGTAAGGTTGTAGGCTTCCGCCCGGAACTGCAGGCTCATCGATTCCCGGATCGCGAAGTTCTTGAAAATCGACAAATCAAGAGAACGGGTAGGGGGACCGGTAAGCTGGTTGTTGGATTCGGTACCCGGAGTTCCCTTCGCCTGCACTTTGAATGCCTTAAGATTGATGAAATTGTCAATGGTCCAGTTATCCACCACATAGCTTTGACCAGGAACTACGTCGGGACGATCCGCAGTGACACCCGGAAGGTTAATTGGTGCCGGATTAAAAGCAGCGTCCCTAACAGTAAAGACCCTGCCAGTTTGCCAGTAGGCAATAGAATTAACCGCCCAGCCGCTGACTAGCGCTCCGGCAAGCCCTTGCAGCGATTTTCCAAACGGCAGATCATAGCTAAGCGACAGCGCAAACCGTTGACGTATATCGAGATCTGCATTTCCGTAATCGTATTCTCTGTTGCCCACGAGCAAGCCTGTCAAGGCGGAGGTCTGGGATTGCGCGCTGCTTAAGCCATGAGACCAGGTATAATTGGTATTAAGTGTCAATCCCTTCGAATAGCGGCGCTGAAAACTGAGCTGCATCGAGCTGTAGCTGGCATTGTATCCATTCTCCAGATAGTTGATGGCGTTTACAGCAGGTAATTCCTCCGCATATGGAAGTGGATTGGGAGCACCAGGCGATGGCTCCGGGCGATTGATGTTTGATCCCATTCTATTCATCCGCCGTCCCAGAGATCCGACAAAGCCGGCTGTGATCACATTCTCGCCAAACTGCTTCTGCAGGATCAGGTTAAACTGCTGCAGATAGGACGGGCGGAATTTCTTTTCCTTAGCATTGAGACTACCGGATAAATCATCGGCATCCCCAAGAACCGGTATTGGAACCCCCTGTGCGAGCGTGCCGAATTCCTGCGTACACCCAACGGGGGGAGGGGGTCCGACAATGCAATTAAACGCCGGGGGATTGAACGGAATATTATATTGGTTGATTGTGGCGGCGTAATCGCCAGGATAGTAGCTGATGCCGTATCCGCCGCGCAATACCATCCCGTTCCCAATTTGTGCTGCGAAGCCAAAGCGCGGCGCAAAATTCGTGTAAAAAGTTTGTATGCCTGCCGTTGGGTTGTCATCACTCGCAACCACCATCTTCAAAGTGTTTACGTCAAAAGTGGAATAGGCGTTGTTTTTTTCCGTCCACGGGGTAAAGAGGTCCCAGCGCACTCCCAAATTGAGAGTGAGCCATGGTTTGACATGCCAGTCATCCTGAACATAAGCGCTCGGCTCCCAGCTTCGAAGATATTCAAATTGGAGCTGGTTCTGACGCTGGATCATATTTGGCTTGCCCTGAAGAAGGCCTACCATCGAAAACGGTGCCGGAGCAAACCACCAGAACCAGCCTTGCCCGGCAAAAGTCTGCAGGTAGTTGAGCTGCCGGCGGACCAGAGCGGCGCCCATTCGGAGACTGTGGGTACCTTTGGTATAGGTCACCGTGCCATTGTACTGGTAGGTATTGTTGATATTCAGGATGGGAATGGCAATCTGATCACCAAGGTCGGTATAGCTGCCATGAAAATGAAAACTCGGCATAGCCGAAGAGTTCTCGTCATAGTTTGAATTTGCTATGCCCAGCTTTTCACCCATGTTCGTTCCCTGATGGTAGGGAAAGGACTTAATATTGATGCGTGTGAATCCGGTCCGCAATTCCATCAGGAGATTGGGAGAAAAAACATGCCTATAGTTGAGCTGTACTCCCTGTGCAAGCGTTTCATTTGTTCCAGGGAAATTGCCGCTTGCGATGAATCCTGCACCCACGCCGTTGAGGCCATTCTTGTCCGGAAAGTAAGGTGGGAATATTGAGGATACCGGATTGGAAGAATAGCGGCCGAAAAGCGCATCATTGCTGGAAAAATTGTGGTCAATTCTCACGTCATAAGTCGTGCTGGTCTGCCTTTTCACAGGACTGGAAGCGTAGTTGTTAGTGAAGCCCGCGCCAGGAATATTAGGCTCCGGGTACAGCTGAAAGAGCGTCAATCCGATGGGATCAATTGCCGCGGGCGGCAGCACTAATCCGGGTATCATGTCGGAAAAATCACCTGGGTGATCCAGCTGATATTTCGTAGGAACTGTCATCAGTCCCGAAGGAGTACCCTGCACTATCCGATACTGCTCGATATCGAAAAAGAAGAAAGTCTTATTCTTTATAATCGGTCCGCCGATGCTGCCGCCGAACTGATTCTGGCGGTACTTTGGTTTGGGCTGGTGTGCCCCGCTATTGAAAAACTCATTTGCATCCAGTATGTCATTGCGGAAGAATTCGAAGAGCGTGCCGTGGAAATTGTTTGTTCCCGACTTGGTGATCACGTTCACAATCGCGCCGGCCGAACGGCCTGCTTCCGCAGTGAAGGCATTGGTCTCCACACGAACTTCCGAGATACCATCGATCGAAGGACGTATTCCGATCAGACCGTAATAACGCTCGTTGTTATCCATACCGTCAAGCATCTGGCTGTTGAGGTTTTCACGCTGGCCATTCGCTGAGTAGGACGAGGTTTGACGCCGTTCGTCAGGACGCGCTCCTGTCGTGATATTGCCTGGAGTACCCTCATTCACTCCCGATTGTAGCGTAACCAAGCCGATGAAATTCCGGCCATTCAGCGGAAGGTCAGTAATGCTCTTTTCCGTAACAAGGCTCCCAACGGTGGCACTGTCAGTCTGAAGCAAGGGAGCTGTTCCCGAAACCTCAACGACTTCAGTCAGGTTGCCTACCTCCAGGCGGGCATCCACACGGGCGCGCTGGCCGGAAGATAGAGGTACCTCCGCAAGTTTAAAAGCCTTGAAGCCTTTGGCTTCGACGCTAATCGAATATGTGCCGGTGGGAAGGAGATTAAAAGTGTAATCCCCGGTAGTGTTGGTCTCGGTTTTTCGTGTAAATTGCGTGCCCGCGTTTATTACCGTGACCGCAGCGCCGGGGACTGCCGCTCCAGTCGGATCGCTGACGGATCCGACTATGTCGCCGGTAATCACCTGGCCCAATGCCATCGGGATCAGCGCAAAGCAGAGCAACATGCTAATCAAAAACATAGATCCTACACTCTTGTTTCTGAAAGAATTCATACATCCTCCTTAAGTATGCTGCCTGTGAAGTAAAGTCCACTCTTTTAAAAACAATTCGTTCAATGCATGGTCCAACTATTCGCAATGGGTATTTGAGCAGACATGACCCATCTGTTTTCCGACAGAATGACAGAGCAGGGCCCAAAACCATTCTTGATGGGAATGCTATCGTGCATCATTAAAATAGCGCTCGCGATTGAAGATCAAATCTTATAAGTAGTAGCACTGCTACCTGTGGTGTTATAATCCCCATTCTGGCGTTTGTCAAATATTTAAATTATTGGTGGTTTTTCTTAACAACTGATACGGGAGGCAGAAAATATCATGAGCACGATCGGGCTGGGCCAAGGCATTGCTGCTTATATCGGCCCTCAAATGCTCGGCCTGCTCCGTGATGCAACCGGCAGCTTCGCGGCGGGATGGTATTTCATGGCTGCAGTTTCAGCGGTTTCGTTCACCATCATCAGTTTTCTTGAGATTAAACAAATAGAGAATGCTATTCGTTTTTGATTGCATATCGGACTAATAAGGCGGAGAGAACGGGGTCAAGGCAAGTCTAAATATAGGAGAATCAATATGTTAGAGAAGGAAGTCGTTCAACAGCGAGGATTTCATAACGTTTACAAAGACGGGAAGGCAGTGGGATTCCAAGTGCGCTATCGATCGACCTACTATCGAGGCGTATGGCTTTCTATGTCAACGGGGTTTGACGTCACGGTGGATGGAGAAAAGTTTCCGAGAGATCAAGTCACCGTCACCATCGGCGGCAAAACCTATACCCAGGAGGAAATGAAGAAAATCGGCAACGTGCAATGGCCGAACTATGAAGCAGCCATTTTGACGGTGACCAAGCCTGGTGGGCTGAAACTCGGTGTGCATGAGGTTGCAATTGCGTGGGGGCACAGAACGTCCTACATCCCTGGCGGGATGAGCATGGGCAGGGGTGAGACGCCGGCGAGGAAACTGGTGCTTGTGTACTGAGAAGTGTGAATCGCAATAAGGCGAGATTCTAAGAGGAGAAATTACAATGACAATGACACGAAAAGAATTTCTGCAAACAGCAGCGGGCGCAATTGCGGTTTCCGCAATCACACGCATCGCATCCGCGGCGGCTGAGAAGCCAGGGCCCAAACGCGGCGTCTCGGCATACAGTTACGTGAGCGACCTAAATGTCAATTGCACGTTGGAGGACTGCTTCGCCGAGATCAACGATCTGGACACGCGGAATTATGACCTCGGGTTGGAAGTGCTCACCGGAGTCGTCGAGGACTATCCAAACCCGAGCGATGCTTGGGTGAAGAAGTGGCACGATATGTGTGCCAAGTACCATGTCAAGCCCGTAGAATTCGGCCACTGGATAGACTCCAAGCTCTACAACGAAACGGGCCCGTATCTGAGCACTGAAGAGTCCTACGAGCAGCTTGTTCAGGATATCAAAGTTGGCAGCAAGCTGGGGTTCACGCATGGGCGTACCAAGCTGGGGGTGATCGACCAGCCCGGAATGCCCGAATACGACACGCTGACACCGGTCAGAAACTGGCGCGAGATTATCAAAAAGGCTCTGCCCGTGGCGGAGAAGTACAACTTCAGGATGTTGCCCGAGATACATGCCCCCACGCTTCTGAATTCGAAAATCCTCGAGGATTACATAGATTTCATCCAGAAGGAGAAGACCACTCCGTGGTTCGGGTTGAACATCGACTTCGGCGTGTTCCAGAACATAACAAGCGCGCGCGGTCGGGACGGCCAGCCGGGCGGAATGCCGATGAAAGAGGGCACATACAGCAAACCCGAGGAAATTATAGCGCTGCTTCCTTACGTTCATTGCTGCCATGCCAAGTTCAATGAGATAAATGACGACTGTGAATGTCCCAACATCCCATATGCTGCTGTCATCGACATTCTGAAGAAGCACAACTGGAATGGCTACCTGCTGAGCGAATATGAGGGAGCGGACAAGGGTTCCGGCGGAGCCTTTGCGGCAGTTCGCAAGCAGCACGTTATGCTGAAACGGATGCTGGGAGAAGCATAGAGTGCAGCAGGCATAGGGGCACGTCAAGGATTTTGCGGAAACAGCCGTTTTGTTTCTGTTTCCGCAGGTCGAGTCACGCGATGGGCGAACCAGAAGGAGTGCTCAGGCTTGTCGGAAGATCGCCGGCATGTGGATTTTCAATCGAACGCAGCAAATCCCGTAAATCATCTCTTCCTATCGCCTACTTCGGGTAACGTTGGGTAATTGCTGATAACTTCCTATATGCTTGGGGGCATAGTTTTCGGCACACCCCTCAAATGAGACACTCGTAAGTGGTACACTTTTCGAGAGAAAGGAGCTGCGAGTGGCAAGCAAAAGAGGAGAGCGATATCCAAAGGCCTTCTGGTGACTCCGATGGCGAGCGAACCTGTAGGGAGCTATACAACCCAAAGACGAACGTTATGTGCCGCTCCGGGATTACCTGGGACAATGCAACTTGCTCGACCAAGATAAATGTTGCCGATCATGAAAAAAACGTATTATTTTGAACACTCGCCGATTAGCCCCGCTTAATCGTTTTTCTCCTGCTACTGAGTGATTCCACTTTTCCGCGTAAATATCCCAAGTAGTTGTACGGAACAGGATTGAATAGGATTTCCTCAATGACCGGGAGAAAGTAGGCCAGAGAACGTATAGGCGAAAGCTGTGGCAGGTCAGCCGATCTGGAGAGTCTTCGTGTGAGCATCCCGACTGCTGTTCCACAATCTTGTGATTCTATATTGAGATTCTGTTGGTCTGTGATATCTCTCTTTTGGGGCGATAGGCATTTAGCGGCAGATTGCTATCTCTAAACACATGGAGACGCGGTCAACTGGAGTTTTGAGTAAGGAAAAACAAGATGATGCCTATTGGTTAATTCACGTCCATATTGAAATAAATTCCATTCTTTACTAATCTTTTATATCTTTCCGGAATAAACTTATAATAATAAGCGCCCCTCTTAGATGTTTCTCTCTCCTTCTCATCAAGTTTTTGAAGAATGCCCATTGAGGATAATTTCTTTCTAAAATTCCTTGCATCTATCTTGCGCTGATAAATAGCTTGATAAAGATCCAACAACTGAACAAGAGTGAATCTTTCAGGTAGCAGCGCAAATCCCACCGGCTTTACCTTAATTTGCGCTTTAAGTTCCTTAAGTGCCCGGTCCACCATTTTGGAATGGTCGAAAATTAGCGGAGGCATACTGGACATCGATTGCCAGTGCGCACCATTCTGTTCTTTACGCTCCTTGTTAATATCCTTAATTTTGATCAATGCCCAGTAAGCAACGGAAATGACCCTTGCTCCAGGATCTCTTTTAACCTCACCATAGGAATACAATTGCTTCATATACACATTTGCTAGCCCGGTGAGATTATGCAGTATCCTGGAGGCAGCAGTGTCGAGGCTTTCGTGCTGCTTAACAAAACCGCCTGCGAGAGACCATCTTCCTTTTGCCGGATTGAAATTTCGTTTGACAACAAGGAGCTTTATTTCTTTGCCGGCAATATCGTAACCGAAAATGATACAGTCAACCGCAACAAGATGCTTGCTATGCCCTGAATATATTGTCATTTAATAAAATATCCTTTAGGGGATTGTCACCGCGGAAAAATCCGTCATAAAAAAATCAATCTATCCCGTCCGCGACATAATAAATGATCTTGCTCTAACATAACTTGTTCAAAAAGAATGAGATCTCAATGTAGACCCTTCGCGAGCATGTAATACATCTCATTCCACCTAAGCTCTTTCCTGAAGGAAGAGAGGTCGGTGTTTTTGTCTATGCAAACGTATTCAAGGCCGGCCATTGAGCAAAAATCCTCAATGTATTCGGGTGTTAGGGCTTGGCTGAACGCAGTATGGTGTGCTCCACCGGCGTAAATCCATGCGGCAGCGCCAATCTGCAGGTTTGGCTGAGGCACCCAGAGTACACGAGCTACAGGCAGCTTGGGAAGAGGCGCTTCCGGGGCAACGCAGTCCACCGTGTTGACAATCATGCGGAAACGATTTCCCATATCGATAAGGCTCACGTTTATTGCAGGTCCCGCAGGCACGTTGAAAACCAGACGCGCCGGGTCAGCCTTTCCGCCGATGCCAAGAGGGTGTACTTCAAGTCTGGATTTTCCTGCCCCTATGGTCGGACAGATTTCAAGCATATGTGCGCCGAGAACCTTCATCCCTTTAGGATTGAGATGGTAGGTGTAATCTTCCATAAATGAGCAACCGCCTTTAAGCCCTTCACCCATAACTTTAAGTACCCGCACCATTGCCGCGTGTTTCCAGTCGCCTTCCGCGCCGAAACCGTAACCTGCAGCCATGAGGCGCTGCGACGCAAGACCGGGGAGCTGTTCCAGACCGTAAAGGTCTTCAAATGTTGTTGTGAAGGCTTTGAAACCACCCTCTTCCAGGAACGACCTTATTCCGATTTCAATACGCGCCTGATAACGGACATTATTATGCTGTTTGCCTCCTTTTTTGCCTCCAGAGGCAATTTGATAAGCTGATTCATACTCTTTGACGACTTTATCAATCTCCGAGTCAGAGACCATCTTTATTATTTCGACAATGTCGCCGACGCCGTAACTGTTGACGGCGAGCCCGAGGCGGAGCTGTGCTTCAATCTTGTCGCCTTCAGTGACCGCAACTTCACGCATGTTGTCGCCGAAACGGGCGATCTTCATGCATTGCATATCGTCCCAGCCACTTGCTGCGCGAGTCCAGACGCCGATTCGCTTCTGAACATCCTTATCCTGCCAGTGGCCGACCACCACTTTCCGGTCAATGCGCATGCGTGTCATAATAAAACCATGTTCACGGTCTCCATGCGCTGACTGGTTGAGATTCATGAAGTCCATGTCGATCTCGCCCCACGGCAGGTCTCGATTGAACTGAGTATGAAGATGTAGCACCGGCTTTTGGAGAATTTTTAGCCCATTGATCCACATTTTTGACGGGGAGAATGTATGACACCATGTGATGATGCCGATGCAATTTTTTGAAGCGTTGGCATCAACGCAAAGATTCGTAATTTCGTCAGGGACCTTCATGACCGGCTTGAAAACTACAGATACCGGAATGTCTTTCGACTTGCCGAATGCTTGAACAACCTTCTGTGAATCCTCGGCTACACGCTTCAGCACTTCAGTGCCATAGAGGTGCTGGCTGCCTGTAACAAACCAGACTTCCTTCTTGGAAAGCTCCAGCGCCATATGCAAATCCTTTCTCAATATCTTGTTCCTAAAAGTTCAAATACCGTTTTTTTCTGTACGCTATTGGGTCGAAAACTGATAGATGGTAGTCTGCCGATAAACCTGCCCTGGTCTTAATGTCACAGACGGGAAGTCCGGTTTGTTAGGCGCATCGGGAAATGCCTGGGCTTCAAGACACAGACCCGTTCTGTGCCCGTATGAGTTGGCTTCCGCCAGCGAAATGACCCAGCACGCTTGATCTTGTTTAACAGGTGATGCTACCTGGCAGAGCCAGCCTTGGTTTCTGTCTCTATGTATTTGCCGAAAACCGTAAACTCGGAAATCCCCAACGGCTGTTGGGCCGAACGAGGCAAATTGGTCACGGTCAACCTGACAAATCTGCAGCGGGTCGGAGGTGTTTCATCGAATTCGGTATACCTGATTACGTTATTCCTGGTCTTGTCAACTAAGGTCGTAAATTCCTTGCCGTCAAGGGAACCTTCAATCTTGTACTGAAACGCCGGGCCGCCGGAAAATTTGGGAGCCTCTGCCCCCCTGCCGAGATCCATCGACGCGCGGGCGGTGAAGATGATGCGGCTCGAATCGACGGTGTAGGGCCTGTCAAAAGGCGCGATTTGAAGCAGATCCACCGTCATCGAAGGTTGCGCATCGCCCTCCGCCGGTTCCCACCATGTGCCGTTCAAGTCGTCGAGCGCATAAGCGGGATCCCTGCCCGGAGCCTTACTTGACGAAACGAGGTTTTGAACTTTTCCGAATGTCAGTGGAATCGAGCCGGAATCCCCGTTGCGCGCAGGATCCTGCACGACTCCAGGAGCCCACTGAGGAGTTTCAGTCGGAATGCCTCCCCGTATGAACATATTTCCCTCGGCATCAAAACCGATCGGGTCCATCCCTATCCGGCGCCCGCCAGGGGGATTCGGAAGCACTGTAAGGTAGAATTGCCAGTAGTTGCCATCTGGGCCCTGGATGACGCTCCCGTGGCCCGGTCCGGTGACAAGGCCATTAACCTGGCGCAACAAGGGATTGCCGCGCATATAGGCAAACGGCCCCAGAGGACTCTTCGCTGTATATACTCCGGTTGCATAGGTCAGCCACTCCGTACCGGATGCGCTGTACTCCAGGTAATAGGTGCCGTTCCGTTTGAACATCCAGGGACCCTCGATATAGGCTAAATGGCTCCGTTCATTTGCATTCCCCGACCGCTCCCAGACGTAATCGTTATTGAACGAGAACAGCGTCTTTGGCGCCGCGGACAGACGGTTTAGGTGCTGCGGATCGAGGGGAGCCCCCCATATGCCATAGGTGGCTGCAAAAGACATGTACACGTACGGCTTGTTATCGCTGTCCACAAATATGCATGGGTCGAACACGCGCAATTTTTTGGCGGGGGTCATTGAAATCCAATAGCCGTCTTTCCCTAGATCGAGAGGGGTTCCCTGTTCATCCAACCAGGGACCGACTTCCTCATAGGGGCCCAGGATATTTGTGGAGCGGTACAGGGGCGACGAGTTGCCCGTCATGTAGTATGCGCCGCTGTACTTCACCACATGAGGCGCCACTGGAACCCGTGCGCCGGTAGCGCTTAAAGGTGCGTACCTCCAGGTGACCATGTCTTGCGAGACCCACGGTCCTCCATCTGTTGCAAACATGTAGTATTTGTTGCCATCTCGAACGACGGTAGGATCGCCCACGCTGACGCCAACAGGCGAGCCGTCTTTTGAATTTGCCTCGATATTCAGCGGATTCACATAGCGCAGAGCCTTGCCAACTTCGGGCGCTGGTCCGCCGGCTGCTGCTGCGGATTCGGTTTGCAACTGCGACCATAGCTCTATCATACCCAGGCCGGCGATGGCCAGAGCGGTCCAAGCTAAGAACTGGTTTCGCGAAATTAACATATCTTCTGAATCCTCCTCTTTCTTCTATTGCAGAACCTTTGTCGTATCTCCCTATCCTTTTAGCATTTTGGATTTCAGTCCAACGTGTACAACTTCACCTTAAGGAAACCAATGCTGTCACTGGGTAGGCCGCTGAGAAATTCATCCCCGTTCAGCCGGCGGCCGGCAATCCATTTGCCTTTTTCAAATCGCCCCTCATCTTTTGATCCGACAAAAACCCTGCTCGGCGGCGCAGAGTCCGAAGCAAAGCCGGGGATAAGGTTCGATCCAAAAAAGAGAAACTCATCTGGAGCAGTGTTGATAACAAGGGCAAAGGGCCTTGTATCTGCTGCCATCACCCGGGTTTCAAATGAGACACCCCCCGGCAACAGCTGCGGTGCGGGCACGGCCTGAGCCGGCGCTGGCGCTTGTCCACCGCGCCGACCGGCCGGAGGCCGCTTGATCGTAATTTTGTAGCCTCCAATAGATACTGTTTCGCTCTCTTCCCCATCCAACAATAGCACGCCCGCAACCTTGCCGGTGGCCTGCCACTCCGCCAGTTGAGGAAGCATTTCGGGGAGCATGCCATATGCTTGCGCTACCTGACCATCCACTGCAAGATCCTCTATGCCGAAAGGCGAGACCCCCATTGCAGCATACTTTCCAATGGCCCAAACCAGGTTGCCCACAGAATCCTTCGCTTCCGGAAAGAACAGCGGATTTCCTGATCTCACATACAGCGCACAGGTGCCCTTAAAATCATCCACATAGATATCGGGCGCTATAAAATCGACAGAAGGTGCTGCTGCGCGCCAAATGTCCATAACGCGGGCAACCGGACCGCCACTCGGCCAGTCACCGGGGAGCACCTCGCCGGGTTGAGGCCCCAGCCAAGCATTCACGTACATTGGGATATTCAATTCGGCCTTCCCAGCGGCAATCACACTCTGCACGTATCGCCCGCAGTGCCATGCCATGAAGACCTCTTCTGCCCATTCGTCCGTGCCAAATACTTCAGCCCATGTACCCGAAGTCTTGTAGCCGCCGCGACCCCAGACTTCTTGCATTTCCGGGAGAAGAGTCGCCTTGTTATTAACGAGGTAGTTCAGCAGGTCAGCCGGTACCGGCTTAATCCAGGTGGCCTCAGCCAAGGCCGAGCGGTCCCGGCTGTCGCCCAGCAAACCAAGTTCATTTTCCACCTGCATCATAATGACGGTATGCTGGGGATCGATTTCTTTAATATGGCGCATCAAGGCTCGATAGGCCATGGCATCGGAGGTTTTTGAAGCCTCGCCGAACGGGCTTAGCGATTGGCGAACTATCGGTCCAAAGGCGCTGAGAAGAAACTTGTTGAATTCGCTTTCGCGCTCAGGAGGGCGAGGTTTCATTTGCATCATGGGAAAGCGTTTTGGATCTGTCTTCACCCAGAGTGGTGTATAGCTGGAATTTCCGTTCTTCCAAGTGGCGAACCAGATCAGCACCAAACGCATATTCCTTTTTCGAGCTTCCTGAATCTGCTCATCTACCAGTGTGAAATCGAACTTTCCCTCCTCGGGCTCCATGAGTTCCCAGCTGACGGTGCCGATGACTGTGTTTAAATTCATCTTGGCAAGCTTGTCCAAAATCGGTTTCAGGTATTGCATGCTGGAGGCACTTGAATTGTGTAATTCCCCGGCAAGCATGATAAAAGGCTTTCCGTCGACATACATCTGTTTGACGGCTCCGTTTTGTTTGATTTGAGGCAACGGTGCTGTGACTTTCTCTCGCACCGCTTGTCCTAGTGCAGTCGTTGCGCCGATCAACAAAAATGCCACTAAGTTTCGACAATGTGCCATGCCACTCCCTTCTTTTTCGCTACAAGCTCCTCATAGTCGCGCGCTGCAATCAATTTGTTCACCGGTTGTTTGTCAATAGATCTATCCTTATCAAGGTTATTTGTCACCTGCAACTTGGTTCTTTCAAAAAATCGGCGCGGAATAGGAGGGATCGCTTGAGACAAAAAAATGCTTCAACGATACGCCGATAGCCAGGGGCATCACTATCCCGCATTGCCTCAGAGGCTGCTGATGTGCCCGCACAAAAACATCTCCCACACGCATCGCCCGTTGCGTAAGGCCCGTCGGGATCAGATTGCACTCTCCGTAACATTTGGCCTTGCAATAAAAAAATAATTAATGTATTTGATACATTGAATATCCCTACACCAGGTTTCGACGACAATGCAACGAAAAAGTATACTTTTTACTTTTTTAAGGATTAGACACCAGCAACGCATGCCAGACGATGAGCTCCGGCAGTTCATTGGGCGCGATAATCCCAGCTCAAGTTCCAGGAGCGCATAATGCAGGAAACCCGCACGCGGCAGGCGTAGCGCGTGTTGATCAATGGGCTCGCTGTCGGTCGCGTTGATCCAGCTTTCCTTCCAGAGTTTTTCGGTGGCGGAGGTTTGCAGCTCGACGCTGCTCACGGCGCGCTTTGGTGCGGCAATGCTCACTGCAATATTGCTGGCCATGATCGCAGCGGCGGCAGATCCAGAAGATGGCGTTACATTCTTGCCAGCGGCAAAACCTTTGACGGAGAACATCTTCGGTGTCGTGTCTCATTCTCACCTGAAGGCGAGACTGGACAACTAACACCGATCATGTCAGTTTATGGACGGCTATTTAGAGAGCCTCTCAACCGAGAGGTTTTGCCAATGGACCCCGGTCGCCGATCACGATCGGGGTCTCCTCCTGCTCAACCTTCCGCAAGAAACTACACGATTAAGGGGATGATGTCATTTGCGCCTGCGGCGCGATGATGTTGAGGTATATATTCCGGCGGGTGTTCAGAAAAATACGTTTCTAGATGATCGATGACATAAAAGCCTAGACACAAAACATAGACACGTTCACGTCTATGAGAGATTAGGAATCCTCAGGAAACTTGATGACGAAACAGCAGTTCACGTAATGCGGCAAGGAGCCCGGTAATTACCGTAAGCCATTGGAAATGACAAACCATGTCCGAAAATGGGCATTCTTTTCGGTCCCTAATGCCCAAATTATGTGGGATAAAAAGCGGGATGGAAATAACATTGAATCAATAACTTCTTTATTATTAAATGGATACAAACGCAAGTGGCGGAGAGGGTGGGATTCGAACCCACGTACAGCCTTTTGGGCCATAATCCGATTTCGAGTCGGACCCGTTACGACCTCTTCGGTACCTCTCCGGCAGGAGAGCCTACCAAAATTCCCCTATTTCCACAAAGACAAAGTGATTGGAAAGAAAATTGGAAACGCTTTCTTCGCTTTTGTTGATCACAATATCCTAGTATGCTATGATCCGCTTTCATTTCGGGAGTATTCCCGCGATGATTTCCGGGTTATTGCTCTTACAAGATTTAAGTTTATAAGATGCCCTGTTCCGATTTATGCCCTTTTGGGGATAAGATCTTATAAACTGAGCCGTGTGGGCGCGGGGTCGCGAAAAGGTGGCCACCGCTGTTGGGATTCCATTTCATGGCTCGGGAGGATTCAGGTGGATCAGCGCAATGATCGAGCTTGGAAGCCGGTAAAAGAGAGAGGGAATGCTCTGGAACGAAGTTTCAAAGCGTTGCAGGAAAGCATTAAAAAGTCGGGGCCAGTCTCATCCGCCAGTTACGCGCTCATCGGTGGGATCATCCTGCTTGGTTTTATCGGGAATAGGGTTGACCGATGGTTGGACACCTCTCCTTGGTTTTTGATGGCGGGATTGCTGCTTGGGATCATAGTTGGTTTTTACAATCTGGCAAAGGTTATCTGGAAACGATAAGACCGGTAATATGGATGGTTGGAGCTTGCGTGTTACCCTGGCTCGCAACCGCGGTTTTTCTGCCTTGGCAGACTAGTTTTGAAGTTCTGTGTGGTATGCTAGGCCCGCTTGCCGCGGCGACCATGAGCTGGATGTTGGCGGAAAGGAAATACCAACGGCATCCCGAGGCACTGACCACGCTCATGATTGTGGCGTTTGGCGTAAAGCTTGTGTTTTTCGCGGCATATGTGGCAGTCATGTTGCGAGTGCTGTCGCTCAAGCCCTTGCCGTTTATAGTCAGTTTTACGGTTTATTTTATTGTGCTGCATTTAATTGAGGCGCTTTTTTTGCGCCGTCTGTTTTGGAGAGGGATGGGCACATCCCGCTAAATCGCTTGTTACTGAATTTGCCTTTTGCGCTGGAAAGCGCCCGGGAAACCGCTGCAGGAGCGGCGGAAAAGTTTAACTCCGGCGAACTAATCATCGAGCACGTGTCGAACAGCAGCCTCGACCATCCGCTGATCCACTTGCCCACCGTATTCGGGATCGATCTTTCAGTCACCAAACACGTTTTCATGCTGTGGCTTGTGGCCGCAATTGTTTTCGTCGTGGTGACATGGGTAGTGCGTCGCTACTTAAAGCAGGAGCGTCCGGTACCCTCCGGCCTGATGAATGCCGTCGAAGCATTTGTGGAATATATACGCGACTCCGTTGTGCGGCCCAATGTCGGAGACAAATGGGCCAACACGTGGACTCCTCTAATCCTCACGATTTTCTTTTTTGTTCTGGTCGCGAACGGGATTGGCCTCATCCCATTGTTCGACTTTGTAGCCCTTATCGACCGGTTTATCGTACACAGCGGCAAGGAATCCTTTCTCGCCAGGGTATCTCATGGCGGGACCACAGCCACTGGAAATTTCAACGTGACTGCGGCCCTGGCAGTAGTTACATTTTTTGCGATCATTATTGCCGGGTCGAAGGCTCAAGGGTTTGTGAAGTACTGGAAGAACATCGTGCCACACGGTCTGAATCCGTTCATATACGTGTTGCTGATTCCTATCGAAATCATCAGCATGTTCGTTAAGCCGTTTGCATTGACAATGCGTCTTGCAGCCAACATGACTGGCGGCCACATTGCGATCCTCGCCATTCTCTCGTTCGTATTTTTGTTCACTGAAATGTTCGGGCGTGCTATCGCCGGAATCGGAGTTGGATTGTTCGTCTCCGTCCCGCTCGCCTCTGCCATTTCGGCGCTGGAGATCATCATTGTTCTGGTTCAGGCTTATGTTTTTGCGCTTTTGTCGGCCGTATTCATTGGTATGGCCATTAACGTTCATCACTAAACAGGAGTATAGGCGATGGAAAATCTGCATTTTTTTGGCGCTGCGATCGGACTGGCTATGGTTGTTATCGGCGCCGCTCTGGGCATTGGAAAGTTCGCGTCGGCTGCGGCCGATGGCATAGCCCGGCAACCCGCGGCCGCGGATCGGATTACCGCGGCGGTAACCCTTCCGCTGTTCCTGCTTGAAGGAGTGGCCATCCTGGCTGAGGTATTTATTCTTTTGATCGTGCTGTTGAAGTAGCGCCGAATCTCGAGGGACTCGCATGAATAATCCGCTAGTTCAGCCGGATCCCGGGCTTTTCATCTGGACCATAATTACTTTTCTTGTGCTTCTGGCACTTCTGTGGAAGCTTGCCTGGAAACCTTTGTTGAAGGTACTGGACAGCCGGAAGGAGGCAATCCAGAAATCACTGGATGATGCGCAGAAAGCAAAAGAGGATCTTGATAAGGCACGAGTGGAAGCTGCCGGGATTATCCGTCTGTCGCACGTGGAATCAGAATCGATCGTTGCCAGGACGCGTTCGGAAGCCGACAAGCTTGGCGACGAACTGAGGAAAAAAGCCCGAAAAGATGCGGAAGGAATTATCCGGGACGCCGAAAAACGGATTCAGAACGAAACCCGACAAGCGCTGCTTGAAATCCGCAAGGAGACAATAAATCTGTCGGTGACGATTGCTTCAAAGCTGATCGAACGGAACGTCACAAAAGAAGATAACGAGAGATTTATTGAAGAGGCTTTGAAGCAGATCGAAATCAGCAGACAGTAGGCATTCGGTCAGCTGGCGCTAGTCCGCCGTTTGATGGATAGTGACAAGGCGGCGGACTTCGTAGTTTTTCCTGCTCGACGGTGTGACTATTTCTACGTCGTCTCCCGCCATCTTTCCCACCAGACTCTTTCCGATAGGGGAGGTGATGGATATCAAACCGTTGCTAACGTCGGTTTCCTCCGGCGATACCAGAGTATATTCCACTTCCTTTTCGGTATCGTAGTCATAGAGGACGATCCTGGATCCATACGCGGCGCGGTCAGCGGGTATTTTGTCCAAATTGACTAGGGAAAGCGCCGCCATTCTTTTCTGGAGCTGCGCTTTTCTGCCCTCGAGGAAGGCCTGTCTCTCCTTAGCCGCCTTATATTCGGCGTTTTCGCTGAGATCTCCATGTTCGCGTGCCCGCAGGATTTCTTTGGGCAGGTCAATGCGCAATTCACGTTCAATATTGTTTAATTCATCCTGCAACTTCTTGTTTATATCGCGCATCGAAGACTCCGACAGTGCAATTTTATCTTAACGCGAAAGCTGAAATGCTCGCGAGGTTGAGTATTTGGCCAGGGTAAATCCCCAGCAGGAAAATGCCGGCCATGCCGAGGACAATAATCGCCATAACCGGCAAGGCGATTGGCTCCGGCTCAAGCTGGTCTGCCGCGGGCTCTTTCATGTACATTATGACCATCAATCGGAAGTAATAGAAAACAGATACGACGCTATTTAAGACCGCGAAAATTGTGAGCCCGACATACCCTTTCCGAATGGCGGCACTAAAAAGGTAAAACTTGCCAATGAATCCGCCGGTAAGCGGTATGCCGGCAAGAGAAATAAGGAAAAGGGAAAGCGCCGCGGCCAAAAACGGAGCCTTTTTTCCCAGACCTGCATAATCGTTCAGGTTGACGCAGGAGTCTCCGGTGCGGCTGAGGGAAAGCACAATGCTGAAGGCGCCCAGGTTCATGATAGTGTAAACGATCAGATAGAAGAGCACGGCGCCACGGCCTGCATTGCTGTCGGCGACAATTCCCACCAGTATGTATCCGGCGTGAGCAATCGCAGAATAGGCCAGCATGCGCTTAATGTTTGTCTGCAAAACAGCCACTATATTTCCCAGGCTCATTGTCAGAATTGATACGAGCCATAGCACTGCAGCCCAGTCCGCGCTCAGAGCGGGAAGTGCCTGCGTGAGGATGCGAACCAGTGCCGCAAATCCGGCTGCCTTCGGGCCGACGGTCATGAATGCGGTCACCGGAGTCGGCGCCCCTTCATAGACATCGGGCACCCAGGAGTGGAATGGAACCAGCGCGATTTTAAAACCGAATCCCACAAGCAGGAGTCCCATGCCGGCGAGGATAGTCAGCGAGGGCGAGCCTTGAAAGCTCACCAGTTCACGGATGATTTTGTAGTTGGTCGATCCGGTGCTGCCATATATCAGCGCAATGCCGTACAAAAGGAATGCTGTGGCAAACGATCCCAGAAGGAAATATTTGAGCGATGATTCATTTGCACGCGCATCCGAGCGCTTGAACCCTGCCAAGATATAGGTGGCGATTGAGAGGATCTCGATGCCGAGGAAAGTGAGAATCAGATCCCCGCTGACCGCCATCAGGGTCATTCCGGAGCAGGCAAACAGCAGCAGCGCATAGTACTCACCCCGGTTGATGGATTCACGTTCGTTGAATCGAATGGAAACCAGCGCCGAAATGCCCGTGATCACAAGGAAGATCCACTGAAAGAACACGCCGTAGTTGTCGACAACAAACATGCCGCTGAAGACTGTTCGCGAACGGACGTTCCATTGGAAAGACAAACAATAGGCTGCGATTGCCGCGGCAAGAATTGCGATACGAGCCATGCGGCTCTTCTTTTCCGGCCTGGTGAAGGGTTCCAGCAGCATGATCAGCATGCCGGCCAGAACCAGGATCACCGTGGGAAGAATGGGGAAAAACTGGGCGGCATTCATCTTGTGATTCCCCCTGGCGGCGTGCGCCCCTGCTCGACACGATATCCTCCCTCAGGGCTGCGCGCATGCTGAATACGGTCCTGCACAAGCTGCAGACTGGCGTCCATGCGGCTCAGGAAAGGGGCTGAATAGACTCCGATCCACAGCATTACCAGAATGATGGGAAGCAGCAGCAGCCGTTCTCGCAGACCGATATCGGAAACCTCGGCGTTCGCCTGGTTTGTAATCTTGCCCAAAAACACCCGCTGATACATCCATAGCATGTAAACGGCGCCCAAAATCATGCCAAGCGCTGCGATCAGGGCATAGATGTGATGCAATGAAAAAGTCCCAGCAAAGACCAGGATTTCGCCGACAAAGCCGTTCAATCCCGGGAGACCAATTGAGGAGAGCGTCACCACAAGGAACAGGGATGCATAAACGGGGCTTCTATGAGCTAATCCGCCAAATTCCGAAATCATCCTCGTATGGCGCCGATCGTAAATCATTCCCACGAGAAGGAACAGCGCACCGGTGGAAAGACCGTGATTGATCATCTGCAGCGTGGACCCTTGCAGCCCTTGAGTTGTGAACACAAAAATTCCAAGGACCACCAGCCCCATGTGACTTACCGAAGAATAGGCAACCAGCTTCTTGAGATCCGGCTGGACCATGGCCACCAGGGCTCCGTAAATAATTCCGATCAGCGCCAGGACTGAAATGTATGGTGCCGCGCTGATAGCAACAGTGGGGAAAAGCGGCAGACAAAATCGCAATAATCCGTATGTTCCCATTTTCAGCAACACACCCGCCAGAATGACCGAGCCGGCTGTTGGCGCCTCCACGTGTGCATCCGGAAGCCATGTGTGAAACGGGAAGATCGGCACTTTTATGGCGAATGCTATGAAAAATGCCATGAACAGCCAGCCTTCCGCGGAAGGTGAGAGCCGCGCAGCTCCGGAGGCCAGGTTTTGCGATATCTGCAACAATTCAAACGTGCTCGCACCGTTGGCAAAAAACAGGTAGATAATTGCAAGAAGCATCAGCAGTGATCCAACCATCGTATACAGAATAAACTTTACTGCTGCATATATCTTGCGTTCGCCTCCCCATATCCCGATCAAAAAATACATGGGGAGCAGCATCACTTCCCAAAAAACATAAAACAGCACAAGATCCAGTGCGCAAAACACGCCCAACATTCCTGTCTCCAGCGTCAAGAGGCAGATCATGAATGGTTTTATGCGTGCGGAGATCGATTGCCAGGATGAGAGTATGGCAAGCGGCGTCAGGAAGGTCGTAAGGAGCACCAGGAAGAGACTGATGCCGTCAATTCCCAGATGGTGATTTATGGAAAAACTGGTCGCGCGAATCCACGGGACAACCTCCTCAAATTGCATGCCCCCCTGGCGGCTGTCAAAGTGAAAGAAGAGGTGCAGCGAAAGGACAAAGGTGACCAGAGAGGCAACAAAGGCAAAACTCTTTATGATTCTCTCGTTCCTGAATGGCGGCAGCAAAAGTGCCAGAGCTGCGCATCCAGGCAGGTAAGTAATCAAGCTGAGGATATTTTTTACCTCGAAACCGCTCATATCAATATCAGTGAAACTCCGTGGATGTCAGTGTCCAGCCATTGCCACATAAAACAAAATTAAGATCGCTCCCAGCAAAATCCAGGCGGCGTAGCTGCGCACCAGCCCGTTTTGCACGAATTTTAAAACCCGCGCCCAGCCATATACTCTGGCGCCCACGCCGTTCACGCTGCCGTCAATAATTCCCACATCCACGCCTTTCCAGAGTAACTCGGTGGATCCAGTCAGCGTCGGTTTAATGACGACGGCGTCGTAGAATTCATCCACAAAATACTTGCGCACAAGCAGCTGATGCAGTCTTCTCGCTTTGCCCCCCCAATTAGCCGCAGCTTCAGGATGAGCTACGTAAATGCTGAAGGCCAGATAAATTCCAAGGGAGGCAATCAGAACTGATGCTCCTGCAAAAACCCACTCAAGGCTGTGCGGCAGCTCCGCAACTGCGGGATGATAAGCCAGTGAAAGAGACGGTTCTAAAAACTTGAAGAAACCGTTTTCCCCAACGCCCAGGAGCGCCGGCAAACCGTACAATCCCCCCACTACTGACAATATTGCGAGGGCAATGAGCGGCATTGTCATGGAGAACGGCGATTCATGCACATGGTGGCGCACTTCTTCGGAAAAATGCTGGCTTCCAAAAAATGTCAGGAAAATCAGGCGAAACATGTAGAAGGCTGTAAGGCCGGCCACGGCAAAGCCTACAAGCCAAACGATAGGATGCCCATGCGTCCAGGCAGACCAGAGAATTTCATCCTTGCTGAAAAAGCCGGCAAGCGGAGGGATCCCGCTGATGGCTAGCGCCGCAATCATCATTGTGGCGCAAGTGATCGGTATCGATTTTCGCAATCCCCCCATGTGCATCATATCTTGCTCACCGCTCATCGAGTGGATTACGCTGCCGGCCCCAAGAAAAAGCAGTGCTTTGAAAAAGGCGTGCGTCATCAAATGAAATATGGCGGCGGAACAAGCCCCGACCCCTGCTGCGACGAACATGTATCCAAGCTGGCTTATGGTCGAATAGGCCAGCACGCGTTTAATGTCAGTTTGTGCCACGGCGATTGTAGCCGCCAGAAGAGCAGTAAGTATCCCGATGATTGCTACCGTGTCCATAGCGACTTCTGAGCGGCTGAAAATCGGGGAACAGCGGACCGTCATATAAACGCCCGCTGTGACCATCGTGGCCGCATGGATGAGCGCGCTGACAGGAGTCGGTCCCTCCATGGCGTCAGGCAGCCAGACATAGAGTGGAATTTGAGCGCTTTTGCCAGTGGCGCCGATGAAGAGCAGCAGACCGATGGCGCCAAGAATTCCCAAGCCTGTTTCAAAAGGAAATCTCTCCGTTCCCGAAGCGATCTGCCGAAAGACCGCATCAAAATCGAGGCTGTTGAAGGTTGCAAAGACAAGCAACATTCCCAAAACAAAACCGACATCACCGATGCGATTGACGATAAACGCCTTCTTGCCCGCATCGCCCGCGCTGCGGCGGTCGAAATAATAGCCTATCAAAAGATAGGAGCAAAGCCCGACACCTTCCCAGCCAACGAACATAAGGAGAAAGTTGTCGGCCAGGACCAGCACGAGCATCGAAAACAAAAACAGGTTCATGTAGGAGAAGAAGCGGTAGTACCCGTTTTCGGCATGCATGTAGCCAATCGAGTAAATGTGGATGATAAATCCGACGCCTGTAACCACCAGGAGCATGACTGCAGAAAGCGGATCCAGGAGGAATTCCGCTTTGGCAATGAAGTCACCGGAAGCGATCCATGTAAAAAAGTGCCTGATTACGTGCCGTTCTTCAGCGGGCATTTGCAGCAGGCTGCTCACTGCACCCAAGGCGACCAGGAGAGCGGCTCCTGATGAGCCGCAGGCAATGATCGAGATAGCCCGCTTGGACAATCGCTTGCCGAGCAGTCCGTTGAGTGCTGAACCGGCAAGGGGAAGCAGGGGAATCAACCAGAGATAGTCGATCATTAACCGGACCTTTCACCACTTCATGATGTCGGCATCATCCACATTCAAGGTATTTCGAGCGCGGTGGAGAGCTATGGTAATGGCCAATCCCACGACCGCCTCAGCGGCGGCAACCACCATCACAAAAAAGACCACGATTTGGCCGTTAACTTGGTTGAGAAACCTTGAAAACGCTATGAAGCTGAGATTCACAGCGTTAAGCATGAGCTCGATACAGAGAAAAATGGAGATCACATTTTTCTTCAGGATAACTCCCACAGCGCCGACTGCAAAAAGAAGGGCACTGAGAACCAGGTAATGAAGGATTCCCATAGTTGTCCTATGTCCGGCGCTGTGCCAGGACCACTGCGCCGATGATCGCCACCAGGATCAGCACCGAAGTGACTTCAAAAGGCAAAAGGTAATCATTAAAAAGGGCGCTTCCCAGAATGCGCAGGGCGGTCACGCCTCCCTGCGACATTTCCATATTCCGCGGAACCTGCGCCAAATCATACGATTTTAAAAGAGAGTACAGCAAGACCAGCGCGACTGTTCCAAGAAGCACTCCAATAAAGCCAAGAGACTTCTTCTTGTCTTGAAGCGCTGACGATGAAAAGGGATCCAGAAGCATGATAACGAACAAAAACATCACCATGATGGCGCCGGCATAAACGATAATCTGGATAGCTGCAATGAAAGCAGCTTCAAGCAGCATGTATATGCCCGCAATGGCACTCAGGCAAATGATGAGGGAAAGCGCGGAATAAAAAACCCGCCGCTGCACCACAACGTTTATGGCGGCGGCAGATGCAATCCCTCCGAAGAGGCAGAATAGCAGGGTTTCCATTTATTTGAGGCCGTCCAGGATCTGGTCCAGTTTCTCGGGAGTTAGATTTTCGTGGTACTCATCGTTGATGGACGCTGCCGGCGCTGTGCCGCACGAGGCAAGACACTCCACCTCCAATAGCGTAAATCGCTGATCCGGCGTGGTCTCGCCCGGTTTGATGCCCAACCTTTTCTCCAGATGCTCAATTATTTGATCCGACTTGCGCAGCATACAGGAAATGCTGGTGCAGACCTGAATTACATATTTCCCGACGGGCTTCTTATAAAACATCGAGTAGAAACTGGCGACTTCAAAAACCTCGCTGGGCGAAAGTTCGAAAATCTGGGCGATCTCAGTTAGAACGCTTTCGGAAAGATATCCGGCTTCAGTCTGGGCGAGCCGCAGTGACGGAATAAGAGCGGATCGGGTCTGGGGGTACTTTTTCATCAGATCGGCGATTTGTTTTCGCGTAGTTTCGGATAGCATATCCAAATCGTAGTTTAATCCCGGAATGGAGATGGGGAAAACCCCACAGAGATCCGCAAATGTATACGAGTCAATAACTTGAAACTATTTTAATCTCAGCAAAATAAAGTTTGATCTTAGTGGACAGGCATGGGGGTGTCAAGGGCTTTCTGGATTCTGCCGGGCCTTCTTCGCCAAAAATCAGGCCGCTGGCGCGCATGGGCCCTGCAAAGCAAGCCAGGGCTTGATTTGTCGTAAGAGCTGAAGCTATCATGAGCAGGATGGATATTATAATTGAGATTAATGGTGAGAAAAGGTGTGTCCCTGCGGTTGAAAGCGTACGCGATCTGCTGCGACATCTTGAATTAGGCGAAAACAAAATTGCGGTAGAGATCAACCGCAAGATTGTGCTCAGGAGAGAATGGGACAAGACGCCGGTCAACGACCAGGATAAGATTGAGATTGTTCAGTTCGTGGGGGGCGGCTAAGGGTTGCACCCTGGTGAGCACTCACGGATTGCTTTTGTTGAGGTGGGAATTCCATGACATATAACATGGCAGAGGATCCGTTCATTCTCGGCGGGAAAACATTTCATTCGAGGCTTATTGTGGGCACAGGGAAGTACGCAAGCTTCCCCGTGATGAAGGAGGCGCTGGAGAAGTCGGGCGCCGAGATAGTTACGGTTGCAGTGCGGCGCATCAATATCAGCGATCGATCGAAGGAATCCCTGCTGGATTATATAGATACGAAACGCTTGATGATCCTGCCAAACACCGCCGGCTGCTACACGGCTGAAGATGCCATCCGGATTGCCATGCTTGGGCGTGAAGCCGGCCTCTCGAATTGGGTGAAGTTGGAAGTAATAGGCGACGAGAAAACATTGTTTCCTGACACTGAGGCTTTGTTGGCTGCAACCAAAACCTTGGTTAAAGAGGGATTTGTAGTCCTACCCTACACCAACGATGACCCCATTATGGCGCGCAAACTTGCGGACGCAGGGGCGGCAGCCGTCATGCCTCTGGGAGCTCCTATAGGTTCGGGTATGGGCATTCAGAATCCCTCCAACATTAGAATTCTCCTTGAGGCCGTGTCTGTGCCGGTCATTGTGGATGCCGGAGTCGGTGTTGCCTCAGATGCTGCCATCGCTCTGGAATTGGGTTGCGATGCCGTGCTGATGAATACCGGAATTGCAGGCGCGCAGGATCCTGTGGCGATGGCTGAAGCTATGAAGCTTGCGGTTCAGGCAGGACGGCTTGCCTTCAAAGCGGGCCGCATTTCCAAGAGACTCTATGCTGCGGCGAGCAGCCCTACTCAGGGAATCTCTCGCTGACATGCGGGTGGGAAAGAGGGTAATGAAAACCCTGTTTGTGGATCTGGAGAAGCGCAGTTACAAGATACATGTCGGCAACGGCATACTGAGAAGCATCGGCGACCACCTCATCGAGCATGGATTCACGGCTCCCCCCATCGTCGTAACAAACTCCACCGTTCTTCGCCTGCATGGCCGGACTTTGCTCCGATCTATAAAAGGCAAAGCGGATGATCTTCATATCGTTCGGATCGGAGACGGAGAGCGTTTTAAAAACCAGGCTACATTGTGGAAAATATATTCGGGTTTGTTTAAGGCGCGCGCTGATCGCAGTTCCTGGATTCTTGCCTTCGGCGGAGGAGTTGTTGGTGACATTGCAGGATTTGCCGCAGCCACATTCATGCGGGGCATTCCCTATGTGAACATCCCAACGACACTGCTGGCCCAGGTGGATAGCGCGGTTGGGGGGAAGGTCGGGATCAACGTCCCGCAGGGGAAGAATTTGATTGGCGCGTTTCACCAGCCGGCTGCAGTTTTTTCGGATCCCGGAACTCTGCGTACTTTGCCTTCAAGGGAACTGGCGGCCGGGATATATGAGGTGATCAAATGCGGCGCAATCCATTCGGAGAGTCTGATAGGTTATGTGGAGAAGCACCTGGGCAGGATCCTGAAATGTGATCCGTTGGCTCTCCAGCATATCGTGTTGGAATCTTGCCGCATAAAGGCTGATGTTGTCGCGAGGGATGAACGGGAGAACGATTTGCGTATGATCCTCAACTATGGGCACACGGTTGGTCATGCCCTGGAAGCGGCAACCTCCTACAGGAGATTCAAGCACGGTGAGGCAATTGCCTGGGGAATGCTTGCAGCACTTGGATACGGAAGGGAATTGGGATTTTTGGAGCTGGAGGATATCCACCGCATTTCGGCATTGATCCATCGCGTGGAAACGCTGCCGCCTCTGAGTGGTATCTCAGTTGAGGATGTATGGGTGGCGCTTGTGCGGGACAAAAAGGCTCGCTCGGGCAATATAAGCATGGTCTTACTCCGGGATTTGGGTGACAGCATGATCCGCAAGGATATAGATGCCTCGCTTCTCAAAAGATATTTGCAGCAATTTCTTTCCGCCAGCGGCGATTTAGGTTAGCACCGCAGATTTTCAGACCCGGCAATTATATGGATGCCAAAGCGAAAGCCAATTCGGTGCGAGCCATGTTTGGCGCAATTGCGCATCACTATGATTTTTTGAATCATCTTCTCTCGGGAAATACTGACCGGCGCTGGCGCCGGAAATGCGTGGATGAAACCCGCAAAAGGACAAGAGCCCAAGAACCGCGCATTCTGGATGTTGGCTGCGGAACGGCGGATCTGACGCTGGCGTTTTCCGCTTTAGGCCCGGTGATAGGGTGCGATTTTTGCCGTCCAATGCTGCAAATCGGAAAAGAAAAAGTAGGCAGGACGGAATCGCTGTACAGGATAGAACTGCTCGAGGGTAACGCTCAGGAGCTGCCTTTTCCGGCGGCTGTCTTTGATATTGTAGCTTCTGCGTTTGCGTTGCGCAATTTTTCAGACGCTCGCAAAGGGCTCACCGAGATGCGTCGTGTTCTGCGGTCGGGAGGGACTGTGGCAGTCCTGGATTTTTCAATGCCACAGAGAGGCATGGTTGCAACCATATACCGCCTCTATTTTCTTAAAATATTGCCCAGCCTTGGCGCATGGATCTCGAAGGTGGACGGAGCCTACCATTATCTTCCAAACAGCGTGCAATCGTTTGCGGCACCTGAAGTTCTAAAGGCAATGATGATACAGGCCGGCTTTACGAACGTGGAGTACAGGCTTCTAACGGGCGGCATTGCCGTCCTTTTGGTTGCAAACGTCCGAGATTAGCAGTGGTTTGGGGTTGTTGCCAGAGCTTGAGCACAGGGCGCGCAGAGTCGGGCTCGCGCGTCCTCTTGGCTCTTGACATGATCTGATAGAATTTCTATCTTGTTTTTTTGCTCTGTACCTGAAAAATTTGAATTACATGATTAGTTTTAATTGAAGCCTATGAAAGACACGCTGCGAGACTCAAATTTGGAGCCTTCTTCCGGACAATCGTTGACGCGGCGCGAGCTGATTGGTTTGGTCCTCATCCTTACCCTCTCCCCTTGTTAGCTCAAGGGGAGAGGGATTCTACAGCCGCGGTTCGAAGGGCAACCGACTGCTCTGCAGGCCGCACCTAATCAGATCTCAAAATACACAAAATAAATCGCCGGCAGGCAACGGGCATCTGTCGGTAGAGCAGGGTTAGATTGAGTGGACCGATGGGTACATCTCAATTCCGAATGAAGGCAAGAGGAGAAGGATGATGAAACGGATGAATTATTCAAAATACAGACAGTTTCCCAAAATAGATCTGCATGAGCGCCGGTGGCCGGGGAAGACAATCACAAAGGCGCCGATCTGGTGCAGCGTCGATTTGCGTGACGGCAATCAGGCATTGAGAATACCGATGAATCTTGAAGAGAAACTCAAGATTTTCAATTTACTGGTATCCATCGGTTTCAAGGAGATCGAAATTGGTTTCCCTTCAGCAGCAAAGGTCGAGTATGAGTTTGCTCGACTGCTTGTCGAAGAAAATCGAATTCCCGATGATGTAACAGTCCAGGTGCTTGTCCAGGCACGCGAGAAACTGGTGCGCACAACTTTTGACGCCCTGCAAGGGGCGAAAAGGGCGATCGTTCATTTATACAACTCGACTTCAACCCTTCAACGCGAAGTCGTATTTGGAATGAATAAAGAGGAAATCAAGGACATAGCCGTTGAAGGGGCTCGAATGCTCCTGGCATTTAAGAAGGAATCCGGCAATGCTGGCATCCGCTTTGAATACTCCCCAGAGAGCTTTACTGGTACCGAATTGGATTATGCGCTGGATGTATGCCATGCCGTCATGGATGTCCTTGAGCCGTCGCCTGATGAGAAACTGATTCTCAATTTGCCGGCGACAGTTGAAATGGCGACTCCGAACATCTACGCCGACCAGATTGAGTGGTTTTGCCGCGAGGTCAAAAAGAGGGACAGCGTAATTATCAGCATGCATACTCATAATGATCGCGGCACGGCCGTTGCAGCGGCTGAATTGGGAGTCATGGCAGGCGCCGATCGCGTGGAGGGGACATTATTCGGCAATGGCGAACGCACCGGAAATATGGACATTGTAACCATGGCGCTGAATTTGTTTTCGCAAGGCGTGGATCCCAACCTTGACCTTTCAGACATCAACCGGATCCGCGAGGTTTATGAAGATTGTTCCAGGATGAGGGTGCCCGAACGCCATCCGTATGTCGGCGAGCTGGTTTACACCGCGTTCTCCGGATCTCATCAGGATGCTATCAACAAGGGAATGAAGGCTCAGAAGGCCGGCAAAAAAATGATGTGGGCCGTACCCTACCTGCCAATCGATCCAAAGGATGTCGGGCGGACATACGAAAAGATTGTACGCATAAACAGCCAGTCCGGAAAGGGCGGCGTCGCCTTCATTATGGAACAGGCGTTCGGATTCAGGCTGCCAAAGGCCATGCATCCAGAATTTGGTCAGATTATACAGGCAATCACCGATCGGACAGGCAAGGAGCTTACGCCCAAAGAACTCTTGTCAGCCTTTGAAAAAGAATATTTGATGCGCTCATATCCTTACCAGCTTAGGGAGTGCCATATTCGCAGCGATGAAAATGAAAAAGAGGCGACTGGCGAACATATTACGGTGGTTAACGCAGTAGTGAGCATCGATGGTACTGAAATTAAATTTGAAAACTTTGGAAACGGGCCGATCGATGCCTTTGTAAAAGGATTCAAGCAGGAAGCGCAGGTGGATTTCACCCTGGACACCTATGACGAGCATGCAATCGGTGTCGGTTCAGATTCCAGGGCGGTCGCCTATGTCAGCATTGAGGGAGAATCTGGAAGACGCTGTTTTGGAGCCGGAGTCGATGCTAACATTAGTATTGCGTCCATCAAGGCAGTTCTCAACGCACTGAACAGGCTGGAAGTGAAGTGATGCGGTCCTTCTGATTTAATTCGATCATGCGACGGCGCTGTTTCATCTTATGAGTTGCGCAAGGGGACCTGAATGCTTTCAGATACGTCTGAATAAAGGGGGTGCCGCTATGAGAGTGGGAATTTTGGTTGTAACATCCCTGTCGTTGATGCTGGCGGTTGCAGCGGCCGCCGCGGACGAGAAACTTGAAGAGCAGGCGGTCACGATCGAAGGCAAACTTATGGCGCCTTGCTGCTGGTCATCAACAATTTCACAACATTATTCGGCGACCGCAGATGAAATACGGCGGGATATTCGGAAGATGCTGGGTGCAGGTAAAAGCGAGCGAGAGATACTGGACTATTATGTTTCCGTTTATGGAGAGCGCATTCTGGCAAGTCCGGCGGCACGCGGCTTCAACCTGCTGGCCTGGTTGTTGCCGGGCATCTTCTTTGTCGGCTGCGCCATTTTCGTGATCATTCTGTTACGGCGTTGGACTGGCTCAAGATCCGCTCAGATTACGGCGGCTCCCCCAGAGGAGCAACCAGACGAACGCTATATGCGCCGCCTGGAGAAAGAATTAAAGGAATTCGAATAGACAGAGGGCGAATCGCCAAAGAAATTGCAGAAGCGTGCAGATGTAAAGTATTGGATTAGGAGTTTAAGGTAAAGTAGAGATAAAAAAGGATTAAATTATGGATTTATCCATCCGGGAAGCGCGCCACTCTTGCGGGCTTCTTTTTCCAGATCCTGTAATTGATCCTTTGCCTTTGCCAGGTTATCTTTTGCCAGATCCTGCTCGTAGAAAGTCTTGTTTATCTCCGTCTGAATTTGCTGCTGCTTGAAGCCGTTGTCTTCACTGTAGAATTTATTTTGCAGGTCGTTCAGCTTCAGCGCCAAAACATCAGCCTGGTTTTCGAGATCTTTAACCTGCTTGCGCGCGTCCGTCATTGTTTGACGCCAGAAGCTCTCGGGTCTTCCCAGGAGATCCACGGGTTCATCCGAATCAGCCTTGAGGCCTTTTGCAGAAGCATCTGTCTCGGATCCGGCCCTTTCAGCGCCGGTATTCTCATCAGATGGCTCTGACGGAAGGGTTCCGGTGGTAACCGCCCCATCTTTGTATTTTTCGGAATCATCGTTTGTGATGACTTTGGTTTCAGTCGTTATCTTTGCACGCCGTTGCTGCTCTTTCTTGGCCAAGTCCGCAAGGGACTCCGAGTCTCCGGCTAATGCAGGTGATAAAGCAAAGATCGCAATTAGGCTGATGCTGGCAAGTTTCATGGTTGTTTACCCATTGGCGAATGTCACCGCTTAGAGGAACCTGGTCGCAGATAGCAGGATCCTCTTAATATATATCGGATCTTCACCTATATAGGGATAGCATCAAGATTCGGATTTCTCAAGGTCATTCGTCACAATTGTGACGCGCCAATCGCCTGGGGACCGACAAGATGTTCTAATTTGAAATCTGAACGGAGCTGCTCAAGCTGATTCCGAATGCATTGTGGGTTTGAGGGTGCAAGAGGGTGGTGGCGGCTGAAATGCATACAGAAATGCGGCGCACATCCGCGCCGACACCTGTAATGACATCCGCCGCATCGTAGTATTGAAAAGAGAGTCCAGAAATGTAATTGGCAAAAGGCTGAGCGGATCCCGCGCCTGAAACCAGCTCCAGTGTGCGTGCGGCAGCATTATAACGAAGACTGACATCCTCTCCGGAATCGTCAACATCTCCATCGGGGTCTCCTTTATCGGGCTGGCCAGGGCCGAGGGAACCTGTCAGGTCCGATTGAATGTGCACATGCGTGGAATCGCCAATCGAAATGCCGGTCATGGATATGTTGTGAGGGTTATTTCCGGCCTGCCGGAGTATTCTTTCCACTGTTTCCAGGGCACTGCGCGCGTTGAATGACACATCCTGCACTTCACGTTGATAGCTTGTCCATCGCTGGATTTCTGCCAACACACTGTAGATACCCGTCGAGATGATAAGGGTGAGCGCCGCGGCCACGAGAAATTCCACCAGAACAAATCCTGGATCATCGAACAGCGGTGCACACTTTTTCGAGGAAGGAATCATCGTGGCCAGTCCAATCGAGTGCTGACAATAGTTGAAATGGCGATTGCCTTATTCATAGAGACCTTCATGTTGGGAGCTCCGGTAGCGTCGATAGGATGGGCGGTAACGGTGATCGACCTGGCAGGCAAAGTAATTCCGGTTCTTGGATCCGGCACTGCGGCCACGATCCAGGAAAGGTCATATCTGTTGAGGCTTTTCCCATCCAGAGGGTTTATGACTTCTGCTTGCTCAGGCCCGTGACTTCCGAGCGTCAGATCCGGCGAATTCAAGTTCCGCCGGTACAGGCCAGCAAGCGATTCGATTTTGCTCTCGGCAACGATCGATGCCGTTTCCTTCGATCGAGAGAGCGAGCTGGAACCTAATGATGCGGATATCAGCTGCCCTGCCGCCAGCAGCCCAAAGGTGAGGATCAGCGTGGCTATAAGCATTTCAATCAGCGTAAATCCTTGCATTTCAAGGCTTCTTGACTTAAGTTTCAAATCCAACCCTCTTTGGATAAGGTGAGAAAATTGGACATTGTGGCAGGCATTCGAAAAGTTGTTGAAGGGCAGCACATGAACCGCAATGAAGCTGAAGCAGTTATGCAGGACATCATGAGCGGCCAGGCTACCAACGCGCAAATTGCGGCATTTTTAACCGCCTTGCGGATGAAAGGCGAAACTGTCGAAGAGCTAATTGGATTTGCCAAGGTCATGCGTGCCAAGGCTTCGCCTGTGCGCACAAAATCAAGTGTTGCGACGGCATTATCAGGTACGGATCGCGAGATGCTGGTGGATACTTGCGGTACCGGCGGAGACGCCACGGGGACTTTCAATATTTCCACAGCCACAGCATTTATTGTAGCCGGAGCCGGTGTGCGGGTTGCCAAGCACGGGAACCGCAGTGTTTCCAGCATGTGCGGCAGTGCGGATGTGGTGGAGGCCCTTGGCGTCCGCATCGATTTGTCGCCTGATGACGTTGCTCGCTGCATCGACGAAATTGGCATAGGCTTTCTGTATGCCCCATTGCTGCATGAAGCGATGCGCTATGTGATGCTTGCCCGCCGCGAGATGAAAATCCGAACCGTTTTCAATCTTCTCGGACCGCTCTGCAATCCAGCCCAAGCCACTGCCCAGGTGCTGGGGGTGTACAACGAAAAACTCACCGAAATGATGGCTCAGGTTCTCTATGCCTTGGGTGCACAACGCGCCTTTGTGGTCCATGGGGCGGATGGACTTGATGAAATAAGCCTTTCAGGCGAAAGCAAAATCTCAGAGGTTCGCAATGGCGAAGTGCGAACCTATTACGTTACTCCAGAGGATTTCGGAGTCAAACGAGCCCCTATCAGCGATATTCAAGGTGGCAATGCCCAGGAAAATGCCGTCATAATCCGCAAGATTCTAGCTGATGAAGACGGTGCCAGAAAGGACATCGCCCTGCTAAACGCGGCTGCCGGATTGGTTGCCGGCGGCAAAGCGCAGAACTTGCGCGACGGGATTAACCTTGCCCGGGAATCCATTCAGTCCGGCAACGCTTTGTCAAAATTGGAGAGACTGATCTCCGTCACCCAAAAACTCGCCGCCAAAGCAGGCTAGTCTTTTTGGATGCGTATGCGTCCGGCCGGATTTACAACCACTCGCCAGATCCCCGCGTCCCCCTGGATTACAAAAGTGCCTGCGGGCACGGCATTTCCTTTTTGAAAGAACCTTAAAGGTTTTGCCGGTTTATCAACAATTGCTATTTTCTGGGGAAGGTTACGGAGAGTGCCATCGTACTTCTCGCCCCCTGCCGGATCAGTCCAGCTAAACTGACGCCCGTCTTCGGATACCTGAAATGCTACAGAAGTATTAGCAGTAACAGCATGCATCTTCCCCCACTGCAGCGAGGATTCCACCAGGCGCGCACCACCCCACAGAGCCCACGCTTGTTGCATGCGGTCCAACTGCGGAATCGCGGATGCAACAATGATCGAGCCCAAGGCCAAAACGATGGCAAGTTCTACAACCGTAAAGCCTGTTTTCCGAAATTGATTCTTTAGGGTGCGCACACACTATCTAACGAAGGTAGTCCGTCTTGATCCAATAAATCTGCCAAATTTTTGAGATCAGAGTGTTGCGGTGTACCAGGAGATTACCGTGGAGCCAAAGAAGACGGCAAGCAGCGCGCCCATGCCCAGGAATGTGCCGAAGGCGAGCTTTGTCTGCATGGTTTTTCCGCGGAATAGTATAAGCAGGAGGCCGATGATGCTGCCGGCGAATGATCCGATGAAGATTGTGAGGAAGGCCAGGCGCCAGCCCAGGAATGCTCCTACCAGGGCCATCATTTTTACATCCCCCATTCCCAACCCTTGCCTCTTGCGAGCCAGTTGATACAGGAATGCTACAAGAAATAACCCACCCGCAGCGATCATAGCGCCCATGAGTGATCCAACCCAGGGAAGGATCCCGGCGGGGTTGCTCGCGTCAAGGATGGATGCAAGACTTAAGGAGATCGAGTCCCCATAAAACTGCGGCGCCTGCATGAAACTGAAGACGATGCCAACCAGTGTTCCGGGAACAGTAATGACATTGGGTAAAATCTGATGGTGATAATCAATAAATATCAGGACTAAGATTAGGGATAGAAACAGAGCATTGAGATAAGTAGCAGGCGCGAAATCCCATTTGAGTGCGCATGCAACGAAGATCAAACCTGTGAGAAGCTCAACCAGGGGATACTGCATCGAGATTGGTTTCTTGCAGAAGCGGCATTTCCCTGCGAGCCAAAGATAGGCCAGGAGGGGGATATTGTCGTAAGCGGGAATCTCTTTCCCACATTGTGTGCAATGGGACCTGGGAAGGACGATGGATTCGCCTCGGGGAATGCGATAAATACATACATTCAGGAAACTTCCAATAACCAAACCCAAAATGAAACAAAGAGTAATAAGCATAATCCGGTTACTTTAGGCAAATCCTGAGAGTCTGGCAAGCGCTGCCTTTGTAATCTATTTGTCGGTTTGCATTCCGAGCCACATTAGTCAGCAAGGCTTGCTGGTAGCGAGCAGGAGTGGAGCGCACTAAAAAAAGGCCGCACTTTTTAAAGGCGCGGCCCGTTTTTAAATAGTGCTCAATTCAATTCTACTTAAAGTCGGGAACGGTTTCTCCACTCCCCTTAGCAATCTTAAAATCATTTGATTCCAGGAGGGTATACATCGATTTCTCGGCTGATATAACGGCTTTCTGATAGGCAATGATCGCCGCGAGCTGCTGATATTGCGCAGATGAGAGCTTGTCTTGAGCATCGAGGACCAGAAAATTGTTGCTCAACCCGGCTTCAAAGCGCTTCTGCTCGCCTTCCATTTGTTCCTTGGCATAGCGAGCCGCAACCTTTGTTTGCTCAATCCCTCTTTTCAGAGTTTCGAGGCGCGAAACCGCATTGCGAACTTCCACCAGAATTGCCTGTTCCTGTTTTTTGCGCTGCATCAAATACTGTTGCTTCGTGATCCTGTTTTGGGCAATCTGCGAGTCTAACGATCTAGTGCGTAAAGGTATAGTAACGTTCACGCCGACCGCCCAGTTTATGTATCCTCCCGTGAAGAGGAGTTTATAAGCGGTGAAAGCTCCCCCAACCAGACTCTCCGGAGTGTTGGGTTTTCCCTGCTGATTATAACTCTGGGGGCCGGCAACGCCATTTGATCCGAACGAACCTATCGCATCAAGTTTCCATTTTTTGCTGTTTTGATATAGCTCGAAGCTTAAGTCTGACTGCATTAACTTGATGTCCTGCTGCTCAAGTTCGGGCCGGTTCTTCAATGCTGTATCAATTGCCTGATTGAGATCGAGCTTGCGCTCCTTGAATTCAGGGCTATCGGTCGGCACAATGAACTTTGACCAGATTTCTGCGTCTCGCTCCTTCGATACCAGGTTGCGCACCGTATTTTGAACGGTATTAATGGCTTCCTCCGCCGCGATCAACTCCACCTCGCGACTAGCCAGGGATGATTCGGCCATTGTGACTTCGAGAGGGGCTAGTGTGCCTATTGCTACCTTTTTCTGGTTGTTTTGAAGCGTGATGCGGGCAAGGTTGACCGATTCTTGAGAAATCCTATATTTTTCGATTGCTGAAACCAGTTCCCAATATTGCGTTTGAACGCTGGCGATGATTTCATTTACCTGCTGTCTGAACGTGCTATCGTTGGTTTTTATGTCCAGATTGATCAGCTTGATATTCATTCTATTCTGATCAATCTTGCGGTTTTGCAGCAGAGGCTGCGTAAATGAAAAAGTCATGCCGGCGTTATATTGCGGCGTAAAAAGCGAAAATACCTGGTTGTTGTCGCTTCTTCCGCCCGTGACGCGCGCTGAAAATGTTCCCCCGGTTGCTCGTATGGCTTGCTGAAATTGGGAATTCCAGCCATGCGACATCATTTGGTTATAATCCGTGGTGGATGCAGTCGAGAGGTTGGTATTGGGGCTTTTTGAATCCGTGTAGGTCCAGCTGGCTGTTAGAGTAGGATCGTAAGATCCGAATGCGGCGTTCAACCTTTGATTTACCAATTCCTCGTTGGTATCGGAAATAGCTATATCCAGGTTATTAAGGAGCGCAAGCTTGGTTAAATCCTTTAGGGAAAGGGGCAAAGCAGTACCAGCTTGTTGCGCCTTTTCCACCGGACTGTCCGGCAATGCCGAAAGCTCCGCTGATTGGGTTTGGCTACTCTGGGTCTTTTGCTGTGCCTGCGCGAATGCTGAACCGGCAGTGAGCAGAACCAGGGTTTGCGAAGATACTAAAAATCCCAGGACTATCAGAATTTGAAGGGAGACGGCCCGCTTACGCGAAGCATTCATCATATCTAAACTCCTTGCTATTCAACTACTAACAGTTAAAGTTGTCTTCATCAAATACGATGTGCCAGGGGAAAATGTTTCAACGAATAGTAAAAATGCTGATTTATGGCGCAGAAACGCGGTTAGAGGGTGGGTGTCTTCAGACAAGCTCTTGCCTGTCAGCCATTTCGGCGTACAGCACCATATTTTGTAGATGAATTAACCGACGAGTGGTCAGTTGGTTGTCGTGTCATCGCCGTCCGTCTGATCACCTGGCCGTTTCAGCGTCGGGCGGCTCTTTTTGGAATCTCCACTGCCGTCATCCGGATCTGTTGATTCCGGATCGCCGTCTGTATTTGTTCGTCGTTTCAAGGTCGGTTTCTTGGGCTGGCTGGCATCGCTGGCCTCCGACTTCTCGGCATTATCGATTGCGAAGAGGCGCGCCCTTACGCGATCAAACTCCGAACTGTTGACGATGTAGCTGTCTTTTTCCGGCAAATACCTCTGCTCATCCATGACTGATGCTATCCGGTCGGACGTAAACGGATGTGTCCGGAAAAAACCCGCCAATTTGCCCGGCTTGTCTTTTTCCTGTTGTTGCAGCTTTTCAAAAAAGGAGACCATAGCATTCGGGTCATAGCCTGTATTCCAAAGGTATTGAACTCCAAGCTGATCCGCATCCTTCTCGGATTCGCGGGTAATTCCCATTAATTCGAGATTGATTCCCAGTCCGAGAGCATTTTGTATCGCCATCTGCGTCCAGTACCCGCCGACGAAGAGGGCTGGAATTGCCGCATATTGAAGGTATTGCGCCTTGGACATCCTTTCAGTGGCATGACGCGCGCAAACATGAGAAATTTCATGGGCCATGACGCCGGCCAACTCTGCCTCATTATCAGCGGCCAGGATCAAGCCCTTGTTTATATAGAAATACCCTCCGGGAAATGCGAATGCGTTGACTTCGTCCGTATCAACTACTTTGATATGAAATGGGACTTTGGCATCTGAGTGTTTTACCAGGTTCTGGCCAATGCGATCGACATACTCGGAAATAACCGGGTCTTCTACCAGGCGGGCGGTCTGCTCGAACTCCTGTGCTATCTGTTCGCCGAGTGCGATCTCTCTGTTAAAAGAGATCATGTTGGGCAGAATTCCAAAGATTTTGCCCGAAACGCTTCGATTGCCTATGTTTTCAATGTCCGCATGCTCTCGTGCAGCAGATTCCGTCACATTTGTCAGAAGTGCTATCAAGCTGACAATCAGTATCGCTGGCACTCGCCTCATAGTCCACTCCCTGATGATAGGTTGTTTTCTCCATTCAAGCCCATTATGCTAATACCGAGAGCAGCTTTATGGCCTGAATAAGCGCTCATCTCTGACCGCCAACATATTAGATGAGCTGCGGAGCACAAAGTGTCATTTGAATTGTAGACCTACTATCCAAAGGGTGTCAATGTGGTTAGGGTCGGAAGTTCGCCCCTGCTGTCCGAAGTCAAGTATTGACCCTATGGGAAGTTTTTAATTCGACCGATGAACTCCACCGTTCATCATCGCCTGCCGGTGCGCTTATGAAAATTCTTACTGCGGCACAAATGGCTGAAGTCGATCGGCTGAGTACCGAAATTTATGCGATTCCATCAATCCTGCTCATGGAAAATGCCGGCCGGTCTGTAGTGGACGAACTGGAACGTGCTGTGCCGGGGGTGAAAAAAAAGAGAATTCTGATCTTATGCGGCAAAGGAAATAACGGAGGGGACGGATTTGTGGTAGCGCGGCATCTGTACATGAGGGGGGCCGTGCCGGAGATCTATCTCTTTGCTGATCCGTCCGCACTCAAAGGCGATGCTCTAACTAATTGGAATATAGTAAGTTCCCTTGGAATTCATTTTAAAGTAATGTCTGCGCCGTCTGATGCAAGATCTCAGCTGCGTTTTCTCGAGTACCCCGACGTCATAGTCGACGCTATTTTTGGCGTCGGCTTGGCCAAGCCAATTGGGCCGGATTTTTCCGCAGTTGTGGAATGGATTAACAAAGCGGCATCCAAGGCTTTTGTTGTCTCGGTAGATATTCCTTCGGGTCTCGCTGCAGATTCCTCTCGAATACAGGGCCCTGTGGTAGATGCCCGCTTGACGATCACTTTTACCGCTCCAAAGCCCGCCCTTGTACTGCATCCGGCATGTGAGCGAGCGGGCAAGATTGTCGTTGCGCCAATCGGATCGCCCTCCAGCCTTCTTGAAAACAGCGAGCATAAGATGGATCTGATCGACAGAGCTCAAATCCGCAAGGCACTTGAGCCGCGCGCAAAAGACTCGCATAAGGGAACCTTTGGGCATGTTTTTGTGGTTGCCGGTTCGCGTGGGAAGAGTGGTGCGGCGCTTATGACTGGCCTGGCAGCTCTTCGGTCAGGGGCGGGCCTGGTGACGCTTTGGCTGCCTGACAGTCTGCAGCGCGATGTTGTGGGCAAAATTCCGGAGCTCATGACTGAATTTCTGCCGGCAACAAGCACGGGCAGTTCGAGCGCTGCCGGAATAGACAAAATTATGGCCTCCCTGGATCAGGCGCAGGTGATAGTGCTAGGACCGGGAATGACTACCCAGGAATCCACGCAAAAACTGGTGCGCGAGATCGTGCGACGATCTCCGGTTCCGATTGTCCTGGACGCTGATGGAATAAACGCGTTCTCATCAAACCGGAATACAATGTTCAACGAGCTGGGGCAATCCATAACCATTACTCCCCATCCCGGAGAAATGGCCCGTCTCGTTGACAAATCCATTTCTGAAGTGCAAAAAAACCGAGTGGCGGTGGCGTGTGCATTTTCAGAAGGGCAGAGATGTTTCACGATCCTCAAGGGTCATCAAACGATCATTGCCTCTCCCGAAGGTCACGTCTATATCAATTCAACGGGAAATCCTGGAATGGCGACGGGAGGAAGCGGAGATATACTGGCAGGGATGGTTGGCCGGTTCGTTGCCGGGTGGCAGCGGAAATATCACGGCGCGGACTTATCAGCTTTGGCAAATTATTTGTCTGCTGCCGTTTATCTCCACGGTCTTGCAGGGGACCTGGCTGCAGAAGAAAAGGGCGTTGAATCCCTGATTGCCACCGATCTTTTGCCGCATCTGCCTGAGGCATTTAAGAGAAGCGCAAAAATATGAATCGGAAGCGTAATAGCTATGAGAGATCCCGCTCCATTGAAATCATTACCCGCTCGCCTGCGCAGACCCAGTTGCTTGGAAGCAGGCTGGCGGAATCGATTCCGATTCCCGGCGTCATAATGCTGCAAGGTGCGCTCGGAACAGGAAAAACTACTCTGGCGCGGGGAATCGCCCAAGGCCTTGGATTGGATGACCATTCACTCGTGAGCAGCCCCTCATTCGCTCTGGTCAATATTTATAATGGACGTTGTCGCATTTATCATGTGGATCTGTATCGTCTTTCAGGGAATCGAGACCTTTACAGCACCGGCATCGACGATTTCTTGGGCGTGGACGGGATTACCATTGTGGAATGGGGAGATCGTCTGCTTTTCCCCGTGGAAGCGGCGCTCAAGGTGGAACTGACGGATGGGGGCGATGATTCGCGCATTCTGCGGATTTGCTGGTGTCAAGGGCTCGTGATGCGCGCCTCCAGATTGGCTGCCGGCATCGGAAGCATCAGGAAGAGTCAAAAAGATGCAGGGCAGGGAAATGTCATGAATAAATTTTAGATCTAAAATTGTTTTCGCAACCGCCTTTCAAGAAATTTGGTGCGCAACGCACTTATTCTTTGCCGTCAATTATGAACTGCCAGTCACTTCAAGATGGGGTGAAGGAATTGCGCCTCGGTAATCTCCCTGGTTTTCCCAGGCTTTTTATCGACTATGCGGAATACGTGCAGACAGCGTTGCAGTTTTTTCCCTGTCGGCCGGACATCCAATCACTGACGCAGCACGCCAATCTCCCGCGGCGGCGTGTGTTCTTTTCAGAGGATATTCTTCAAAACCTCCAGCCTGTTGCCTGCTCAGAATCCTCTCTTTTGAATTTTCGCCGCCTTCAGGATCCCGAAACACGGATTATATGGGTGACTCAGCCATCCAGTTTGCTGGGCGGACCATTTGGCCAGGTCCTCAAATGCCTGACAGCCGTTAAGCTTGCAGAGGAATTGGAACAGAGGGGAGTGCCGACCATTCCAGTGTGTGAAATTAACCCTGGAGTTCATACTGCCAGGAATCAGTTCTCAATCAGCGTGTTGGATTCTGCTGGCAAGCTACAAAAACTCAGGCTCCGCGATTCAGAGACGGTCGCGCATGAGACCGACGATGATTTTCTGATACCGCCGCAAATTGAGGAATTCTTTGCAATCCTGGGCTCCATGATTTCAAATCTTCCTGGTTTTGAGATTCTTGAACCTCTTAAGAAGCTCTATCACCCGGGCACCCTACTATCAGCCGCATCAGAGCGCTTTACGGCAAAACTTTTCGAAGATCAAGGACTTGTCGTGCTGAATTGGCATCAAGTTGTGTGGCGCGATTTTCTGCAGAGGGAGTTTGATCGTTTAGGGATTGCACCGGCACAAATCGTGAATGCAATCCGCCGGAGCGAAGAAGATTTGGCAAGGGCTGGCTATGAGATCCAAGATGACAGGTTTTCAGGAATGGTCCGCAATAATCCATTAACGCTCTGGTTCCTACGGCAATCAATTCTGCCGGTGGCGGCAATAGTAGCGGAGCCCGCTGAAATGGAAGTGATGGGACTTCTGCGGCCGATTCATGATGTGCTCGGACTCATACCGCCGGCTGTTTGGCCGCAGGCAAGCGCATCTCTGATCAACGGAAAAGCGCAAAAAACCCTCGGAAAATACCGAATCAACCTTATGGATGCCCTCGGCGGAAAAACAGCAGCGCTGGGTAAGATTGGTTTTGACTTAGGGGAAGACGAGACCATACGCCAGTTTCGCAGCCTTGCTGAGAGAATAAATGAGAGAATGAATGCACTTATGATTTTGGCTGAGGCTGACGACGGTTTTAAAGCATCCGTCGAGGCGTCCCGTGAAAAAATGCTTTATCAGATAAACAAATTGAGAGATCGGCTGGATTCCTCTTCGCTGGTGCGGCGGACGGCACGCGAACGTCGGCTGGAGCGACTTGTTGACAATCTGGCGCCGAATGGGCTGCTGCAAGAACAGGGATTGAGTACTGCGCATTTCCTTTTTCATTATTCCCCGGAACTGATTCGCAATCTCAAAGAACGACTTGATATCTCGAGACACACACACCAACTAATTTTTATGGATTAAGTTATGAAACTGGACGTTATCGCTTTTGGCGCGCACCCGGATGATGTTGAACTCTTCGCCGGCGGCACGCTCGCCAAAATGGCTGCGTTGGGGCATGCGGTGGGGATTGTAGATTTGACTCGCGGTGAGGCGGGAACCAGAGGAACCGTGGCGACGCGATCAAAGGAAGCCAGGAAGGCGGCACAAATTCTGAAGGTAAAGGTCCGCGAAAATCTCGGGCTGCCCGATGGCGAAATCAGCATGACTTCGGACGCCAGGAACAAAATCATCCGGATCATCCGGGAATCTCGCCCGTCTCTTGTATTTACGCATCATTGGGACGATCGACATCCCGATCACATCAACGCAAGCCGATTGGTCAGCGCAGCCGTTCATCATGCGGGCCTGGCGAAAATCAAAACCGGTCAGGAACGTTTCCGTCCAGGGACAATCCTGTATTTCAAGCTGCCTGCCGGTGTGCGGCCCAGCTTGATCGTGGATGTTTCCGAATTTAATGATCAAAGAATTCAAGCCATTCAGTGTCATCGCTCGCAGTTTTTTGATCCAAAGAGCGGCAAGCCGGACACCTACCTCAGCCAGCCCGATTTTTTAGCGCGAATTGACAGCATTCACTCCTATTACGGAGCTCTCATCGGGAAAAGAAAGGGGGAGGGGTTTTACGTAAGAGGGATGCTGGAAATCGCGGATCCTGTTGATTTCTTCAATCACATGAGCACGCTCCGGTTTACGTGAGGAGTGCCTTATTAGCAACCGAACCAGATCAAGAGTTATCTTTACGCAAGCGTCCTGGAAACGGATGCGCGCCCACCCATTTGTCGGCGCGGCCGCGCAAAAGGGGGATATGCTATAATCAAGCCCTTGTGTTTTGGGGAAGCAATCGATGTTTCGCGAACACGCTAGACTCTTTGTTGCGCTGCAGTTCCTGTCTGACATTGCTTTGTCATTTCTCGCGTTTCCACTTGCCTATATCAGCCGCATCCACCTTGACAGAATAATTCCAGCCGAATTGAATCGGCTCCTCAACCCGGCGCTTCACCCCTTAACCGCATATTTCTGGATCATCGCCCTGGCAGTAGGGTGGTGGGCTATTGTGGCTTTCACGCTGGGGCTCTATCGCATTTCAATTCGAAAATCCGACCGGGAAAAGATCAAGATTGTCCTGGAGAGTTCCATACTGCTTGGGCTTTTCCTGGGATTTCTGTCTTTCGCTCTGAAACTGGACCTAAGCCGCCCACTGATAGCGCTGTTCATGAGTTATCAAGCCCTTCTACTCTCATCTGTGCGCCTGACAATGGCGGTCCGCAGCCGGAGAAAGAAGCAGGGACAGTCTTCCATCGGCCGAAGGAATATTTTAATTTTAGGGCACAAAGCCCGCGCACGCGAGATGGGTGAAGTCATATCCAGATATTCGGATTGGGGGCTGAGAATTCTGGGTTATGTCGCGACAGATCCGGCTTCCAGCGATAAAGGCAACGGAGATGTTTTAGGATCCATTGTGGATCTCCCCAGGATCATAGAGGACAACGTTGTTGACGAAATTGTTTTCGTCGGCAGTTCGTTGCGGGACTTCGAGCAGCTGGATGAAGTTCTGGAAATCTGCCGCGAGCAGGGCATCAATACGCGCGTTGCTGCGGATATTTTTCCGGCCAAGATATCCAATGTGTCCATGGAATTTCTCGAAAGCGTACCCTTGATCACCTTCAGCACAACCCCAAATCATGCGCTTGCACTCCTCATCAAGAGGATAATGGATATTGTGATTTCGGCCATGCTCCTGCTTGTCCTGCTTCCATTTATGGTTTTTTGGGGATTGTTGATCAAACTGACTTCAAAGGGCCCAATGCTCTATCGCCAGGTGCGCTGCGGATTGTATGGGCGCAAGTTTGTTCTGTACAAGTTTCGGAGCATGCGACAGGGAGCGGAGGATGTCTTGTGGGAGATCCGGCATCTCAATGAAATGGATGGACCGGTGTTCAAGATGCGCAATGACCCGCGAGTCACGCCATTGGGACGGTTTTTGCGCAAGAGTTCCATTGATGAGCTGCCGCAGCTATGGAATGTTCTCAAAGGTGAGATGAGCCTGGTAGGGCCAAGGGCGCCGCTTCCCGACGAAGTAAGAGAATATTCAAGATGGCAGAGACGCCGGCTTTCGGTCAAACCGGGAATTACGTGTCTCTGGCAGATATCGGGCCGCAATGAAATTGATTTCCATGAATGGATGAAGCTGGATCTGCAGTATATTGACCAATGGTCTTTGCTGCTTGACATAAAGATACTTTTGCGCACATTTCCTGTCGTTCTTATCGGAAAGGGAGCGCGCTAAGCTGGTCCTTGTATTGAAGCTGATAGAGTTTCCAATAAATTCCCTTCAAATGCAGCAGCTCTTGATGGCTTCCAACTTCCCGCACGCGCCCGCGATGCAGCACGATGATCCGATCTGCTTTTTGCACGGTTGAAAGGCGGTGCGCGATGATAATGGATGTTCTTCCCGCCAGCAGCTTTTCCAGGGCGTCGCGAATAAGGATTTCTGTATCGGTATCAATGCTGGAAGTGGCCTCGTCGAGAACCAGGATTTTGGGATCATAAGCGAGAGCGCGTGCAAATGCCAGGAGCTGCTTTTGTCCTACTGATAGCGAAGCCCCGCGTTCTCCCACCGGAGTTTCAAACCCGTCCTTGAGCTCAGCTATAAATCGGGAAGCATGTGCGGTGTCGGCTGCCCAAAGCATCCGTTCGCGAGAGATTTCCGGGTTGTTCAACCGGATATTCTCAGCGACGGACCCGGAGAACAAGAACACATCTTGAAGGACAATTCCGATCGCGCGCCGCAGGCCCTGCAAATCGAAATTCTTTATGCTCCTGCCATCCACCAGGACTGTGCCGCTATCCACATCATAAAACCGGGCGAGAAGGCTTATTATTGTCGACTTGCCTGCTCCTGTTGCCCCCACCAAAGCGATCTTTTCGCCCGATGCAACCTTGAACGAGACGTCGTGCAGAACTGTTTCGCCTGGATTATAGGAAAATGAAACATTGCGAAACTCCACGCTCCCGTCCACCACAGAGAGGACTTTTTCAGTTAAGGGGGCAGTTACACGGGGTTTGGTGTCCAGGAGCTTGAAGATGCGTTCCGACGCCGCCATGGCGGATTGCAGGATCGTATACTTTTCGCTTAAGTCTGAAATAGGGCGGAAAAACCGGTCAGAATATTGGACGAAGGCGACCAATGCACCCAGTGTCAGGCCGCCGGCAAACACCTGCAGGCCGCCGTACCAGATAATGAGGGCGACGGCGAAAGCGCCAATAAATTCCAATATGGGATAGAAGATGGCGTAATAGAAGATGGATTGCAGATTTGCGTTCAGATATTCGCGGTTAATTTTAGTGAAGCGCTGGAATTGTTTCGGCTCCTGCGAAAAGATCTGCACCACCACAGTCCCGGTGATGTTTTCTTGAAGAAATGCATTGATGCGGGCTATGGCGGTGCGAACGCGCCGGTAGGAGTTTCGCACCTTGATCTTGAAAAGAAAGGTGACAAGAAAAAGAAGGGGCAGCACCGAAAACATTGCCAAGGCAAGCTTGAAATTGAGCAAAAAGAGAGTGATTACAATCCCGCTCAGCGCACAAATATCTCCAAAAACCGAAATCACACCCGCAGAAAACAATTCATTAAGCGCGTCAACATCCATTGTCGCCCGA
>Ga0208980_10000072_pt1 | contig 45746 bp, 38 predicted proteins | sample WetSurMetagenome_3_FD_187993 | JGI IMG/M metagenome (GOLD analysis project Ga0208980, IMG submission 187993) | Wetland microbial communities from Twitchell Island in the Sacramento Delta, sample from surface sediment Aug2011 Site A1 Bulk (version 2) | ecosystem: Environmental > Aquatic > Marine...
GATGTCCCCTCCTTCCCCTACCAAATTCTCTGGGAAGAAAGAATTGTGCGTTCCGTGGCAAACCTTACACGGAAGGACGGAGAAGAGCTTCTTGCCATCGCCCCCAAAATCCCCGTTCAAACAGAAGTGGAAGTCTTCCCGCTGAAACAGGCAAACGAAGCGCTGGAGCGATTGCGTGAAGGAAAACTGCAAGGAGCCGCCGTGCTAATTTGCGATTGACGATTTACGATTGACGATTGAAAAAGCAGCCGGTTTTTCAATCGTCAATCGTAAAATAAAAATCGTCAATTTTACAATTCCCACGGCAGGCCGGGTTTGCCGAAGTGGCCGTAATTCGTGGTCTGACGATAAATCGGCTGGAGCAATTTAAGGCGTTCGATTATAACAGCCGGCCGGAAATCCATTGTCTTTACAAATTCGGCCGCTGCATTCTCATCGCCCGTTCCAAAGGTATCCACTTTGACGGAAAGCGGCTTGGCCATGCCGATTGCATAGGAGATCTGGATTTCAGCCTTATTCGCGATCTTTTGTTTGACCAGTTGCCGCGCGATGTAGCGGCAGAAATAGGCGCCGCTGCGGTCAACTTTCGAAGGATCCTTCCCTGAGAATGCTCCGCCTCCGTGAGGGGCTTTACCTCCGTAAGTGTCAACGATGATTTTTCTTCCAGTGAGACCGGTGTCTCCATGGGGTCCGCCAATTTCAAATCTGCCAGTTGGATTTACATGAATCTTTGTGTTTTTATCAAGAAGACCTGCAGGTATAACTTTCTTTATAACATGCTTAATTACGTCTTCCCGTATTTTTTTCTGGCTGACGTAACCATCATGTTGTGTTGACAAAACAATAGCTTCAACTCTTTTTGGTTTATTGTTGCTGTTATATTCAATCGTAACCTGTGATTTTGAATCAGGCCTGAGATAGGGCATTAATTTGTTGTTTCTTTTCCTTATATCGGCAAGTTTCTTAACAAGATTATGTGCCAGAACGATAGTCATAGGCATGAGTTCTTTAGTTTCATTGTTAGCGTAACCGAACATCATTCCCTGGTCACCGGCACCTCCTGTATTGACACCCATAGCAATATCGGGTGATTGCGTATTGATAGCTGACATCACGTTGATTGAATGATGGTCAAACCTGTATTCTCCTTTTGTGTATCCGATTTCCTCAACAACCCTGCGGACAAGTTTTGGAATATCGACATAATGTGTAGTGGTGATTTCACCGCCGACTAAAACCAGCCCGGTAGCGCAGAATGTTTCGCATGCGACGCGTGCTGTTGGGTCATTGCGTAAAATATCATCGAGAACTGCATCCGATATCTGGTCACATACTTTGTCCGGATGACCTTCGCTGACTGATTCTGAAGTGAAGAAGTAAGACATTTTATATCCTTTGTATTAGTTTATTGTTATTAAAATTTAAAACACAATTTATTAAAAATAATTCGCATTAATTAGTGAAAAACGAATTACAGGTTTTCAGCAATGATTTCCGCAACATCCTTGACTTTCATTGACTCGGCTTTTTCTTTTGCTTTAAGGCCGTCTGAAAGCATTGTCATGCAGAACGGGCAAGCTGAGGCAATTGTATCCGCTCCTGTAGCTATTGCTTCTTCCGTACGTTCAACGTTCACTCTCTTTCCTTCGTTCTCTTCCATGAACATCCTACCGCCTCCGGCTCCGCAGCAGAATCCTTTATCTCCGCTGCGCTTCATTTCAGAAATATCCGAACCGGAAACACTGTTTATAATATTCCTGGGCTGAACATAAATATTGTTGTACCTTCCCAAGTAACAAGAATCGTGATACGTTAATTTATCTTTTGTTTTGCTGGCAGGTATTATTTTCCCGTCCGAGATTAAGCTGTTGATGAATTCTGTGTGATGAGTTACTTCCAGTTCAATCCCAAATTTGGAATATTCATTCTTAAGAGAATGAAGGCAATGGGGGCAGGCAGTAACAATCTTCTTAATATTATACCTGTTAAAAGTTTCGATATTCTGCTGTATGAACTGCTGAGCGAGAAATTCATTGCCGAGCCTTCTTGCAGTGTCACCATTACATTTTTCTTCACTGCCAAGAACACCAAATTTTACGCCCGCAATATTCATAATTTTAGCGAAAGATTTTGTTACATTCCGATATCGTTTGTCAAATGCTCCCGCACAGCCAACCCAGAATAATACGTCAATATTATCGGCGGAGCCTTCATTACTCATTTTTTTCAGATTAACATCTTTACCTTCTTTCATAAGTTCATCCGTAAATTCTTCAATCCATTCATTTCTTGATTCCGGACCGAATGCCCAAGGCGATTCATTATTTTCGAGATTCCTGAAAACGGTGTTAAGTTCCTGAGGAAATGAAGATTCCATCATAGTAAGATTTCTTCTCATATCAACGATAGAAGTTACATGGTCTATCATAACAGGACATTCCTCAACGCATGCTGCGCAGGTAGTACACGCCCATAGTTCCTCCTGCGTGATGTAATCGTGCACGAGAGTTTTTTCCAGGATAGAATGCTGCTGAATTCTGCCTGTAACGAGGGGACCTTTGTCCATCGTTCGTCTACGAATTTGAGTAATTATCTTTTTAGGGTTGAGAAGTTTCCCGGTAGAGTTTGCGGGGCAAACTTCCGTACAGCGTCCGCATTCAGTACAAGTATAACCATCGAGAAGTTGTTTCCATGTAAGGTCTTCTATATCTTTTGCACCGTATTGTTCGATAGTTTCATCCTCGAAATTAACCGGTTTAAGAACATTTTTCTTTTCAATTCTAAAATTTGAAAGAAAAGTATTAGGAACTGAAGAAAGAACATGAAAATGCTTTGAATAAGGAAGATAGTTCAGGAAGCCAAGCACAACAACATTATGCGCCCACCAAAAGAAACTGTAAAAGGTATTGCTTCCACTGCCTCCGAAAATACCGGCAAGGAAATGAGATACAGGCCTGAAACCGTGTGAATGCCCGAGCCATATTCTTTCAATATTTGTTCCGAACATTGTTGCCATTACCAGCATGATAAGGATCAGAATAAAACTGGCGTCCATCCTCGAAGATTTTTCAACCTGAAGTCGTTTCGGTGTTCTGATATATCGTCTGAATAATGAGAAAACTACAACAATGAAGACCAGAGTTCCGAATAAATCCTGTGAAAGTGTTATAAGGGAATAAAATTTACCGAGGAAATGAAATGAAAAATATGGTATGAACCCTTCTATGAAGGATTCAATAATAACAAGCGCCAGAATAAGGAAGCCCCAATATATACAGAAATGAAGAAATCCGGCCAGTCTGCTCCTGAAAAGTTTAGTCTGAAGAAAAGCTATGTTCAGTGTATTCAACAGCCTTTGTGGGATATTATGAAGCCTGTTTTCGGACTTGCCGAGTTTCAGGTACGAAATCACATTACGGACGGAGTACAGGAAAAATCCGAATGCTGATATCAGAACTAGGGCAAAAACCGTGCTTGTTATCATACAAAAATTTTGGAAAATTAATTAATAAGCAAATAATATAAAATATATTACATTAAGTTGAAAATGAAAAATATCAATCACCAATAACCTGTACGGCTATTCTTCTGGTCCGGTTTCTGTTGTCAAAATCGATAAAAATTATCTGCTGCCAAGTGCCTAATGTCATTTCCGAATTTACAAAAGGAACAGTCAGCGATGTTTTTGTAAGAGCTGACCTCAGATGAGAGTGTCCGTTACCGTCGCCCCAGGTATCGTTATGATGATAGTTCCTGAACTGAGGCAGTATTTTATCCATAAAAGCAGGCACGTCTTTCAGAAGACCGGGCTCAAATTCCAGTGTGGTTATTCCCGTTGTTGAACCTATCGAGAAAACAGTGACAATCCCATTTTTAATTGACGATTCTCTGACTATTTCTGAAACATCCTCGGTAATATTTATGATGTCACAGTTGCCGTTTGATTTTTTCAGTATTTCTGTATAATACGTGCTCATTATATCTTTAATGCTTTTAATTCTTTTTTCTCTACAAGGTAAAAGAGAAATTCACCCCTGGTAAAGAAGTTATCAGGAACATTGTAGGCGGATTTCTCATTCAGTATTTCTTCGAATATCTTTTCTCTCTTTTGAAGGTCATAAATACAAAACACATTCTTCCAGTAAGCGCGTGTAATATCTCTCATATCCGGAGTTGTATTTATGTAATAATTGAAAAAAAGTTTTCCGTTCTTTATTATGTATTCAACATCTCCTTTGATAACCTTACTTTTTATTTCTGATGCTATTAATTCAGCTCCTGCCGTTTCAGGCGGATAAACAGACATTGACCGTGGGTAATCATGAAATTCACTGAAAATATCCTCATCCGATTTCGTCTTAAGCTCCGATATTGCACGATTTTCATTTTCTGTAACAATTCTCAAAACCATTCCGGTCGCTGGGTCAATTTCTGCATATTCCACTGATTCAAATTTCTTTTTGTAACCGTACAACGAGTTCTCAGTGCAAAAATAAAAGATATAATCTTGATTTTCCCATAAGAATTTTCCGTTTTCTATGTGAATAGCTATAATATTCTTAGGATAGGGGAGTTCAGGGTTCTCAAAACGGCTTAAAAATATTGCCTTTTCGTTTGCAGCTTCGAGCGATATCCAGTAATTACCGTTATCGAATTTATAATCGGTTAACAGTTTTCTGCCGTTATTCACTCTTATGCTAAAAAGATAAAGTGTTTTCTTTTTAATATCTCTTGTTTCGCCGACAATATATTTATTTCCTGCAAATATGAATTTCCATAGATTACCCTTCTGACTGAATTTCCATACCGGTTTAATATTATTATTTTTCCGCATATTTCCAATTAATAATAAAATTTATTCCTTCGAGTACGAGATTTTTTTCATATACATCAATACCTTCTATATTGTTTAAAAGGTATTTATATCCTCCACCCGTAATGACTGTCAGAAGGTTCCTGTATACTTTTCTGTATGATGCAATAACCTTTTCGATAAAATATTTCTGCTGGTATATTATGCCTGAATTGATAGCATTTTTTGTGTCGGAATTTACAAGGTTGAATACTTTATTTAATTTGATTTCCGGTAAAGTAGTGATAACTGAGAGGACGTTTGCCGAAACAGGTATCCCAGCGGATATCATACCGCCTTTGAATGAACTATCGGTAAAAAGATTGAATGTGGTTGCAGTTCCCATATCAATTACAAGAATATTCCTGTAAGTATTATATTTAAAATATGCGCCTGCAACCGCATAATATCTGTCGAATCCCAGAGTTTTTGAATACGATACTTTAAACGGATAATCAAAATCAATTTTCGGAGTTACAACCTTTATATTCCCGAATTTCGCATAAAGTATTTTTTTTAACAACGGAATCAGATATATGTTCTGTGTTATAATAAAAACCGATCCGGGCTTCTTTACGAATTTCCCGAGAAAAATCTTAAAATATTTTTTAAATTCATTCTTGGAATATGCCGAACTCTGTACGCCATAAAGATTCCTGTTACCGTAACAACCTTTGATGTAAGTATTCCCTATATCTATGATTAATTTGTTCATATCAAAACAAAAAAAGGACTATTAAGTCCTTTAAAATAAGTAAATATATAGTTAAAACTATATATAAAATTTAATACCTCCTATCAGTGTGTAGTAATAAAGATTTGGAGTACCGACAATTATCTTGTACTTTCCGTCAGCGAAGATAGAGAAGCTGTCAGAAAGTCCTATAAAATCCAACCCTGCACCGAGGTCTATACCAAGATTTGTATCGCTCTTATCTAAATCACGGTCAGTAAGGAAATTAACCCCCAGCCCTGCATCAAAATATGGTTCAATAGCAGCGGATTTGACTCTGAACCTTGCGATTCCGGCTATCTCAAAATTATTTTTTGAATCGTTTTTCCAGTAATTAGCCATAGGAACGATTGAAAAATTCTCAGACTTGATTTCCGTGAAAAAATTCAGGTTTAGGCCCTCATTGCTGTTATTAATGAATGCAAAACCAATTCCGCCTCCGATGTATATTTTCTGATTAGCGGTATTATTCTGCGGAATATACATCGGGGAATCGACACTCCTCATGACCTGGGAATATAATTCAGAAAGTGACAGAAAAAATACCATTACAGCAAGACCGAGTCTAATTATCATATTTTTTATAAGAAATTATTATCAGTTAAAGTTGGATATTTCCAGTTTTTTAATCTCGTCCCTCAGTTGAGCAGCTTTTTCATAGTCCTCATTCTTAACTGCTTCGTCAAGTTCCTGTTTAAGTTTCTCAAGTTTTGATTCCGTTACATGATGTTCGGATTCTTCATCTTCAAAATTTTCTTTGTTTGGAACTTCTGTCTCCTTTGCGGTTTCGTTTTCTTCCGATTCATAAATATTATTGGTTGCCTGTAATCCTACTTCGTCCATAATTTCCGAAGCTACATAAATAGGTGCTGAAAATTTCAATGCCAGTGCAATCGCATCTGATGGACGCGCATCTATATCATCTATTTCTAAGGAATCAAATTTAATTTTTGCGTAGAATGTCGAATCCTTGAGTTCGTTAATAATAATACGCTCAATTTTGTACCCGAGACTTTCTATTATATCCCTTGCCAAATCATGTGTCAGCGGTCTTTGCGGTTTAATACCTTCGAGTTCGAATGCTATCGCCTGGGCTTCGTAATGACCGATGATTATTGGTAATTTTCTGTTCCCTTCAATTTCTTTAAGTAATAAAGCAAAACTATTCCCGTTCATATGAGGGGAGGTTGATAAACCCACTATATCCACCAATATAAAATCTTTATTATCCATTTGTATTCTTTTGCTCTTTATATATAATACACTAAATTTGTCTTTATTGTTTCACAGTTCAAAATTAAACAATTGTTTTCAATTATAACAGGTACAGAATATTAACTTTTTATTTTCATTATTTCATTAGTCAGAGCAGGCAGTATTTCGAATACATCTCCAACTATTCCGTAATCCGCTACCTGGAAAATCGGGGCATCTTTATCTTTATTTATTGCCACTATATATTTTGAAGAGGACATTCCTGCAAGGTGCTGTATAGCACCGCTTATGCCGCAGGCAACGTACAGGCTCGGTGAAACAGTTTTTCCTGTTTGTCCAACCTGTTCACCGTGAGGTCTCCAACCGGCGTCAACCACTGCACGCGAAGCGCCTGTTGCAGCTCCGAGTACACCTGCCAGTTCCTCAACCAAATGAAAATGTTCCGGACCCCTGAGACCTCGTCCGCCGGAAACAATAATATCAGCTTCGGCAACATCCAGTTTACCTGATGAAACGACAACCTCGCTTACATATGATTTGAAATCGTTTCCGCTTATATTAAGTTTTCCGGCTTCAAGTTTATGAATTACAGATTCTGTAGGGTTTTCAGATGCTTTGAAAACATTTGGTCTGATTGTAAGTATAAAATTATCAGTATTTATTTTCACCTGAGTATAACATTTTCCTGCGTAGGAAGGTCTCCTGACTGTTTTTGATTCGATACCTGATAAATCAACTATATCTGTAACTACCGAAAATCCGGTTTTGACAGCAATGGAGGGAGCGATTTCCTTCCCGAAAGATGTGCCTGAAATAATGATTATTCCGTATCCGTTTGCTTTTGCAAAATTGCTTATAACCGAAGCGAAAGCAGAATGTGAATATTTAATATCAGATTTTCCTGACATAGAATTAAGTTCATCAAGACTTACATGAAAAACATCTTTTGCACCGAATTTTCCTAACGATTTCAAGTGGGTATCATCTGCATTGCTAACTGATAATACTGCAAATTCAGATTTTAGCTTTCCTGCTAAGAAATATCCTGTAGTTAACGCTTCGAATGCGGAGGATTTAAATTCATTATTTTTTGTTTCCGCGAATACTAATATTTTATCCATTACACTCTTCTCCTTCTTAAATAATTTTTGCTTCTTCTCTTAAAAGCCTGACAAGTTCGGGAACGTCTGATGCTCCGTTAGTAAATATCTTTCCCTTTCCTTTTGCTTCAGGCAGTTTCATTTCGGTTATTTCGGTATTATTTGATTCCTGAGCTGGCTGGCGTTCTTCAACCGGTTTTGATTTTGAAGCCATGATGCTCTTTAGATTCGGATAGCGGGGATTGTTAAGTCCTTTCTGTGCACCTATGATAGCAGGCAGAGAAATTTTCACAACTTCTTTGCCGCCTTCTATTTCGCGTTCCGCTAATGCTTCATTACCGTTTATTTCAAGTTTCGTGACAACATTAACTGATGGATACCCGAGAATTTCTGCAGTCATATTCGGTACTATGGAACCGTCGAAATCAATGGACTGTTTCCCGAATAAGATAATGTCAGGACTCAATTCTTTAAGTACGTTGGCGAGATTTCCCGCAACGGTATTTGAATCAAAATGTTTCGCGGAAGATTTTATTAAAATTCCTTTGTCGGCACCCATTTGGTACGCCTTTTTGATAGCTTCTTTTGATTTATCCTGGCCGTAGGATATAACAGTTACTTCACCACCATTCATTTCCTTTAGCTGAACAGCTTCTTCTACAGCGAATTCATCATAAGGATTAATGATATATGTAACTCCTGTATCATCGATTTCATTGCCAGTAGGGGCAATTTTAACTTTTGTTGTGCTGTCAGGCACAATAGAAACACAAACTGCAATTTTCATAAAACAGCATTAAATTTATTATGTTAATGTTAAAATCAAATTAACACCAATATAGTATTTAAAATTCAAAAAATTAATCACAATATTTCTGTAAATTCATACGTTTAGCCCTAGTTTCTCATATAAATTCAGAATTTTTAACTTTGATTGCATTGATAAAGTTAAATATTGTTTTTATATTTATTACTGATCGCGGGGTGGAGCAGTTGGTAGCTCGTCGGGCTCATAACCCGAAGGTCGCAGGTTCAAGTCCTGCTCCCGCTACAAAAGAATTAACCCGTAGTGCAGTTTTATCAGGCATTTACGGGTTTTTTATTTCCGAAGGAAATTCAAAATTGCGAAAATTTTGGTAAATTCCTATAAATCGGCCGTGTTTTAGTAATGTCTGTAAATCTGTGGCTTATTTGTTTTTATATCTGTTTTTAACCTGTGATTGTTTGTTAGGTTAATTGATTACAAAATACGTTTTGCTTTATTTACAATTTTCGTTCAAATAACCTTTCGCCTTAACATCTCCCAGTGAATATGCTTTTCTCAAGTCTTCACAAGCTTTATCGATTATTCCCGATTTGTGGTATGCAACTCCCCGGTTGTGATATGCGTTGGCATCATTCGGATTAATTTCAATCGCTTTCGTATAATCAGATATTGAATTTGAAAACTCCTTTAGTAATATATAGACATTTCCGCGGTTGTTGTATAGTTTAGCATCATTCGGATTAATTTCAATTGCTTTCGTGTAATCTGATATTGATTTGGAATATTCTTTTAATTCTAAATAAGCATTGCCCCTGACATAATACGTATATGCGTTACCCGGATTTATATCAATTGCTTTTGTAAAATCTGTTATAGCTTTTGAATAGTCTGAAAATTGATAATAAGTAATTCCGCGATTATAATATATTTCGGCGTCAACCGGATTAATTTCAATAGCTTTAGTATAATCCGAAATTGCATTGGGATAGTCTTTTGATTTATGATATGCAAGTCCGCGTAAATGATATGCGTAGGCATAATGCGGATTTATATCAATTGCTTTAGATAAATCCGGTATTGCTTTGGAATAATCTTCTAAAAGTGCATAAGAGCGCCCGCGGTTACAATATGCATCTGCATAATTCGGATTTAATTCAATTGCTTTGGTAAATAAATTTATTGCTGCCACATAATTTTTTAATTCTATATGTCCCAAACCGTCAGTAAAAATATCTTCTGCATTTTGAGTAAATGCAAGCGAGAATGAAGAAAATAAGATTAAAAAAGACAGTGCAAATTTTCTCATGATTTTACTCCTGTTAAAATTAATAACGAATAATGCCCTAAACCAATTACGATAAGAAATGTTTGTAAATTTAAAATATTTTTCTAAAAATAAAAATGATTATTTACATTATTTAATGTTTACCCTTTTAATACATCACACAATAGATTGTTGTAATCTATATAAAATCCAAGTTCTTTTGAAACTATGTCCTGTTAATTTTTTAGTATATTAAAGATTAGCAACCGCTTTTATCGTGATGCTAAGTTTCGCTTAACAGAAAAATATCAGTTTATATTATTAATTATTATTTTTGTAATAATTATATATTTTTGCTGGTAGTTCTAAGATGAGTTTCTTCACCATATATGGAAAGGCAATAATAATTAATATCGGAAAAACACCTATCATAAATGTCCTGAAATCCCTTATTCCGCCAGCCTGAATAACTCTGCTTAAAAATGAAAAATATAAGACACCAATAACAAATGCGGTGATCTTCAAATACTTGTAGATTTTAATTATTGTGTTATTCGTCATAATCGAACTGCAATATCACTCAATTGATGTATTCATGATATAGAAAAATTTTTATATATAAAAGATATCTGCTTTTTCTTTTCTTAACTTCTTTTTAAACCTATAATTAATATATTTAATAAATTTGAAGAACGTGATTAAAATATTACTTGTATTATCGTCTTTTGTACTTTTGTATTCGCTGATACCGCAGGAAAAAGCAGATTCCCAGTTTAAAGATGATAAAAGAGTTTATACTGTGGTTATTGATGCGGGCCATGGCGGTAAAGACCCGGGTACGATTGGAAAGTCAGGTGTGTATGAAAAAAATGTCGTTCTACCGATTGCCCTTAAAGTAAGAGAATTTCTTGAAAAGGATTATTCGGATATCAGGGTAATTATGACAAGGGACAGGGACGAGTTTATCGAAGTAAAAAGGCGGGGGCAAATAGCAAACGAAGAAAAAGGGAACTTATTTATCAGCATACACTGCAATGCAAAGAAAAACGAGGAAAACGACAAAAACGGTTTTGAAATTTACCTTCTCGATATTGCAAGGTATGATGAAGCGAGGGACATCACATTCAACGAAAACAAGTTTTTCGGTAACGGTTCAGGATTTGGAACCGAAACAAATCCGCTATTTTCAAGCCTGTATAATAGTGCTTATATGATCTATTCCGAAAGGTATTCTAAGATTCTGGAAACCGAATTAATACGGAATTCAAAACTCCAAAGCAGGGGAGTTTTTCAGGCCGGATTCTGGGTTCTGTTGGGAGCCAGTATGCCTACAGTTTTGGTTGAGTGCGGTTATCTTTCCAATGCAGTTGATGAGGAAATCCTTAAATCCGATAAAGGACAGACAGACATTGCAAGGTCGATATACAAATCCATAAGGTATTTTAAGATGGATTACGATTTTGAGAACAGTTTACTGGACTAAAAATAAAAAAGCCGTTTCAAATCTGAAACGGCTTTAAAAATCAACTTAATACCTTAATTACCTTAGCATCAAAATTCATCTCCCTGAAGTCAGAAAGATCAATGTCTGCATCATTCAATTCCCTGTAGTACCCAACGTAAACTTTAAAGTTGATTGAGTCTTTTGTAATTAATTCGACAAGAATAATGTCCGAATATTTTAAAGACTCCAGTTTACCAATTAGCTTCTGTGCTTCCTGTTCAGATACAAATTCCCCGATTTCAATTGAATAACCTGTGAAAGTATTAATCTTTGAAGTTAAATCAATGAAATTCAAAATGTTATTGGTTGAATTATCACCGGAATTTGAGTCGTGGATGCTGCTGTTATTATCAACTATTACTTTAACCTTTTTGAAAGTGCTCAGGACATTCATGAACTCGTCATTTGACTGATTTTTGATACCCGGGATGTTTTTAGCATCCTTTAAATCAACGAATACTTTTGATGTCTTATTAATAGCATTTTCGAAAAGAGTCAGGATTGAATTGTCCTCTGATTCATCAGAAGAGTTAACCGGCTCGTATTGTTCAATTTTGACTTTAGCCAGTCCGCCCATTCCGATTTCCGATTTTGCTGCTTGTGAAAGGTCTATGATCCTTCCTCTTACATAAGGACCCCTGTCATTAACCCTTACTATGGTATATCTTCCATTCTCGAGATTCGTGACTTTCAACATTGTATTGAAAGGTAAAGTTTTGTGTGCACAAGTAAAATCTTGCGTATCAAATCTTTCTCCATTAGCGGTTTTTCTGCCGTGAAAACCCGGTCCATACCATGAAGCCATACCGAATTCGGTATATTCAGAGAAACTTCCTGAAGTTTGAGCTGAAATTTCAGCATTTTTACTGCTAATTGGATTTATTAAGATTAATGCGAATAATAAAAACGCACTAAAGAGTTTTAACAAAATAACTTCTCCTGTTTATGTTAACTAAATTAAAAAAATCTCTTCGCTTAATCTTTTTTTATCCGATTGTAGCGTAAACTTATATGTTAAAGAACTTAAAGTATCTAGTAAAAATCTGTGTTTAACCTCTAAATAAAGGAGGCAAGATATCCAAATTTAATTTTATTGTCAAGTTAATCAGTTTATAAACTCAAAAATAATTGCAGATTAAATTTAAGAGGTTTCTAACTCAATAATAAACATATAATTATTTCACCTATCGTCATAAAGTAAATATACTACTAAAGAGGGAAAATGTGAACTTAAGATAGTGAGGTAACTATATGTATAAAAAAATCGATTTTTATTGTATTTATAAGTTATTGATAAAACAATTGTATAAATGCAAAACTTAATAAAATTCATAAAAAATCGACTTTTCATCTTTCGCCGGGTTTTAAAACTACCCCTAATTTTTTATGGGAGTCGACTATTACACATACCGGTTCAGGGAGATTTATATGCTTGACATAACGGCTCGAATATGTATTTTTTTGTAATTTTAACCAGTCAAGGTCAAGGAATGAATGCTTTGCATTATCTTTTACAGTAAAATAACTAATTGAGAAGGACGTCAGGTTCTGGAAAAAGTGTGAACCTTGTGATGGTTCAACTTTTAGGTCAATCATATCAGCTTCAATGATAGCTTTTGCTCCAGAAATCTGAGCCCAGTTCACAGGTATACCAAGCCAGGGATCTAATGTACCCCATCTTCCGAAACCTATAAGCAAATAATGCCTGCCTTTTTTAACAAGTTCAGAGTTAATATTTCCAACTTCCTGCGAAATTTCGAGGGTTTTACTTCTGTCAAATGTCTCATAATCTACATAAATTATATCGGATATGTCGTCTATTATACCGTTACCAAGAACTTCATCGGATTTACATAGAATGTGTGGTTTTGCATATTTATGAATGTTAATATTTTCTGTGTCCTCGCTGACTACAAGCGGACGCATTTGCAGAACGCCGAATTCCTTCGTCTTTCCTTTTAAGTTTATGGCAAATTCAATTTCAACGGGAGATCCCATACCTTTACTGCCTAAAGAAAGCAGGGAATCAACAATATCCGGCAGGGGAAATGTCTTATATTTTAAGATTGGAGCAAAAGTGACCATTCTGATACCCTCCCTTGAAATACCGTCATAAATCATATCGTTCTGAGGTGAATAAGTCGATCCAAGCAAGTCCAGAGTACCGTCTTTTTCTGCATCAAGAAGCGGATAATTCTTTGTAAATTCATCCTGCATAAATTCTCTTTCTTTTACATCCTCGGGTTTGGTATCCAGGTCAAGTGCAAAAAAATTCAGCTGATTATTCTGAAAAAAAGACTTTGTTGAATAGAACTGTATAAGATGTTCGGGATATTTTGGTGAAAATTTGATAGTATTTCCGCCGTCTACTATTGTTTTTCCCAATCCGAGTGCCACGGAAACAATTCCATCATTCGTTTTTTGCGGATATATAGGATAAAAATTATATGTTTTAGCGACTCCTGATATATCGGGGTAAAATCTGTTACCATACTGAGAACCGACTATTTTCTGAATTATTACTGCCATCTTTTCTTCTTCAATACGCTGGCTTGTCATCTTAAAGTACTCTTTCGAATTCTTATAGAACGTAGAAGCAAATACCAGTTTGATTGTATTTAAGAGACTATCCAACCTTTCCAAAATATTCTTTTCATTATTGGGAATCATATAAGTATCATATACCCCTGCAAACGGATGGTACTGCGAATCCTCAAGCAAACTTGATGACCTTACACTTAACGGCACACGGATAAGTTCAAGAAATTCCCTCAGTGATTTAATAATTTCTTCGGGAAAGTTTTTCGCCTTAAGGAATTTTTTCCTCAATTCGTAATCATTATTCTCTTTAAAAGCAAATGCTCTTAAGTTATTTGAATCAAGGAACCTGTCAAAAACATCAGTTCCAATAACGACTCCGGGCGGAACATCTATGATAACATCCTTGAACTTGTCGCCGATCCCATAGTTATTTATAAGGTAATTCAGAAAACTCAGACCCCTTGCTTTTCCTCCGAGTGAGCCGCTCCCGATTTTTGCAAAAGAATAAGACGGGTCAAATGTTCCCGGGTTAAAATCCTGCACAACACCTTTTTGAATGCTTTTCCTGTAATTCTTCAGTTCGTATAAAACATGTTCCCTGATTTTTTCTGCTGTTTCGAATTCCGTTACTTTATGAGGTCTGAGCTTGTCTGCAAGCCAGAATTCCGTTCTTGCTTTAAGCCAGTTTGAAAAATGATTCTTTTCGCCGTGATATTTTATTGAACTTACAGGAACGGTTTTAAGCATTTCCTCTAAAGAAATCAGGTTACTAGCCCTGCCAATTTCAATATTATCGGGTGTTCTGAACACAAAGTCGCCGAAACCGAAATTGTTCAGCATGAATTTTTTAATATCATCTTTTACGGTTGGCGAATCTTTTTCTATGAAACTCACTCCGATTTTATCCGCATCCTGTTTATTGCTTACATCTGATGACTGAAGGAGAATAGGAATATCGGAGAATTTCTTCCTTACTTCTATCGCAAATTTTATCCCCGCTTTTTTGTCAGGTTTGCCGTCTTTCGGAAATTCAACATCTGAAATAACTCCGAGTATATTTTCGCTGAATTTATTTAAATATTCCACTGCTTCATTATAAGTCGTGCAAAGGAGTATTTTTGGCCTTGCCCTCATGCGAAGGAATATATGAGAAATATTTATACCTTCTGATATAAGCATCTTAGACTGTCGGATAATCTCGGTATATAGTGTTGGCAGAAATGATGAATACCTGCCGATGTTATCCTCTATTACTATGATCGATTGAACACCAAGAATCTGTGTATCTCGAGTGACATTTATTTTATCTTCAAGATATTTAATTATTCCGATTAGTAGCCTGAAATCACCGTTCCAGATGAAGGCTTTGTCAAAAACTGATATATCTTTCTTTATTATCAAAGTATGCAATTCACGACTGTCGAAAGACAACATAACTATCGGCAGGTCCGGATACAATTTTTTCACGTGCTCTGCAAACCTGACAGGAGTTGAATCTTCAATATGCAGTGTAGTTATTACAAGATCTATGTTTCCCCGGTTCTTAAGTATTTTGTATGCGTCATTAGCGCTTGACACTCTTATAATTTCAGGCGACTGACTCAGTTCAAGGTCCTGGTATTCAGTGCGAATCATTTCATAAAGGCGCCCATCTTCTTCGAAAATATACAGGTCATAAATACTTGATACCATAAGAACGACTTTTATCTTGAACTGCATAAGATCCTGAAATTTCTGAAATTTATGGCTGTACCCTTGTTCTAATTTTCTTGAACTATGCCTATCGGGGTTACGGTTGTAAAGTGTATCCATCGTGTAATATTTAGTTTTAAAATTAATTATTTACGGGAACAAATGAACTGATAAATGGAAAAAAACAAGAATTGGCTAAATTCAGTAAAATTAAAAACCCTGTGATTTATAATAGCGATAAAACTTTTAATGCAATAAAAAAGCCATCCCAAAGGATGGCTTTTTTTATTGACATCGTGGTTATTATATTAAACTGACATCGTGGTTATTATACTAATCCCTGATCTATCATTGCATCTGCAACTTTAAGGAATCCTGCAATATTTGCACCGTTTACATAGTTGCCGGGTGTTCCAAATTTTTCAGCTGTTTCGTAAGCTGCTTTATGAATACTCTTCATAATGTTATGCAGTCTCTGGTCGACTTCTTCTCTGCTCCATGAAAGTCTGAGTGAGTTCTGAGACATTTCAAGTCCTGATGTAGCAACTCCGCCTGCGTTTGCTGCCTTACCCGGACCGTAGAGAATCTTGTTGTCAAGGTATATGTTGACACCATCGATTGTTGTCGGCATATTCGCACCTTCTGATACTAAGTATACTCCGTTTTTGATAAGGTTGTCTGCATCCTTGCCGTTGATTTCATTCTGTGTTGCACACGGGAATGCGCAATCCGCCTTGTTATTCCAGAGCGGGTTGTTATCAAGTTTCGGATCAACCGGTGTATATTTTGCCGATTTATATTTATCTGCATATTCTTTCACTCTGCCTCTCTTAACGTTTTTTAGATCCATTAAGAACGCAAGTTTTTCCCTGTCGATTCCTTTTTCGTCATAGATGTAACCTGCAGAATCCGAACACGTCATGGGTTTTGCTCCGAGGTCAAGAAGTTTTTCTATTGCATACTGAGCAACATTACCGCTTCCTGAAACGAGACATTTCTTTCCTTCGAGTGTCTGATTTTTTGTTGCAAGCATTTCAGCAGCAAAATAGACTGCTCCGTAGCCTGTTGCTTCGGGTCTTATCAGTGAACCGCCCCAGTTGAGGCCTTTTCCCGTAAGAACGCCGACGAATTCATTGCGTAATTTTTTGTACTGTCCGAACAGAAAACCGATTTCTCTTCCTCCGACACCGATATCACCTGCAGGCACGTCTGTATTTGCGCCGATATGCCTGAAGAGTTCGCTCATAAACGACTGGCAGAATCTCATCACTTCGTTATCGCTCTTTCCTTTAGGATCAAAATCTGATCCGCCTTTACCGCCGCCCATAGGAAGTGTTGTAAGTGAATTTTTGAAAACCTGTTCAAATGCAAGGAATTTCAAAATACCGAGGTTAACTGAAGGGTGGAACCTTAAACCGCCTTTATACGGTCCGATTGCGCTGTTCATTTCAATTCTGAATCCGCGGTTGACCTGTACGTTACCCTGATCGTCCATCCAGGGTATTCTGAACATAAGGACTCTTTCAGGTTCGATGATTCTTTCAACGACTTTGTGTTTGATGTATTCAGGTCTCTTTTGAAGAACAAGCTCCAGTGATTCAACTACTTCTGTTACTGCTTGAATAAATTCAGGTTGCCCTGCATCTTTTTGTTTCACTTTTGCAATAATTTCCTGAGCTAATGACATAGAAATTTCCTTTCTTTTAAGAAATTAAAAAAGTTTGTAAAATATATTTTTTGATATGATAGATTTTCCAGTATTAATTTGTCCGGGGTACACAATTTACTTATTGTAGTTATGTATACAAACTTAGCAAGACTTTTCCCGTTATACAATACAAATTTTTATCTTTTACGGCTGTTTGTGATTATTTACATCAAATTATATCTGTACATACTGTATAAAGGGCGGAAGGGAATAATATTTTTTGACATTTTTAATACTTATTTATGTGGATATATTCGCCTATGCAGTCAAGGATATTATTAATCATATTACTTATTGTTACCTCATCCAGTCAGTTGAGTTCACAAAATATATTTCAACTCCGGTATCCATATATGACACCTGAACCAGTTTTCGTAATATCTTCAAACAGCACCAATCTATTTCTGGCAGGAGCTTACGGGCTGTTACTCAGGTCTGTGAACGGCGGAATTAACTGGATTGAAATTGACAAATTCTCAAACTCGGATTCAAGGTTCAATGTTTGGCAGGGGTCAAGCGCGGGTTTATTATGTACAGCGGACAGTAATGTTTACAGGACAACAAATTCTGGAATAAACTGGGTATATACCATGAAATTCGGTTTCAAAGTCAATGACATTAAAAATTTGGGAACCAGCGGGATATTTGTATGCTCTTACAATTTAGCCGGAAAATCTTCGAACGGAGGCTTAAATTGGACGTTTTTTTTGCCGGATTCCAGTACGGTTAATAATTATCAGTCATGTTATTTCCAGGACAGTTCGACAGGTTTTTTAGCAGCTTTAGAATTAAGTACAAATTATGCCTTCATAATGAAGACGGTAAATTCAGGCACCGTTTGGTACAAGTACAATACCACAATCGATAATTTTATAATCAGAAAAATTTTCTTTATCAATTCATTTACAGGCTGGGCTGCAGGAGAAAGATTCGGCAATGTCTGTCTGATAAAAACAACAAACGGAGGAGTAAACTGGACCGAACAGTATCCTAACATGAACGAAGCTGATGTAAACGGTTTATACTTTTCAAATTCCAACATCGGTTTTATTTCTACAAATCTGAACATACTACGGACCTCAAACAGTGGTATTAACTGGAGCGTATTTATATCCGATTATGGAATAACAGCATCAAATTTTTCAAATGATTCAATTATTCATTTTTCCGATTCACGGGGGAGGTTTATAAGAGTAAACGGATTAAACCAGGTTGATACATTATTCGGGCAGAAGAATTTCAGGCTTGATAAAATCTCTTTTGCGTCAACGAATAATATCTATATATCAGGCTCTAATTATAAAAATTTCAGGACTACCAACGGGGGAGCAAACTGGGAATATGATTATACAGCAGGCTTTACTCATATCAAAAGAATGTTCTTCACGGGTCCCAACATCGGTTTTGCAATTGCCGGACGTGGAAGCGTACTTTCTACTGTAAATTTCGGTAACAACTGGCAGGCAGTGTATGATACGACAGCAGAACTGAACAACTTATTCTTCCTCAATCCAACTACAGGATGGATAACCGGAAACGGAATAATCCTGAAAACAAACAATGCAGGATTGAACTGGCAAAGGAATTATCTGCGTGGAGAAATGTTAAAAATCTGGTTCGGAAATTCGTTAAGCGGATATTCGATTATGAATGACAGTATCCAGAAATCAACCGACGGAGGTGTAAATTGGATTCCGCAGGGCAATAATCATGCGATAGATTTTTGTTTCACAAATCTTTCCACGGGATGGAGCCTGAATTATGCGGACAGTACAACTGAAATCAGGAAAACCACTAATGGTGGATTAAATTATTCTCTTTGTAGTAAACTTCCGAACTCAATTTATAAAATACAGTTTATCGATCCTTTCACAGGATATTCATCTGATAATAATCTTGTATGGCGAACTACGGATGCCGGTATTACATGGAAAAGCGTGGAGTATCCTAAATCAGAATATCTTAATATTAACGACTTTTGGTTTTCTGATGCGAATACCGGGTGGTTCTGCGGTGACAATAGTATGGTTTTAAACACTTCAACAGGTTCATCAATAAATATTAATAAATTTACATTTCCATCGTCAGATGAATGTCTATCCATAAATAATTACCCGAATCCTTTTAACAACCAGACGAAAATATTATACGCATTACCTGTAAGCGGTAAAGTTCACATAAAAGTGTATAACATACTGGGGCAGGAAATCTATTCGTTCGTAAGCGAATTTCAATCCAAAGGAAATCATGCATTGGAATTCAATTCCAGCGGACTAGCAAGCGGCATCTATTTTATTACGCTGAAAAATCAGAAATATACTGGATTTAAACGTATGGTAATAATAAAGTAAAAAATTATGATAACTACCTTAGTACCGATTATAAATATTGATTTTTTAACTTAATAATCATATTTTTGTTATTGTTTCGAAGATAGCTCAATGGTGGAGCATTCGGCTGTTAACCGAAGGGTTGCGGGTTCGAGTCCCGCTCTTCGAGCTAACCCCGCATTTGCGGGGTTTTTTATTAAACATCTATCTTTTAATATTACTTGATTTAACTTATTTTCCATTAATGCATGAAGATTTGAAGATGGAATTATTTAAAGATATTGAGGAAGAACAACCTTTAACTGTATCCGAACTTACTGACTACGTAAAAGAAATTCTTGAGGGCAACTTCAAGAGTGTATATGTGGTTGGTGAAATTTCAGGATTTAAAAAAGCATTTCCATCAGGGCATTCATATTTTGTGATTAAAGATGACGATTCACAGATTTCATGTAATTTATGGAGTTTTCGGTATAATCAAATTAATTTCAAACCTGAAGACGGGAAAAGAGTTCTAATAAGGGGAAGTATCCGTTTATACAAACTTAGGGGAACTTATTCCATTGATGTCGCAACTATTGAAGAATTTGGTTTAGGAGAACTTCAGGCAAAATTTGAAAAGCTTAAGAAGAAACTTTCCGAAGAAGGGTTATTCCACGAAAAGTATAAAAAACCATTACCGGATTTTCCTGAAAGGATAGCAATAATAACCTCAGAATCTGGTGCAGTTATTGAAGATTTTAAAAAAGTAGCCTCGAAAAGATACCCATCGGTTAAACTTTTTTTGTACCCTGTTATGGTTCAGGGTAAAGGTTCAGCAGATTCAATATGCTCAGCAATAGAAAAGGCAAACCGCTCGCAAAATGATTATGATATTATTGTAATAGCAAGGGGCGGAGGCGCAATAGAAGACTTATGGTCGTTCAATGAAGAAAGCGTCGCTAGGTCAGTATTTAAATCTAAAATTCCTATTGTAAGCGCTGTAGGGCATGAAATCGATTTTACTATTTGTGATTTTGTAGCAGATTTAAGGGCACCGACACCGTCAGCCGCGGCAGAAATGATTTTACCAGACAGTACCGAGTTGTTCAGAAACCTTGATTTATCACAAGGAAATTTGCATAAATACGTTAAAAGCAGATTAAGAAATCTGTCTGAAACACTGGATAATATAGAAAAAAGTTATTCATTCAATAAACCTAATGATATTATCAGTGAATTTTCTTTGCGTATCGATGAAATCGGCGATGAAATATTTGGTATTATTTCTAACAGATTGAAATATTTAAATCAAAACCTTGAAAATACAGGAAAACATCTTGTAAACAGTTTCAGGTCACAAAATGAAAAAATACGAATTTATAAAAGAAACTTCAGAGAGCTTGATTCGAGACTAAATCATCTTATTAAGGAGCGAATTAAATTAATTCGTTCGGATATTAATCAGAAGAATAAACTCCTTGAAAACCTTAATCCTGACACTATTCTTAGAAGGGGATTTACTTATATTACTAAAAACGATATAATCTTGAGCAGAAAGGTAAATGCTGAAATAAAAGATTATGTGAAGATTCATTTTTCTGACGGTGAAGTCGGGGCTGAAATTCATGACTACAATTAAATTTTATTAATATTATTTTTGTTCAGAAATCTTATGCAGAAGAAGAAAACAAATAATGGGACATTTGAAGCCGCATATAAGAAGCTGGAAAAAATTCTCGCTGAACTGGAGAATAATATCGAAGAGAAATCTCTTGATGATATACTGAATAATTACCAGGAAGGATTGAATTTACTTAAAATATGCCGGGAAAAACTAAGTGAAGCCGAACTGAAAATTGAAAAAATAAAAAACGAAACTTAATGGTCTTAAATAATTTTGATATAAACCAAACAAAATTTCTGAAGGATATTGAATATCCCGACGACCTGAAGAAACTTAACCTGACAGACCTTAGGATTTTTTCAGATGAGATAAGGGATTATCTGATAGACACAATATCCAAAATAGGCGGTCATCTAGGAGCATCGCTTGGAGTAGTTGAATTAACGATTGCACTGCATTACGTCTTCGATACACCGAAAGATAAACTCATCTGGGATGTAGGGCATCAGGGTTATATCCATAAAATACTCACAGGAAGAAAAAATATGCTTTCCAACATTAGACAGAAAGGGGGCATAAGTGGATTCCTGAAAAGAACCGAAAGTGAATATGATGCATTCGGAGCAGGTCATGCCACAACATCATTATCGGCAGCACTAGGCATTGCAACGGCAAGGGACTTCCAGAAAAAGAATTTCAAGGTCGTTTCAATAATAGGCGACGGATCGATGACGGGCGGTATGGCGTACGAGGCTATGAATAATATTGGATTATTAAAAAAAGACATTATTGTAGTATTAAATGACAACAGAATGTCTATTGCTCCGAACATGTGGTCTATACAGAATTATTTTGTGGACCTCATGCTTAATGAATCATACAATAAATTGAGAAACAAGCTATGGAATTTGACAGGTAAAGTCGATAAAAAACACAGTGACAGGCTAAGGTCTCTGGCCGGTAGGATAGAAGGAAGCCTAAAAGGTGTTTTGACTCCGGGTATGCTGTTTGAAGCACTTGGGTTCAGGTATTTTGGTCCAATAAACGGTCATAATGTAGTCAATCTTATCAAGACATTTGAAGAAATTAAAGTATTCAAAGGCCCGATACTGGTTCATGTTTTTACTGAGAAAGGCAAAGGACCCTCATATGCTTCAGATCACTACCAGAAATTACATGCATTAAATCCTTTTGACAAGACGACAGGCATAGAACTGAAAAAATCCACTGTCCCGGCTTATACAAAAATATTCGGACAAGCGCTTGTAGAACTTGCAAAGAAAGACGAGAAGATAATTGCAGTAACCGCAGCAATGCCTGACGGTACGGGGTTGAATTATATGCAGGAAGAAATTCCAGAAAGGTATTTTGACGTCGGTATAGCTGAACAGCATGCAGTCACTTTTTGTGCTGGAATGGCAACAGAGGGATACACTCCCGTTGCCGCCATTTATTCGACATTTCTGCAGAGAGCATTTGACCAGATAATTCACGATGTTGCAACACAAAAACTCAATGTAGTATTTGTACTTGATAGAGGAGGACTTGTTGGGGCAGATGGACCGACGCATCACGGCTCGTTCGATTTATCTTATCTGAGATTAATTCCGAATATGGTTATCATGTCTCCTAAAGATGAAAATGAATTAAGAAATATGCTTTATACTTGTACATTGTACAAGAAAGGACCAATTGCATTGAGATATCCAAGAGGAAATGCACTCGGAGTACAAATAGGCGAATTTTACAAACTCGAAATAGGGAAAGGGGAAGTCGTCAGGGAAGGGTCTGAACTGGCAATACTGGCAATAGGGAATATGGTAAATAATTCAATGAAAGCGGCTGAGATATTAGGCATAAAAAACATTAATATCGAGGTTGTAAATATGCGGTTTATAAAGCCTTTAGATACTGATCTTTTAAGAAAAACATTCGATAAATTTTCGAAGATTATTACAGTTGAAGATAATTCAATAATTGGAGGATTTGGAAGCGGAGTATGCGAATTTGCAGAGCAATATGGGTATAAAAATGACATTCTTATTCACGGACTGCCGGATAAATTTATAGAACACGGGAAGCCTGAAGAATTACATGCTGACCTCAGGCTTGATCCTGAAGGCCTGGCCATTGTTGCTGAAGAGTTCTTAAAAAGGGAGAAAATTTCTAAATAGATGTTCGAAAATCTTATTATAAATAACGCAACGAATCATAGAGTTTCAAAATCTTTTAACCGTGCTGACAACGACAAGAAAGTTTATATAGAAACTTATGGTTGTCAGATGAATTTTTCCGACACAGAAATCATTCTGAGTGTAATGAGCAAATTCGGTTATAACGAAGTCATGGATATAAATGATGCAGATGTTGTGTTTCTTAATACTTGTTCAATAAGAGAAAATGCAGAAAACAGAATTTACAGCAGATTAAGACACTTAAATAAATTCAAAAAGCTAAATCCCAATAAGATTATTGGTATTCTCGGTTGTATGGCAGAGCGATTAAAGAAGGACCTGATAGAAAATGAAAAAATTGTGGATATTATCGTCGGACCCGATGAATACAGAAAGATCCCTCTCATGATTGAAAATATTATTGAGACAGGGGAAAAGGGTATAGCCGTAAAATTATCAAAAGTTGAGACATATGATGATATAGTGCCAATCAGGAAAGAAGGTATTACGGCATGGATTTCCGTAATGCGTGGTTGTGATAAGTTTTGCACTTTTTGTGTAGTACCGTTCACACGCGGTAGGGAACGCAGCCGGAAAATTGAGAGTATAATAGATGAAGCTAAACATCTTTTTGATGAAAAGATAAAAGAAATAACATTACTCGGACAAAATGTGAATTCGTTCAACGATAACGGAAGGGATTTCGCAGATTTACTCAAATTAGTAGCAACTGCAGTACCGCAAATGCGGATAAGATACATGACCTCTCATCCTTATGATTGTTCACGGAAACTGCTCAATACGATGGCGGAGCATGATAATATATGCAAATATTTACATCTTCCCGTTCAGTCAGGTTCTGAACGCATACTGAAACTGATGAACAGATTATATACAATAGAACAGTATATGGATGTTCTTGATTATGCAAGAAAAATAATGCCGGGTATTGGATTATCTACCGATATTATAGCAGGATTTCCGTCTGAAACACAGGACGATCATCAAATGACACTCGACCTTATAAAAAATGTCGGATATGACGGAGCTTATATGTTTGCGTATTCGCCGAGGGAAAATACAAAAGCGTACAGGCTGGATGACAATATTCCTTCGGAAATTAAACAGAAAAGGTTAGAAGAAATAATAGAACTTCAAAGGGAAATCTCATCTTTCAAGAATAAAAAAATGAACGGTAAAACGCTTAAAATACTTATAGAGAGTGTCAGTAAAAAATCACCGGATTTCTTTTTGGGAAGAACGGACTGCAATAAATCTGTTATCCTTCCTAAAAGTAATTTGCAAACAGGGGACATAGTCCTTGCAAAAATACTGAAATCAAATTCCGCAACATTATTTGCCCAGGAAAGAGAATGATTGATAACATTCTTTATATTTTCGTATTAAGTCTTGGATTATTTCTGAGGTTATTCCCTATAAAAGCTGTTCAAAAAGCAGGTAGACTCACAGGAGTGTTTTTTTTTACGTACTCCCCTATAGAAAAAAAATTGCATTATCCAATCTGACAATTTGTTTCCCGGATAAAAATGACGGGTGGAAACTTAACGTTATTAAAGGAATGTACGAGAATCTTGGTATTACACTGTTTGAGATACTGTATTTCCCGAAATTGAATCGTGAACTTATTGAAAGATTCATTTCATTCGTAAATGCTGACCTCGTATTTAAGGCAATGAAAAAAGGAAAAGGCACATTTTTCATTAGCGGTCATATTTCCAACTGGGAACTCACTGCATACGCATATTCAAAAGCGTTCATGAGCAGGCTTAATATTATAGCAAAGTCACAGACCAATAAAGGTATAAACAGAAAAATCAATAAGTACCGAGAACTTAGCGGTAACTCCATCATAGAAATCGGCGGTTCATTAAGGCATATCTATGAATTAATAAAAAAGAATGAAATTGTATGTTTCCTGATGGATCAGTCTGCTAATCCGGATTATTCTGTATATTCTGATTTTTTTGGGATGAAAGTATCAACATTTTCAGGGCCCTCTAAAATTGCTCTAAAAAACAATACAGAGATGGTATTCGCATACGGATACAGGACAAGTTCGTTTAAATATAATATTGTCTGGGAAAAAATTGATTATACCGATTTAATAGGAGGTCCTACTGAGCGTAATATTCAGATTCTTACGGACAGAATAAATAAATCTCTTGAAAAGGTAATAAGAGAATATCCCGAACAATGGTTATGGATTCACAGAAGATTCAAGCACATAGCTAAATAAAATGAAAATCCTCATAATACAAACTGCATTTTACGGCGATATTATTCTTACTTTACCGATGGTTCAGGCAATTAAGAAAATATACCCCGATTATAAGGTGGACTATCTGTGCATTCCCAAAACATATGAGATACTAAAAAATAACAAAAATATAAACGAAGTCATTATTTATGATAAAAGGGGAGCAGATAAAGGATTATACGGTTTTTTAAAACTAAAAAACAAAATTCGCCGAAGTAATTATAATGTAATTATAAGCGTCCAGAGATTTTTACGGACTACATTATTGTCGTACCTCAGTGGTTCTGAACTGACCATTGGATTTGATAATGCCGTATTTTCAGGTTTGTATAATAAAAAAGTAATTTATCAGAACAAGCATGAGATTTTGCGGAATCTTGACCTTCTTAAACCTATAGGAATAGATATAAATGAGATAATAAGCCCTGAATTATCTCCCGAAGAATCTGACATACAAGAAATTGACAAGATATATTCAGGTTTAAATATACGAAAAGGCCAGAAAGTAATTTGTGCTGCTCCCGGTTCTGTTTGGTATACAAAGAGGTTTCCTAAAGATAAATATATATCGCTATTCAATAAACTAGACAGCAGTGATTACATAATACTTTTAATAGGCGATGAAAAAGATTTCCAGGATTGCAAGTGTATTCAATCTCAGTCAACCAATAACAATATTTATAATTACGCGGGTAAATTAACTATTATGCAATCGGTTGAGCTGATAAAACGGAGTTCACTTCTCCTGACTAATGATTCAGCCCCGTTGCACATAGCGAATGCCGTATCAACCGATGTGATAGCCTTTTTCGGTTCGACAATCAGAGAATTCGGATTCTATCCCTATAGAAAACGCGATTATGTTTTCGAAATAGATGGTTTAAAATGCCGGCCCTGTACTGATCATGGCAAGGATTACTGCAAAATAAAGACTTTTGACTGCATGAATAAAATAAATGAGAAAAATATTTCATTAAAAATTACAGAAATGCTCATATAGAAAGTAACTTATTTCGTTATATTTCCTAGGATCCTCATCACAAATTTACCAAGCATGTCGAACTCAAGATTTACTTTATCTCCAGGCTGCAAATATTTGAAATTTGTTACATCATAAGTATGCGGGATAATAGCTATTTTTATAATAACATATTTACTTGTTTCCTTCACAATTTCTGCTACAGTAAGGCTTATGCCATTTATGGATACCGAACCCACATAAATAATATTCTTTCTGAAATCTGATGAAAATTTAAAGAAAAATTCCCAACTATCCTTTAGTTTATTTATTTCCCAAACTTCTCCGGTTGTATCTATATGTCCCTGGACAATGTGACCATCAAGACTGGAGCTTAATTTCATTGGTTTCTCCAGGTTGACAAAACTGCTTACATTCAGTTCTCCTAAATTTGTTTTTGAGAGTGACTCTTTTACAGTTGTAAATTCAAATCCGGACTTCATTAGTTTTGTAATGGTCATGCATGCACCGTTTATGGCTATACTGTCACCTATTTTTCTATCGCGTAAAAAATTTTTGACAGTAGGATTAACAAGGAAGTGTATACTGTCGCCTTTTTTAGTTATTTTCTTTACTTTCCCTGTAGATGTAACAATTCCTGTAAACATTATCTATATTTTTTGTAATTAATAATTATGTCATTTCCTGAACTGAAAAAATCATGTAATATCAGGTCATTCATTGAGTTAATTGAATTTATATGGAAGTCAGAAAAAGACGAAATGCCTTTTCCGAATATTTTCGGTGCTATCATTACATATATTTCTTCAAAAAGCTCTTGCTTAAAAAATTGAGAAAGTGTATACGAACCACCTTCTACTAAAATGCTGTTTATTCCTTCTTTATATAAATCTCTTAATATAATCCGTAGGTTTATCATGCCGTTCACGGATTTAATAAACTTAATTTTCACATTTTCCCTAACCAAATTATCTTTATTTGTTTTAATAGAATAAATGTATACAGATCTATTCTGTACCGAGAATAATCTGGCTTTATAATTAATTGGAGACTTCCCTGACAAAATAATTATATCGGGATTATTTTTGTTATTTGATAATCTGCAATCCAGTATCGGATTATCCGTTTTTAGGGTATTGCTTCCGATTAGAATAGCGTCATTAAATGCCCGGATATTGTGAGCAATCTTCCTTGTATTTATACTGGTTAACCATTTTGATTTAAAGTTATTTAAAGCAATAAAACCATCGATACTCTGTGCAAATTTCAAAGTTATGTAAGGCCTTTTATGTTTGTTTGCAAAGAAAAATGTCTTATTAATTTCCTTGCAATGGTCTCCAAGAATACCAGAAAAAACTTTAATTCCAGCTTTTTTCAGTTTTTGTATTCCTTTACCATTTACGAGCGGGTTCGTGTCTTTTGTCCCTATATATACGACACCTATTCCTTCTTCTATGATCAAATCAACGCAGGGCGGGGTTTTCCCGGTATGAGAACAAGGTTCGAGATTTACGAATAAACCCGCTCCTTTTAATGATTTAATTCTTTTTTTTGCGTCGTTTATCGCATTAACTTCCGCATGAGCTTCTCCAAATTTCTGATGGTACCCTTGACCTATTTTTTTATTTCCTTTTACAATAATGCAACCTACCAGGGGATTTGGAGAAACAGTGCCAATTCCTTTCGCTGCTAGTTTTATGCAGTCATACATTATTTTCTCATGGTCAATCATTCTTGATGTTATTTTTTAACCTGTTCAGAATTCCATCAGGGGAATTCCTGTAATAAATATATGTATTATTATTAATTTTTCTGATATTATATTTCCCCGAAATCCTTTGAATGAACTCAGAATCGTAGGAAAATACTTCTTTAAACTTTTCTTTGAAAACTTCTCTTTTTCCGAAAAAAGTAGCACCAATTATACAATCATTTGCATGGATTAATTTATCGGGATTTTGAGCGTCAGGAATCCAGAAATCGGTTTCGTCACCGACTAAAAAAGCATTACTGTGAATTAAATCAACTTCAGCATTCGAATTCATAAAATTAATTCTTGTTTCAAGATGGTTGCTTTTGTACTCATCATCAGAATCCAGAAATGTAATAAATCTGCCTTCAGCGATATCTATTCCCTTATTAAGTGAAGCGACCGTTCCCGAATTTGATTGATAAAAATATTTTATCCTGTAATCATATTTTAAATAACGAACAATTTTTTCATGGAAATCATCCATACTTCCGTCATTTATGATAATAATTTCATAATCCGTATATGATTGATTAAAGATTGAATTTAACGCCCGATTAACAACACCGGTCCTGTTAAAAACAGTTAATATGATACTGATTTGCTGATTGGATAATCTGTTAGCAGTCATAATTTTACAAAAACTGAAAAACCTGTTTTTAGCCAAGTTTTGGGGTCTATTGGTTCGAAATCTTTTCTGATTTCGAAATGAAACATCTGCTCTTCCGAAGTACTAGATGTATATGCTATTACATCACCTGCATTTATACTGTTTCCCTTCTTTACCGTAATATCTTTAACAAGCCCGTATATTGTTCTGAAACCTCCGTTATGATTAATAACTATCATATTGCGGTAAAAGGGGACCACAATAATTTCCTCAATAACTCCGTTAAATACAGCTTTAACAGGTGAGTCCGAGGCAATAGAAACATCAATCCCGAAATTATAGAATATCGTTCCGGTTCGAGGGTTAACACATCGACCAAAGTCCCTGATAATATCAACGCTCTGAACAGGGAAAATTAATTTCCCTTTATTATCTCCGAAATTTCCTGAATAAACAGGGCTATCATCAATTTTGTATATGAAATTTGTCGTTAATGAATTTAAATTAAGCTCTGCCTGGATTATTGTCGACCGTATCTTTTCTATTTGCTTTGTGTAACTTTCATTATCGAATTTTAGAATATTCAAAGAATCTTCAAGGGAAATTTTTTCATTTATGAGTGTATCCTCTTCCCGTCTCTTTTGAGTCATATACTCCAGCCGTTCTGACTTGTTCAGGTTTATTATTTTCTTTTTCTCCTGTATGCTGTAATCCTCAAATCTTATTCGTTCAAAATCTTGTTTTCTCATCCCGGACATTTTGTTTAGGTATTCCAGCCTGCTGTAAAACGCTATTGGTGATTCGGAAGTAAAAAGTACCTGTGTCTGATAATCCATGCCGTATTTGTAAAGCCATAGAATTCTTTTCCTGAATTCTATTTTCAGTCTTTCAACTTTTTCTTTCTTCTTTATTATTTCCGCTTCCTGCATTAAAATATTTTCTCTAGAGTCATTACCGGCAGGGTTTTTCAGAAGACCTGACAGAAACACAACCTGTTTATCAATTTCATAAAGACGTTTCTTTATTATTTCAATATTGTAACTGTTAGTTTCGATCCTATTTTCCAGTTTTTCGGCTAAGCTTATGAAAAAATTCAACTGTTTTTGTTTGTCTTCTTTCATATTGTAATCTGCGAATGAAAAACCAAGAAAAAACATGAATAATAATGTGAATAGGACTTTTTTCAATTTGTCTCCATAATAAACCTGAGGATTATATTTTTTGATAGTTCATTGTCAAAATTTTCGAATCTTTCAGGATGCCACTGTATCCCAAGGAGAAAGTGTTTTTTTGAAAATTCGCCGTATTCGATGGCTTCAATAATACCGTCCGGAGCTTTTGCACTCACTTTCAATCCTTCTCCTGCCCGGTCAACTGCCTGATGATGAGAACTTGTTACTTCGCCGATCGATATTTTGACGATATCCATAAGAAGAGAATCAGGTGAAACAGTTATTTCGTGCATCCTCTGCTGTTTTGAATTTAATTTTCTATGATTTACTTTTCTGATTGTCTCTAAATCATAAATTAAGGAACCGCGAAAAAATACATTAATCAACTGACATCCTCTGCAAATACCTAGCACAGGAATTCCTTTTTCAACTGCTATACTGAGTATTTTAAGCTCAAAACCATCTCTTTCGGGTAAAAATTTTCCCTTATCTTCTGCCGTTTCCCAATCGTTGTATAATTCGGGATAAATATCTACCCCGCCAGTTAATATCAGTCCGGTACAAACATCGAATTTCTTCAGAGCCTTAGCATCCATATAATCAAGAACGCAATATCTGGCATTAAAATAATCAAGCCAGATTAAATATTTATCAAAATCCCTCTCGCATTTAGTAATTCCAATCATAAATTCGTTATAGAATTAATGATATTAAGTATTCTGTTTTTATCCGTAATTAAATCAATCTTCAAATAATATACTTCAAAATTAATTAAAAAATCAGTGTATTTCCTCAATTTCGCAAAATCCTTTTCTGTTGTAATATAAATTGAATTTTCTTCATTGTATGAAATTAAATCTTCAATATCATTTAGTCTATAATCATGATGATCTGAGTATCCGATTTCTGAAATTATTTTAAATTTCCGAATATTTCTTATAAATTGAAAGAAACTTTCATTTTTTGCCAATCCGGAAAATACAATTGCATTTTTATTGTTGATATCTGAAATCTGTACATTATATTTATCATAGAAACCCCTTGATATATAGCTCGAGTTAACGGTAATGGTATTTTTACCGGATGCTTCGTTCATATCGGAAAATTTAAAATTATTAATAATAATATCTGCTCTCCCGAATGATGATGATGGCTCTCTCAAATTACCTGCAGGAAGAAGTAATTTATCGGTAAAACCGTCCGAATCACAGTCTCTAATTAAAATATCAATATCTCTTTTTATTGATAGGTGCTGAAATGCATCATCCAGTATTATTATATCTGGTTTGAATTTTTTTACGGCATAATTTGCTGCTCTTACTCTATTGTTATCAGCTAAAACAAAAAATCTTCCAGTAAAACTGCTAAACCTGTTAATAATCATCATAAGTTCATCACCTGTGTTCTCAATTACGTCAGGATTATCTCCGTCGAATCCGACAACCAAACCCTTGCTGCTTCGTTTATATCCTCGTGAAATTAAACAGATTTTTTTATCAAGAGACAGTAACAAGTCAATCAGGAAAATGCATAAAGGAGTCTTCCCGGTTCCTCCTGTTGTATTATTACCGACGGATATAACGAGTGCTTGTATTTCATGAGATTTTAGAATATCCAGCTTGTAAAGAATTTTTCGCAAAGATATTATTATAAAATAAATAAGTGAAAAAGGAAGTAATATCAGCCTTAAATACCTCATTACTTATTCAATTCTTTTATAATCAATTCTGACGCTTTATCAAATCTAACTTCAAAATAATTCCAGAGACTTTTAAATTCAGATATTAACCCGTTCCGGTAATCCGGTTCATTTTTCACTTTAAGAATTTCACCGATCACATTGGTCACTGTAAAATTATCCTGAATAAATTCTTTAACTATTTCCTTGTTGAATATTATATTGACCAGCGAAACATATTTTATTTTTATAAGCATTTTTGCGATAACGTAATTTATAAAACCTGTCCGGTAAACTGCGCAAAATGGGATACCTAAGAGGCCGCATTCGAGGTTCGAAGTCCCGAACTTGGTAATTATAAAATCGGAATCGGCTATAGCTTTCAGATTGCTATTGTGACCTGCAGGAATAATCTCGCCATTCGGATCCTTGTAATACTCCCTGTAAATATCAGGGTTTACGTTTTCCGAACAAATTAATCTGACTTTAAATCCGTATTCACTGCTCAGTATTTTGCTGATTCCATTCATCGGCGGGAGCATTTTTTCAATTTCATCAAGTCTGCTTCCGGGCATAAGAGATATAGTAAATCCGCTTTTTTTAACCGGTAAGTACGATTCTAAAAAAAATTTTACCTGGTTGACAAGAGGATGACCGATATAATAATTCCGAATATTATTTTTGTCGTATAAATCCTTTTCGAAAGGAAAAACCACCAGGCAAATATCGACGCAATCCCTGATACTTTTTATGCGACCCCGGTTCCACGCCCAAACCTGAGGTGTGATATAATAAACAATTTTTCCTTTATAATTTTTTCTGATTGATTTAGCAAGTCTTAAATTAAAACCCGGGAAATCACAAAGAATGACCATCTTGGGATTGTTCCGGTATATATATTTTTTTACCTGGTTTAATTTATTCCTCAGAAATTTCAAATTTGAGAATACTTTTATAAATCCGACAAAATTAATCTCTGAATAATCAAAAAGAATTTCTGCACCGCTTTGTTTTAGTTTTGAACCACCTATGGCTGAAACAGTTATCCCGGGATTCAATTTTTTAATATCATGTAGAAGATGTGCAGAGTGCAGGTCTCCGGAGGATTCTCCTGTAACGAAAAAGATGTCAATTGTACTGACAGGCATAAATCACAACCGGAACACCAGGCCCCCGATACCGCTTACAAAAGTAGTTGCACTATTCGGAATAAAAATTGCATTCATTTTTGCTTTAAAAGTCGCATATAAGAAATTTGTTAATACCAATTCACAGCCGAGTCCTGCATTTCCGCCCATCCTGACTGTTGTTTCAGACTCATAAGTTTTATCCGGTGAAACTGCGGATCCCTGAAAGAAAGTATACGGTCCTACGCCAGCTTCAAAAAATATACTAGATTTATAGCTTCTATGCCTCAAATAAAATCTTGTCCCTACAGTTGATTCAAGATAACTTGCAGTAGGCCCATAAGGATCTTTAACTGAAAGGAAGTAATATTTAATTTCAGTATAAATAGCAACTTCAGAGTTCAAGCGATAAGCAAGTTCAGCACCAGCAGAAGGGCAATTGTCATAACTATCGGAAAGATAATAACCAATGGGAATGAAGAAGCCGCCATGAACAGCAATTTGCCAGAAATTTTTAGTTTTAAAACCACTTAATTCAGAACCGGATTTGGAAATTATTATAGTATCCTTTCCGAATCCGAAAGCCATATTTCCAATAAAAAGTGTGAATAGTAATAAGCAAATTGGTAATTTCATAATTAGTTAATATATTAATTTATTAAATCAATATATTAATTTGATAATCAAGAATAAATATATTATTCAAAGGAAAAAGAATTTGATTAAAATAAGCAGCGAAATAATAATGATTGCCTGAAGTGTCCTCTTATCGGATTTGAAACCAGATTTCAAGTCCATCTTTATTCCAGACTTGACCGCGTCCGGTAGCTTTTTAGGAAACGGAATATATCTTTTGACATTATTACAGTATGTTATAAAATTTTCTTTATAGGCCTGGCGTAAAAATTCCTCTTCAATTCTAATGATAAAATAATACTGAATGATGAAAAAACAAATTGCTGAAAATAAAAGGTACGGATACAGTGCGTTGCTCATTATTCCGAACCCGGAGTAAATTAGGATGTTACCAATATAAAGCGGATTTCTTATAATAGAGTAAGGACCCTGAGTAACCAGAACTGAGGCTCCCACTTCTCCGGTGACCCTGGTTTCACTACCGGCGTAACTGACTGCCCAGATTCTGATTGATTCTCCGAATAATACAAAAAGAAATCCTATTATTAGCGTCTGAACCGTAGGTTCCATAAAGATAACCATGAGAAATACAAAGGGTAAGGGAGTATAACTCCTGTATTTAAAAAATATCTTTCCTAATATCATTATTCAACCTCCGAGTAGAATGTCTTTTCTTAAAGTTTTAGAATTCTGTTTATGTTTTATTCTTTTACAGGTTATAAGTTTTTCCAGTTTAATGATAATATCATTAAAATTCCTGTATTCAAAGTAAGTGATGTTATTCTTCCAGCAATAAGACGCAAGTGTATTTTTGGCAAATACTATATCCGCATAATTGCTTACGCAGAAATCTGATACCCCGTCTCCAATAAATACTGAAATCTCATTTTCGAAATCATTAGTATTGTTTATAAGGATATTGCGTTTACTCATTCCGCACCATGTGCAGTTTTCATCTGAATATGGAAATTCGCAACTCAGTTTAATATGACCGGAATGCTCTGACTCGGATTCTTTTATTATCATGCTATTGCAATAATATTTCACATCAATGCCGAATTTTTTCAGAACATAATCTATATAATAATCCAGTCCCTCACTCAATATAAATATTTCGTGTTTATTACACCTGCAGTATTCTACGAAATCCCTGAAGTATTCATCCAGTTCCTGTTTTTCTATATATGAATTGAAAGTACTGAAATCGAAATTATCTATCAAATCCAGTTCCCTTTTAATACATTCCCGCGCAGTAATTTCCCCTTTTTCAAAATTAATACAAAGTTTACTGAATTTATCCTTATCCGAAATGAATTTACCCAGTGCATCAACCCAGACATCCTTTTTTGTAACCGTACCGTCGAAATCGCAGAATATTTTCAGTTTGTATTCTTTCAAGAATTATTTTCTGAACCTAGTTTCAACAATTGTGGTTACTCCCGGTTCCTGCATTGTAACGCCATAAAGTGTATCAACGGTCTCCATAGTTCTTTCATTATGAGTAATCAGGATAAACTGGGTTTTCTCTGAAAACTTTCTTATCATTCGGTTAAAGCGGGCTAGGTTGGCTACATCGAGAGGAGCGTCTACTTCATCCAGAACGCAAAACGGCGAAGGTTTTACCAGATAGATAGCAAAAAGTAATGCGATAGCAGTCAATGTTTTCTCCCCAGTGGATAATAATTCAATTGATGTAGGCCTTTTACCCCTTGGTTTAGCGGTAATTTCTATTTTAGCTTCGAGAGGATCTTCGCTGACTATTCCGTCTTCATCTTCCTCATAGACTAATTTTAAATTTGCATCATCACCTTCCTGAAAAAGTTCCTTGAATATCCTTATGAAATTCAGCCGTATTTGTTCAAAAGTCTGAAGGAATCTTTCTTTTGCTTCGTTATTAATTTTATCAATAGTCTTTTTTATGTCTTTTTCGGATTCAAGGAGGTCATCTCTTTGGGAAATCATTTTTTCAAGTTCATCCTTTTCTGTCTGAAAATCATCCCACATCATCTGTTGATAACCACCGCCGAGTTTTTTTAATTGCTCACTTAAGTTATCAATGTCTTTTTTTGCAGTGTATTCATCAAAAATCCCTGATTCATCAGTGTAAGATTTTTTTATACCTGCTATATCGGAATCAAGATCCTCTGGGAAGTTATCCAGATCAATATCATATTTCTTCTGCAATAATTCCTTGTATTGATCTGATTTGAGATCATATTCAGTTATTTTAATCTGGGAATCAATAAGGACTCTTGAGACTCTGTCAAAGTCCTTTCTCATGATTCGCTGTTCATTCTCAATTTTCTCTCTTTGCGATTTCTTTTCGTTTAATTTCGAATCTATAACTTCTAACCTATTTCTGATTTCATCAAATTTATCATTTAGAGAATTTATTTCAATTTTATTCTTATATATATTTTTATCTACTTCAAGAAGGTTCTGTTTCTGCTCTTCAATCCTTACATTATTTTTTCTGATCTGGATTTTCTGGTGTTCTATAGATCCTGATATTCGGCTGATATTACTTTCTTCGTTTTTAAATTCATTTTTCAGTTTGTTGAATTCAATCAAAAATGCATTGTATTCGGACTGGTTTTGACCATGCTTTATATCGATTTCAGTAAATTCATCAGAAAGGAAAGCCAGTTCTTTTTCAAGATTCGCCTGAATGTTTTCGAGTTTATTAAGTCTATCTATAAGTCCGTTTATTTTGGAATCAATATCAGCATTTTCCGTTTTTAATTTATTATAAAACTCGTCGTTTGTAACGGCGTTTTTATTAGATGCTTTAATTTTAAATTCAAGTATCGAAACTGTATTCTGCAGTTTGGTTATTTCTTTATTCTTTGAATTTAACATGTCCTGTGTAGTGCTAATGTCGATACTGTTCAGATCAGTTTCATATTCAATCAGTGTTCTGTTTAACTTACCGAGTTCATTTTCCCCGTTTTTAATTTCGCCACGCAACTTCAGTATCTGTTTCTCTCTACCCAATTTAAGATATTCTTCTTTTGTTTTTCCGCCAGCGCGAACTACATTCTGGGTTATAATGTCACCATCAAGTGTTATGAACTTGTAATAATTGTCTTTCGAAAGTCTAAACGCAGTATCGGGATTGTCTACAATTATATATTCGTCCAGAAGATATCTCAATATAAATTCATATTCTTTTTTATTGCATTTTATCAACTGGTCTGCAAATCCAAGTACTCCCTTGTCATTGATGAATTCAGGTTTATAATAATCAGAATCAATCATGAACGGGATATAACTCTGATTCTGAAACTTATCGTTCAAAATAAAAGTAACTTTACCCCTATCGGATTCCGAAAGATCGTTTATCAGCCTGTTCAGGTGTCTTGAATCATCTAATAAAAGGTAATTTGAAATTTCCCCCAGCGCAACTTCAATAGCTATTCGGTACTTATCATTTACTTCGATATTGTCTATTACAGTACTTATATATTCCGAACTTTTTGTGGCTTTCAGATGCTTTATTCCTTCTGCATAATCCTCGAAAGTTTCTATTAAGTTCTCAATGTAATGGACCTTATTAATCATGTTCTTAAGTTCTATAGTCTTTTCAGTAATATTCTTTTTTAAGTCTTCAATCAAAGAATTTAATTCTGAATGTTTTTCTGCTTTTATTTTTAATTCCTGTTCTATATATTTTCTTTCAGAGATTAATGTCTCAATTTTATTGCCGGTTTCATAATTGTCTTTCTCGAATTTTGCAAGGTCCTGAAGGGTAACTGAATTTGATTCGGAAATTGATTTCATCCTGTCGAGATTTTTTTCGAGAGTCAGTTTTTTCAGGTCATACTCTGATTTCGCTTCTGATAAGACTTTATTATTTTCCTTGATTTTGTTGCCGAGCAAAGATATCTCCGTTTTCTTTTCATTTATAAGCGCTATGGTCTTCTCAACACTGGATTTCTTTTCTAATAAAGATACTTCGGATATTTCGATTGTCCTTTTAAGAGTCTCGATTTTATGAGATAGTTCTTCTTCTTTAGCAGTATTTCTGTCTAAGGAGTTTTCAAGTTCAATTATTTCTTCATTAAGTCTCTTTATATCATTATTAAGGTTCTTATTCTTTTCGTTATTTACAAGATTTAGTCTTTCCAGCAGATTTAACTCATCTTTCACGTCATTAAGTTCGGAATTGACTGAATTTGATAAATCTTCAATGGATTTTATCTCCGGTTGTATTGCGTCATAGTTTGCATTGCTGATGCTGAGGTTTGTTTCGAGTGTCTGCTTTAATGTGATATTTTCGTGCTCATGGTCTTTTATGTTCCGGATTTCTCTCTGCAATTTGAAATATTCGAATGAGAAAAATACTAATTCAAGAAGTTTTAGATTATTTTGGACAATTTTTGCTTCCTCGTTTCTCCTGGTCTGCCTTTCAAGGGCACTAACATTTCTTTGCTTTTCTCTAATTATGTCATTTACTCTGGTGAGTGTTTCTTTGACACTTTCCAGCTTTTTGTACGTCAGGTCCCTGTTCTGTTTGTAAGAAACTATTCCTGCAGCTTCTTCAAACATTTTTCTCCGTTCATTCTTGACATGTGACAAAATGGTTTCCACCATTTTCAATTCGATAACTGAATATGCATCAGGTCCGATACCCGTGTCAACGAATAAATTCCTAATATCTTTCAGCCTGACCTTAGTTCCGTTTAAATAATATTCCGTATCCCCGCTGCGAAAGAACCTGCGTGCAATCTGCACTTCTGAATATTCAGTAGGAAGTATATTCTTGTTGTTTTGTATCGTAAGAGCAACCTCGGCAACACTAAGTGGTTTTCTTTTGTTAGTGCCGCTGAAAACAACATCATCTCTTTTCTCGCTTCTCAGCGCTCTGTCACCCTGTTCTCCAAGAACCCACCTCAGAGCGTCAACTATGTTAGATTTTCCCGAACCATTGGGGCCAACGATTGCAGAAACACCTCCGCTGAAAATAATATCAGTCTTTTCAGGAAAAGATTTAAAGCCGAATATTTCTAATTTGGATAGATACAATAAATATTATGAATAACTTTTTATTAATTTTATAACTTCAAACAGAGATTTATACACTTCAAAATAAAAATATAATATTCCTGCAACTAAAAACAGTAATAATGTACCTGTCAAATATGTCCTGAAATAATTCAGTTCAAATACATTCCGAATACCGTTTATCAGTTTTAATAAAGTAAATGCAATGATTACGGCAATAAAGTACACAGTATAACTCAGAAAAACACGATCAAATTCTAAAAACCGTCCAAGAAAAATGCTCACAGGAAGTAGGCTCAGCAATGGAACAAAAGACCAAGTAACAATAGTCATCAAGTTTCTCGATCTTGTATGTATTTTGCCTGCAGTTAGTGTAATTTTAGCCAGTAATAAGATAATGAAAAATGATAATAGAGCTGTCATTGAACAGAAGAGAACCAGCAGGGCAGGATTACGAAGGATAATGATAGAATAGTTTTTAAATACATCATTGGTGACAATTCTGGACAAAAGCAAATCAAAATCCTGGTTATTTACAAGAAAATACAGCACCGAACTAATATACAGTCCAATACTTAGATTCAGGTAAAATATAATAAGAATATTCTGAAAGAGAGGAATTGATGACTGCTCCCTGAGAGTGTAATAGAAATTTCTTGGGGTAAAAATACATTTAAACAAATTATCCTTGAAATATTTTATCCTGCTTACAGTAAGTATAAAAAATAAAAGAAAAGTAATGGATATTATCATAATCAGGTTGTGACTTATCTGATCCACAGATGATATATTTCCTTCGGGTATTTTCTGGAATCCCTGATTATTGAGATATCTTTTTATTATTTCAGCGGCGTATTTCGGATATCGGTCATAGGTAAAAATCCCGTCAGTTTTTAAATAAATATTATCATTTTTTCCGTTAAGCAAAGGACTTTCTGAATGATAATCAGCGAAAGAGCTGATGAATGAAACAGGATAACCCTGAACAGCATTCAAAACATCAGTTATAAATTTTGCCTGTGATTCTTCGCTGTTCGGGTCGCCGTAACCGTTTCGGTTAGAGTTAACTGTCGGAATCCCGAATGAGGTGATGATATTAAATTTCTTACCATCCAATTTGACAAGATTTTCTTTGAATAAATTGACATCAGACCCGGTAAAATTATATCCCCTGACATTTATCAGATTTGAGACAAGGTCATTTCTCAAACTCCTGGTCGTATAATAAAATCCCCGGTTATCAAGGGAAGTTAATTTTTCAATAATTTCATTGGCATAAATTTCCGAAGATTTGTGTAATACATCAAAATTATTTCCTATTCCCCAGAAGAGAACGGCAGGTGAATTTTTATCACGCTTAATTACTGACTCAAGATATTCTGCGGCTCCTTTTCTGTATTTTTCTGTTTCAAGTAAATTTTCACTTATTTCATTAAACGGTATTTCTTCGAAAACAAAGAGTCCGATTCTTTGCGCAATTCTTATAATAAAAGGATGCGCTGCCTTGCCCGGTATCCTGATACAGTTAAAACCATTAAGTTTAATTAAATGTAAATCCTTTTCAGTCCGTGAATATTCCAGAGCAGTTCCGTATTTGGGTTGATCCTCGAAATAATTAATACCGTGTATTTTGTACTTCTGTTCATTAATTAACAAAACATTACCTGATATACTTTTATTAACAAATCCCGTCTCAGTAATATATTCATCAATTACATCATTTTCCCGCATTATCACCGTCCGTACCAGATAAAGTACTGGTTTCTCAGGGGACCAGAATTCAATATTTTTCAATACAGATTCATTAATAACATTGTAATTCTGGTAGCTTTTAGGCTCGATTTTAAATTTCTGACTTTCGTAAACTTTTGTACTGTCAGATTTTTTAAGAAGTTCAGTTATAACATTAAAAGAAACATTTTCCAGGGCAATACTGTCAATATTAAAGGTATTTATTCGTATCTGATTACGAAAATTAACCATGTTGTTCGGTTCAATGCTGTAATCGGATAATATTTCACTAAGATAAATTTTCGGAACTGCATAGAGTCCTATATTAGATAGAATTCCGGTATAATTTTTAGAATAATTTACCTGGTTTGATAGAGGGTAAGTACTGCTGTTATCCGTGTTGTTTGTAATTCGAATTACTATTTTATTATTACCTTGAAGTAAATTGTCACGAATTTCGGTTATTATAAGTTTGTTGCCTCCTGAATTCCTGGATATTATTGCATCATTAATTTTTACTTCCGAATCGTAATTTATTCCTTCACAATAAAAAAGGAAATTATAATTCGATAAAACAGAATCCGGAATTGTAATATCTTTCTCAAGTAAAATATCATCCCTGAAATCAGTGCAGAAAGGAATATTCAAATTACCTATATTATTATCTCCGAACCGGGCTCTCCAGATACCATTAAGGTCAATTTTAATTCTTTTTGAGGAGGTGAATATGTTTTCATTATTCCTTGGGTCAGAATTAGATAATCTTTCAAAAATGATCACCTGTGAATCGGATATCTCCACCAATAAAAAAAACAACAAAAATGTTAGTACTATTGTCCTCAAATAGTATAATAAATTATTAAAAAGTGTTAATTTAATCAATTATTTACACAGAGAAAATGAAAAACCAAAAAGATATGGGATATTGTGATAATTTATAGAGCTATCAAAATAGAAACTATCGTTTCTTATTAAGGAAACGATTGTTACCAAAAACCGATAATGATAACAAAATTTTTGATTTTTTGAATGATTTTTCGGCATAAAATTTGCAAAAAATTAATTAAACAGTTTTGTTGAACCCTCCCTAATTGCCCCCTTGTAGTCGTCCCAATCCGATACGGGGGGGAAACAGGGGAGTTATTTAAATTATGCAGGTAAAAATAATCAAAAATAAAGAAGATAAATACCAGGTTGTTAAGAATGTTTATAAGATTTGTACGGATTGCGGTAATTTTATACTCTATTCGAATAAAGAAAATTTCTGTTCCGTTTGCGGTAAAGAATTAATATCTAAATGTCCGAATTGTCTTGAACCAATAATATATCCGGTATCAAAGTACTGCCCGGTATGCGGTACGAAATTAAACCTATCAGATTAGTTTTTACATATCGTAAATAATCATTATTATATATTTTTTAATATGATTATTTGCGGAATTGATGAAGCCGGAAGGGGACCATTGGCGGGTCCGGTAGTAGTTGCAGCTGTAATTATGAATAAAAGCAGCATTGTATCCGGTATTAAAGACTCGAAAAAACTTACATCTTTACGACGCACTATCCTTTTCAATGAGATTTTAATTCATTCAGATTTTTACAGAATAGAAATTATTGATAATAATATAATCGATGAAATTAATATCCTGAAATCTGTTATGCTTGGAATCGAAAAATGCATAAAAGATATTAACAGCAAAGTTACGGAACTGTTAATTGACGGAAATTATTTCCAACTTAATAATAATGCTCAGAACGACTTTAATTTCAGGACAATTGTTAAGGGGGATTCTAAAATTTATGAAATTTCGTGTGCATCAATTCTTGCAAAAGTGACAAGGGACAGAATAATGGACGAATATGATGAGAAATACCCTGAATACAATTTTAAATCTAACAAAGGTTACGGGACTCGTTTTCACATAAAGAGCCTTCTTGAGTTTGGTCCATGCAAAATTCACCGAAAAACTTTTATTAAGAAGATTCTGGAACAGGGCAGATTATTCAAATGAATATTACAAAAAAGGAAACAGGAGATTACGGAGAACAAACTGCAAAGAAGTTTTTGATAGAGAACGGTTACAGGTTTATCGCGAGTAACTTTTCTTATGATAGACTTGAAATTGATCTGATATTTGAGGATCCGAAAATAAAAACCTTAATCTTTGTGGAGGTTAAAACCCGGAGTTCATTAAGGTTCGGCGTTCCTGAAGAGGCTATAGATAAAGACAAACAGAAAAATATAAAAACGGCATCAAATTATTTTATTAAACTTAACAGGGAATTCCGGTCTCATGAAAAGAGATTTGATTCGGTATCCGTTCTGTTGGTTAATGGTGAATGGAAGATTAATCATATTCCGAATTCGTTCTAAGATTTTATAGATCGAATAAATTCAAGCGAAATTTCATCCGCAACAGAGTATCCCATTTCTGTAAGGGAAAAAAATCCGGAAATATTTATTCCCAGTCCCAAATCAGTAAGCTTTTCAATTATCTTGCTGTATGAATCGTCAAAATCTTTACTGAATAATTTCCGGTACTGTACTTTATCCACGCCTTTACTTCTGAGAGTGCATATAAAATAATCTTCTTCCAATTTCTGCTTAGTAAGTATTTCTACATTCTCCTTAGGTAATTTCCCGGAATTCAAAGATTTACTATACTTCCGAATATCCGGAAAATTATTCCACCTTATTTTTTCATAAAAGGAATGAGATGACGGTCCGAATCCGACATATTCTTCAAACAGCCAGTATTTAAGATTATGCAGTGATTCAAAGCCATTTTTTGAATAATTTGATATTTCATAATGCGAATATCCAAGCTGTTTCATATTTTCATTAAAGAAAGAATATAATTTCTCATTGCTTAGTTTTTCATTAATGGACCCAGTATCTAACAGCCGTTTATGCAGCAGTGTCCCTTTTTCCGTAATTAATGTATAAGCGGAAACATGCGGGACGTTAAGTTCGGCGATTCTTGAAAGATTACATTCTATTGATGATATTTCCTGGCCAGGCAAATCGTATATCATATCTATACTGTAATTCCTGAAAATTTCTCGGGTATCCATTACTGATTCGAAGGCTTGTTTTGAGTCGTGCTGTCGTGAGAGAAAAGTCAATTCGTTGTCGATAAAAGACTGTACGCCCAGACTAATCCTGTTTATACCTGTATCCCTCAAATCAACCAATTTGTTTTTTCTGCCTACTATATCTTCCGGATTGCATTCCGCGGAGATTTCGCATTTCTCTGATATAATAAATTTATCATACAGGCTGTTAAAGATTTTTTCCAAATGTGTTTTTTTCAGAATACTTGGAGTTCCTCCACCCAAATATATGCTGTCAACTTTCAGCCTTTTTCCTTCCGTGAATAAACCGATTTCCTTTATAAGATATTCAACAAAATTATCCATTAGCTTCAAGTTAGTAGTAAGATAAAAATCGCAGTAATTGCACCGGCGATGACAAAATGGAATATGTATATAAATACCTAAACTCAAAATATTATTTACTTTTGATTAAAATTTGAATAATTTAAATGAAATAATAAATCTCATAATGAAATTATTTTCCGTCTCTTGCCTATTATTTTTGTTGCTTCTAGGATCAGCCTTCAGTCAGGAAGATGATAGTACATTTGCATCAGAAGATACACTGAATATCCAACTGGATACTTCAATTGCAAAAGATACATCGAAAGTCAGTGATTCCATTAGTATTGCATTTCAAACCAATCCGGAACGACTGAAGATCATAGAAATTATAAAATCTGTAAATAAGACCAGTAATAATATCGATTTGCTGCATTCAGAAAATGTGGTAAAAATAAAATCATCATCTGTTGATGCTACAGGGGAAATCGAGATCAAAATGAAAAGGGATGATGATATTTGGTTCCGTATCTCAGGGGGATTTGCTTTCGTAAGTAAAGATGCTTTTATAGCACATTTTAACAGGAAGAAGTTTATTTATTTTGATAATCTTGACAATAAGGTCATTGAAGGACCTACAACTGAAGTCAACATTGGGATAATAGCACGGATGAAATGCTCATTTGATGACTTAATGAATGTTATGTCAGGTGCATGTACAATAAATTATTGTGATATTGATACATTATCGGTAAAAGAAGACGAATCTTCATATATTATTACTGTAAAGGGGAAAAAAATTCTAAAATACTGGGTAGATAAAAAGACAAAGTGTGTTAATAAATATGCATATATTAACCGCAATTTTAAGGAATATTTACGCATCATGTATTCCAACTTTTCAGCGGCCGGAGAAGGTTTTTATGCCAGAAAAGTGGAAATAACAAGACCTAACACAAACGAATATCTGAAAGTTGTTAACGAGAAGTATACAATTAATAATCCTGTATTATTATTTAACGTTGACTTTCCTTATGATGCAAAACGAATTGTCTGGGATAAATAATTCCATATAAATCCAGATTATAATTCATTTAATACATTGAGTTGAATCTTCGTTTTCAGTATTTTTATATCTACTTCAAATCAAAATTAATCGGAGGAATAAATGAGTTTATTCAAAATAGCATATCTCCCGGGAGATGGCATAGGTGTTGAAGTCCTTGAAGCTGCAAGAATAGTTCTGGATAAAACAGGATTCGAAGCAGAATATATACACGGAGACATTGGATGGGAGTTTTGGTGCAATGAGGGGGATGCATTTCCTGAAAGAACAATTAATCTTTTAAAAAATGTAGATGCCGCATTATTTGGAGCTATAACATCTAAGCCAGTAAAAGCAGCACAATCAGAATTAATACCTGAACTGCAGAATAAGAACCTAACGTACCGTTCACCGATAGTAAGGATGAGGCAAATGTTCGACTTATACACATGCCTCCGCCCATGCAGGGGATATGCCGGCAATCCTCTGAATTATAAGGAAAATATAGACCTGGTTGTTTTCAGGGAAAACACGGAAGGGATGTATTCAGGGGTTGAATTCAGTCCTGTACCAGAGGAACTCTCATCATTGCTTGCAAAGATTTCCAAGCCATTTGCCCCGTTCAAGGATTTAACGCCTGACCAGTATGCAATTTCCTGCAAAATAAATACAAAGAAAAGTTCAGAAAGAATAATCAGAGCAGCTTTTGAATTCGCCAGGAAATTCAACAGGAAGAAAGTTACAGTTGTGCATAAGTCAAACGTTGTAAGGGCAACGGACGGACTGTTCCTTGAAATGGCTAAGGAGGTTAAGAAAGATTTTCCTGAAGTTGTAATGGATGATGCAAATATCGATGCAATAACAATGTGGCTT
>Ga0208980_10000073_pt1 | contig 45401 bp, 40 predicted proteins | sample WetSurMetagenome_3_FD_187993 | JGI IMG/M metagenome (GOLD analysis project Ga0208980, IMG submission 187993) | Wetland microbial communities from Twitchell Island in the Sacramento Delta, sample from surface sediment Aug2011 Site A1 Bulk (version 2) | ecosystem: Environmental > Aquatic > Marine...
GCATGGCGATCCAGGTGGTGATCTGAACGGCACTGCTGACCCGCCCGCGGTTCTTAACCGTGGTGACATCCGCCACGTAGGCGCTGAAAGCGGCGTCATTGGCCGTCGCGCCAAAGAAAGTCATGATGCTGTCGAACAGGATGGCCATAAAGATACCCAGCGCAACCGGCTGAAAGTAAGCGGCTGCCGGGAACAAGGCGGTGAAAATGCCCCAGAAGATATAACCCAGGAACAGATAGGGCTTGCGTTTACCCCACTTCGAGCGGGTGCGGTCGCTTAACGTGCCCATGAAGATCGTGGTCACGGTCGAGACCACCGCAGTGATCGACACCATCCAGGAGACCGCCTGGGGATTAGGGGTGATCCTGTCGTACAGGAAAGTATTGTAGAACTGGTTCTCGATCGCCCAGGCTAACTGCCCGGCCAGTGAGAGCATTAACAAGGCAACGAACACGCGTGTGGGAAGTATGCTGGGTGTGGTGACGCTGTTCGTTTGAGTTTTCATCAAGCGACCTTTTTATTCGAGGATGAAAAAGTGTATCATGCGCTACGTTACCAGTCAAACAAGTTGTGCAACCTGACCTGAAAGATGTCTTTGATGAGGGTAAAATTATCTTATGTCAACCCTGCCGGGGTCCTATCACAGCCGCTTTCGTGTTATTAAACTCATGTTTGTTTTTATCACCATACTGGCTTGCAACCTCTCCTCCCCGCAACCAACCCTTGTTTTCCCTACCAGCCGCCCGACCGTGGCGAATACCGTCACATCCGTTGAGGTGACCCAAATTAGCGGAGAGCCGGTTGGCAAGATCGCATATGTTTGCCAGTTGGATAAGAAGTATAACCAGATCTGCCTGATGAATGCGGATGGCAGCAGCCAGCACATCCTGGTGGATTGGCCGCTGGTCCAAAGTTACTACCCCTCCTTCGCCCCAGACGGTCAGAGTGTTATCTTCGCCTCCAACTACAGCGGTGAATTTGCATTGTACGAAACCAACCTGGTTGGTGAAGTGACCGCCATCCCGACCATTGACCAGGAAGTGGCCTCACCGGCCATCTCCCCAGATGGGGAATGGATCGCTTTCACCATCGTCAGCGATACAGCTGACAATAACATCGCACTCAGCCCGCGTAAGGGTGGTGGTATAACGATCATTTATCCGCATGACGGCTGGGATCCAACCTGGTCGCCGGATGGCAGCCAGATCCTGTTTGCCGGCTCCGATGAAGGCAGTATCCACCTTTACATCATGAATCGTGATGGGACGAACGTCCGCCAGGTGACCGATCAGATTGGCTTGCGAGGCCGCAACGACTGGTCATCCGGTGACTTGCTCGCCTCATACATCGGTTCAGCTGTGAATCATGCTCGCAATATATATACCTTTGATATGCAAGGGGAGAATTTGAAAATGATCACCGATGGTGGCGATAATGTTGCACCATCCTTTTCCCCGGATGGGCGCTGGATCGCCTTCATGTCTTACCGTGACCATTTCTGGGACGAATTTGGCTGCGAGATCTACATCATGCGCACGGATGGCACTGATGTGCGGCGCCTGACCGCAAACGATACTTGTGACTGGCAGCCGCGTTGGGGAAGATAGGAACTTATGAGATTCATAACCACTTTCATATTCATTGGAATACTCCTGGCAGTATGCCCGGTTTCGACACCTGCTGTCACGGCACCTGAGGTCACGATACCTGAGGTCGTGATACCGGTCGCCACACGTCAGCCGGAAGAAAGGGATGTCACGCATGCCACCTGGACCGACCGGCGGCGGGTGATTCTGATGATCGGCGATGGCATGGGTTCCGCACAGCGCCAGGCTGGCCAGTGGAGCAGCGTCGGATTGAGCGGGACGCTGGCAATGGACAGCCTGCCGGTCAGCGGCGAGGTTCAGACCAGCAATGTAACCGGAAGCGTGACCGAATCAGCGGCAGCGGCCACGGCCATGGCCACCGGAGTGAAGACCATCAACGGTTATGTGGGTATTGATCCGGCTGGTAACAACCTGACTACCATTCTCGAATTAGCCCAGGAACTGGGGATGAAGACAGGCTTGGTGGTGACCAGCCAGGTCACGAATGCCACCCCAGCGGCATTTGCCGCACATATCGGTGATCGCAACGAAGTGTTGGAGATCGCCGGTCAGATGCTGGCGCATCACGTGGATATCCTGCTGGGTGGCGGGGAGGGGGATTGGCTGCCGAACACTTTGACGGATTGCACGGGGAGTAAAAATGGTAAACGCACGGACGGGCGTAATTTGGTGAGCGAGGCGCTCTCTGCCGGTTACACCTACAGCTGTACACCGTCTGCATTTGCTGCCATCACCCCGGGGACAAGCCCCCTGCTGGGCTTGTTTGCGTTTGAAAAAATGAGCTGGCCGTATGCCCCGACACTGGCAGGAATGACTGTCGCCGCTCTCGACAGTCTGGATGACGACCCGCAGGGTTTCTTCCTGATGATCGAAGGCAGCCAGATCGACAATGCCGCAGCTGCCAATGATGGCGCCAAGGTGATCGACGACGTGAAGACCTTCGATGATGCTGTCCGGGTGGCACTGGATTTTACGACTGCCAATCCGGATACATTATTAATTATCGTGGGTGATCATGAAACCGGTGGTTTAAGTTTGTCTACCGCAGCCACCTGTAATTCGGTTAATGAGGGCCCGTTCAGTATCGCCGGGGGTGGTACCTTCTGCACCCATTTTTCAACCACCGCGCATACCGGTGTGAATGTCCCATTAACCGCCATGGGTCCCTACAGCGAGCACCTGGTTGGATCAAACCAGAATACAGCCGTCTATTTTGTCATGCGACGATATATCACAACTTATGTGTATAATTACCTCCCGATAGTCGTCACACCCTGATTAATATTATGGGAGGAATGTTGCTCCAGGCAAATAACTCCTCGGCGCATTATAAACCGAAGGATAAAGCTTTTAATTTCGTACTCCGGATGGCTGCGGCCGTTCTGGGCGTGTGTTTGGCCTGCGCTTTGATTTGGTGGTATGCAAGTGATCGAAATTTCAATACCCTTGGACGATATATTAATATCACCGGAATCATCTTTATGATCATTGGAATCATTTCTATCTCAGGTCGGTCTCAGATAGTCCGATCCATAAATAGGAAAAAACTCACTCAGATTGAAAAGCAACGAAAAAATATCGATGCCGATGGTATTAACAAACGGATGATGATGTTTCTTTTTGGGGTCGGCTTGCTCTGTCTCTTCATCGGCAACATGATTATCGTAGGACTATAAACGAGGACACCATATGGCAGATAACATCGATTTCATTCTTAAACGCCGCAGCATTCGCCGATTTGAAACACAGCCGGTAGAAGAGGAAAAGATCACCACACTCCTGCGAGCCGGCATGGCAGCTCCCTCAGCCGTGAACAGCCAGCCGTGGGAATTCGTGGTGGTGACCGATGAGTCCATTCTGCAAAAATTGCGGGCCGCCCTGGAATACGGCAAGATGGTTGCCCCCTTGGTGATCGTCCCTCTCGGCAGTCCCAAGGTGGCTGCCAACCCGGCCGGTGAGACCTACTGGGTCCAGGATTGTGTAGCGGCGGTTGAGAACATCCTGATTGCGGCTGCCAACATCGACCTGGGCGCTGTGTGGGTGGGTGTCTACCCGCGTGTACGGAAGATGGCCGCGGTGCGCGAGATCCTCAACATCCCGGTGGATGTCTTCCCGCTGTGCCTGCTGCACATCGGTTACCCGGCTGAGCAGAAACCGGCCACCAGCAAGTACAAAACCGAACGGGTTCACTGGCAAAAATATGAATCGACCCGGCGCTACAATCATAAAATGATTAACCGTCTGGTGGATCAGGTGATTAAAAAAGTCTGATAGGAGAAACCATTATGTTTAAGGAATTCAAAGAATTCGCCTTGCGCGGCAATGTGGTGGACCTATCGATCGGTGTCATGATTGGAACGGCTTTCAATAATATCGTCAATTCGTTGGTTGAGGACATCCTGACGCCAGCCATAAGTGTGCTGGTGGGCGACGTCGATTTCTCGAATTTTTACATAAATCTGTCAGGGGGAGAATACGACAGCCTGGCACAAGCCCAGCTTGCCGGCGCAATCACCATCAATCTCGGGTTGTTCATCAACGCCGTATTAAACTTTCTCGTCATCGCGCTCGTGCTCTTTCTCATTATTAGGCCGATCAACGCAAAAAACAAGGCGGACAAGCCGAAGGACAAGAAATGTCCTTATTGTGTCAGCACCATTCCATTCAAGGCCACCCGCTGCCCGCATTGCACTTCCCAGTTAAAAAAGAGACTGGTATCATCACAACAAACTTGATCCCGGAGGTAATATGTCTGGTTTGAATTTGAACAAACAGGAATTGAAACGCTCTGGTAGTACGCTGGTCTACTGGCTGACCGGACCCGAAAAGGCACCCTTGGTGGTTTTTACGCATGGCGCCACCATCGACCATCGCACCTGGAATCCGCAGCTTAAAGCACTGGAAGGGAAGTACCGTGTGCTGCTCTGGGATGTACGCGGTCATGGCCAATCCCAGCCGATCGGTGAGGATTTCACCATTGCCGGCGCGGCTGAGGATCTGGTGGCCATTATGGACAAATTGAAGGTTAAACAGGCCATCTTTGTCGGACAATCGATGGGCGGTAATATATCCCAGGAGCTGGCTTTCTATCATCCGGAACGGGTGAATGCCATGTTCCTGCTGGGCTGCGCCTGCAATACCTGGAAACTGACTGGACTCGAGAAACTTCAAATTAAATGGGGGGTTCCGATGCTCGAACATTATCCCTCCGGTCTCTGGCTTTCACAGGCGACCAGTCGGAGTTCGATCGACCCCAAGGTGCGGGACTATCTGGCCGATGCATCCTCCAAAACGATGAAAGCCGGGAATTTTAATCATATTTGGAATGCATTGGCGCTATGCCTGCATTATGAACCGGATTATCGCATCGAATGCCCGCTCATGCTGGCGCACGGAGAGCACGATAACCTGGGCAATTTTAAAAAGGTCATGCCAAAATGGACCTGGCGGGATCCAATGTCACGTTATGTGGTCATCCCGAATGCCGGGCATGTCGCCAATCAAGATAATCCAAAGTTCTTCAATCAACTCCTGCTGGATTTCCTGCATCAGTGTGCACCGGTGAAGTGATGGTGCGCAACCCGGTCCATTGGCTTGCGTAGACAGGGATGAATAGGAGATAAATATGGAGCACGATATGGTTTCGACCACATTTGAGATCCCCGGTTACAGGAATCGGAAAAATCTGGGCCTGGTCCGCGGTGTGACCGTTCGTTCGCGCAGCGTGGTCGGCAACATTGCTGGTGGTATCCAAACACTCTTCGGCGGTAACATCACGATCTTCACCGAGCTGTGCGAGAACGCACGCCAGGAAGCGTATGAGCTGATGCTGCAGCACGCCGACCAGATGGGTGCCAATGCCATAATCGGCATGCGTTATGATGCCAACGATGTCATGGATGGTGTCACCGAAGTGCTGGCGTATGGCACGGCCGTGGTCATGGAACGGGTTTAAACCATCTCGTTGATCTCGATCATTCAAATCAGTGATCGTGAGTCTGACCGGCATAACCAGCCAGGAGAAACTTCCAGACTGGTTAAGTGATTTACATACTGGCAATCCGGGAGGGTCATTAAACTGCAGTGTTTATTGGAGTTTTTATTTAATGAAGAGTCAGCACACTGTAACTTACCAGCCAGGTGATCTACACAGGCTGGTTGAGCTTATATACAGAATTCGCAAACCAGAAAACCTGGCGGAATATCCCACCGGTGTTGATTTTGAAGAAATATTGGCATCGGCAGATGTTTGGGAATCGGCCCGCTTGTGGTTTGGTGAAGATAGCGCTCTGACCGGTTATGCCTTGATCTATCCGCTGTTCTGCAACTTCCATTTTGAAGCTGAACCCGGGCAGGATCAAGCCCGTATGTACATGGAGATGGTCGCCTGGGGACTCGAACGGTTTCGGCGACTAAAGCTGGATGGCAAAGTCGATCAAGCCGCGGCGCTAGATACCATTTGGGATGAACAGGACACTGAGCGCATCAAGTTGTTAAAAGAGAATGGCTTTATTCCACAGGACCTGGCGAGCTTACACCTGTCGCGTGACCTGACTGAGCCCATTCCACCCGTTAATTTACCGGATGGCTTCACCATCCGGTCTGTGGCGGGGGAGTGCGAGGCGGATGCATTGGCAGTCCTCTACCAGACCGCGTATGAAAGCGTCCGGATGAACCGCGAGGAGATTTTATTGATCATGCGCACCTCCTCCTATGACCGCGAGTTGGACCTGGTGGCGGTTGCCCCGGATGGGCAACTGGCAGGACTTTGCACCTGTGGCATCGAAGAAGACCTGAATAAAAGGCTCCCGAAAAAGCTTGGTTCGACCGATCCTGTGCTGGTCCACCCGGATTTCCAGGGGCTGGGTCTATCCCGGGCATTGATCTGGAGCGGTTGGGAAAAACTCAGATCGCGCGGGATCGAGGTGGCTGAACTTTCAACCGGCAGCCAAAATGTGAAAGGCATTGCCGCCTTCACAAAGGCCGGCTATATGATTGATGGGCGTCGATTGTGGTTGTCGCACCCGGTGATTTGAGCCGGGTAGCTGGATAACCACAGGATATCAGAAATTCCTAATATTATGCTACTTGACATACTGTATAATATACAGTATAATGCAGTCTATAGAATGAAGATATAAAGAGGTGAATGATGGATACAGTGGTATCGGTGAGCCATTTCCGAAAAACTTATGGCAGTTTTGTAGCCGTTGATGATATCTCCTTCAATGTGCAGCGGGGGGAGATCTTCGGTTTATTAGGTCCCAACGGCGCCGGAAAGACCAGCACGCTGGAAACGCTGGAGGGTATTCGCCATTCGGATGGCGGTAGCCTGGAGGTGCTTGGGATCGATCCGGTGCGCGAACCGGGCAGGTTGAAGGATGTCATCGGCGTTCAATTGCAGACTTCCGGACTGCCCGGCAACATGAAGGTTGGTGAAGCCATGCGCTTTTTTTGTGCCTACCATCGGGTCACCCCACGCATGGACTTGATTGAACGCATGGGACTCACCGAAAAAGAAGACACCCAGTATCAGCAACTTTCCACCGGTCAGCAACGCCGTTTGGCACTGGCGCTGTCAGTTTCACATCAACCCAGCCTGTTGATCCTGGATGAACCGACTGCCGGTCTGGACGTCAACTCGCGTAGCGAGTTGCACGATATGATGCTGGAATTACGCAAGTCCGGTACTGCCATCCTGCTGGCCACCCATGACATGGCCGAAGCTGAAAAGCTGGCTGACCGGGTATCTGTCCTGCTGGGGGGCAGGGTGGTGGCCAACGGCAGCCCGCGCGAATTAACCACGGCCGGATCCGGATTGACCAAGATCTCGATCCGCACGGAGGGTTCGATCTTCGAGCGAAAACAGGTGAAATTCCCAGCGGTATCCCAACAGCTTTTCAAGGATGATTATGCGATCTTTTACAGCAAGCATCCCGGAACCAGTGTTCCGGCATTACTCAGGTATATCGAGCGTCAGAAGGACACCCTGATTGACCTGCGTGTCGAGCGGCCATCACTCGAAGAACGTTTCCTCGAGATCACCACTCCGGGAGGAGGTAGGAAATGAATGCTTTTATCAATCACTTTACATTTGAATTCAAGTCCGGTTTACGTAATGCCAATCAATTGATGATGAATTACCTGTTCCCGCTGGCGTTTTATGCCATGATGGGTTTGATAATGACCAAGATCAACCCTGGTTTTACCCAGGTACTAATTCCTTCCATGGTAGTTTTTGCTACGATGGCAAGCACTGTGCTGGGGTTGCCCAACCCTTTGGTCGAATTGCGTGAAGCCGGGGTTTTCCGCAGTTATAAGATCAATGGCATCCCGGCGGTTTCGATCCTGGTCATCCCGGTGCTGAGCACCATCTTTCACACCCTGATCGTGGCGGCCATCATCACCTTCACTGCCGGACCCTTGTTCGGGGGTGTCGAACCGCAGGACGTCCCGGTCTTCATTCTCATTACCCTGCTGGTGACATTCAACTTTGGTGCCATCGGTGCCCTGATCGGGGTGATCTCAGCCAATACCCGCGCCACAGTACTTTGGTCACAGTTGCTTTTCCTGCCATCCATGCTGATTGGAGGGTTGATGATACCCATCAGCATGTTGCCCCCATCCGCCCAACCACTGGCTGCCTTGCTACCCAGCTCGCATGCCATGCAAGCTTACCTGGGTCTGGCCTACCGGCAGCAGACAGCCTTCGACCCCACGATTTCCGTAGGTGTGTTAAGCGTCAGTCTGGTGCTGACCTTTGGTTTGGCGATCTACCTGTTCAACTGGGATTCGAAGAACAAGACCCACCATGGTCATCCCCTGATGGCATTGCTGGCCCTGGCACCTTATATTGCAGCCATCTTCCTGGTTTGATCAGGAAGGCTGGTCAGCGGGTGGCACCGGCTGGGTTGCCCCCCCAAGGTCGATCAGTTTAAAGAATTCACGGACTACGACCGGATCGAAATAACGTCCGCTCTGTTCCCGAATATAATCAAGCGCCATGTCTGTCGTCCAGGCCGGTCGATAAGGACGGTCAGAGGTCAATGCATCCCACACATCGATCACGCTGAAGATGCGGGCCGAGATAGGGATATTTTCCCCGACCAGCCGGCCCGGATAACCGCTACCGTCCCAGTGTTCATGGTGGCGCAGTGGAATATCAAGCGAGAGGTGCAGATAGTCGATGGCTGTCAGGAAATCGTGCGCATACAGGGGATGCTGGCGCATGATCTCCCATTCCTTGTTGTTCAACGGACCGGGTTTCAAGAGAATGGAATCCGGTACGCCGATCTTGCCAATATCATGCAACAGGGATCCACGCCTGACGTGGATCAATTCCTCTTCCGGAATGCCCAATTGCCTGGCCAGCTTCTCTGTCAATTCGGTGACCCTCAAGGTATGTCCCTCGGTTTCGCGGTCCCGCAGGTCCATGGCACGTGACCAGCCTTCGAGGGTGGAATCGTAAGCCCTGGCCATCTCCAGGTTGGAAGCCTGCAGATCGGTGAACATGCGTGTGCTGTCGATCGCCAGAGCGGTATGCAGCCCGACCAGTTTCAGAAAATCGATCTCATCATCCGTGGGTGAATATACCGAGCGGGTGAAAAGATTCATATATCCGATCAATTGCTCCCGTGAGAACAGCGGAATGCCGATATAACTTCGAAATTTATAGCTTTGGTAAATAGCTTTGAAATGTTGCCCCTTGGTTTTTTCAAGGTTTGGGATGCGGATCAGTTTTTTTTCCTCGGCGGCTTTTTCGATGTATTTCTGAAATACCTTAATCACGGATAGGTCCGGTTTTTTTACAAAGCCGGTACGATAAGCTCCTTTTAATTGGTCCGTGCCTGGCTCATACAGGTAGATGCTGGAAGCATCGATTCCAAGTCGCGTATTGATCCTGGTCAGGATTGTCTTCAAGGTATGTTCCAGGCTCTCGATGGAGGTGATGGCTGTGTCGATGTCGCGCAACAACCGCTCCTGCCGCAGGTGCCGCTGGACGTCAAAAAGCAGTTGGTAGTTCTCATTCTCTCGTGTTCGGACAGCATCCTCCATGATCTTGAAGCTTTCCATTAATAGATTCACCTCGGCATAAGCATCCGGGGCAACCGGCTGGGTATAGGCATACAGATAATCGCCGGCAGTAATGCGTCGCGCCTGATTGGTAAGTAATTCCAGGGGATCGATCACACGGCGTGTAATCGTATGACGTTGTTGACGCAGGCTGAGGTATAGCAGTCCAATTGCCACGATCATACCGACCGCGCCCGGAATGAGGAAGGGACCATAGACCGTCCAGACTGGTATCTGGTTGATCGCGAACCAGTTGGTTTCAGGGATCGGTTCAATCAAGGTGACATAAAAGTGGCTGTTCCAGGCATACACCGGTTCCTGGTCACCTGAAAGTGCAGCTTGGTAGATATCGGTCTGCCGGATATTTTCCTGCCGGGCAACCTTATTTGCGTCGGGATGGGCGACGAAGTATCCATTCGCGTCGATGATGTAACTTAATCCTGTTGTAGAGGAGGATCTTTCTATCAGCCGATCTTGTAGTTGTGACAGATTCACTTCACCAACGATCGCTCCCTCGCCTCTCTGCAAGGGCAGGCTCATATAAACGGTGGGTTTTCCGGTTCGGGCAGACGTGAAGGGGGTGGATAGTTGCAGTTGATTTTGATCAGGATCGAAGTAGGGCTGGGCGGACATATCCATACCCACAGTAACCAGGCTGGTCCTAGGTGAAATCTTATCCAGCCTGCCGTCTGGAAGAATATAGTAGATCACATCGAATTCGTTATATCCAGCGCGGATTGAATCCAAATCAGATTGGGTGGGGACTGACGCGGCCAGGGCAACCAGTGCGTGCTCGGTGCTGACCAGGTACTCGCTGACATTATTGGCGATCAGGTACGTGGAATCGCGGGCTTGTTGTATGGCAATCTTGGCACTCCAGTGAGATGAGATGACGAACATCATGGTGATCACCACAGTGACCAGAACCTGTTGTGTTAATAACAGACGGGTAATGATGGTGTGAAGAGGCTCTGGTTCGTGCTTTGTCATCCGGTTAGTCCTGGATCGTGATTTGCTTCATGGTGATGAACTTCCCATCCTGGATTTTCTGTATAAAGAGTGGCCGGGTCGTATCTCCATACTCATTTAATGACACGCTTGCGGTCAAAGTTTCCACGTTGGAGATATTGGCCAAGGCATCTGCCAACCCTTCTGCCTGTCCATTGGTCTTTTCAAGTGCTGCCGCCAGAACCTGGATGACTTCATATCCATACACTGCGGTGAAGGCAGGTTGTTGTGTATAGTGATCCAGATAGCGGGTTATAAACGCCTCGAGTTCAGCGTTGGGGGTGTCTGAATCGTAGGCGATGATCAATTCCAAACCTTCAACAGCCGAGCCGCCATTGCGCAGCAATTCCGCACCGCGCGCCCAGGGAGCGGAGAAGAGCGGGATCTCCCATTTTTGCAACCGGATCTGCTGGGCGATAATGCCCGCATCCGGGGGGGAGGCGATGATCAGCACCGCATGTGGGTCGGACAGGCGTAATCCGTAAACATATGGGATGAAATCGGTGACCGTTTTACCTGAATACGAAACCCTGGTTGTGATGGACCCGCCCATCTCTTCATAACTGGTCGTGAAGGCATCTGCCAGCGAGGACGAGTAGGCATAATTATCCTGGTCGAGAATGATTGCCAGACTGGTAATGCCGCGTTCTGTGAAGATATATCTGGCAAACTCGTTCCCCAGATACAAGGTGGATGGCGTGGTGCAAAAGAACAGGTCATCGATCCCGGTCAGGTTTGCGGTGGAGGCGGTTGCGCTGATCAAAACGGTATCCCGTTCAGTGGCGACTTGATATCCTACGGCTGTTTGGCCGCTGGTCAGGTGACCGACAATGGCAACCACACCGGCATCGATCAGCTTGTTGTCCGCAGCAATTGCACCCTCCGGTGTTCCCAGGTCATCTTCGACGGTCAGCTCGATCTTCCTGCCATTGATCCCCCCGACGGCGTTAATATCATCGACTGCCATCTGAACCCCGTTGCGCAGGTTGATGGCCAGTTCGTTCTGCTTTCCAGTTAATTCCGCTGAGAAGCCAATTTGTATTGGGGTGATGGTTGTGCAACCTGAGGACAGCAGCGTCAGGCAAATCAACACCAGTAAAGTTTTAAACAAAAACGATGATACCTTCATAACAACCTCCAACCTGCGATGAAACTTCAATGGGTTGTCTGGACAATATAATAATACTTGTATGCAATGAGACTCAAAAACACCTAAATGACATAATAACATGTCTTAGTGGATGTCTTATCAATTATGCCATTTCCCAAGGCTCAAAAACAGGCTTCAAACTCGAGATTAAGGCAAAAAACCGTTTCCAGAGGCTGCCTTCCCTATTCTTGCGTATAATTGTCCCCAATACCGTCTATGATTAAACATATCCTCCCGCTGATCTTGTTTATCTCCCTTACCAGTGCTTGCGGCTCAGCTCAGCCGACACCCGTCGCAACCATGCAACCTGTTCCGACCATCGAGCTGCCCACACGTGAACCATCCGAAACTCCCGAATCGCTGGATCTTCCGGAGGCGTCGTCGATCGAGCCCATCGATCCCCTGGACCTGGCAGCTTCATTTGGACTGCCTGCTAATTACCTGGCGGAGTTGCTGATACGTCCGCTTGTGGCGGATGTGGCTGTCATTGCGCGCAGCCAAACCGGCCGGATCTACCTGCAGCGCGGCGGTCTGCTGCCCGGTTTATCCCTCCTGGATGCCGGTTCGGGTGAGGTGATGGATATCCTGTCAACAGCCGATCTGGACACCGGTCGTATCTTCAACGGACCGGTCGATTCTGTCCTGTTGCGGGTTGGCAGCGAGCTCTGGCGGATCAACCCGGATGGCAGTCACGAGATCTGGTCGCAAGCCGTGGTGGGCGAACCGTTATTCTTTACTCCCTCAGGTGAGATCTATGGTACCAGCACGGACGGCAACACTATCATTCGCCAGTCACCGGGCGTTTCAGCATTGGAAGTCGCCGGTGGATTCAACAGCATTTCTGACCTGGCTGTCAACCAGGCTGGGACGTTGTTCGTGGTGGATGGGGTCACCAGTGATCTGGTGCGTGTAAATCCGGATGGAAACCAGCTCCTGCTGGATGCGAGCGCCCCGGATGGTGAAACAGTATTCATCGGACTGGACGCAAACGGTAATCTTTACCGCAACAACGCCACCACCGGTTTCGCGCGGGTGGATGTTTTAAGTGGTGGGCTCGAACCCTATAAATTCATCTATAGCCCCTGCACAGAGCATCCGGGAGATTTCGTCATTACCGAGAACGGCATGGTCATCTTCATCGATGCCTCTGCCAGCCAGGTGGTGTGGGGCGATCTGATGGCCGGGCAGACGGGTGTGTTGGTCTCCAATGATGGCCTGGATACTTCCGTGGTGGATATCGGTCCGGATGGGGCACTCTACCTGGGTGTCTCAACCTGCGGGGGTGCCATGCCCTCCCAGGTCGTGCGCATTGGACGGGATGGATCGCGCAGCACCGCTTACGACAGCATCTCGGGACGCCTCACCGCCCTGACTTATGACCTGCGGGGTGGCATTTTCCTGGCTACAGCCAGTACCTCGGCCGGTAACCGGCTGTGGTACTACCCGGCACCGGGTGCCCAGCCCTACCTGCTGGATACTTCGACCGATTACGAGATCCAGTCCCTGGATATCGACCCCAATACCAGTTATGTGTACGCCACGCTGACCACCAGCCAGTGGATCCAGGTGTTCAATAGGGAAGGCTGGGTGGATCGCGAATACGCCATCCTGCCGCGTCCGCCACAGGAGTACGATCTGGCCGTGGATGGCGATGGGCAACTCTATGCCTACATGTCTGAAAAAGGCCGCTATGATACCGGTCCGCGCGTGGACCGTTACCTGTTGAAATTGATCACAGCTCAAGCCAAGGCGGAGATGATCGAGACCTATACCCTGCGGGGTAGCGCCCCGACCGGCAGCCTGGTGGCCGAGATGGACGGGACCTTATGGCTCTTATTGATGCCCGATGGACAGCTGCTGCGGGTACCCCGGGAAGAAGATCCGCAGGTTTTTGCCCAAAACCTTCCAACCGGATCAGCTGGTCTGGCAGTCAATCTATACGGGGATATCTTCCTGACGACCCCGGGAGGAATCTATCGTTTTTATCGAAAAGAGGGACCATGAGTGATATACCCAAGGAATTCTTCCAGGCGCTCGAGCACGGCTCGCTGGAAAAAGTTCAAAAGATATTATTGAAGAATCCGCGCCTGCCCGATATGCTGACCGACCAGGGCATCACCACGGTCCTGCTGGCAGCTTACAATGGCCAGTTCAACATTGCCGGCTACCTGGCCAGCAAGAAACCGGTTTTGCCGGTTTTCGAGTCTGCCGCGCTGGGTGAGGTTGACTCCCTCAGGCAGGTCCTGGAGGCTGACCCTGAGAAGGTTAATGCGGTTAACGCAGATGGCTTCCAGCCGCTCGGGCTGGCCTGTTTCTTCCGGCGTGGCGAAGCTGCCCGCCTGCTGGTCGAGCGCGGCGCGGATGTAAACGCTCCCTCACAGAATGCCCAGCACGTGACCCCGCTGCATTCAGCAGCTGCCGGACGCAGCCTGGAGATAGCGCGACTGCTGCTTGAACAGGGTGCGGAGGTGGATGCGGTCCAGAAGGGTGGTTACACCCCGCTGCACGCCGCCGCCCAGAACGAACAGCTCGAGATGGTTGAACTGCTGCTGCAACATGGCGCCGATCCTGGAAAGGCGAATGAATCCGGGCTCAGCCCGCGTGACCTGGCAGCCCGCGGGAAGAATCAAAAACTGAAGGCGCTACTCGGGAGCCAAGCGGCATGAGCAAGCTTTCCTTCGCGGATGTCATTACCAGCCACCTGCGCCGCTACCCGTTGATGGGTGTGCAGGATCTCTACAAGCTGGCCTACCAGGCCGTGTTGGGGGCTGAGCATGCTTCCGGCAACCCGGATTTCGTCCATCAACGGCTGATGCAGGAGCTGGGCGGCTTAACAGAAGGTCCACCAGAGCCGCTGGTCGACCCGATCTCGCCGGATGGACGTATCCTGCGCGTGCACCTGCGGCCGTTCATACAGACGGGTGCTGAACCGATGAAATTGAGCCAAGCTTTTTATGAGGGTGGGCAGACCTACAAGGGCTCACTGGACCTGCTGGCTATGTTCTGGCTGGAGGCACGCCAGCTGGCGGCGGCCAGCGAGATCCCCTTCAAACCGACTGAGCTTGACCTGTATATTGGCGACCGCGAAGCCGGGGCTTTTCAACCCGTGCATCACACCATTGCTTACCGCGCGGCTTATAAACCGGCCTACCGGGTGGTCTTGAAGGAATATTGGAAGGATTGAGCTCAGAATAGTTGCGGGACCAGCACGGCAAATCCCACCAGGTAAATCCCGGTCATTATGAGCAGGCTGTAACCCGGAAAGCCGGTCATCATGCCTGCCAGCCAGCGCTGGCTGCGTTCCCAGACATGAAAATCCCCGATCGACTCAGCCCACAGGATCTGGAGGTCATCACGGATCGGCAGGCTGCCCAGGGCGCTGAAGATCCCGACCGCGATCAGGACTGCGCCAACCATGAACAGTCCGTTGCTGAACTGGGTAGTTGAACGCCAACCCACCAGCCATTCCAGGCTAAGGATCAACAAGCCCAGGAACAGGGCGATGAGGAAGGTCTTGACCAGCAAGCTTAGAAATTTCTTCATAATTGATTGTGTTTGGATGAGTATAGCAGATGCGTGTATTTTCCCACTAATACCGGGGTATGGATTATTTCATACCGATGAACCGGAGTGGTGGGGGATTAATGCAGGGGCACACAGCTCTGAAGGACAAGACGTGTTGCACGCCCTTATTGGGAAGGCTAATACGCTAAAATCAAGCCTATGACCAAACCGTCCTGGGAATCCCTCAATCAGCATATCATCACCTGCCGGCTTTGCCCGCGACTGGTGGAATATCGTGAAAGGATCGCGCAGGAGCGCAAGCGTGCCTTCCGTGACCGGAATTATTGGGGCAGGCCGGTGCCGGGCTTTGGCGATCACGCCGCGCGCGTCCTGATCGTTGGGCTGGCACCCGGCGCACATGGCTCCAACCGTACCGGGCGCATGTTCACCGGGGATGCGTCGGGCGTATTTCTCTACCGCGCGTTGCAGCGAGCCGGTTTTGCCAACCAAGGCCATTCGGAGGACCCGCACGACGGTCTGGCCCTGACGGACGTTTTCATCACGGCCGTTTGCCGCTGCGCACCACCCGATAACAAGCCGACCCATGAGGAGCAGGTCAACTGCCAACCTTTCCTTCTGGCGGAGTTGACACTGCTTGATAAACTGGAAGGTATTGTGGCACTCGGACGGATCGCATTGGATGGTATCCTGGCTGGTTACCGGGTAAGAGGTTTTACCACGCCGAAGATCGACTTTGGCCACAATCGCCTGTTCGAGGTGGGTGGGGAGTTACCCTGGCTGGTCACCTCCTACCATCCCAGCCGGCAGAATACCCAGACCGGACGCCTGACCGAGGCGGATTTCGATGCCGTCTGGTCGCGTGTGAGGGGGATGTTGGATGGTAAGGAATGAGCAGACGAAGAAAGTCCATCCGTTTACCAGAATATGATTACTCCACTCCAGGTGCGTATTTCATTACGATCGTGACTCATCAACGAGAGCGATTGTTCGGGGAAATTGTGGATGGAGAGATGCGGCTGAATAATGCAGGCAAGATTATTCAAGAAGAATGGATTCGATCAAGGAAAATCCGAGCACCTTGGGAATTCAATGATTATATTGTGATGCCCGATCATTTTCATGGAATTGTTGAGATTTGTGAAATGGATACCGTAGGGGCGCACAGCTGTGCGCCCCTACGAAAAATGAAAGGGCAACGCCTCTATCGTCAACCTCGCTCTCTCGGTTCTTTCGTGGCTGGATTCAAGGCTGCATGTACCACAAGGATCAATATTCTACGAATTTCACCTGGCCAATCCATCTGGCAACGCAACTATTACGAACACGTCATCCGGGATGATAACGACCTGGATGCCATTACCGCCTATATCTCGGGCAACCCATCCTGCTGGAAAACGGATGACCCTTTCCAGACTCCGATCCGTTTTAACACACGGCGTATAATTACCTCACATAAATCCTGATTTCCCGGAGCCGCCCATGTATCATGAAATGCGCTGGACGCTGGAAAAGATCCAAAAACGCCTGGAGCTGATCCAACCCTACGTTTATCGCCGCCAGGAACAACTCCCCCCATTCCGTTATCTGCGCTTGGAAGGACCCTCGACACCTCCACCGGTCGGCGTGGACCTGGATGACAGCGCCTGGGAGGAGATCCCCCCCAATACCTACTGGGGCACGTGGATGATCGACTTCACCCTGCGCACGACTTTCACTGTCCCTGTGGGTTGGGAGAAGGACAGGCCGATTGCCCTGTACCTGCCGTTGGGGGAGGCCGGCGATTTCAGCCACCCCGAAGCACTGGCCTATATCGACGGCCAAGCCTGGGCAGCCTGCGACCGGCATCACCAGGAAATTCTGATAAAACCCGAATGGGCGGATGCCCAATCCCACTGGCTGGCTCTGCATGGTTGGACCGGCCTGGGTGGGGCGGAAAAGGGTGATTTTTTCACCAAGCTGTTCATGCACCCGTCTTCGGTTGTGCAGATCGATACGGCCTTACGTGAGCTGATCGCTCTGACCCGTGTGGCCGTTCAAAGCGCTGGCTTGCTTAAAAAGGATGATCCGGTACGCGCCGGGTTGCTGAACGCCCTGAACGCTGCCTTTATTCAATTAGAAACCCGCGAGCCGGGCAGCGATGAATTCTACGCGAGCGTCCTTCCGGCCCTCGAAACCTTGAAGGCAGGCATTTCCCAGGCAGGCTCCACACTGGATGTTTCCATCCATGCCAGCGGGCATGCTCACATCGATGTAGCCTGGTTGTGGACGCTCGACCAGACCCGCCAGAAAGCTGCACGTACCTTCTCCAACGTGTTGCGTTACATGGAGCAATTCCCCGGTTACCACTTCAGCCAGAGCCAGCCGCAGATTTACGACTTCATCCGCCAGGATCGCCCGGAACTCTTCAAGGCCATCCAGGCACGGGTGAAGGAAGGGCGTTGGGAACCCCTGGGTGGCATGTGGGTCGAAGCCGACTGTAACCTGAGCGGGGCGGAATCGCTGGTGCGCCAGTTCCTGCTCGGGCGCGGCTTCTTCCGCGAATATTTTGGGGAGGATGCCGAGAGTCCGGTCCTGTGGCTGCCGGATGTGTTCGGCTATGCCTGGGCGCTGCCGCAGCTGATCAAGCAGGCTGGTCTGAAATATTTCATGACCATCAAGATCGGCTGGAACCAGTACAACCGCCTGCCATACGACACCTTCCTGTGGCAGGGGTTGGATGGAACGCGCATCCTGACCCACTTCTCGACTGTCACCGAGATCGGCAGCCCGTATGCCTCCACCTACAACTCAATGGCCAACCCGGCCGAAGCTTTGGGTGCCTGGCAGAACTTCCAGCAAAAGGAACTGCACCGCGATCTGCTGATGGCATACGGCTTTGGGGATGGCGGCGGGGGTCCGACGCGCGAGATGCTGGAAAATATCGCCGTCATGTCCGATTTCCCGGGCCTGCCGCGCGTCCAGAATTCCAGCGTGAAAGCCTTCTTCGAGAAGCTGGATCCTCTGGTGGAATCCCCCATGATGCCGGTCTGGAACGGCGAGTTGTATCTTGAATATCACCGCGGCACCTATACCACCCAGGCGCGCAATAAGCGCGCCAACCGTAAGAGCGAATTCCTGCTGCACGATGCCGAGTTCCTTTCCACGGCTGCCAGCCTGCTCGACCCCCAATATCAATACCCACAACAGGCTTATACCGAAGCCTGGCGGACGGTTTGCCTCAACCAGTTTCATGATATTATCCCCGGCTCATCGATCGGGCCGGTTTACGAGGAATCCCAGGTTCAATATGCGCAGCTCACAAAAGACGTAACCGCTCTTCGCGATCAAGCGCTGGATACCCTGGCAAAAAAAATGAATGCCGGGTTATTGCTGGTGAATCCGAACTCCTTTGCCTGCAACACGCCTGTTTTTATTACCGGCGGTCTGCCAAAAGGGCATATCCCAATCCAGGCGGGGAAGTACCTGCCGATCCAGGAAGTCGAAGGCGGCTGCCTGGTGGATGCCGGATGCCTGCCGGCATACAGTTTCACACCGGTTGACCTGCCGGCTGCCCGGGAACAAAATGGAGTCAAGCCCGATCCATCCGCCACTCAAAAAGATGCCCTCGTGCTCCTTGAAAATGACCAGCTGCGGGCTGAATTCAATTCCTGGGGTGACCTGACACGAATTTATGACAAACTGCTTGAGCGCGAAGTGTTGGCAGGCGGTGCGATCGGCAATCAGTTCCAGGCATTCGAGGACCGTCCACTAACTTTTGATGCCTGGGATGTGGATATTTATTACGATGACAAGGTATACCTGGCCGAACCGGCCAGTTCGATCCGCCTGATCGAGAATGGACCGCTGCGCTGGACGATCGCGATCGAACGTCGCATCCTTAATAGTACCTATACCCAACGCATCTCACTAACCCGTGGCAGCCGGCACCTGGATTTCGACACCCATATCGACTGGCAGGAGCGCAATACCCTGCTTAAAGTGGCCTTCCCGGTGGATATTCTCTCTCCCGTGGCAACCTACGAGATCCAGTGGGGTAACGTCCAGCGACCGACCCACCGAAACACCAGCTGGGATTGGGCGCGCTTTGAGAGCTGCGCACACAAGTGGGTCGACCTCAGCCAGGGTGATTATGGGGTCAGCTTGCTGAACGACTGCAAGTACGGGCACGATGTATACGACAATGTGTTGCGACTGACATTGCTGCGTGGGCCGGGCATTCCGGATCCGGCCGCAGACTACGGAGAACATCACTTCACCTACAGCCTGTTCATGCACGAGGGCAGCTGGGATGAACGCACCCAGGCGGCAGCCTATAACCTCAATGATCCACCCATCGCCTGGCTGGCTGGCGGAAAAGGCAAGGATGGATCAAGTACGGTAGACCAGTCTTCATTTATATCAGTTTCCAGACCTAATGTGATCGTCGAGACGGTCAAAGGCGCCGAGGATGGGCAGGGTATCATCCTGCGCCTGTACGAGAGCCAGCGCAGGCACTGCCAGGTAAACCTCCTGTTCCCATTAAAGGTTAAAAACGCCTGGCTAACGAACCTGCTTGAGGAAAACGGGGATGTGTTACATCTCCTGGAGCGGGGAGTTTGCCTCGATTTAAAACCTTACCAGATCGCCACCCTGCGCGTGCAGTTCCAATAAAAAAACCGGCGGATGGACGTTATCCGCCGGTTGATTGAAAAATAAACCGGATCTCACGAAGACAATCAGTGCCAAATCGTGCCGGTGGGGGTATACTTGCACGTTATTATCGGAGACACGATGAAAGATCGCGGCATACTTTACGCAGTGGGAGCCTATATCGCATGGGGTCTCTTCCCCATTTATTGGAAGCTCCTGTCCGATGTACCGGCTCTTCAACTGCTCGGCCATCGCATCCTGTGGTCGTTCATCCTGCTCGTGGGCATTATCCTTTTAAAACATCGCTGGGCGGATTTTCGCTCCCATTTGAATGCCAGAATAGTTCGCATATACCTGGTGTCTGCCCTGCTGCTTGGTGTGAACTGGTTGACCTATGTCTGGGCGGTCAATGCCGGCTTTATCATTGAGACGAGCCTGGGCTATTTCATCAGCCCGCTCTTAAGCGTCCTGATGGGGGTTATCTTCTTCCGTGAAAAATTGCGTGCCTTGCAATGGATTCCCATCCTGTTGGCGGCTTCCGGCGTCCTGTACCTGACCGTGTCTTATGGCTCCCTGCCATGGATTGCACTCACGCTGGCGTTCACGTGGGTATGTTACAGCCTGGTCAAGAAAGCCGCTCCCCTCGGTTCGCTGTATGGTGTGTCGCTGGAAACCGGCATCCTTTTCCTGCCGGCTCTGTCTTTCCTGATCTTTGCGGGAATTTCCGGCGCGGGAGTTTTTCTTCACAACGGTATTCAAACCGATTTGCTGCTGATCGGCGCTGGGGCAGTCACAACCATTCCTTTACTTATGTTCGCTTCGGCAGTTCAGCGCATTCCCCTGTCAATGATCGGCATCCTGCAATATATCTCTCCGACTTTGCAGTTCCTGGTCGGGTTCCTGGTTTTCCAGGAGCCTTTCTCGAGAACCAGCTTGATCGGCTTCGGGATCGTCTGGCTGGCGTTGATCCTGTTCTGGCTTGAAAACAATTATGCCCGCCGGAAGTCAACCCTGCCGGTTACTGAGTTGGGGGAGGGGTAACAAAAGAGCTGCCCATTTAGATGGGCAGCCCGAACATTCCAGGAATTGAAATGATCACCCCGCCATATAGGCGATCGCGATCGTGCCGGGGCCGGTATGACTGCCAACGGCCGGGCTGACCTCGCTCAGGATGGTTTCCACTGCACCGAGCCGGATGGCGGCTCGCTGTTGCAGTTCAGCAGCTTCTTCGGGAACATTGGCATGGAAGACCGAGATCCGCACCGGTTTACGCCCGGCGATGTCCTTCTCGACCAGGTCGATCATCTTATCCAACGCTTTGCGTTTCGACCGGACACTGGCGACTGCTTCGATCTTGCCATCCAGAATGGCCAGAACCGGTTTGATGTCCAATGCCGTTCCCATCAGCCGTTTGGCACCGCCGATGCGACCACCGGCAGCCAGGTACTTCAGGGTATCAACCGTGAAATACACACCGATCTTCGGGTAGGCTTGCAGCGCAGCCTGTTTGCACGAGACCAGGTCTGCACCTTTTTCGGCTGCGCGGGCGGCGGTAAGGACCATGAAACTGAGTGCCATCGACACCAACTTGGTATCGACCAACTCGATCGGTTTGCCTTTGAAATCCGCCAAAGCCTGCAACGCGGAATCGTAGCTGCCGGAAATACCACTGGATAGGGAAAGCACCAGGATTTCATTACCCTGGTCCAGCAATTTCTGGTATGCCCCTTTATAATCATTCACCGTTACCTGGCTGGTGGTTGATAGGGTTGTGGATTGCGCCATGCGGGTATAGTATTCTGACGCCTGGATGTCAAACCCGTCCCGGTAACTCTTGCCATCCCAGATCAGGTAAAGCGGAAGGATGGTGATGCCATACTGATCAATGTATTTTTGCGGAAGGTAAGCACTGCTGTCGGTTATGATTTTGACACTGGACATATAATACTCCTTATAGATGATCGGCGACCGGTTGCGTTGAATTGCTAAAGGTTCTACAATTGAATACAAGTGCATAATACTTGCAGCCGGTCTGGCTTCCCACCCGTTATTCGTGTTTTTGATTTCAGGATAGAATTATCTCATTAATGACAGAGTGCAACCATGAAAAAAAGTATTTTAATCTATTTATTAATTAGCATTGCGGTCCTGCTGGCGGTTATCAGTGTGGCTTTCCTGATCTGGGCTGGCAGTCCAATGCAACCTATGCCGGAAGCGTTGGCAGCCATGCAGGCGAGCAATGTATCGCAAATGGAACCGGAAGGCTGGCTCGTTTTCCGGCCGGTGGAATCCAATGGGACGGGTTTGATCCTTTATCCGGGGGCGCGCGTGGATCCGCGTGCCTATGCTCCCCAAGCTCTTCAGATTGCAGAGGATGGCTACCTGGTGATCATCACGCCCATGCTGTTGAACCTGGCCGTTTTTGGGATCAATAAAGCGGATGATGTCATTGCGGCTTTCCCCGAAATCAATATCTGGGCGATCGGTGGTCATTCGCTGGGTGGCGCGATGGCAGCGGAGTACATTGCAGTTCATTCCGACTCAGTGGAAGGCCTGGTCTTTTGGGCATCCTTCCCGTCCAGCAGCACCGACCTGTCAGGGTTGCCCATTCAAGTAACCTCCATCTCAGCTAGCCTGGATGCCTTCTCGACGCCTGATAAGATCGAGGCTTCCCGCCCTCTGCTGCCCGTGGATACCCTGTGGGTGGTGATCGAGGGTGGCAACCACAGCCAGTTTGGCTGGTACGGCTTGCAACCCGGCGATAACCCTGCCACCATTTCCAACCAGGCGCAGATGGACCAGCAGGTGACTGCGACGATCGCGCTGCTGGCATCCCTGGGAAAGTAAAAAACACCTTTTCTGAATATCTAATAAAAACCGGATGGTTCACATAAACCATCCGGTTATTTATAGATCCTGGGGATTATCGCTTTAGGATCGACCAGCCGGCATACTCGGCTTCGTCGCCCAGCTCGGCTTCGATGCGCATCAGCTGGTTGTACTTGCCCACACGCTCGGAGCGGGCAGGGGCGCCGGTCTTGATCTGACCGATGTTCAGGGCTACAACCAGATCGGCGATGGTGGTGTCTTCGGTCTCGCCGGAGCGGTGTGAGACGACTGCCTTCCAGCCTGCGCGATGGCAGGTCTCAACTGCTTCGATGGTTTCGGTCAGGGTGCCGATTTGGTTGAGCTTGACCAACAGGGCATTGGCAGCCTTTTCCTTGATGCCTTTGCGCACGCGCTCGGGGTTGGTGACCAGCAGGTCATCGCCCACGATCTGGATCTTGTCACCAATGGTTTTTGTGAGTAATTTCCAGCCGTCCCAATCATCCTGCGCCAGGCCGTCCTCGATCGAGACGATCGGGTACTGGTCGACCCAACTCTTCCAGAAGGCGACCATTTCCTCCGAGGAAAGCAGCTTGCCTTCCTTACGCAGGTTGTACTTTTTGGTCTCCTCATCATAAAGTTCCGAAGCGGCCGGATCGAGAGCAATACCGACCTGCTCATCCCAGCCGGCTTTTAAACCGGCCTTGTGGATGGCTTCCAGGATGACTTCAACCGCTTCCGCATTGGCCTTGAGCGGCGGGGCATAACCTCCCTCGTCGCCCACCAGGGTGGGATAGCCGCGTTCCTTCAGTACTGATTTGAGGGCATGGTAGATCTCGGCACCCCAGCGCAGACCTTCGGTGAAATTGGGTGCGCCCAGCGGCATAACCATGAATTCCTGGGCATCCGTTGACTGCCAGGCAGTATGAGCGCCGCCGTTCAGGATGTTCAGCATCGGGACGGGTAAAACATGGGCATACACACCGCCGATGTGTCGGTAGAGCGGGATGCCCAGCGAGTTGGCAGCTGCTTTGGCCACCGCCAGGCTGGTGCCCAGCATGGCATTGGCGCCCAGCTTGGACTTGTTGGGGGTGCCGTCCAACGCGATCATGGAAAGGTCGACCCCGCGCTGGTCGAAGGCATCCATTTCGAAAAGTTCATCATCGATCTCACCGTTGACATTCTCAACGGCTTTCAAGACGCCCTTGCCGTTATAACGAGCCTTATCGCCGTCGCGCAATTCAAGGGCTTCGTGAATGCCAGTTGAGGCGCCGCTTGGGACGGCTGCCTGTCCTTCCGACCCGTCCGCCAGGTAGACTTTCACCTCAACAGTCGGGTTGCCTCGTGAATCGAGTATTTCAATGGCTTCTATTAGTTCAATTGTGCTATCCATGGTTGATCCTTTATCTTTGAAAAATTAATGGGTAAGTATAATCCCGATTATTCCTACACAACAGTTCATTTACGTGCCCGGCTGGACTTCTTGGCTGCCGCCATAAAAGCCTTGAAGAGTGGGTGCGGGCGGGTGGGTCGGCTGAGAAATTCGGGATGGAATTGCGTACCGAGCATGAAGGGGTGTCCCTTGAGTTCGGCGATCTCGACCAGACGGCCGTCCGGTGACAGGCCGGAGAAAAGCATGCCCTTGGCTTCCAGCGCGGTGCGGTATTCATTGTTCAACTCGTAGCGGTGGCGGTGGCGCTCCTGGACTTCCTTGACCCCATAAGCTTTACCGGCATGACTGCCGGGTAACAACCGGCAGGGATAAAGTCCGAGTCGCATGGTCCCGCCCATATCGGTGATGTTCTTTTGTTCCGGCAGAATATCGATCACCGGCAGGCTGGTGCGCGGGTCGAACTCGGTCGAGTTGGCACCCGCATCCCCGAGCATCTCACGCGCGAAATCCACCACCATCAACTGCATCCCCAGGCAAAGGCCCAGGTAGGGAATATTGTTCTGGCGTGCGTGACGGATGGCCTGCAGCTTGCCCTCGATGCCGCGGGAGCCAAAACCACCCGGCACGACGATACCCGACACGCTGCCCAATTCATCCCAACCCTTGCCTTTCTCCAGGTCAACCGAGGGGATGAATCTCAGGTCAAGCTCAACACCCTCTGAGATGGCAGCATGTCGCAGGGCTTCGCGCACGCTCATATAGGCATCCTGCAACTCGGTGTACTTGCCAACCAGAGCCACCCGGACGGTCGGGCGTTCCTTGGCCACGGCATTCACCAGAGCCTGCCATTCCGACCAGTCCGGCTTGCGGCGGGCTTTTAAGCCCAGTCGTTTCATGAGCAATTCCGCCACACCGGCCTTTTCAAGCAGCAGCGGAATCTCATAGATGTCTTTGGCGGTCGGCATGGGGATGACCGCCTGCTTTTCCACGTCACAGAACAGGGAGATCTTTTCAACCAGTGGTACATCCACCGGGTAATCTGCGCGCGCCACGATCATGTCAGGAGCGATACCCATGGCGCGTAGTTCACGCACGGAATGTTGTGTCGGTTTGGTTTTCAATTCGGAAGTTGCGCCGATATGTGGCAGCCAGGTCACATGCACGCAAGCCGTATGTTCGCGTCCCAGGTCGCCGCGCATCTGACGGATGGCTTCGATGAAGGGCTGACTTTCGATATCGCCGACCGTACCGCCCACCTCGATCAATACCACCTCGGCGCCGGTCGTCTCGGCCACGCGCTCGATGCGGCGTTTGATCTCGTTGGTGATGTGGGGCACGACCTGGATGGTGCCACCCAGGTAATCGCCATGGCGTTCACGTCCAATCACTTCGGCATATACCTGTCCGGTGGTCATATTGCACTCGCGGTTCAGGCGGATATCGATGAATCGTTCGTAATGCCCCAGGTCAAGGTCGGTCTCTGCACCGTCATCCAGGACGTAGACCTCACCGTGCTGGTAGGGGGACATGGTGCCGGGATCGACGTTGATATAGGGGTCGAGTTTCTGGATGGCAACCTTCAGGCCGCGCTGCTTCAGGAGCTGCCCTACGGCTGCGGCGGTGACACCCTTGCCGACCGAACTGACCACCCCGCCGGTGAAGTAGATGTAACGTGTCGCTGGTTTTTTCTCTGGCATGTTTCCCTCTCAGGTTAAAGGCGCCGGGAGGGCCGTTTCAGGGCACCTCCCGGTGGTATTTCGATTTCTCTTCTCTCGGAGATTCTGTTTGATCATATGATCAGGTGGTTTGTACCTTGTTCTCCAGCGTACGTGTCAGCATCTCCTCCTGGTCCTCATCTACTTTCTTGATGGCGCGAGCTTTTTCACGTTTTTCATACTTTTGCTTGGCGCTGGCTTTTTCCATGGCTTCCTTCATCAGGATCTCCATGGCAGTCGGCTCGGGGATGGAGGGTTCCACTGGCATCTGGAATTCCTCTTCCTTCGGTTTGCGAGGACCACGACCCCGGTTCGATGAGTGTTCCGGACGGGCGGGGGCTTCTTCACGTTCCGGTTCGGGTGTCAGGGCCTTGATGCTCAGTTTGATCTGGCGTTTGCGGCGGTCGACGTCCAATACCATCACATCCAGTTCATCGCCTTCCTTGACGACATCGCTGGCGTTCTTGACAAACCCGTGAGCCATTTCACTGATATGAATAAGACCCTGGCGGGCTGCGCCAATGTCAACGAATGCACCGAATTTGTCCAGTTTAACGATCTTGCCCTTGACAACCATGCCGCTTTTAATATCGCGCCAGTCGAGTGCCAGCGGTTTGAGCATGGTGAGTTCCAGGTGCTCAGGCCGGACGCGTTTGACCCACAGGTTGAGCTCCTGTCCGACCTTGAGGACGTCCTCCACCCGGTTAACCGGTTTGCCTTCCGCATCCGCCATCTGGCTGATATGCAGCAGGCCTTTCTGACCGTCGGAAAGCTCGATCAGGGCGCCGCCCAGGGCGGTCTTGATCACTTTCCCGGTTACCGGTGTCTTGGGTTTCAGTTCAGTGCTAGTAAGGCTTGACTCACTCATGCTTGCTCCAGTTTCAAAAATCACGAAGTGGGATTATACCCTCCAGAGGGTAAACCGTCAAATTGAATTTACTGAATCCATCCGGGTATCTTGTCAGCTAAATGGCTGGCTAGTCCGGTCGCTCTCCTTTTTTTTCTTTTGTTGGTTAATGACAAGCAACAGGACAAAAATGAACAGGACCAGGATAAAACAACACAAGCAAAGTGCTGCCAATCCTAAAAAACCACCTGTCACAATCTTGCTGTTATCCTTGGGGGTGGGTGTGGCGGTAGGGGTTGGGCTGGGTCCACGGGTGGGTGTGGGCGTGTCCTTGGGCCCTGAGTAGTATTTTTCTTCTGAAGGTAGCCCTGAAGCTTTCCGCCATTCCTTTTCGAGGGTAAGGAAATTAACCCCCAGGACGCCGATGAAGGCATTCTCGCAACTGGCATTATCGGCATAAGCAGCGAGCAAGTCTGCCACGCTCTCTTCTCCGTAGGTGTTGAGAATATAACTTGTCACGCTATAAGCCATCTGGTACTCGATCGTCAGGACATCCTCATTCTCTCCGAAATGTGCATCCAGGTACCTGAGGTTGGGAAGAAAGGCGGAATGGGATAATTGCCAGTTGATATCCTCCAACTGTTGAGAATCATTCCCCGTTGCGTTAATTTGGGCAATGCCTTCGTTCAACCAGGTAGGGGGGTACAACATCCAGCTGAGCTTGTCGCCGCCGGTGGCTTGATAAAAGTACAGATGGGAAATTTCATGCGGGATGACATCATTGATCCAGTCCTCCATCCATTTGTCATCCTGAATGATCTGCATGGTCAGCCCGAGATCCGAGAAAGCCTGTCCGCCGATACTATCACCAAAGTCAGTGTAATAATTGCGCACTTCGTCGTGTGAATTGTAGATGACGACCATGATCGGCTTGGTCAGATGAGCGTCGAAATTCTCTTCCATGAATTCAGCGGATTTCTCGGCGGTGTCGAAAATTGTCTCACCAAAGGAAGGACTGCGATCGTGATATAACACCGTCAGATCCCGTTTGTCACTTTTCAAGGTCTGCCATTGATAGCGTGCATCCTGTCCGACCACTTCCTGGTAATCGCTGGAAGCTGCCCGACCGCTGACATCACTGACATCCCAGCGTACATGGACGGGAACATTGGGGTAAAGGATGAAGGATAACGGACTAATGGAGTAGTTTAATTCCCTCGGATGCACAGGATCAATCTTCAGGGTCGCTTCCACGACCTCACCTTCGTAAAGGTAAAGTCTGATGTTTCCTTTAACAGGGGTGTAATCGGGTGATTCCACTTTTATATGGAATGTATAGAAGTCGGGCAGCTCATAAGTGATCCAGGTCTGCCCAAAACGGATGGCCGGATCGGGTGTGGGCGTTGGGGTGCGTGTGCCAGCCTGAACGGGGGATATGATGAGAAATGTGATTATGGAGAAAGTAAAAAAAGCAATGATGATCCGGCGCATATCTTCCTCGATGGTTGTGTTTTCAATCCCAAGGCATTATAGCAGGTTGCCCGACGATCCCCCCCCGCTCTCTTACAGGCTTATATAATATCCTCCGAGGTCAGACAGACCTCGGAGGACTTTTCTAAGATTTGTTACGGTCGACGTACGAGCGGAATATAGACGTGTTCTGGGTTAACCCATTGATGACTTTCGATAGACTCGGGATGCCATTAACGAAGACCGTCACCAGCGTTGGTCCACCCCGGAAATTTGATTTATTTTTGCTAACTCATGCTTGACTTTCGCAAAAATGACTATATAATATAGATAAATTAGATAATAATAGTAATATATTATGGTGGTGGAAACATGAAATTGAACCCAATAACAGGTAAATTAATAACAGTTCTATCTCTGGTAATTGCATTAGTGATCCCAGTGGGTAAAGTCTCAGCTGCGACGTACACGGTTACCCGCTTTGATGATCCCATCCCGGGCACCTGTGATCCCGGAGATTGTTCCTTGCGCGAAGCGATAAGCGCTGCCAATGCCGACGGCTATAGCCCGGATACGATCGAGCTTGCACAGGGCACCTACACCCTGTCCATATTTGGCACGGGTGAAAATGATAATGCCACCGGTGACCTGGATATCCTGTGGCCTACAACCATACAGGGGCTGGGAGATGGGGCATTAATCACAGGTACTGACTTATGGGATGACCGGATCATCGATAATCGGGCTACAACCACCCCCGCAGTAAATCTGAACCACCTGTCTATCACCGGAGGTGACGTATCTCTGACTGACTCTGGTGGTGGGATCAAATCGATCGGGCCGCTTGAGATACAGAATTGTGACATTTATAATAACAAGGCGTTGGCTGCTGGTGGAGTTTCCGCCATGTGGTCCCTGCTGATGGAGAATTCATCTGTCCGCGATAATGTCAGTCAATATGGTGGTGGAGGTCTCTGGCTTTTTCAAGCTGTGGTGATCTCCGGCAGCCAGATAACCGGGAATCATACGTCCAGTGTTGGCGGTGGTGGAATTCAATATGGGGGTGGTGGGACCCTTGAGATAACAAATACCACTATCAAGGGTAACAGCAGTTTACAAAAAGGGGGCGGTATCCAGATCGATGGTGGGACATTAATCTTGACCGGTTCGACCATCAGTGGGAATAGTGCCCCGCTGAATGGTGGCGGGATCAACAGCGCGGGCAATATGACCATCCTGAACAGCACCATCTCAGGTAACCTATCGGAATATGGTCTCGCCGGTGGATTGGCCCTTTCGGGCACAAAGACTGTCACCATGAATAACAGTACGGTGGTCTTTAACACCAATATTAATAATTCGCTTGGCACAGGTGGCGTTTATATCGACCCTGCCGTCACTTTCTCGATCCAAAATACGATCATCGCTCGGAACAGCAATTGGGATACTAATTCTCGAGATTGTTACGGGACGATCATTGCGGATGATTACAACCTGGTACAGGATCTCACTTCCTGCAGTATAACCACCGGAACTCATAATCTTACCGGCATCGATCCCATGCTCAATGGTTTACGTGATAACGGGGGCCTCACTTACACCCATGCTCCAATGCCTGGCAGCCCGGTTTTGGAAGCCGGCAGTCCAATCACCGATAATTGTCTGGCAGTTGATCAGACCGGCAAGAGCCGACCGGTAGGTGTCCTATGTGATATTGGTGCTTATGAGGGGATGCGTGCACTAATATTTGTACCCCTTTTGGCGAGATAACAAAAAAGGGCAGGTCCAATCATGGGCTTGCCCTTTTCGTTAGCTCGAATTTAAAAGACATATGGCACGAAAAGCTTCGTCCGCCTCATATAAGCTTTGTATTCCTCCCCGAACTTCTCAACCATTTCCTCCTCCTCGACTTTGGCGGTCAAAAAGTAACACAATGTGGCTGCTGCGGCCACGATCACACTTAAAAGATCCGGTTGTTTCAACGCGGCCCCCCAGGTCCCCAGGATCAATGAGCCATAAAGAGGATGCCGGATAGTTTTATACAACCCTTTTTCCACCAGTTTCGTGGTGTTCTCAAAAGAGCCTTCCGCTTTTCCGTAACTGTGAAGTTGTAGAAAACCGATCACCGCCAGCAGGATGGCCAGCAATAACAGGATCCAGGAGAGGATCTGGAGAGGGGCGAGAGGATCATTGAACCAGACCCGCAGGTTGATGACCACCAGGAACAGGGTCAACTCCCATCCAAAGAAACGGTAAAAACCGTGCCGGCGTGGATCTTTCAGGTAAGGCCTTGAGTAAAGGAAGAATACGATACTGACAGCGAGAAAAAGGACGATCTGGATGATGGTCATGAAGCTCATAGGTTTTCCATTCCTGGCAGTGTGGGTGACTGAGCTGGTGTCTCTGCTCTAGATGAATTTTCCAGCCAGCCGGTGAATTTGGCGCGCGTCCATGGGTTGCGCATGCGGGTGGTGATCGGCAGGGGCAGCTTGAGAGCGCGCTCGACCGTCAGCCAACCTTCCGGCATGCGCAGGAACTGCTCGTTGCCGTTCATGCTGATCCAGCGCAGGGTTCGGCGGGACGCCACGGCGTCGGCAACAGCCAATGTCGTGCGCACATCCTGTGCGACATAATCCAACACAATACCCTGCTTGCCATCCTTCCAGTAGAGCGGGGCGAGTTCACCGCTCATGCCTGGCAGTTTGCCAGGCAACCCCATACCCTTGGCGGCTTTATCAAGCGCCAGGCCGTGCCCCCTCAGGCAGAAGAGGTTGAACATCATATCGACATGCTTCATGGCCAATGCGACGCAATCGTCTTTGCGACCACTTTCCTCGGCCAGGATGTCAAAATCAAACCCCAGTCCGTTCCAGGTTAAAATGGTCAATCCCGCGTTGACAGCAGATATCAGGTGGTCGACCAGCTGGCTGGCCTGGTCAACCGTCATGCGCTCGGTATAGGCACCGGCAGCATCTTTGGCCGGGAAGAGTGCCAGCTCGCCCTCGCTGGTCACGGTGGCAGCGCAGGTGATGCCGAGCGGGCGGATGCTCTTCCAATCCTCCAGCCCCTCGGGGATGCTGCGCGCGATCTCGATGTCGAAAGCCAGGTAGCGGGTCATTGGCTGAATTATATATGATTAATGAACCATTGATTCAGTTACACATTGCAGCTTGAAAAGGCTTGACTGCAGCTTCGCCGGCGTGTTATAAGTAGTAACCTGTCAGACAGGTCATACAAGTAATCATGATCACCACCCGTGCCCTCCCCGTCACTGACCATATTCGGAATATATTGCTCGAGCGCATCCTCAACGATTCCTACACCCAGGCGGGCAAACTGCCTTCCGAGTCTGAGCTGTGCCACGAATTCTCGGCGTCACGTGCCTCCGTGCGCATGGCCATCGCAGCCCTGGCAGAACGCGGCTATGTCATCCGCCGCCCCGGGCTGGGAACTTTTCTATCACCTTCGCCACGCCTGGAAGGTGGGTTGGAAAGGCTTGAGAGTATCCTGAGCATGGCACACAAGCAGGATCTGCCGGCGCGCCTGGCAGATCTGGACATTCGCCTGGTTCCGGCGGATGATTTTCTATGTGACAGGCTCTCAATAAACTCCGGTGACGAGGTGACCTGTGTCAGCCGTACAATTCTGATCGGGGATACCCCGGTTTCGTACCAAACCGACCATGTACCCGCCCAATACCTGCGACCGGAACGGGTGGATCATGCCTTCAACGGGTCGGTACTTGACCTGCTGCGCCAGGTCTGCCAGCTGGAGATCCCGGATGGGATAACCGAGATCACTGCGGTTGAAGCGGATGGGGAGATGCAGCGCCATTTCGGTGTGAAAAAACCAACTGCCCTGATCCTGATGAAGGAGCGTTTATTCAATTATTCCGGTCTGCCCGTTGATTACTCTGAGAATTATTTCCTGCCGGAGCGGTTCTACTTCCGAGTCCTGCGCAGGGAGTGACCATACTTTATTAATAAGGAGATTATCTATCATGAAAACACATGCCTGGAAAGGACGTGATTTCTTGGCCGAAACGGATTTTACCCGTGAAGAGATCGAAACGGTTCTGGAGGTTGCCCAGGAATTAAAGCGCGATCGAGCCATGGGCAAGCCCCATGACGACATCCTGCGTGGCAAGACACTCTTCATGATCTTTTACAATCAATCCCTGCGTACCCGTAATTCGTTCGAAGCCGGCATGACCCAGCTTGGTGGGCATGCTCATTACCTGGATCCATCCAAGATCTACACACCGGCCATGGAAGGTCGTGAAATTGCTTATACGACCGAGCGGGTTTCAGATGTGGCGCGGGTGCTGGATCGCATGGGGGATGCCATTTCCATCCGTTGTTACGGTGACCCGGTGGATTGGGAATACGGCGGGGCGCATGCCATGTTGCGAGAATTCGCGCGCTGGGCAAACATCCCGGTCCTGAACATGGAGGACGATATTTACCATCCCTTCCAGGGTCTGGCGGATGTCCTGACCGTCAAGGAAAAGTTCGGCGGCTTCAAGGGTGTCAAGTTCACCATGTCATGGGCTTATTCTCCCAGTGTTCATAAACCCCGTGCGGTCCCGCAATCAGCCATCCTGTATGCCGCCATGCTGGGTATGGATGTCACCCTGGCGCATCCCGAAGGCATGGAATTGGATCCCAAGATTATCGCCCAGTGCCAGGAATATGCGAAGAAGTACGATGGCTCGTTTAAGATCTCGCATGATTTTGCTGGTTCAATGAAGGGTGCACATGTGGTTTATCCAAAAGCCTGGTGTGCCACGCCCATCTTCCTGCCGCCGGTGGGTCAATCCGATCCCAAGAAAACCCAGGAGCTCTTCGACCAGCACAAGGATTGGAAGACCACCCGGGAAATCATGGACAGCGCTGATAAGAATGCCATTTACCTGCATTGCCTGCCGGCTGATCGCGGGTTTGAAGTAGATAATGACGTCCTGGACAAGGAAACCGGACCCGGCTGGGTCTCGGCAGCCTTTGATGAGGCGGAAAACCGTTTACATGTCCAGAAAGCGGTCATGAGCCTGGTCATGTAGGCGTATTAATCAGGTCCCGGGTACGATTGTTCCGGGACCACTTGATCTCCTGTTGGAGGCCTTGATGGAAGAGTTCCTGATTCACGGGGGTAGATTGGTCACACCCGCTGGCGTGATTGCATCCGACCTGCTGATCCAGGAGGGACGTATTGCAGGCATTGGAAATGATCTTGAGGGTTCTCCCCAGAACAGACTTGACCTGCACGGAGAGATCGTCCTGCCGGGCGGAGTGGATGTGCATGTGCACCTGCCCTGGCCGACCGGCAGTTTCATCTCAAGTGATGATTTCAACAGCGGGACCCGGGCAGCAGCGTTCGGAGGTGTGACGACCATCCTCGATTTCGTCATTCCCGGGGAGGGCGAAGATCTGCCGGAGGCCGTCGCGCAGAAACGCCGTCAGGCGGATGGGAATGCCTGGGTCGATTTCGGGCTCCATATCAACCTGCGCGGAAAAGTCCGGGACCACCTGCAGTACGTGCAGGAACTGGTTCAGGCAGGTTACCCGAGTTACAAGATCTTCATGGCCTATGAAGGCTTCCGGGTTGAAGAAAGTGACCTGCCGGATATCTTCAAGCGGGTGGGGCTCGCCGGCGGTATGTTGGATGTTCATGCCGAGGATGGCGGCCTGGCGGACCAATTGACGGCTGACCTGCTTAAACAGGGCATGTCAGCATTGTGTTATTACCCCGAGGCGCGTCCCGCAGAGGTGGAGATCCGGGCAGTGCAAATGTTACTGGAAATCCAGGCACGCATACCGACACCCTTGCATATTCACCATGTAACCACCCGCCGGGTAGCCCAAATGATCGGCGTGACCAGGGAGTATGGACGAAAGGTGAGCGGCGAAACCTGCCCGCATTACTTGTGGTTCGATGATAGCGGTTACCGGGGCGATCCACAACAGGCTGCTCTGTTAGTCTGTGCCCCATCCATTAAAACCATGAATGACCGCGAAGGGTTGTGGGATGCCCTTCAGAAGGGTTGGCTGACTATTGTGGCTACAGACCACTGCCCCTACACGCGGGCACAGAAGGATACCGACCTGGCCGACTTCACCCGCACTCCCGGCGGGTTGGGTGGCGTGGAATTACGCCTGCCGCTGGTTTTCGATGCGGGAGTGCTTTCGGGGCGCCTCAGCCTGGAACAATTCGCGGAAGTGTTCGCGACCAACCCGGCCAAAACATTCGGCTTGTACCCGCGCAAGGGAGCGATCGAGGTCGGCAGCGATGCGGACCTGGTCATCTTTAACCATACGCTCAAGAAAACGATCCATGCCGCCGACCTTCAGATGAACACCGACTGCACACCCTATGAGGGCGTGGATGTCATCGGCTGGCCGGTGGCCACTTTCCTGCGTGGGAACTTGTTGGTCAAAGATGGTCAATTGATGGCAACCGCTCCCGAAGGGGAGTTCATCCCACGCTACCTCGATAATGGGAACTGATGCGATGATTCATGAAAAGCAAAGGATCACCGGGGAGATGATGCACCAAGGCCACGCCTTGATGTCGGCCGGGCGTTGCCTTGGCTGCCATGATGCGCCCTGTTCGCGTGCCTGCCCGGCGGGAGTGGATGTGCCCGGTTTCATCCGGCGCTTCCTGGATGGAAATCTGCAGGGCGCCGGAGCATTGGTGTACGCCAACTGTCCACTGGGTGTCACCTGCGGGATGGCTTGCCCGACGGAAATGCTCTGCGAGGGTGCCTGTGTCCTGCACCAGGCCAGGCAGCCAGCCGTACCGATCGGTGCGCTGCAAGCTTTCGTCTGCATGCAGTATAAAGATGGTGAACCCCCAGAAGGTCTCGAAAAAGCAGCCCGCGTGGCAGTCATCGGTGCCGGTCCGGCCGGCCTGGGTTGCGGGGTCGTATTGCGCCGGCATGGCCATCATGTGGATCTGTATGATCGCCAGCAAAAACTGGCCGGCCTGGTCGACCGGGTCATCCCGGCTTACCGGCTGCCACAAGCGCTCGTCACGCATGATTTGGATCGTTTAAGTTCATTGGATATGAAATTTACACCCGGCAAGTCTATCGACCAACAAGCTTTTGATAAGCTGCGCGCCGCTCATGATGCCATTTTCCTGGGTACCGGGATGGGCGCGCTGCAAACTGCAGAAATCCCGGGCCAATCGGCTGAAGGTGTGTTGGATGTTTTCAGCTTCCTTGAAAAAGCACGTGCCGGGCAATCACCTGGGGTCAAGGATCGAATTGTGATTATTATAGGCGGTGGCAATGTAGCGCTGGACGCAGCCGTGGTTGCCAAACGCAACGGCGCCCGGGAGGTGATCGTACTTTACCGGCGTTCGAGGGATGAAATGCCCGGTTGGCAAGCGGAATACCTCGAAGCCTCCCGGTTAGGTGTTGAATTTCGATGGTTGAGTACGGTGATCTCCATTGTCCAGGACGGCGGAAAGGTCCGTGCAGTCCTGGTTCAAAAGATGAGATTGATCGGTGATATGCGCGATGGGCGGCGCTGGGTTGAGCCGGATGGGGATCAGCCGGTTATACAACTGCCCTGCGAGGTTATCATCCCGGCTTTGGGACAGGTTGTCGAGCGCGACTGGCTGGCAGAGCTCGACCTTAAGTTAACATCCAGTGGCTCCCCGATCGTTGATACTGATACCTGGCAAACCAGTCTTCCGTTGGTGTTCGCTGCTGGAGAATTGGTCAGCGGTGGTTCAACCATTGTCAACTCACTCCACCAGGGTATGCTGGCTGGTGAAAGCATGCATGCGATCCTGGTAGGGAAGGGAGGCTGATATGGCCGCAACAAATCTGCAGGTATCTTTTTGTGGGATCAGGCTGCTCAATCCTTTCCTGCTGGCTTCCTCGCCGGTCACAGACCATCAAGACATGGTGGCGCGCGGGTTGGATGCAGGTTGGGCGGGTGCTGTGCTGAAGACCACCACCCACCCTGACGAGGAAAATTCGATCGCCTACCCGATGATGGCCGGCCTCGAACCGGGCAGCCACCTGGTTGGCTTGCATAACACCGACTTGCTGTCGGATCACTATATCGATGAAATGTGCACTCAGGCGATCTGGTTGAAAGATCGCTTCCCCGAATGCTGCATTGCACTCAGCGTTATGGGCACCACCCGTGCGCAGTGGGAGGAGCTGGTTCAGAAAGCCAGCCAGGCAGGAGCGGACTTGATCGAAGCCAGCATCAGCTGCCCGCAGGGGTCCATGGTGGAGGGTGATGGAACCTCTTATGGCAGCATGATCAGCCAGGATGCACGACTGACCGAAAAGGTCACCCGCTGGGCAAAGGAGGCGGCCGGAAAAACACCGCTGGTGGTGAAACTCAGCCCGGGTGTGACCGATATCGTAGAGATCGCACAGGCTGTGAAGGCCGGCGGCGGGGATGGCATATGTGCCATCGATTCGATTGAAGGCATCGTTGGATTGGATCCGCGCAGTTATGCACCCCTCCCGGTTGTGGGCGGTTTTGGAACACGCGGCGGGTATACCGGAAAGGCGGTCAAACCGGTCGGTTTGCGTTGCATCGCCGACATTGCCGCAGCAACTGACCTGCCTTTATCCGGTGTGGGTGGCATTTATAACTGGCAGGATGCGCTTGAGTACCTGTTGCTGGGTGCAACCAGCCTGCAAGTTTGTACGGCGGTCATGCAGCAAGGTTTCGGCATCATTAGCGCGTTGACCGATGGCCTGTCACGCTGGTTGGAGGAGCATGAATATCCCGACCCCATGGCGATCCGGGGTCTGGGATTGAAGCAACTGGTGGTCCATGAAGCCCTCCCACACGAGATTCGTGTGGTTGCGCTTATTGATGATGAGGTGTGTATTGGCTGCGGTCTGTGTCATGTGGCCTGCCGGGATGGCGCCCACCAGGCAATTGTTTTTGCAGACCGTCTGGCCAAAGTGGATCGTGAAGCCTGTGTGGGCTGTGGACTGTGCCAGCAAGTCTGTCCCGTGCCTGGCTGCATCCAGATGGTGAATGCATAAAAAAATCCGGGGATCGATAAGGTTCCCGGGCTGATTTACCAGATCCTCTCAGGCAGATCGATCAGAGCGTGTTTGAAATTCGCAAGTATAGGAGGAGTATTACGGATGCCACTGCCAGTCCGGCACCGATGCGGTGACCGAGCAGGACAGCCTTGTGATCCGGTTTGCCGATTGACAGCATGGCACCACTTCCGAATAGGACGATGACTAAGAACCCGCCGAAGGTCAAAAGACCATAGGCCAGGTTTGATCGGCTGACACCCGTTGATCCGGTCAGATAGAGGGCGAGGATGATCAGAATGGATGCGCCCAGGGCGATCAGTTTATGAATATTAAAAATGCCCGTCCGGTATGGTTTCCCGGTTTTCAATAACCAAAAACCGGATAAAACCGTCAGCAGGAAGAGCAACGACCCCCAGGTCAGCCCATTATCTTGAATCAATTCCATGCGTGTTTCCCTTACAGATCAGTCCGGGATCGCTGTTGTACCAGTTGAGAATTTCCATTCATAAACAAACGCTTCCCCGTTATAACTGCCTTCCAGGTGGACAACGAAGATGGTGTCTTTGGCCAGGGGATTGACCGGCAAAAGAGTGATGTGTTTATGCCCACCATATGAGGCGGGATCACTGTTGATCGTGAATGGAATAGCTATTCCTTCAGAGGTTTTTAGAGTGGTGGTGCTCAGATTGACTGCCGGTGCCGGACCGGCATACTGCCACCAGGTTGTGATCGGGACCTTCGAGGCCTCCACGCTGACCTGGCCAGGGGCCGGATAGCGGGCAGGCCAGTTGGGGTACACACCGTCAGCACTGAAATCGATCCCTGACAGGACATCCAATGCGGAGCTGGTGTTCCAATCCTTGCCCACCGGGGCGATGGCGTAACCATAACCAACAGCCGCCAGGGTGGGGTAGAGCAGCCACATGCGGTGGGTGGGGCTTGCCATCCAGGCGTCCACTATCTGGCTGGCCTTGTTGTACTGTGGATTCACTGGAAGCAGGTAGATCAATGCATGTGAGGCGCACAGGCTCCCTTCGGTCGAATATGTCGCAAGATTTTTATCTTCAGAAAGGCTTGCCACCTGGTTCTGAGCCATGTAGGCAGCGTGTTGCATGCACTGGCTGGTCAGTACTGGATCATCGACCACTGTGGCGACACCGGTTTCGAGGCGATGGAGATTTACAGCCCAAATGCCATCGTCGATTTCCTCCTGAGGTTGGATTTCAGCGGTAACCAGGGTGGGTATGCCAAAAGCCAGGTTGATGGCTCCGAATATGGCGAAGATTGGGAGCAGAAAATCAGATTTTTTCATGGTGATTGCCTATTTTTTTGGATTTTCATAGATTAAATGGATGCCCATCTTCTTCAGATCTTTAAAGAAGCGCTTTGGCTTGGAAAGGATTGCCTGGGTATGCAATCCGGGCTCATTTATATCGCCCTCCAGGTACTGTATCAGACAGGCAGCCGCCGGAGCGGCAGTGAAATAATAACCGTCCGGATGGCTGAGCGTCAGGTTGACGGCCAAAGGCGCGCCATCCTTTTCACCGCTGGCTTCGCAGCGTAATAATGTTCCATAGGGCGGTTTTGAGAAAGTTCTCAATCCCCATACCATCAGGTGGGACATGGGTTTGACACCCGACTTCGGAAACAACCAAAGTACCGGGAAGAGCAACATCATCACCACGTAATCAACGAACCAGTTGAAGCTGCCCACGTAGAAACCGGTATCTTTAAGGTCGGGGTATAGACCTGGCAGTTCACCCATTTCCTCCAGGAACATGGAAACGCACGCTTTCCGGTCGAAGGGTTCACCGAAATCCATGTGGATATATTCCGGTCCTTTTAATCCGGGTTTTTGCCAGCGCCCACCCCGGAAAGTTTTCATTTCGATCCCGCGGAACTCCTCGACCATTTCAATGGCTGTAGTATCTGACAGATCGAGAGCTTTCCAGTCGATTTGGATGACACTGCCGACACGCGCACGTTCCAGCTTGTCGAAATCGGCTGCCAGGTGGCGCACCATCAGGGCAGGCAGACCGGGATGAAATCCGCCTTCCGTGATGAAGCACAGGCCGGCTTTCACGATCTTTTGTTCGTACGACTTCAAGAGCTTGAGTTTCTCATTCGAAAAAATGACATCAAAATAATCGATTCCGACCTTGAGAGCTTCTGCAGCTACATTCCCGGTGAACCGGGCAGTGGAGGATGCCACGACCACCATGTCAACATTTTTGAAGGCATGCCGCAGCGCAAATGGGTCAGACGCATCAAGTTTGAGGGCTTCGACGCGCGGTTTCCTGGACTTGCCGTTCAAGGCCAACGCCGCCGCTTCGGCTTTTTCAAGACTGCGCCCGGCCAGGATCAAGTGTGCATCCGAATATTTCAGTAATAATTCAGCCAGGGGGCGCCCGGTATTGCCGTAGCCGCCCAGGATTAAAAGCCGTTTTCTGCTCATGGTTCGAGGACCGCCTTGACCTCTGACCAGGTTTTCCCGCCGTCGGTCGTGCGCACGAAGGCTTTTTCCGGACCGGCACTCGCCAGCACCCAGCCATTCTTTGCGTCCACGAACTGGGGCAGGCCGTGCCAGTTGACGTTCTTGACCGGAGTCCAGCTTGCGCCACCATTGGCGGTCACGTACAAGCTTGAGGCATCGTTTTCCTGCTGCTTGATATGACCCAGGAACCAGCCTTGCTGAGGATCGAGCAGGAAGGTATCGCCGTACCCGCCGGGGGTGTTCTCCCAGCTCCAGGTCAGGCCGTTATCGGGTGTGGTATATAGCCAGCGCTCCGGATCACTGCGGCCGGCACTCTGGCAGGTGACCGAAATGGTGAGCATGGGGGAGCGCGTATAGACGATGGCATCGATACCGCAGGCATTCTGCATGTCGGACCAGTAGTCCGGCTGGTAACCAGGCGAGGGCAGTGGGACCGGCTGCCAGGTGCTGCCGGCGTCGGAGGTCATGTAGAAATCCAGGCCAGGTTTGACGCCGTGGCAATCGAAGGTGATCCAGCCCTGGCTGTAGGTGAAGAAGACCAGGCCGGTCTTGGAGCAGGACATGCTCAGGTTATCCATGTAAGGATCGACCACGCGGCGCCAGCTCCCGCCGCCGTCGGCGGTGAGGAAGATTGAAACGTAATCGTGGTTCATGCCGGCGCCGTTATGAATCAGCAGCCAGCCGTTGTTGATATCCGAGAAACCAAAGTAGTCGGGCATGAAGAATTCCACCGACAGGTCGGTCACCGGCAGTGGATCGCTCGAAGACCAGGTGGCGCCACCGTCCAGCGTCCGCCAGGTGGTTAATGGGGTGGTCTTGGGTGCCGGCGAGCTGCTGGAAAGCGTGGCCCAGACCGTGTTCAGATCCAGGGAGGTGAAGATGATGCTTGATTCGCCAAAGCCGTCCTCGGCTGCCATACCGGCCGGGGTGCGCTCCTGCCAGGTTTTCCCGCCATCGCTGGTCTTGAGCAGGTGAGGGGTGTTGTCGATGTCGCCGATGGCTGCTGCCCAGCCTTTCAGCGTGTCGAACATCTTCAGGCTGGTGAGCGTCAGGGGTTGCTCCAGCCCGGCGATGGGTGTGGAGAGGGCGATATAGGGTGTCGGTGGGACAGCGATTTCCACTGTTGGATTGACCGGAGAGGACTCCGGAGTAATCATTACGGGCTGCGTTTCATCCAATGGGGTGGAGGTGCCATCGAGGAACGGCAGGCTGCAGGCAGCCAGAAGAATACACAGAATTGCCAGGATGGGGTCAAGTCTCTTATGGGTGGACATGCAGCCTCCTTAAATACATACTTGTGAGGTCGATGCAAGGAGCATACCATCCCCCCGGTGCGGTTCCCTTCGGGGAACCGCTCGGGGGGACGTCGCAAGCATCGCGAGCAGACGCCCCCGGTACAGTGGGTTGAGACGAACCGCTCGGGGGGACGCTCCCCAGGTCTCACTCCTCTGGACGTCTTCGGCGTGTGACCTGGGGACGCAGAGCGCGCCGAGCATCGCGAGCAGACGCCCCCGGTACAGTGGGTTGAGACGAACCGCTCGGGGGGACGTCGCGATCCCTCTGGTGCAACGAGCTAAGGCGAATTGCTCCGAGGGAGGCCGGGCCTAACGGGCACCGGCTCATATACGAGCAGACGCCCCTACGGTAGGGCTTCTCGATCCCATACTCGAACTTCTTGTTCAGTAGTATAGGTAATCATCCCCAGCAGGTCAACACCATTTAATTGACATCCTCCCCCCGCGTGGGTATACTTGATTTCTATTCCGAATCAAAATCTCGGTGCTAATCGGCGGCTATGCCCCCTAAGAGCGAGGGTCCAGAGAGAAAGCCGCCCTACTTTCGAACAAAAAAGAGGACTCACGTGAAAAAAGCACTCATCACCGGCATAACCGGCCAGGACGGTTCCTATCTGGCGGAGCTGCTGCTCTCCAAAGGCTACGAGGTGCATGGCCTCATCCGGCGTGCCTCGACCTTCAACACCCGCCGCATCGACCACCTTTACCGCGATCCCCATAATGGCGACAAGGTGCACCTGCACCTGCATTACGGCGATGTAACCGCCGGGGACTCGCTGATCGATATCATCTACAACGTCCGCCCGGATGAAATCTACCACCTGGCGGCGCAGAGCCACGTACGCGTCAGCTTCGATATGCCGGAGTACACCGGTGATGTGACCGCCCTGGGCACCACGCGCATCCTGGAGGCCATCCGCAAGAGCGGGCTCAAGACGCGCTTCTACCAGGCTTCCTCGAGTGAAATGTTCGGCAGCGCCAAGCCGCCCCAGAATGAACTAACCGCCTTCGAACCGCGCAGCCCGTATGCAGCTGCCAAGCTGTACGCTTTTTGGATGGTGCGGAATTACCGCGAAGGCTACGGCATTCACGCCTGCAACGGCATCCTGTTCAACCATGAATCCCCGCGCCGCGGCGAAACCTTCGTGACCCGCAAGGTCACCCGTGCCGTGGCCGCCATCAAGGCGGGTAAACAGAAGAAGCTCTACCTGGGCAACCTGGAAGCGCGCCGCGACTGGGGCTACGCCCCTGAATATGTTGAGGTGATGGTCAACCTGCTGCAGCTCAACCAGCCGGAAGACCTGGTCATCGGCACGGGCGAATCGCACACCGTGCGCGAACTGCTCGAAGCTGCTTTCGGCTATGTCAACCTGAACTACCGCGATCACGTCCAGATCGATGCGCGCTACTTTCGCCCGACCGAGGTCGATTACCTGCTGGCCGATCCGACTAAAGCCCGCGCGGCGTTGGACTGGAAGCCCAAGGTACTTTTTACGGACCTGGTGAAGATCATGATGGATGCCGACCTCGAGTTAGCCGGGCTGGAATGCCCGGGCGAGGGAAAAAAGGTCGTCGAGGAACGCTTCGGCGACTGGCATGCCTGGGAGCACCAGGTCGTCTCCATGGAACGATAATCCGTGACCGCCATTCGCATCCTGCCCGACGAGGTCGCTTCGCAGATCGCCGCCGGCGAGGTGGTCGAGCGTCCCGCCTCAGTGGTCAAGGAGCTGGTCGAGAATGCGCTGGATGCGGGTGCGCACCAGATCAACACCACCATCCAGGGCGCCGGGAAGAGCCTGGTCGAGGTGGCCGATGATGGCGCTGGGATCAGCCCGGATGAATTAGCGCTGGCTGTGACCCGACATGCCACCTCAAAGTTGTCCTCTGCCGAGGAATTATCCCACATTGTCACACTCGGATTCCGAGGTGAGGCGCTGGCTTCGATTGGCTCGGTCTCGCGACTGGCCATCACCACCTGTCAGCCAGGCAGCCACGAGGGTGCGCGGTTATCCGTGGATGCTGGCAAGGTTTCCCCGGTCGAGGTGATCGGTGCGGCTCCCGGTACGCTTATCCGTGTGGAGGACTTGTTTTACAATGTCCCGGCCCGGCTCAAGTTCCTCAAACAGGATGCCACCGAACGTGCCCAGGTCAGCGGCCTGGTTACGCGTTATGCCCTGGCTTACCCCTCCGTCCGTTTTAAATTAACCGTTGAAGGCGCGCCAACGCTCCAGACCAGCGGCTCCGGTGACCGGCGTGAAGTGCTGGCAGGTCTTTACGGCCTCGAAACTGCGCGCCAAATGCTTGAGGTGATTGCCAGTGATGAGGGTATCAGCCTGACCGGTTTCATCAGCCCGCTGGCCATTACCCGTTCCAACCGGCGCGAGATCACCTTTTTCATTAACGGCCGCTGGGTGCAGGATATACCGCTGGCGGCGGCGCTCATCCAGGCTTACCATACCCTGATCATGGTCGGGCGCTATCCCCTGGCGACACTCTTTATTGAACTCCCGCCGGAGGAGGTGGATGTTAACGTCCACCCGGCCAAGTCGGAGGTGCGTTTCCGGCAATCCGATCGTATTTTCAGCGCAGTCCAGCGCGCAGTCCGGCGAGCCTTGCTAGCCTACACGCCCGTACCCATGCTGGACCCCGGTCACTCTTGGTGGTCAACCCCACCGTCCAGTTCAGCTCCGCATGTCCTTGATCCGACCTGGGAGATGGCCGGGGACGTGCGTAAGACTGCCCCGATCCAGCCTGCCACAGACCAGCAACCGGACCTGGTTGCGAAACTTCCCTTGCTACGCCTGGTGGGGCAGGTTGGCGCTGCCTACCTGGTGGCTGAGGGTCCGGATGGACTGTACCTGATTGACCAGCATGCCGCCCATGAACGTGTGTTGTTTGAGAAGCTAATGGACCAGGGTGCCGGCAGCCAGGTCGTTTCCCAAGCCCTGTTGCAACCGGTTACGCTGGATTTGCTGCCGCAAAGCGCAACATTGCTCTCAGAGAACCTTGGAATCCTCAACCGATATGGTTTTCAGGTGGAGCCCTTCGGGCAATCCGCTTTCCTGATCCGGGCTGTTCCGGCTTTGATGTCAGATATTGATCCACGCGCCGCGTTGCAGGCTCTGGTTGAGGACTTCGAGGAAGATGAGGAGCCTTTGAAGGATGAGAAGGAAGCCCGCCTGATCGCGCGCATCTGCAAACGTGCGGCGGTCAAAGCCGGCAAGGTGCTCACCCAGGCCGAGCAAACAGCGCTGGTTGATGGCCTGGAAAGCTGCCGTTCCCCGCGCACCTGCCCGCACGGGCGGCCGACCATGATCCACCTGTCGGCTGACCTGCTCGAACGCCAGTTTGGTCGCCGTGGTGCGCGCTAAACTGTATATATGAAGGAATAAATAGGCGCCTGAACGGCGCCTATATTTTTTTCGGAGATCAATAATGATTCAGGGCGTTGCGGGCGGCAGGCTACCCAATTGAATACGTTGAGCAATGCGCTCGGCCAGCTTTTGGAATTGCTGGGCAGCCAGGCCATCGGGTTGCATCTGCACCAGGGTGACATGGTTGACGGCAGCATGGTAGGCAGTCTCCGGTACCGGTGAAACGATCTGGTCAACCGGCACGCCCAATTCTTCCTGTACCTGACTCCAGGTCAATTGGATATCGGCACGTTGGCGGTGCAGCAGGACAACCGTCACGGGACGCCCATGCACGAAATCCATCTCCTTAAGTACATCCAGCAGTACCCGGGTTTTTCGAACGGTTAATGGGTTCGGTTCGGTCACCAGCACCAACTCGGTCATCTGGTTCAGAATACGCTCGTACCCCTGGAAGAAATTGCACCCGATATCAACCACCACAGCTTGTGACAGGGTTGCCAGCTGCTTGAGCACGGCTTCCATCTGATTAACAGCACTGTTGAGACCGACGTCCTTGAGTTTACTGGTTGAAATCAGCAGGCGGATTCCGGCCTGGATCTCGACCAATTCTCCTTTTACAGCAGCCTGGCTGATCTTGTCGGTTTCCATGCGAAGCAGGTTGCAGAGCCCGTCGGTTGCCCGGGTTTCCAATTCCATCTGCCATTCACCCTGGCCGGGATGCAGCTCTACCGCGATGGCATTCACGCGGTGTTTTTGGAACAGGCTGACCGCCAGGTTAAGAGCGGTCGTGGATGCCCCCAGGCCTCCCCTGGCAGACAGAACGCCGATCATGGAGGTCGGTTTAACGAAATCCGCCGTGGCCGGTTTTATATTGCCTGTGGCGGGCTTGGGCTTGTTGGATCGGGTCATCAAGGCTTTAATGCGGGCATTTAATTCAGCCGGGTGAATCGGTTTGGTCAGGTACTCATCC